>Ga0105240_10002099_pt1 | contig 32606 bp, 30 predicted proteins | sample KBSC54metaG_FD_80426 | JGI IMG/M metagenome (GOLD analysis project Ga0105240, IMG submission 80426) | Corn rhizosphere microbial communities from Kellogg Biological Station, Michigan, USA - KBS C5-4 metaG | ecosystem: Host-associated > Plants > Roots > Rhizosphere > Soil | place: Michigan, USA... | reverse complement strand
GTTGAGCGTTGAGCGTTGAAGTTGGGCGTTGAAGTCAGGACGCTGAACGCTTCACGCTCAACGCCCAACCTCTTCAAATGCGCTTCCAGTCGAACTTGGCTTTCTTGCCGGTGCCGAACAATTTGAGGGCGCCCTCTTCGCCGACGGCGTTCGGACGGATGAAGATCCAGTTCTGCCAGGCGGACAAGCGGCCGAACACACGCGTTTCCATCGTTTCCTTGCCGGGAAAACGCAGCGATGCTTCCATGCCGGTGAGCGCATCGGGCGAAAGCGAGGCGCGCTCTTCGAGCATCACGCGGATCTCGTCCTCCCAGTCGATGTCGTCGGGCGTCAACGTCACGAGGCCGAGGGCCAGCGCTTGGTCGGCACGCAAGGCGCTGTCCTGCAGGCCCTGCAGTTGCGCGATCGTCTGTGCGTCTTCGTTGAAGCGCGTTTGCAACCGCGTGAGACCGTTGACTTCCGGATAACGGCCGAAGTTGGCTGCGCTGAGTTGCACCGCCGGCGCCGCGTCGGGCGAATCCGGCAGGTCGAGCATATAGATGCGATCGCACGCGAGTGCCAGCTCGAAGAACGTGCCCGCGAAGCAGGAACCCTGGTCCACCAAGGCGATCAGCGATCGGCTGGTGACGTCCAGGCGCGCCAGGGCGCGGCGCAGCGCACCGATGGTTTCGCGCACGAGCCAGTGATCGCTGTGCTGATCGAGCACGGCATCGGCTTGCATCACGCGGTTCGCATCCCCGCGCGTCTGCAGCACCCAGGTGCCGATCTCGAGTTCGTTGGTGCGAAGGTTGAGGATCAAATCATCCAGTTCGCGCGCCAACTGCAGCGGCCACCATGACGCGCCGGCCGCGTCGATCGCCTCCGGAGTCGACTCCACCGCCGCGGCCGGCGCGCTGATCGTGATGGTCGCGATGCGAGCGGCCCGGTCGATGCGGGCATCGACAACCCCGTACCGGTAGCCGTCGTCACCGATTCGCACCTGCAGCGGCGTCAATTCAATGCCGTTGCCGCCATTGCGTTTCGATTGCTTGCGCAGCGCCTCGATTTCGGACTCGACCAGCTGCGAAAACTGCTGCGGCTTGGCATGGGCATCGATCAGTTTCCATTCCTTGGCACGATCGGCGCGCACCCCTTCGCTGGTGGTGCAGAAGATATCGGCGAGGTCACGGCGTACCTTGCGCTTGTCGGTGACGCGCGTCAGGCCGCCCGTGCCCGGCAGCACGCCCAGCAGCGGCACTTCCGGCAGGCTCACCGTGCTCGCGCGGTCATCGATCATCGCGATACGGTCGCAGGCCAATGCCAATTCATAGCCCCCGCCGGCACAAGCTCCCGTCACAGCGGCCAGCGACTTCAATCCTTCGTTGCGCGACGAATCTTCCAAGCCGTTGCGCGTCTCGTTGGTGAACTTGCAGAAGTTCACCTTCCAGGCGTGGCTCGACAAGCCGAGCATGTAGATGTTCGCGCCCGAGCACCAGATCTTCTCCTTCGCGCTTTCGAACACCACCACCTTCACCGCCGGGTGCTCGAAGCGGATTCGATTCAGCGCGTCATTCAATTCGATATCCACACCCAGGTCATAACTATTGAGCTTGAGCTTGTAGCCCGGCTTGATGCCGCCGTCCTCGTTGATGTCGAGCCTCATGTGCGCCACGTCGCCGTTCACGGACAAGGTCCAGTGCTGGTATTTGGACGGATGGGTGGCGAAAGTCACCAGTTCCCGGTCGCCCCGCTTGAACACCAGGGGTTCGGTCATCGCATTCATGCCTTGGTCTCCTCGGGCACAGCCCGTTCCAGATCTTTCAGGGATTGCTTCTCGGTGCGCGAGGCGGTGTCGACCACCGCGTCGGCACGCGCATAAAGGGCTTCGCGGCTTGCGAGGATGCGGCGCAGGTCGTCCATCGCTTCCCCGCTGGGACCGCGGGTCGCATCGAATGGGCGCATGTCGCCTTGCGCGACAACGCGGCTCATGTGTTCTTCGGGGCTGGCCTTGAGCCACACGCAATAGAAGCGGCTCTGCAGCAGATCGAAGGTTTCGCGCTCGCTCACGATGCTGCCGCCGGTGGTCATCACGACGCCGTCGGCGTGGTCTTCGGCGATGCGGAACAGCGCGCGCCGTTCATAGCGCCGGTACCCGGCCTGGCCATGCAGCAGCAGGATCTCATTCATGCTGGTGCCGGCTTCGCGCTCGATCTCGCGGTCCAGTTCGACAAACGGGACGCCGCGCTGCGCGGCCAGTTGCGCGCCCAACGTGGATTTACCGGCGCCGCGCAGCCCAATGAGCGCGACGCGCTTTTCGCGGCCGCGCTCATCGCCCGCGCCGAAGTTCGCGGCAAGCGTCGCGTATGCCAGATCTAACTGCGCATCGTCCAGCCGGCCCAGCAAGGCCTGCACCCGCGCCAACGCCGGCCGCGGCCCATCCTGCAGCAACTCAAGGATCGTGATGTTCAAGGCACGCGCGGCCGCTTCCAGCGAGTTGATCGAGACATTGCCTTTGCCGCCTTCAACGTCCGCCAGGAAACGCTCGGACAAGCCGGAGTCGGTCGCCAGTTGTTTGCGCGTCATTCCGCGGCGCGCGCGCCAGGCCCGAACTCGTGCGCCCAATTCGGCCAGCGTGGCCTTTTCCTGGACTTCACTGATGAGCTGTTGCATGGTTATCGGTGTTTTTTGAAGAATGTTTGCGCTGGATCAAGATTGCAGTATACTTCCTATCAACGAAACGTCAAGCAGTTTATTGCATGTAAACTGCGCCAGCCAGGAGCCCTCCCCAGCATGAAGCTCAAAATTCTCGTCGGAACCATGACCAGTACTGCCGACTACGTGGCCCAGGCCATCCAGATGGATTGCGCCGATCTCGTGCCCGAGATCGAAGTGCTGATGATGGACGACCTGGACATCAGTGTGTTCGAAGAAGATGCACTTTATCTCATCTGTTCGTCCACTTACGGCTCTGGTGACGTGCCCGACAATGCGCGCAAGTTTTACGACTCCCTGGATACCCAGCCCAAGTTCCTGGGCCACGTGCGCTACGGCGTGATTGCATTGGGCGACCGCACTTACCTGAACACATTCGCGTTCGGCGGCAAGAAATTCGACGAACGCCTGCAGGGCCTCGGTGCGCAGCGCATCGGCGAGGTCTGGTGTCACGATGCAAGTGCGGGCACCATGCCGGAAGAATTGGGCGCCGCGTGGTGCCGCGAATGGCTTTCACAGGCACTGGCACCCGCCCAAGCATCCGCCTAAGGTTCATCATGCATCTCAGCCGCGCCGATCACCGTCTCAACCCACCGCTGGTGGAGATTCCCAGGGATTACAACGCGGCCCACGATCTGCTGGCGCGCAACTCGGCGCGATCCCAAAAGGCAGCCTACATCGACGCGTCCAGCGGCGAGCAGTTGACCTATGGCGAGTTGAGCCGCCAGGCGCATCAGTTTGCGAGCGCGCTGCGCGACCGCGGGTTCGCTCCGGAAACTCGCGTGATGCTCGCGATGCTCGACACTCTCGAGTGGCCCGTGGTCTTCCTCGGTTGCATCCTGGCCGGCGTGGTGCCGATCGCCACCAACACGCTGCTGACGACCAAGGACTTCGATTTCATGCTGCGCGATTCGCGCGCGCAGGCACTGTTCGTTTCCAAGCCCTTGCTGCCCGCATTCGAGCCCCTGCTCGGATCCATCGGATCGCTCAAGACGATCTTCGTCGCGGGCGACACGCAATCGAATTCGGTGGCCGCGCTGATCCGTTCGGGCAAGGACACACCGGGCGTCGCCGAAACCTGCGCCGACGATGCGTGCTTCTGGCTCTATTCGAGCGGATCCACCGGTACGCCCAAGGGCACCGTGCATCTGCACAGCCACTTGATCCAGACCGCGGAGCTCTACGCGCGCGGCGTGCTGGGCATCCAAGAAGATGATGTGGTGTATTCCGCGGCGAAGCTGTTCTTTGCCTATGGTCTGGGCAACAGCCTTACTTTCCCCATGAGTGTCGGCGCGACAACCGTGTTGCTGCCGGCGCGGCCCACGCCTGTCGATGTGTTCGGCACGCTCAAGAAATTCAAGCCCACCCTCTTTTGCGGTGTTCCCACCTTGTTCGCCGCGTTGTTGGCCGATCCTGCGCGGCCCATGCGTAGCGAGCTGAATCTTCGCGTCTGCACCAGCGCGGGCGAGGCCTTGCCCGCGGAGATCGGCAAGCGCTGGACCGAAACCTACGGCTGCGAAATCCTCGATGGCATCGGATCCACCGAGATGTTGCACATCTTCCTGTCGAACCGGCCCGGCGAAGTTCGCTATGGCACCACGGGCAAGGCAGTTCCGGGCTACGAATTGCGCATCATCGGCGACGACGGGCGCGAGTGCGGGCCCGGAGAAATTGGCGAGCTGCAGATCTGTGGTCCCAGCGCGGCCATCATGTACTGGAACAGCCGCGCCAAGACCAAGGCGACATTCGCCGGCGAGTGGACGCGAAGCGGCGACAAGTACACGCGCGATGCCGACGGCTACTACACCTACGGCGGCCGCAGCGACGACATGCTCAAGGTGGGCGGCATCTATGTTTCGCCGTTCGAAGTCGAGGCTTGCCTGATGACGCATCCATGCGTGCTCGAAGCCGCGGTGATCGGCGTTGCCGACCAGGACGAATTGGTGAAGCCGAAAGCCTTTGTGGTGCTGAAGTCGGGCCAGAGCGCCAGCGCCGAAGATCTGCAGATGCACGTGAAGAGCCGCCTCGCGCCCTACAAATATCCGCGCTGGATCCAGTTCGTCGGTGAGTTGCCCAAGACCGCCACCGGCAAGATCCAGCGGTTCAAACTCAGGGACGCCGCGTGAGCCGCGTGCGCTTCGGGTAAGTCATGGTAGTCACCGCCACGGCATGCGGTAAAACTGCCTGAACCCAATTAGAACAACGTCGATCCCGACAACGTAGGAGCATCCATATGACCAGCCGCCGCCTCGTCCTCACCCGAACTGCCGCCATCGTCGGCGCCGCCTCCACAGGATTGCTGCTTCCGCAGATCGCGCGCGCGCAAGGCAACAAGGTGCGCGTCGGGCTGATGCTTCCTTACACGGGCACCTTCGCGCAACTTGGCGTCGCCATCGAAAACGGCATCCATATGGCCATCGACGAAAAAGGCGGCAAGCTCGGAGGCCGCGAGATCGAATGGTTCAAGGTGGACGACGAGTCGGAGCCCGCCAAAGGCGTCGAGAACGCGAACAAACTGGTGCAGCGCGACAAGGTGGACGTGCTGATCGGCACCGTGCACTCCGGCGTGCAAATGGGCATCCAGAAAGTCGTACGCGACAGCGGCACCTTGTGCATCATCCCGAATGCAGGCGTGCATGCCGCGACCCGCGCGCTGTGCGCACCCAACGTCTTTCGCACCTCGTTCACCAACTCGCAGCCGACCCTCGCGCTTGGCAAAGTGATGGTGGACAAGGGCCACAAGAAGGCGGTCTGGATCACATGGAAGTACGCGGCCGGCGACGAAGCATTCGAGGGCTTCCGCGACAGCTACACCAAGGCCGGCGGCACGATCATCAAGGAGCTCGGCCTGCCCTTCCCCAACGTCGAATTCCAGGCGCTGTTAACAGAAATCGCATCGTTGCGCCCTGATGCGGTGGCCTGCTTCTTTGCCGGCGGCGGCGCGGCCAAGTTCATCAAGGACTACGCAGCGGCCGGCTTGAAGGGCAAGATCCCGTTGTATGGCTCGGGCTTCCTCACCGAAGGCGTGCTCGATGCGGCCGGCCCCGCGGCCGACGGCATCATCACCACGATGCATTACAGCGATTCGCTGGACACGCCGCGCAACAAGCAGTTCCGGCTTGCGTACGCCAAGACGTTCCGCAGCCAGCCTGACGTGTATGCGGTGCAGGGCTACGACAGCGGCCAGCTGCTGCTGCAAGGCGCCGCCGCCGTGAAGGGCGACCTGAACAACAAGCAGGCGCTGTACAAAGCCATGGAGTCGGCCGTGATCGACAGCCCGCGCGGAAGGTGGACCATGAGCAAGTCGCACAACCCGGTCCAGGACATATACCTGCGGGTGGTGGAGAACAAGGAAAACAAGGTGATCGGCATCGCCGCCAAGGCGCTGGCCGACTCCGGCGCCGGCTGCAAGATGGGCTGATCGCCCGCGACCCGACAGACTTGTGCCGGCTTCGATCCGGCATCTCCCATGGATCTCGCCAATTTCCTGATCCAGCTGCTCAATAGCGTCCAGTACGGGCTGCTGCTGTTCATGCTCGCGGCCGGCCTGACGCTGATCTTCGGCATCATGGGCGTGGTCAACCTGGCGCACGGCAGTTTCTACATGCTGGGCGCGTACCTCGCTTGGTCGGTCTCCAGCATGACCGGCAGTTTCACGCTCGCCATCATCCTCGGTGCCGTGCTGTCGATCGTGTTCGGCCTCGCGCTCGAGAGGCTGCTGTTTCGGCACTTCTACGATCGCGATCACCTGTCCCAGGTGCTCCTGACTTTCGGCTTGATCTACATCTTCGAGGAAGTGCGCTCCATCCTCTGGGGCGACGACGTCCACGGCGTGAAGATTCCGGACATCCTGTCGGCTTCGCTGCCGCTGACCGATAACCTCTCTTACCCGGTTTATCGGCTGTTCATGTCGGGTGTGTGCATCGCGCTCGCCATCGGCCTGTACTTGCTCATCTCCAAGACGAGGTTGGGCATGAAGATCCGCGCGGGGGCGTTCAACCGAGACATGGCCGAGGCTCTGGGAGTCAACATCAAGTTGATCCATGCGATCGTGTTCGCGATGGGTGTTGCCCTGGCAACAGTGGCCGGCATGATCGCCTCGCCGGTGTCCAGCGTGTATCCCAACATGGGATCGCAGGTACTCATCATCAGTTTTGTGGTCGTGGTGATCGGCGGCATCGGCTCGGTGCGCGGTGCGCTGATCGCGGCGCTGCTGGTGGGCCTGGTCGACACTTTCGGCAAGGTCTTGCTGCCGCAACTGGCGGGCATGTTGATCTACATGTTGATGGCCGCGGTGCTGCTCTGGAAGCCCGAAGGCTTGTTCCGGCAATGAAGGCCAACCTCGAAACGCTGCCACGCGCGCTGCAGGCCGTCGTCGCGCTGGGACTGTTTGCGCTCGCCGTGTTCCCCTTGTTCGGCACCGACTTCTACGCCCAGATGGTCGCGCGAATGATGATCCTGGCCATCTTTGCGATGAGCCTGGACCTGCTGCTTGGCGTCACCGGCCTCGTGTCGCTGGGTCACGCGGCCTTTTTCGGATTGGCAGGTTACGCCCTCGCCTTTCTCACGCCTGCGGGCGAGGCCGTCAGCCTGTGGTGGACGCTGCCGCTGGCCGCCGCTGCGGCGGGCCTGGCGGCGCTCATCATCGGATTTTTCGTGGTCCGCACGCACGGCATCTACTTCATCATGGTGACGATGGCGTTCGCGCAGATGGTGTTCTTCCTGTTCTTCGACAACAAGGTGCTGGGCGGATCAGACGGCATCTACGTGAACTTCAAGCCTTCCGCCGGCCTGTTCGACCTGGACAACAAGCTGGTCTTCTACTACTTCACGCTTGCCATGTTGTTGCTCGTGTACGCCTTCTTGCGTCGCGTCCTGTTCAGCCCGTTCGGCCGGGTGCTGGCCGGCATCCGTATCAACGAACACCGGATGCGCGCGATTGGCTACAGCACCTTCGGCTACAAACTTGCGGCGTTCTCGCTAGCCGGGGCGCTGGCGGGATTGGCGGGCTATCTGTGGGCCGCGCAGAGCGGCTTCGTGAATCCCGAACTCATGGGATTCCAGATGAGCGCGCACGCGATGATGATGGTGATCCTCGGGGGCATGGGCAATTTCGCCGGCGCGATCATCGGGGCGTTCGCATTCGAATACCTGCTCGAATGGTTCAAGGACCTGCCCGCCATTGGCGCCGTCCACCTCGGCAAGCATTGGCAGCTGTGGATGGGCCTGTTCATCGTGCTGGTGGTGGTGTTCGCGCCGCGCGGGCTATTGGGATTGGCCGAGCGCCGGCCGCGCAAGGCGACGAGCGATGACTGAACTGCTGCGAGCCGTTGGACTGACAAAGCGCTTCGGCGGGCTCGCCGCGGTGAGCGAAGTTTCGATCGACCTGTGGCAAGGCCGCATTCACGCGGTGATCGGGCCCAATGGCGCGGGCAAGTCGACCTTGACCAACTTGCTCTCCGGCGATCTTGCCCCGACCTCCGGCGCCATCATGCTGGCAGGCCACGATGTGACCGGATGGAGTCCCGAAAGGATTTCCCGCGCGGGCCTGGGGCGCAGCTATCAAAAGACCAACATCTTCCATCCGTTCACGGTCTGGGAAAACGTGAGGCTGGCGGCGCAATCGCGCCGGCCGCATCCGGCGCGCTGGCTTCAGTTGGCCAGCAGCTTCGTGGACACGAACGAGCGCGCGGGCGAGGCGCTCGAACTCGCGGGTCTCACGCAGCGTCGCGACGCGATCGCGGGCACGATCAGCCACGGCGAACAAAGGCAGTTGGAGATCGCCATGACGTTGGCCACGGGGCCGCGCGTGCTGCTGCTCGACGAGCCGCTGGCCGGCATGGGCCATGCCGAAGCCGAACGAATGGTCGAACTGCTGTTGAAGATCAAGCCCGGCCACGCGATGATGCTGGTCGAGCACGACATGGATGCGGTCTTCACGCTCGCGGACCAACTCACGGTGATGGTCAATGGCCAGGTGATCGCCAGCGGAACGCCCGCTGCAATCCGCGAGGACGCCAACGTGCAATCGGCGTATCTCGGTGAGGAAGCCTGAATCGAAATAAGGGCGGCACTGCGCTCACGCGACAGCCGCATGCTCGGGCGGGCAATTCACCAGGCGCTCTCCCGATACATGCTCGCCGAGGAAATCGAGAAATCGCCGCACCGCCGGCGCCATGCCCCTGCGCGAAGGAAACACCGCATGCACGACGGCGGCGCGCGGCGCCCAACCGGGCAGCACCAGGACGAGCCTGCCATCGGCCAACTCTGCGTCGCACATGTAGTCCGGCAGCAGGCAAATCCCGGCGCCTTGCAGCGTCGCGATCTTCAGGGTAAGCAGGTCGTTGGCGGTGTAGGCGGGGCGGTGCACGAACTCGTGCTCGCGGCCTTGCGGCCCGGCCAGCTTCCAGCTTGTGCGTCCATCGGCAGCAGACATCGCCAGCGTCGACAGCTTGGCCAAATCCTCGACCGTCGCAACCGGCCCCTCGCGGGCGAGCTGCACTGGGCTGCCCACCAGAAAAGCCTGGGTCTGGCCGAGGTTCTTCACGACGAGGCTGCCGCTGTCATCGAGCGTGGGCCGCACGCGCAAGGCGACGTCGATGCCATCTTGCACCAGGTCCACGATGCGGTTGCTGACCTCCATTTCAACCCTCACCAGCGGATAGCGCGCGAGGAAGCCGGGAACGATGTAGGCGATCGTGCTTTGCGCCAGCGTCACGGGGCACACGATGCGCACCGTGCCGCGTGGCTCGCTTTGCACCTGCGCCACCGCCTCTTCCGCCGCCTCCGCATCCTCGCGCATCGCAACGCAATGACGGTGATAAAGCTCGCCGGCTTCGGTCAGCGAAAGCTTGCGCGTGGTGCGTTGAAGCAGCCGCACGCCGAGCCTCGCTTCGAGCTCGGCAACCCGGCGTGACAGCTTCGATTTGGGTATGCCCAACGCTCGTCCGGCCGCCGCAAACCCGCCTTTGTCCACCACTTCGGCGAAGTACAGCATGTCGTTGAGGTCTTGCATGAGCTTGGGCGGGATCGTTCTGAGAGCAGGACAATCTATCGCGAATTAGGCGACTTATCAATCATTCGACCTGTCTCCACAATCATCCCCATGGTCATACCGGCCAATCAACAGGAGAAAAGGTCAATGAAACTGCTTCACATCGATTCCAGCGCCCTGGGCGGCAACTCCGTTTCGCGCCAGCTCAGCAAGAGCGTCGTCGCACAGTGGCGCGCCACGCATCCCGGTACCGTTGTCGACTATCTCGACCTCGCGGCAAATGCGCCGTCGCACCTGTCGGCCGACTCGCTTGGCTTTCGACTCGGTTATGAGGACAAGACCCTGACCGAAGTGCAGCGCCGGGAAAACACAATCTCGGAGCGGCTGGTGAGCCAGTTCCTGGCAGCCGATGTGGTGGTGATCGGCACGCCCATGTATAACTTCTCGATTCCGACGCCGCTGAAAGCATGGATCGACCGCATCGCTCAGGTCGGACGAACATTCAAGTACACCGAAAAGGGTCCGCAAGGGCTCGCCGGCGGCAAGAAGGTGATCATTGCCTCGACTCGCGGCGGCGCGTACTCGAGCAACCCGGCGCTAGCCTTCCTCGATCACCAGGAAAGTTATCTGAAGACCGTGTTCGGCTTCTTCGGCATCACCGACGTGCAGATCGTGCGGGCCGAAGGCATCGCGCTGGGCGAGACGGTCAAGTCCGAAGCCATCAGCGCTGCGGAGCTGGCGATCAAGGCAGTCGTCGCTGTGCCCGCGAACGAAGCCGAGGCGGCACTCGTTGCCTGAGTTCGCTCCCACCGGATCCAGATAGCCGCGACGCTGCGCGAGCGCTTATTGGACGAGCGCTTGTGCCCAGCAGCAGCTCTTCGAGCGCGCAGTGCCGCTTTCTAATCGAAGGCTCAGCCCGCAATGCCGGGCCTGGTCGCTGGCATAAGCCAGCTGGACCGTACAACCGTTACTTTCACCAGCACACAGTTGCTTGACGGCGCGCGGTGCCGCGCCAGTATTTGGTCTCCACGAAGCGCTTGCGGGTAGTGCCTGCCTTCCTTGTCAAAGGAGATCCATATGCTGGAAACATTGCGTCCCGATCCGACCTTCCATCCGTCGGCGCGGCTCGCCATGGAAGCGGAACCGGAACACATCTCCTACACGGTCCTGCTGTCGCCGAACCGATCGCGCCCCGACGCGTTGGCTACGGTCGATGTCGACCCGGAATCCACAACGTACGGCAAGGTGTTGCATCGGCTGGAGATGCCCCACCGCGGCGACGAATTCCATCATTTCGGCTGGAATGCGTGCAGTTCGGCCCTGTCGCCGATGGCGGGCCACGCCTTCCTGCAGCGCCGCTACCTGATCATCCCGGGCATACGCTCCTCGCGCATCTACATCATCGACACCCAGCCGAACCCGGCCGAGCCGAAACTGGTCAAGACGATCGAGCCCGAAGAGGTATTGCGCAAGACCGGCTATTCGCGCCCGCACACCGTGCACTGCGGACCGGAAGGCATCTACATCAGCACGCTGGGCGGTGCGGGCCCGGACGGCACGCAAGGCCCGCCTGGCGTGTTCATCATAGACTGCCAGACTTTCGAAGTCCTGGGACGCTGGGAGATTGAGCGCGGTCCGCAAAAGCTGCACTACGACTTCTGGTGGAACCTGCCGCGGGACTACATGGTTTCCAGCGAATGGGCCCTGCCGCCCCAGTTCGAAAACGGCATCGTGGCGGAAGACCTGCTGGCCAACAAGTACGGTCACGCGGTGCATTTCTGGAATTTGCGCGACCGCAAGCATGTGCAGACGATCGACCTCGGCGCCAATCATCAAATGGCACTCGAAATCCGCCCGGCGCACGACCCGACGCGCGAATACGGCTTCCTGGGCGTGGTCGTCGATACCACCAACCTGGAAGGCTCGATCTGGACCTGGTATCGCGAGAACGGCAAATTCCAGATCAGCAAGACCGCCACCGTGCCACCGGAGCCGGCGGATGCGGCGCAGCTGCCGGCCTTGTTGAAGGGCTTTGGCGCTGTCCCGCCGCTGATCAGCGACATCGACCTGTCTCTGGATGATCGGTTCCTGTACGTCGCTTGCTGGGGCACCGGAGAACTCAGGCAGTACGACGTGACCGATCCGATGAAGCCGGCGCTGGCCGGGAGCGTGCGTGTCGGCGGCATCGCGCAGCATGCGCCGCATGCAAACGGCCGGCCGTTCGGCGGAGGGCCGCAGATGACGGAGATCAGCCGCGATGGCAAGCGCGTCTTCTTCACAAATTCGCTCTACAGCAGCTGGGATACGCAGTTTTATCCCGCTGGAGTGCCGGGTGTGCAGGCTATGTGCAAGGTGGGCAACAACGGCGGCATCACGCTCGATCCGCAGTTCTGCGTCGACTTCGGGCCGGACTACGGCGCGCACCAGATTCGTCTGCAGGGCGGCGACTGCTCTACCGATTCATTCTGCTATCCCTCAGCTTGAACACGACTGGGGCGCTCTGGCTCACCGTTGTCGCGATCGGCTGCTACCACGGCCTGAACCCGGCCATGGGTTGGCCCCTGGCCGTGGCGAACGGCATGCAAGCCCGGAGCACCGGGGCGGTGTTCGCCACGCTGCTGCCCTTGGGCAGCGGCCATTTCGCGGCCATGGCGGTCGTGCTGGTGCCGTTTGCCTGGCTCAGCTCCTATCTGGAGTGGAGCCGCGCCATACGTCTGGGCGCGGGCGCCGTTGTCTTGCTATTCGGCGCTTTCAAGCTGATTGAGCGGGGGCACCCGCGCGCGCTGGCGCGCATTCGCCCGACGCAGCTTGCCTGGTGGTCGTTCGTGATGGCCACGGCGCATGGGGCGGGGCTGATGCTGGTGCCGTTCATGCTGGGGCTGTGTGTTTCGGCGCAAGCAGGGCGCGGCGCCCCAGCATCCCTGACTGATGTGGGCCACGCCGCCGTGATGAAGTATCTGGCGCAATCCAGCATCGCCACCGCCGCGCTGGTCGCCGCGCTTCACACCGTCGCGATGATGGGCGCCGGACTGGCGATGGCGTGGGCCGTGTACCGCTATCTCGGATTGGCTTTTCTGCGTCGCGCTTGGCTCAATCTCGACTCCATCTGGGGCGCCAGCTTGATCGTCGCTGGCGCGGCCGGCATCGGTGCGGCCTTGTGACTTGCGCCGCCCACGAGCTGAGCGGCTGTCGTAAAGCCGGGATCAAGGGCACGCGGGCGGGCAACTGCCAGCGGAATCTTGCTAAAGTCGCGGCAAGGCTCGCTTGTCGTCGATCGAACAAGTCGTTATTTCCCATCCGCAAGAGGCAATTTCATGGCTCGCACTGTTCAATGCATCAAGCTCGGCAAGCAAGCCGAAGGGCTCGATTTTCCTCCCTACCCCGGCGAACTCGGCAAGCGCATCTATGAGAACGTGAGCAAGGAAGCCTGGGCGCAGTGGCTCAAGCAACAAACGATGCTGGTCAACGAAAACCGGCTCAACCTGGCTGACCAGCGCGCCCGGCAGTACCTCGCGCGCCAGATGGAAAATCATTTCTTCGGCCAGGGCGCCGATGTCGCGCAGGGCTACGTCCCGCCCAGCGAATAGCCGCTCTCCCAATGCGGGCGCAGCTTGACTGAAGCAGTCGAGTGGCTGCCGGACGGCACGCCGCGCAGCAATCGCTTCGACGACGTCTACCGGTCCGCGAGCGGCGGCCTCGAGCAGGCGCATCACGTTTTCCTCGGCGGGTGCGGCCTGCCGCAAGCGTGGGCCGGCCATCGGCAATGGGTGATCCTTGAAACCGGGTTCGGCCTTGGCCTGAACTTCCTCGCTGCGTGGTCGGCCTGGAAGCAAGATGCGCAGCGCCCTCGCCTGTTGCATTTCGTGTCCATCGAAGCCTGGCCGGTCGCGGCGGCGGACCTGCTGCGCAGCGCGGCGAGATATCCCGAACTGCACCCATTGGCGAACACCCTCGCAGCGCAATGTGACCAGCTGCTGCCCGGCGTCCATCGCCTTTCGTTCGAACAAGGGCATGTGCTGCTCACATTGCATATCCGCGACGTCAAGTTGGCGCTGCGCGAACCGCGTCTGAGGGCAGATTCGATTTTCCTTGACGGCTTCGATCCACAGCGCAATCCAGCGATGTGGGAACTGCAGACGCTCAAAGCCGTTGCACGTCATTGCCGCAGGGGCACGACACTCGCGACGTGGACCGTCGCAGGCCAGGTGCGCCGAGATTTGGCGCAGTGCGGCTTCATCGTGCAAAAAGCGCAGGGGCTCCCGCCCAAGCGTGATTGCCTGAAGGCGGTGTTCGCGCCGGCATGGGAGCCGAAAGGGCAACGCGCAGCCAATACCGTCGTGCCGGATCGATGCGTCGTCGTGGGTGCAGGGCTCGCGGGCTCGGCCGTCGCGAGCAGCCTGGCCCGGCGGGGCTGGCGTGTGAACGTACTGGATGCGGCCGGTACGCCTGCTGCCGGCGCGTCGAGCCTGCCCGCGGGATTGCTGGCGCCGAACTCTTCCGCCGATGACAACCTGCTGTCACGGTTGACTCGCAGCGGCATACGCATGGCCTCGCAGCAAGCGCGGGCCCTATTGCGCGAGGGCTTGGACTTTCGCCTGTCGGGCGTGATGGAGCAACGCAATGAGGGCAACCCTGCGCACTGGCAATCGGAAGGAGGCTGGCTCAAGCCCGCAGCGCTGGTGCGCGCATGGCTGTCGCATGCGGACATTGAATGGCGCGGCAACTGCACGGTTGATCGGGTCGTCCGGGACGGCAAAGATTGGCACTTGATCGACGAACGAGGGGCCGAACTCGCGCGAGCCAGCCTCGTGGTGATCGCGGCCGCGCACGCGACCAACGCGCTTGCAGGTCGCGGTCTTCCGCTGCAACCGGTGCGCGGGCAAATCTCGTGGGGCGAGCATGACGACGGCGCAATGTTCCCCGAGTTTCCTGTCAACGGCGACGGACACCTGATCGCGAACGTCCCGATGGACGATGCCCTCGCTTGGTTCTGCGGATCGACCTACCAGCGCGGCGAAGCCGATCTCGCGCCGCGCGCCGCCGATCACGAATACAACTTCAACCGGCTCTCGAAGTTGCTGCCCGCTGTGGCAAAGGAAGTCACGGCCTCGTTCACGAACGGCTCGATTCGCGCCTGGACGGGCGTGCGCTGCGCGTCAGCCGATCGGCGACCACTGGTGGGCGAAGTTCAGCCGGGATTGTGGGTGTGTACGGCGATGGGCTCGCGCGGACTGACGTTCGCTGCGCTCTGCGCGGAGCTGCTGGCAGCGCGGCTGCACGACGAGCCCTTGCCGTTGGATGCGAGATTGGCTCAGTCATTGGACGTTGCACGGGCGCTGCCCGGGGCCTGCTGAGCCGCTCGGTCCCTTATCCGCGCTTGAGGGTTTTTCGGCCGGAATCCCGCGCCAGTGCTGGCGAATAAGCTTATTCGCATATGGCCGGAACCAAAAAATAGTTTGGTTCCATAAGCTGCTCTCTTAAAGTCGCCGTTCACGTGCCCGCTGGGCCGCTTCAGCTTCACTGGCTGCCATGTACCAATACACAGAATTCGACAAGCAGTTCGTCAAGGCCCGCGCCGCACAGTTTCGCGACCAGCTCGAACGATGGCAGGCAGGCACCCTCAGCGATGAAGAATTGCGTCCGCTACGCCTGCAGAACGGCTGGTACATCCAGCGGTACGCCCCGATGGCGCGAATTTCGGTGCCTTACGGCGAGCTGTCCAGCAGGCAGTTGCGCGCGCTGGCCAAGATTGCGCGCGACTTTGACCGGCCCGATGCCGGCCTGCTGGCTGAAGCACAGGCAAAGCAGCTCGCGCTCGGCCCAGTGCCGATCCCCGGCACCGATCGCCAGGTGGTGACGAAGCTGAAGTACGGCTATGGCCACTTCAGCACCCGCACGAATGTGCAGTTCAACTGGATCCCGATTACCAAAGCCGCCGATGTGATGGAGCTGCTGGCCGACGTGAACATGCATGGCATCCAGACCAGCGGCAACGCGATCCGCAACATCACGACGGAGGCACTCGCCGGCATCGCCGTCGACGAGATCGCGGATCCGCGCCCGTTCGCTGAAATCCTGCGCCAATGGGCGGCGTTGCATCCCGAATTCGCATTCCTGCCGCGCAAATTCAAGATCGCGCTGAACGGCGCGAAAGAAGATCGGGCGGCGCTGGGCTGGTACGACATCAGCCTTCAAGTGGCAAGGAACGAAGCTGGCGAACTCGGCTTCAAGGTGCTGGTGGGCGGCGGCATGGGCCGCACGCCGGTGATTGGCACGGTCGTGCGCCAGTTCGTACCGTGGCAGCACCTCCTGTCCTACCTGGAGGCCTGCATCCGCGTGTACAACCAGTACGGCCGCCGCGACAACATCTGGAAGGCGCGCATCAAGATCCTCGTGAAGGCCGAGGGCCAGAAGTACATCGACAAGGTGGAGGAGGAATTCCGGCAGATCGTGGAGATCGACGGCGCACCGCACACCATCACGCAGGCCGAATACGAGCGCGTCGCCTCGCAGTTCGTCGCGCCGCAAATCCGGCCTCCGCAGCGTGACCGCGCCGATGCGCGCGTGCACGAAATCATCCGTGCCGATGCCGAGGCCGACCCGCTGTACGACCGTTGGCTGCAGCGCAACGTGCTGCCGCACCGCAACCCCGAACTGCGCGCCGTGGTGCTGTCGTTCAAGCGGCTGGGCCAGAACCCCGGCGACTGCAATGCCGAACAGTTCGAAGCCTGCGCGGACCTGGCCGATCGCTTCTCCGCCGGTGAAGCGCGAGTCACGCACGAACAGAACTTGCTGCTGCCATGGGTGCACCAGGACGACTTGCCCGAGCTGTGGGCGGCCGCCCGCAAGCTGGGCCTCGCGCGCCCGAACATCGGACTGATCACCGACATGATCGCCTGCCCCGGCGGCGACTTCTGCTCGCTGGCCAACGCGCGTTCGCTTCCGATCGCCGAAGCGATCACCGAGCGCTTCCAGGACCTCGATGAGGAATACGACATCGGCGAGATCGACCTGAACTTCTCGGGCTGCATCAATTCCTGCGGCCATCATCACGCCGGTCACATTGGCATCCTCGGCGTCGACAAGGACGGCAAGGAGTGGTACCAGATCACGCTGGGTGGCTCCAACGGGTCGGATCTTTCCGGCCCGGCGACACCGGGCAAGATCGTCGGGCCATCGTTCGCGAAGGAAGAGGTGCCAGGCGTGATCGAAGCGCTCATCGACGCCTACCGCCAGCTGCGCCAGCCCGCTGCCGACGGCAAGCTCGAACCCTTCATCGCCACGCTGCGTCGCGTTGGCCACGATCCGTTCAAAGTCGCCGCCAATGCGGCCCGGTTCGTGGAGAGGGAGACCGCGTGATGGAGCGCCTGATCGACATCCTGCAAGCGGGCGACGTCCAGCCAGACGCCGATCTCAAGGTGCTGGTGCTGGCCAATGACGCCGACGTGCACGACGTTTCTCTTGAGAGCGTCGATCGTGTCGAACTGCAGTTCCCGAAATTCAGCGATGGCCGCGCCTTCAGCCAGGCCTACCTGCTGCGCCGGCGACGCAAGTTCACAGGCGATATCCGCGCCACCGGAGACGTGCTGATCGACCAACTGGTGCAGATGCAGCGCACCGGTTTCTCGAGCGCCGTGCTCAAGGACGGCAAGGACCCGGCCGAGGCCGAGCGCCAGTTCGCCCGTTATCCCGCCTTCTACCAGGCCGACACCGTGGTGGCGCGGCCACTGTTCGCGCGTAGCTGACATGGGCGCGGTCGAATTGCACGCGCGCGCGTCGAGGGACTTCGAGGACAAGCTCGAACGGACCCAGGCACTTCTGATCCGGGCCGCTTCCGAATACGCGCCGCTGACCCAGGCCTCGAGCCTGGGGGCGGAAGACGTCGTGATCACACACCTCGTGGACAGCCTGGAACTCGGTATCCCGCTGTTCGTCCTCGACACGGGAATGCTTCACTTTCAGACGCTCGAACTGCTTGAACGCACCCGCGCAAGATCGGGTGATCGATTGAGCGTGTACCGGCCCGTCAACGAATCCGTCATCCGCTTCCAGGCGCGCGAAGGCAGTGAAGCCATGTACAAGAGCATCGAGCTTCGCAAGGCGTGCTGCCACATCCGCAAGGTCGAGCCGCTCGGACGCGCACTCGAGGGAAAGCGGGCGTGGATTACCGGGCTGCGTCGCGAACAGTCCAGCGCGCGGGCGCAAGTGCCGCTCATCGATACGGCCGACGAAGGCCCGTCAGGACGAGTCAAGTTCAATCCGCTAGCCGATTGGACTTGGGGCGATGTGTGGCACTACATCGGGCTGCATCAGGTTGATTACAACCGGCTGCACGACGAGTTCTATCCCAGCATCGGTTGCGCGCCATGCACGCGCGCCATCAGCGCGGGCGAGGACTTCCGCGCCGGCCGCTGGTGGTGGGAAGACGAAGCCGCCAAGGAATGTGGATTGCACTTGAAGAAAGAAGAAATCCCGGCATGAACGCCCGCGCCGAACATCAATTGCTGGGCCAACTGAGCAATCAGCACCTCGACGCGCTGGAAGAAGAGGCCATCTTCATCTTGCGAGAAGTCGCCGCCGCCTTCGAACGGCCGACGCTGCTGTTTTCCGGCGGCAAGGATTCGCTGGTGCTGCTGCGCTGCGCGGAGAAAGCGTTCGGGGTCACCGCTGGAACAAACGGATCCGGCCGCATCCCGTATCCGCTGCTGATGATCGATACTGGCCATAATTTTCCGGAGGTCACCGAGTTCCGGGATTTCCGCGCAGGTGAGCTGCGCGCCCAGCTGATCGTGCGCAGCGTAGAAGATTCGATGAGGCGGGGCACGGTGCGCCTGGCTCATCCCGGCGAATCGCGCAACGTGCACCAGTCGGTCACGTTGCTCGAAGCCATCGAGGAGTTCCGCTTCGACGCGTTGATCGGTGGCGCGCGCCGAGACGAAGAAAAAGCGCGCGCCAAGGAGCGCATCTTTTCGCATCGAGACAGCTTCGGGCAATGGCAGCCCAAGGAGCAGCGGCCCGAATTGTGGACGCTCTTCAACACACGGCTGCATCCGGGCGAACACTTCCGCGTGTTCCCCATCTCCAATTGGACCGAGCTGGACGTGTGGCAGTACATCGAGCGCGAGAACATCGCCCTGCCGTCGATCTACTACGCCCACCAGCGCGAGGTTGTCGAGCGCCGTGGCCTTCTCGTGCCCGTCACGCCGGTGACCCCGGCACGCGACAACGAGGAAGTCGTCACCCGCACAGTCCGTTTTCGAACTGTCGGAGACATCACCTGCACTTGTCCCGTTGAAAGCCGGGCTGCGAATGCGTCGCAGGTTGTCATTGAAACGCTTACCGCCGAAGTGAGCGAGCGCGGCGCCACGCGGATGGACGACAAGACCTCCGAGGCGTCCATGGAGAAGCGCAAGAAGGACGGGTATTTCTGATGGCTTTTCGGGACGTTGAATTGATGGATCCCGGCTTTCGCCGAGATGAGGACGCTGGTGGCGGCCATGCGGCCGCGCTCCGCTTCGTCACCTGCGGCAGCGTCGATGACGGCAAGAGCACGCTCATCGGCCGGCTGCTGGTGGACAGCAAGTCGGTGTTGCAGGACCAGCTCGCGGGTGTGCAGCGCCTGGGTGAAACCGACCTCGCCCTGCTGACCGACGGCCTGTCGGCCGAGCGGGAGCAAGGCATCACGATCGACGTTGCCTATCGCTACTTCGCCACGCCGAGCCGCAAGTTCATCATCGGCGACACGCCGGGCCACGAGCAGTACACCCGCAACATGATCACCGCCGCTTCGAGCGCCGACGCCGCGGTGGTGCTGGTGGATGCGACGAAGCTGAAATGGCGCAATGCCCAGCTCGAGTTGCTGCCGCAAACTCGGCGGCATTCCCTCTTGGTGAATCTGCTGCGCGTTCCTTCCATCCTGTTTGCGATCAACAAGCTCGACGCCGTGGAAGATCCGGAAACGGCATTCGAAAACATCAGTACCGCGCTATGGCGCTTCGCGGCGGCTGCGAATATATCGGTTCGTGCCATCGTCCCCATTTCGGCGCTGAAGGGCCAAAACGTGGTCGAGGCTGCGCCGGGCTGGTGCGGCTACGAAGGATTGTCCTTGCTGCAGGTGCTGGAGCAATTGGATATCGCGCAAGCGGAAACCGCCGAACCCTTTTCGTTTCCGGTGCAATGGGTTGAAAAGCCTTCGTCATCGAGCGAAACCACGCAGGGGCGACGCATTTTTTGGGGCCGCGTTGCCACGGGCAACGTCGAGCCCGGCCAGGAAATTCAAGTCATGCCTGGCGGACAAACGGCCATCGTGGCCCAGGTGCTGGATCATGCACGCCGCCCGAGCAAGCTGGCGCCGGGTCGCAGCGCCGGCATCGTACTGGACCGGGAGCTGGACATTTCGCGCGGCGACTGGCTGCTCGCGCCGCAATCGATCGAAACCGCGCGCGAGATCTCAGCTACTGTTGCGTGGCTGGACGACGCGCCGCTGGTCGCGGGACGAACCTACTGGGCTTTGCACGGCCACCGTTGGGTCAAGGCGCGAGTGACGCAGGTCGTGCACAAGCTGGACATCCATTCCCTGGCCGAAACTGCCGCGAACCACCTTGAGCCCAATTCGATAGGGCATGTCGAGCTGGCATTGCAGGAGCCTGTCGCAACGCTGCCCTATCAGCGTTCGCGGGTCCTCGGCTCGATGGTGCTGGTGGACACCGCCACCCACAAGACTTCGGGAGCCGTGTTGGTACGCTGAGCGAGCACGCGCAATTCGGCCAATGGCACTGTTGCCAGCGCTGGCTGAGTACCGGCACCGCTGGCCCTGGCGGGCGGCTCGTTAAAATCAAGCGTTTTCCGAGGCAAAAAACAGAAAATGACTCACGTCGTCACCGAATCCTGTATCCGCTGCAAGTACACCGATTGCGTGGATGTCTGTCCCGTGGATTGCTTCCGCGAAGGACCGAACATGCTGGTGATCGATCCCGACGAGTGCATCGACTGCGCCGTGTGCATCCCGGAGTGCCCCGTGAACGCAATTTACGCGGAGGAAGATGTTCCGGCCGACCAGATCGCCTTCATCAAGCTCAATGCCGAACTGACGCATCACGCCGGCTGGAAGAGCATCACGAAGCGCAAGCCGCCGCCGGATGACGCCGATGAGTGGAAAGAGAAGAAAGACAAGCTTTCGCAGCTGATCCGCTGATACGGCAACGAGAAGAACGAATCGCATGGACCCGCAACTGAACCAAGAAGTGATCAAGACGGCAGCAGCGACCGACGGGCCGATCCAGACCGATGCCGTGATCGTCGGCGCCGGCCCGGTGGGACTGTTCCAAGTGTTCGAGCTTGGGCTGCTGGAAGTCAAGGCGCACGTGATCGATTCGCTGGCTTATCCCGGCGGCCAATGCGTGGAGCTGTATCCCGACAAGCCGATCTACGACATCCCGGCGATCCCGGTGTGCACGGGCCAGGAACTCACCGATAACCTGCTCAAGCAGATCGAGCCGTTCGGCGCCACGTTCCACCTCGGCCAGGAGGTCACCATCGTGCGCAAGCAGGACGATGGCCGCTTCTTCGTCGAAACTTCCAAGGGGACGCAGTTCCTGGCCAAGACCATCTTCATTGCAGCCGGAGTCGGCGCGTTCCAGCCGCGCGGGCTGAAAGTGTTCGGCGTGGACAAGTTCGAGGGCTCGCAGATTCACTATCGCGTGAAGAACCCGGCGGAGTTTGCGGGCAAGAACCTGGTGGTGCTTGGAGGCGGCGATTCGGCCCTGGACTGGTCCCTCAATTTCGCCCAGCCAGGACCCCACCGCGCGGCCAGCGTGACGTTGATTCACCGTCGGGACGGCTTCAAGGCGGCGCCCGCTTCGGTGGCCAGGATGAAGCAGCTGTGCGAGGCCAATGCCATGCGATTCATGGTCGGACAGGTAACCGACCTCGACGTCCAGGACGGCCGTCTCGCAGGGGTGCAGGTGACCGGATCCGATGCCGCCGTGGTCAAGGTACCGGTGGACATGGTGCTGGTGTTCTTTGGGTTGAGCCCCAAGCTCGGCCCGGTTGCGCAGTGGGGGCTTGAGATCGAGCGCAAGCAGATCAAGGTGAACACCGAAACGTTTGCAACCAACACGCCCGGTATCTTCGCTGTGGGTGACATCAACACTTATCCCGGCAAGAAGAAGCTGATCCTTTCAGGCTTTCACGAGTGCGCGCTGGCTGCGTTCGGGGCTGCGCCTTTGATCTTTCCGGACAAACAGATTCGCCTGCAATACACCACCACCTCGCCGAAATTGCACAAGGTACTGGGCGTCGAAACGCCGGTGTTCGATTGAGACGAAACAAGGTCCGCGATTCAGGGCCTTGTACTTGGGTGCGGCTGCTGCTGGCCCATTCAACCACGCTATAATTGCGGGCTTGTTCCTCGATAGCTCAGTCGGTAGAGCGCCGGACTGTTAATCCGTAGGTCCCTGGTTCGAGCCCAGGTCGAGGAGCCAACAAACAATCAAGGGGTTACGAGAGATTCGTGACCCCTTTTTCCTTTCGTTTTCGCGCGAGCAACCGCCCGACTGTCTTCCAGATCAGGACCGTTGCGATGATCGAGAAATATCCGTCGACTGCGTAGTGCCAGCCCAGGTGAACCGAGCCGAACAGGATCACCGCGCAAAATCCCGCGGCCGTCCACATCAACCAGCGATGCACGCGGCTGGCCAGCAGCACCAGCAGCGTCGCGTTGACCAGATGCAATGATGGAAACGCCGAAATGCCGGTGCCGAATCCCACTTGCCCGGAGACATACGTGTTCCACAGGTCTGCACGCCACTGTTGAGCCAGCGAGTAGCGCCCGAGGTAATCCAGGAGACCGGCGAACCGCGCGTCGCCGGTGACCAGCCCGTAATAGACGGGGCCCGCCGACATGACTGCGCCGGCAACGACGTTTCCCAGCAGCGGCCACGCCAGCAGATAGGTCCACAAGTACTGCCGGCGCGCCCCTTCGAGCCGTGGCAGCAAAAGGCAAGCCAGCAGTGACGCGGGCAGCAGCAAGCCCCAGGCCCCGAAGTACACCCGTTCAAGCGGCTTGGTAAGACTGGGCGGCAGCAACGCCGCCGTGTACCGCCATGGATCCTGTCCGTGCAATGCCTTGTCCAGGTGCGCCAGCATGGGATCCGCGAAGAATGGAACGACGTCCGTCAGCATCGTCTTGATCGAAGTGAACACGCCCATGTGGATGCAAAGGCTGACGAACAGCGCCAGCGCCGCGACGCATTTCGGACTGCCCGCCTTCCTGAACGCCGAACGCAGCGCATCGAACGGCTCGCGCGAACACAGAGCCCATAATCCAGCGCCGATGATCGATGCCAGCAGCACTTGCGGCAGCGCGAAATAGCTGAAGGGAGCGAACTTCTGTGGAACACCCGCTGCAATCGCAACGGCCCACCCCGAAAGCGCGTACGCAAGTACAAAGGCGTGGAAGGGCAGATCGCGCCGGAGGAATTCCGCGTGCGGCCGCAGCCTCAGGGCCAGCGCGCTGAGTTGCGCGTTTGGCAGTAAAACCTGCAGCGCCGCAATGCCGCTCACGCGTGCGGTGGTCCTCGATCCGGGGTATTGGCGTCCTGTCTTGCTTTCGCCATCGCGCGACATGTCTCGATTAGGTCATCGGCCCGAGCGCGCTGGATGGGCGGAACATCCCGATTGCGGTAGTGCAAATCTCCCGATGAAATCGGAGTATGGGAAGATCAGAAATCGATCGCTTGTTTGAATGAACCTTCCGTGGCTCGACCCCGGGGATCCGTTCCCCGATCCCTCACAAGCCTGGGACATCTCGCAGCCCGCACCCGGGCTGCTTGCCGCGGGCGGTGCGCTCGACCTGGACAGCCTTCACCGCGCGTATAGCAGCGCAATCTTTCCCTGGTTCAGCGAGGGCCAGCCCATCCTGTGGTGGAGCACCGATCCGCGCATGGTGCTTTTCCCGGACGAGTTCAAGTTGCACCGGTCACTGCGCAAATCGCTTGGACGGCTCAGAGCCCAGTCCTCGTTCGAACTGCGTATCGACACAGCTTTTGATGAGGTCATCCGCGCCTGCTCGTCGAGCGAAAGGCCGGGCCAGTCCGGCACATGGATCGTGCCAGCGATGGTCGATGCCTATCGGGCGTTCCATCGAGCGGGCTTCGCGCACAGCGTTGAAACCTGGATCGACGGCCGCCTGGCCGGCGGCTTGTACTGTGTCGCGGTCGGGCAGGCCGTGTTCGGCGAATCGATGTTCACGCGCGCGCCCGACGCATCCAAGATCGCGCTGGCCGGGCTCGTCGCGTTCTGCCGCCGCAACCGGATTGCCTGCATCGATTGCCAGCAGAACACCCAGCACCTCGCGTCGCTTGGCGCGCGCGAAATCGCGCGGGCCGATTTTGTGGCGCATGTCGCACAAAACGCGAAAAAACCCGCTCCGCACTGGCAGTTCGAGCCCGTATACTGGAACGAACTCCTGCCGCCCAAGCCCGCAGCGTGACACATCTCAAGGATCTTCCGCTACAGACCCTGCAGTTCTATGCAACGGCCCCGTATCCGTGCAGTTACCTGCCGGGCAAGCAGGCTCGCTCCCAGGTGGCCACGCCGAGCCACCTGATTCACAACGACGCGTATTCCGACCTTGTCACCAGCGGCTTTCGCCGCAGCGGAATGTTCACGTATCGGCCCTATTGCGACGGCTGCCGCGCCTGCGTGCCGCTGCGCGTGCTGGCCCAGCAGTTTCGGCCCGACCGCAGCCAACGCCGCGCGTGGACGCGCCATCAAGGCCTGCAGGCACGCGTCCTCAAGCTATGTTTCGTGCCTGAGCATTACCACCTCTATCTGCGTTACCAGACAGGCCGCCATGCGGGCGGCGGCATGGACCACGACAGCATCGACCAGTACACGCAATTCCTTTTGCAAAGCCGCGTGAACTCGCGCCTGGTCGAATTTCGCGAGACCCGTGCCGACGGCAGCCCTGGCGCGTTGCGCATGGTTTCCATCCTGGATGTGCTCAATGACGGCATCTCCGCGGTGTATACGTTCTACGAGCCCGATGGCACGGCCAGCTACGGCACCTATAGCGTGCTGTGGCAGATCGACCAGGCGCGGCGCTTGCACTTGCCGCACGTGTATCTTGGCTATTGGATCGGACAGAGCCCGAAAATGAATTACAAGGCCCGCTACCTTCCGCACGAAGTCTTCGCGGACGGACAGTGGGTGCCCGGTCCGCGTCGGCCCGCCTAAACGCGGCGGCTGAATGCCGCAATTTCACATGATAAAATTCGAGGAACCTTCCTCGAGATTTGCATGAGAAAAACAGACTCCGGCCTTGCGGCCACGCCCACCATCCAGGTGATCCAGCGCATGTTCTCGCTGATCGATGTGCTGGCCTCACGCGAGGAAGCCATGTCGCTAAAGGAAATCAGCGAGAAAACCGGATTGCATCCGTCCACGACCCATCGCATCCTGAACGATTTGGCCACTGGGCGCTTCATCGATCGGCCTGAGGCAGGAAGTTATCGCCTGGGCATGCGCCTGCTGGAACTGGGCAATCTGGTCAAGGGTCGGCTCAGTGTGCGCGATGCCGCGCTTGCGCCGATGCGCGAGCTGCACAAACTGATCCAGCAGCCCGTGAATCTCAGCATGCGACAGGGCGATGAGATCATCTACATTGAGCGCGCATTCAGCGAGCGCTCAGGCATGCAGGTGGTGCGCGCGATCGGTGGGCGAGCGCCTTTGCATCTCACATCCACCGGCAAGTTGTTCCTTGCGGCGGACGAGCCTCAGCGAGTGCGAGCGTACGCCACGCGTACTGGCTTGGCGGGCCATACCAAAAACAGCATCACGCAGCTCCCGGTGCTCGAGCGCGAACTCGCCAAGGCGCGGCAGTATGGAATCGCGCGCGACAACGAAGAACTGGAACTCGGCGTGCGCTGCATGGCCGCCGGCATCTATGACGACCAGAGCCGTTTGGTTGCGGGCTTGTCCATCTCCGCTCCCGCCGATCGACTCGACGAAGGTTGGCTGATCAAGCTGCAGGCCACTGCGAACGAGATTTCATCTGCGCTGGGTCACGCCAGCCGGTCGGCAAAAGCGGCATAAGGTCTTTGCTCCAAACGCAACACGGCCCTTGCGGGCCGTGCACTCGATTGAAGCAGGGCTTCCTTAACCGCTGACTTGGCGAATCACCGTGCTCGTGGAGGGTACCGGCTGGCTTTCCACCCACCGCCGTACCCGCTCCGCATCCGCAATGCGGCTGAGCTTGCCGGCCGAGTCGAGGAACACCATGATGAGCTTGCGGCCGGCGATCTTCGCTTGCATCACCAGGCATTGACCCGCTTCGGAGATGTAGCCTGTCTTCTGGATGCCGATGTCCCAATCGGGATTCTTCACGAGCCGATTGGTGGTGTTGAACTTCAGCGTGCGGTTCCCGATGGTGACTTCGTGACCCGGTGACGTGGTGTATTCGCGCAAGACCGGATCCGTGTACGCGGTGCCCACCAGGGTGGCCAGATCGTGCGCGCTGGACTGGTTGCTGCTCGACAAGCCGGTGGGCTCGACGTAGCGCGTGTCTTTCATGCCCAGCATCTTGGCCTTGGCATTCATCAGCCCGACGAACGCATCGAGACCGCCGGGATATGTGCGCCCGAGGGCATGCGCCGCCCGGTTTTCGCTGGACATCAGCGCCAGGTGCAGCAACTCACCACGCGTGAGCATCGCGCCCACCCGCAGACGCGAGCTGCTGTGTTTTTCCGTGTCGACGTCATCTTGCGTGATGGTGATCATTTCATCCATCGGCAGCTTGGCTTCACTGACGAGCAGTCCCGTCATCAGCTTGGTGAGAGACGCGATCGGCAAGACTGCCGAATCGTTTTTGCTGAAGAGCACTTCGCTCGTCTCTTGATCTATCACCAGCGCGGCGCTGGACTTGAGATCGAGCTGGTCTTGCACTGAGTGCAGACCGGCGAGCTCGCCGTAAGACGGACGCGTGCGCACGACTGAAATCACGGCGTGGCGCTTGCCCGCTGCGAACGACCGGACCACACGCTTGCCGACGACCTTCTTCGCCACGGTGCCCTTGCGAGGCGCGGCATCCGCCGCACCCGGCACAAGCGCCAACGCAAACGCCGCCAGCGCGGTGCAGGAAAGCATGCGTTTGAACGTATGGCTCATCGCGATCGAGATCTGCTTTCGATACATCAAGGGAACTCCCGTAACGCTCCAAGTGGCCGCTGAGTCTACCTCAGCCGGAAAAAGTTACACAATATCAAGTGCTTATGTAACTAACCTCATCCGGAGTGTAAATTATAGGGAAACCGTTCAGCCTTGTGCGGCAACTCGATCAGCTTTACTTTGTAACTTGTTGAGGGCGCTCAGATAAGCCTTGGCCGACGCGACGACGATGTCCGGGTCTGCGCCCACCCCATTGACCACGCGGCCGGAATTTTGCAGACGCACCGTCACCTCGCCTTGACTCTCGGTGGAGCCGCTGATCGCATTGACGGAGTACAGCACCATCTCGGCACCGCTTCTCACGTGCGATTCGATCGCTTTCAACGAGGCATCCACCGGGCCGTTGCCATCGGATTCGCCGCGCACCTCCCTGCCAGCTACCGTGAACACCACTGCCGCATGCGGCTTTTCGCCTGTCTCGCTGTGTTGCGCGAGTGAGACGAAGGCGTACTGCTCCTTGTCGTTCGCGACGCTCTCCTGGCTCACCAAAGCAAGGATGTCCTCGTCGAAGATATCGCTCTTGCGGTCGGCCAATTCCTTGAACCGCGTGAACGCCGTGTTCACATCCGCCTCGCTGTCGAGCGCCACGCCGAGATCCTGCAGGCGCTGCTTGAACGCATTGCGCCCCGACAGTTTGCCCAGCACGATCTTGTTGGCACTCCAGCCCACGTCTTCCGCGCGCATGATCTCGTAGGTGTCGCGGGCCTTGAGCACGCCGTCCTGGTGGATGCCGCTCGCGTGCGCAAACGCGTTGGCGCCGACCACGGCCTTGTTGGGCTGCACCACGAAGCCTGTCGTCTGGCTCACCATCCGGCTGGCCGCCACGATGTGCTTGGTGTCGATGTTCAGGTCCAGGCCGAAATAGTCGCGGCGAGTCTTCACTGCCATGACGATTTCCTCGAGCGAGCAATTGCCCGCGCGTTCGCCCAGCCCGTTGATCGTGCACTCCACTTGCCGGGCGCCGCCGATCTTCACGCCGGCGAGCGAATTGGCCACCGCCATGCCCAGGTCATTGTGGCAATGCACCGACCACACCGCCTTGTCCGAATTGGGAACGCGCTCGCGCAGTGTCTTGATGAACAGGCCGTACAACTCCGGCACGGCATAGCCCACCGTGTCCGGTACGTTGACGGTCGTCGCGCCTTCCGCGATCACGGCTTCGAGCACCCTGCACAGGAAATCCATCTCGCTGCGGTAGCCGTCCTCCGGCGAGAACTCGATGTCCGCGCACAGATTGCGGGCGAAGCGCACCGACAGGCGCGCCTGCTCCAGCACTTGCTCGGGCGTCATGCGCAGCTTCTTTTCCATGTGCAGCGGCGACGTGGCGATGAACGTGTGGATACGCGATCGCTGCGCGCCTTTCAGCGCTTCCGCCGCACGCGAAATGTCCCTGTCGTTGGCGCGCGAGAGCGAACAGATGGTGGATTCCTTGATCGCCTGGGCGATGGCTTGCACCGCTTCGAAATCGCCGTTGGAACTGGCGGCAAAGCCCGCCTCGATCACGTCGACCCGCAGACGCTCGAGCTGGCGCGCGATGCGCAGTTTCTCGTCCTTGGTCATCGAGGCGCCGGGCGATTGCTCGCCGTCGCGCAGTGTGGTGTCGAAGATGATCAGTTTGTCGTTTGCCATGCTTGCCTTCTCGTGAAGTTCGGGTGGACCAGCAGACCCCAATGAAAAACGGCCCGCTGCTGGTGCATACGGGCCGTTGTGGTGATGCGCGTGCGCTACCGTTTCCGCCCGTGGGTGGATAGCAGCAGCGCCAGCGAAATATGGTTCATGTGGCGCAATGTAGCACAAGTTCTTCCAAAGGAGCCACACAAGGTCATTTGTGCAATCCTCGCTCGTCGGGCTCGTCGGTCGAGGTGCTGATCACGCTCGTCTGCAGGCCCTTGGCCTTGCGCCAGCCATAAAGGACGAAGCCGCTCAAGCCGTACACCACGAACAAGCCGAACAGCACGATCGGCGGATCGATATTGATCACTGCGATGCCCAGAGCGATCAGTACGATGACCGCGAACGGCACGCTCTTTTTCATCTGCACGTCCTTGAAGCTGTAGAACGGCACGTTGGTGACCATGGTGAGGCCGGAGTACAACGCCACGGCGAACATGATCCAGGACACGTCGCGTGGCTTGATCTCCAGATCGTTCATCACCCAGATGAAGCCCGCAACCAACGCCGCCGCGGCGGGCGAAGGCAGGCCCTGGAAGTAGCGCTTGTCTACCACGCCCGTGTTGACGTTGAAGCGTGCCAGCCGCAGCGCGGCGCAGGCGCAATACACGAAGGCTGCGATCCAGCCCCAGCGGCCTAATTCCTTCAAGCTCCAGATATACGCGATCAGCGCGGGCGCGGCGCCGAACGAGACCATGTCGGACAGCGAATCCATCTGTTCGCCGAAAGCACTTTGGGTATTGGTCATGCGCGCCACCCTGCCGTCCAGGCTGTCCAGCACCATCGCGAAGAAGACGCCTTCCGCCGCCAGGTCGAAGCGGCCGTTCACCGCCATCACGACCGCATAGAAGCCTCCGAACAGCGCCGCCAGCGTGAACAGGTTCGGCAAGATGTAGATGCCCTTGCGCCGCTTGCGCACCACGATGCCCTCGGGCGGAATCCCGCGGTCCAAGTCGTTGCCGTTGCGCATGGCCGGAGTTTAAGGCGGAAAGCGTCACGCCCAAAAAGAAAGCCGCCCCTCCGGGCGGCCCACAGTTACCAGGAGCCGTTTGCCGGTCTCCTTGTTTCCGATCAATTTCTCGTCTGGTCCACCAGCTTGTTCTTCTTGATCCAGGGCATCATCGCGCGCAGTGTTTCGCCGACCGTCTCGATCTGGTGTTCGGCCATGAGCCGGCGCCTGGACAACAGCGTCGGCGCGCCGGCGCGGTTTTCCAGGATGAAGCTCTTGGCGTACTCGCCACCCTGGATGTCCGTGAGGATCTGCTTCATCACCTTCTTGGTTTCGGCGTTCACGATCCGCGGACCGCTGACATATTCGCCGTACTCCGCGTTGTTGGAGATGGAGTAGTTCATATTGGCGATGCCGCCTTCATAGATCATGTCGACGATCAACTTGAGTTCGTGCAGGCACTCGAAATATGCCATCTCGGGCGCGTAACCGGCTTCCACCAGCGTTTCGAAACCGGCCTTGATCAATTCGACCGTGCCGCCGCACAGCACGGCCTGCTCGCCGAACAGGTCGGTTTCCGTCTCTTCGCGGAAGTTGGTTTCAATGATGCCCGCCTTGCCGCCGCCGTTGGCCATCGCGTACGACAGGGCCAAGTCGCGGGCCTTGCCGGACTTGTCCTGGTGCACCGCCACCAAGTGCGGCACGCCGCCCCCCTGGCTGTAGGTGCCGCGCACCGTGTGGCCGGGCGCCTTGGGCGCAACCATCCAGACGTCGAGGTCGGCACGCGGCGTCACGAAGCCGTAATGCACGTTGAAGCCGTGCGCGAACACCAGCGACGCGCCTTGCTTGATGTGGGCCTCGACATCGTTCTTGTACACACTGGCGATCTGTTCGTCAGGCAGCAGGATCATGACGACATCGGCTGCGCGCACGGCATCGGCCACTTCGGCGACCTTCAGCCCCGCCTTCTCCACCTTCGGCCAGGACGCGCCACCCTTGCGCAGCCCAACCACCACCTTGACGCCGCTGTCGTTCAGGTTCTGCGCGTGCGCGTGGCCTTGTGAGCCGTAACCGATGATCGCGACCGTCTTGCCCTTGATCAGGCTCAGGTCACAGTCCTTGTCGTAATAAACCTTCATGGTCTCTCCTGTTGAAATTCAAAAGTGGGGTGAGTGAAGCTAGACGCGCAGGATGCGCTCGCCGCGGCCGATGCCGCTGGAGCCGGTTCGCACCGTTTCCAGGATGGCCCCGCGATCGATGGCTTCAAGGAACGCGTCGTTCTTGCGCTGATCGCCGGTGAGCTCGATCGTGTAGCTTTTTTCCGTGACGTCGATGATGCGGCCGCGGAAGATGTCGGCCATGCGCTTCATCTCCTCGCGCTCCTTGCCGACGGCCCGCACCTTCACCATCATCAGTTCGCGCTCGGTGTACGCGCCCTCGGTGAGGTCGACCACCTTGACGACTTCGATCAGCCGGTTCAGGTGCTTCGTGATCTGCTCGATGACTTCATCGGAGCCCGTCGTCTGCAGCGTCATGCGCGACAGGGACGCGTCTTCGGTGGGCGCCACCGTGAGCGACTCGATGTTGTAGCCACGGGCCGAGAACAGGCCCACGACGCGGGAGAGAGCGCCGGGCTCGTTCTCCATCAGCACTGCGATGATGTGTTTCATGTGATGTGATTCCTCTTTTCGGTGCCCTCCCCTGCGCACGGTAATGCGCAGGCTCGACACGCAATAGATTCGTCCAGGGGTGGTTGGGTGTTGAGCGTCGGGAGTTGAGCGTGAATTCACGCTTAACGCTCAACGCCGCACGCTCAACCTCTTAAAGGTCTTCCGATCCCAGCAGCATTTCGGTGATCCCCTTGCCCGCCTTCACCATCGGGAACACGTTTTCGGTGGGATCGGTGCGGAAATCCATGAACACCGTGCGATCCTTGAGCTTGCGCGCCTCGCGCAGCGCAGGCTCGACGTCCTTGGGGTGCTCGATCAGCATGCCCACGTGCCCATATGCCTCGGCGAGCTTCACGAAATTCGGCAGTGCGTCCATGTAGCTGTGGCTGTAGCGTCCTTCGTAATCGATCTCCTGCCACTGCCGCACCATGCCCAGGTAGCGGTTGTTCAGCGATACGATCTTGATCGGCGTGTTGTACTGCAGGCAGGTGGACAGCTCCTGGATACACATCTGCACCGAGCCTTCGCCGGTGATGCAGAACACCTCGCTGTCGGGCTTTGCCAGCTTGATGCCCATCGCGTACGGGATGCCCACGCCCATCGTGCCGAGGCCGCCCGAATTGATCCAGCGATTGGGCTTGTCGAAGCGGTAATACTGCGCCGCCCACATCTGATGCTGGCCGACGTCGGACGTGATGTACGCATCCGCATCCTTGGTCATGTTCCATAGCGTCTCGACAACGTGCTGCGGCTTGATCACATCCTTGTTGCCACGGTCGTACTTCAGGCAATCGCGCTTGCGCCAGCCGTCGATCGTTTCCCACCAGGCAGCCAGCGGCTGCGGATCGGGCCTCAGGTTGGCTTCCTTGATCATCGAGATCAATTCGCCCAGCACGTCCTTCACGTCGCCGACGATCGGGATGTCGACCCTCACGCGCTTGGAAATGCTCGACGGATCGATGTCGATGTGGATGATCTTGCGTTCGTTCTGGGCGAAGTGCTTGGGGCTGCCGATCACCCGGTCGTCGAAACGCGCCCCCACCGCCAGCAGTACGTCGCAGTTTTGCATCGCGTTATTCGCTTCGATGGTTCCGTGCATACCGAGCATGCCGAGGAACTTTCGGTCGCTCGCCGGATACCCGCCCAGGCCCATCAGGGTATTGGTGCACGGATAACCCAGCAGGTCGACCAGAGTGCGCAACTCGTGCGACGCATTGCCGAGGATGACACCCCCACCGGTGTAGATGTAGGGGCGCTTGGCTGCCAGCAGCAATTGCAGCGCCTTGCGGATTTGCCCGCCATGGCCCTTGCGCACCGGGTTGTATGAGCGCATCTCCACCTTCTCCGGATACCCGGTATAGGTGGTCTTGTCGTACGACACGTCCTTGGGCACGTCCACCACCAC
>Ga0105240_10002097_pt1 | contig 32623 bp, 24 predicted proteins | sample KBSC54metaG_FD_80426 | JGI IMG/M metagenome (GOLD analysis project Ga0105240, IMG submission 80426) | Corn rhizosphere microbial communities from Kellogg Biological Station, Michigan, USA - KBS C5-4 metaG | ecosystem: Host-associated > Plants > Roots > Rhizosphere > Soil | place: Michigan, USA... | reverse complement strand
GCAACGTTATTTTTGGTGAAACGATATAATAAGGACACCAACTTTGGGGTATATAAACTCTTTATAGGGAAATCAATGTCGGACAATGCTTATACTCAATTTATATACGATGAGTATGGAGAAATAATATTCAATTATGTCATTAGCAAGCACTTTATCTTACTAGGGATAGTATTATGCCTTGCGATGGCGATTCGTCAGGTGGAAAATATTAAAGAGAAGTTGAAAAAGTCTATAGGTTATTTTAGAATAATTCCCGAAACTTCAAAAGTGTATGATATAGACGAAAAAGCAATAGCTTATAACTATAATCATGCTAAAACTTTTCATTAAAATTCCAAAATCGGCGATATAAAAAACAGGAGTTGCTAGCTTTTCCTACAGAGCCCAATTAAATGATAGGATTTATTCGTTCAATTTAGCTGCCGACATTTAAATTTAATAAGTTTGAATGTTCACACTTGACCTGCATAAATATAGTCTTATTGCTTTTTCATTAAGTCTAGCATCACTGTAGCGAACTTGCGTAGAAATGTCTTTAAATCGGCAATTGGAATTTCGGATTCAAACGTTTTATTTTGCTGTCTATCCCAATCAACAAATTTTACTCTAGTAATTTCGCTGGATTTGTTAGAGAAAGCAATAAAATTAGAATGAGCTAAAGAGTTTCTCAAGTGTCTTGCGATTACATTTACGCTTTTAGCTTCACCTATTTTCAGATACGAAATATGACTAGCATCGATTCCCCATTCTTTTTTTGAAATAAGTTCAGTAGGAAGATGCGAAATCCACTCTTGTTGCGGCAATATTAAAAGTCCCACCATACAGTTTAACATCAATGTCACCTCGTATTTTTCATCTTTTGGAAATTTTAGAGAATCATACTGATCAAGAATACTCAATGTCCTGGAAATAAAATCAGATTCTTGGCTTTTATAAATGCTCATAAATTATTTAAAGCTAAATTAAGAAATCCCTTTTGACTATCTAAAGGTCGACACTGGAATTGATGGATTATGAAAGCTGCCTTTCAGATACTGAGTCTGCAATTGTTTATAACTCAGGCCATTGTTTATAAATTGCACTTCCATTTATGAAATGTTGTTTTGTACCTTTAACGTCAAGCGCCTAAATTAAAAAAGCCGCCAACGTATTGGAACCCGTGGCAGCTTTGAGGTTTGACGCCTTAGTGGTTAAAAGGGCCAAAACCTTTGGTTCTTCAATTTTCCTAAAATTACAGGACTTAGGCAAACCTAGTTTTCCTGTAGTAGTGTTAATTCTGACCCTTTCCTCCACTTTTTTATGTTAACAATTTGTTGATACTACTCAGCAATTGCAAGATTTTCAAGGAATTAAATTAAAAAAGAAAGGATGAAAAATGACGTTAAAAACTTATGCCGCAACAATCGTTGAGGAACCCAAAATGTCTGTGAAGCAACTTTGCGAGTATGCTGAGGCAAATGCTCATGGACGTTTATCAATTTTAAAAGCCTGCAAAGTCAAAAACGCGGCTGTAATAGCTATAGCGAGACGATATAATGATGCTGAAGACTTTATAGCTACTTTTTTGGAGCATTCTTCCGGTCTCTATTCTATTTTAAAAGATTATGCCAATGATTTAAGGAGAGCGGGGTTAAAAAAAACTGGAAAAGACAAAGAAAATCTTCTCGCTTGTGCTGAAGCATTAGACGCGTTTTATAAAATGAAAGATCAGCTTCCGGCAAAGTTCGAACATATTGCGTTAACAAATCTAACAGCCAAAAGAAGTCACAAATTCAAATTTAAAAAAGTCACTGTAAGTATACGGCCTGAATTAATGCTGAATCCAGAATTTGAATATTCAAACTGCGGTTTTGTGAAACTCTATTTTGGAAAAACGTCTCCCTTAACCAAGACAATGGCTGAGAACATGGCATTATTAGGAAAATATTATTTCAATGAGTTTCACAAGATGGATTTCAAACGTGAGAATTGTATAGTAATAGATGTTTTCGCGAATAAAATTTATTGCGCGCCAAAAGCTGAAAAAAGAGCACTAAAAATGCTCGAAGCATGTTGTGAAGAAATCTCGGACAGATGGGAGAAGATATCAATTTAAGTCGTAATAATAAAGTTGAATAAAGAAAAGACAAGAAGATTAAATGAAAATGGGGAATTCAAATATCCATATCAAAAAAGTAACTGGTAATGTAGTAATTAGTCAAAACCAAACTGGTGGAGTAACCGCTCATGAACCAACAACAAATAAGAGTATACCTAAAAGAAAGAAACCATTTTATAAAACATTTATATTTTGGGTGGGGGTCATATCATCAATTTTGACGATATTCGCTTATTTCGGTTTTCAACCCAAATTAAAAGAAAATAAAAAGCCAGTTTCAAAAATTAGTTCTGTTAAATCGACGGAGACCAATAAAATAAACTCTGTTAAACCAACCACCCTTGTAAATATTATTAAACATCATAAATCACATTTAATTAAAAAGAATATGGCTACTAATGAATTGAAAAAGCCTGAAGATAAATCTGTCTCCGTTAGTGATGTTAAGGGCGACGTAGTAATTTCACAAAATCAATCTGGTGGCATCACCGCTCATACAGTCAATGTAAATCAAGAAAAACAAATGACAGACGCTGATAAGCTACATCTGCTCCGTTTTATTGAAGATTTAAAAAAGAAAAATAATTTCAATCCTACTCAATTTACTATTTCTATGGTCAACAATAGCAATGGTAATACTATAGCACATCAGATTCAAAAAGCTTTGGAGGAAAACGGATACAAAATGATGGGCAATAGTTTCGGTTATATGATGAGGTATCCAACGGTAAATGGGATTCAGATTGATAAAAGCCGACAGGGTGATTACCTTGAAATTTTGGTAGGCAATTTATAGGACGATTTATTATGAATAGATTATTATATCCATATGTTACTGGTGCAGATAACAAAAGATACAAATGTCAGCTTCGACAAAAATCATTCGATGAAAATGGCGACCCGGAGTACTTATTTCTAAATGAATCGACGGGTGATTGTTATTTAATAAAACGAAACAGTGAAGGTTGGGTGTTCGTTGACGGAAATGTCCATTTTGAGCATTGGATAGAAGAGCTTGGAAATTACGTCGATGGAAGTGGTGTTTAATCTTTATTTCGTTATTATTACCCCAGGTGATTTAAACATCGATACTTAAATCTAAATAAGTTCGAGTGTCGACACTTGAATCGTTGTTACAACAGCGCAATCAACGAATACCATACCCCTCCCGATAAGCCTTTCGTTCATCCGTAAAATGCCACCAGCGTTTGGTATCGTCGTGGTTTTTGATATAGTGAACAAGCAGGCGGTAGCAGTCTTCAACACAAGGGTCTGGCCGTGTGCCGCAATAGCGTTCGAAGGCATTAAATAGCTCAACAGCATTTTTTCCCCTGAGTTCGTCAAGCGAATAATATCCCTGGCTGATGAGCTCTTCGGCAAAGTTGATACCTAATGACGGGATGCTTTGAAATTCGGCAAGTGCGCTAAGCTCCCGGCTTCTTTCAGGCGATGAATTCAAAAGCGCTGCGATCTCATCAGGGGCATAGTCCTGGAGCATTTTCAGGCTAACCTTTTTACTTTTGAGTATTTGCTTCTCCCCTGCGTTTAGCCGGTAATCGATTATCTTTTTCATACGTTCTCTGTGAGATGAACTATAAAATTGGCGATCTGCTCCTGCTCCTCAACCTTCAGGATGTCGCCGTCATAAATCCAATATCCATTTGCGTCAAATAGTATACGCCCAAGGTATTCGGGCTGTTGATCGTATGCAGTGTAAAGCAAATAGATTACTACAGGCATCTCGCCTTTTAAGTCCGGGATAATTTTTACAACCTCGTCCGGTCCGTGCTTTCGTTTAAGCCATGCCTTAGCCTCGCTTACCAGGTAGCTTTGATGAATCATTTTCTGAATTGTACGTCAAACTTAAGCAAAAATACTAATATTTTTAGCATTTATTTGAAAAATTGTTGCCTGGTAATTTGACCCTCTCTGTCTGATAATGATAGAAAAGAAATAACAACTTAATATCTACTTAAACCATAGATTTTATAGTTTAGAAATTAATTTTTACCTTTGGTCAGTTTTAGATAGATCAGTATTTAATTGTACATAGTATTTTATGAAGAATTTATTCAGCCGCAGCCTTAATTTCCTCAAGTTATATGCATTTATATTAGCCATTTGGATGCTCAGCCCAATATTGGCCCTCTATGGTTTTGTCGTGGAAACGAATAACCGCAGGAAAAATGATGCCGATCAATTGGTACCAGTTCAAATCAATGAAATATACATTTCTGAGCAAGTGAATTTGAACTCAGAGACTTTGGATAAAATTATAACTGCGGCTTAACAAAACAATTCCGCCGCAACTCCCCTATTCTTTTTGAAGGCTCTTATGACTTCGCCGCCTCCTTATTATACCTGCTCCGGTATTCCAGCGGAGACATGCCGGTGATCTTGCGGAACAGCTCCCGAAAGGCTTTGAGGTCTGAGTAACCTACTTCGTACATCACCTCGTTGATAGTTTTGCGGCTCACTTCCAGCTCCTTTTTTGCCGATTCGATCTTCACCCGCTGTGAGTATTCCAGGGGTGTATTGCCGGTTGCTTTGATAAACCTCCTGTCGAAATTACGCCTGCCTATGGCAAATTTGGATGATAGCTCTTCAACTGATAACCGCTCGTTCAGCGAACCTTCAATATACTTTTGTGCATCCTCCACCATTTTATCTCCATGAAGTTTCTGACCTGTGAAAATGGTAAATGGCGACTGGCTGTTGCGGTCCATTTCTATCTGTAAGCTTTTAGAGCAAAAGATGGCAGTCTCGCGGTCGTAATATTTCTCCACCAAGTAGATCATCAGGTTCAGGAAAGAAAAAGCGCCGCCATTGGTGAAGATACCGTTCTCATCGGTGATCAGTTTATCGGCCCTCAAATTCACTTTAGGGAACCTCTGCCTGAAAAGGTCAGCATGCGCCCAGTGGGTCGAGCAGCTTTTCCCATCGAGCAAGCCCGAGGCTGCCAGCAGGAAAGCACCGGAGCAAATACTCGCAATACCGGCACCCGATTTATATTGTTTGGTGATCCAATCAATCAACTCATCATCTCCGGCCACGGCACCCTGGCGATAAGGATCGGAGGATGGAATGATAATTAAATCCGTTTTAGCTATATCCGCAATATTCCGCTGCGGCTTGATGGTAAACATGCCGCCGTACATTTCTTCAGCTCCGGCGGTCCCCGCCAGTTCCACGGTAAAGAGATCGGTTTTACCGGTCTTCCTGCGATAGCTGTTAGCAGCCATAAATGTTTCAAAGGCTGCGGTTATACAAGCCAGCGTGCTGTGACCGCTGCGTTGTGCCGGGTATATTATCGTTGCGTGTTTCATAATCCCTTTTTTACAAAACTAATTTGTTTAAATGTCCAAATCAACCCATAAGAATGTCTATTTATCCACCATCCGGTCTGTAATATGGACGGTAACTTTGGATTATCAAACAGTAAAAAACACGAAAAATGAATATCACGAACAAAGTAGTACTGATCACAGGCGCCAACCGGGGCATAGGCCTGGCATTGGTGGAAGAAGCATTGAGAAGAGGTGCAAAGAAAGTTTATGCCGGGACACGGGTTGCAATGAGTCACCCGGATGACCGGGTTGTCCCGCTGGTGCTGGATGTGACGAACATTCGCCAGATCGGGAGCGCCGCCATCAAAATTGACGAGTTGGATGTATTGATCAACAATGCGGGTATAGCCAGCTATGATGACCTGAGCGACAGCGGTGTGCTGGACAAACACCTTGCGGTCAACCTCTTCGGACCATATCATATGAGCCGGGCTTTTCTGCCGGCGCTGAAAAAGTCGCACGGCGCGATCGTCAACAATTTGTCGATACTGGCCCTTGCCCCTTTTGCGCCGATCGCATCCTATAGCGTATCTAAAGCAGCGGCTTTTTCTATGACGCAATCCATGCGTGCTTATTTAGCCGGGGAGAATGTAAGCGTTCACGCGGTGCTGACCGGTCCTGTAGATACCGACATGAACCGTGGCCTTGATATACCGAAAACATCTCCCGAAATTGCAGCCAGAAATATATTTGATGGCCTGGAAGCTGGTTTGGAAGAGATATTCCCCGACCCGATGTCGGCCCAAATGGCTGATAGCTGGAACAATGGAGCGCCAAAAGCAATGGAAAGGCAGAATGCAATGGCTGTGCAAAACTAATCTCACCAAATAAAACCTGATATTAAGAATCAAAACCATAAACCATGGAAAATCAAAGTTTCACAACTACCATCCTGGTAGAGCAAACACCATCACAGGTATTTAATGCTATTGTTAATCCACAGGTCTGGTGGTCTGAGGAGATAACCGGCGGAACAAGTAAGGTTGGGGACATCTTCGATTATCATTTCGAGGATATCCATCGCACAAAAATGAAGTTGACAGAAGTTGTTCCGGACAAAAAAGTGGTATGGCTGGTATTGGAGAACTATTTCAAACCGGGCATATTTAACGAGGCTGATAAAACAGCAAAGGCTGATGGGTTCGAAAATGAAAAAGCTGAATGGGTAGATACCAACGTAATTTTTGAGATAACCGAAAAAGACGGCAAAACCCAGCTGCATTTCAAACATGAGGGCTTAGTGCCCGACTACGAGTGTTATAATGCCTGTGTTAGCGGCTGGAGCTTTTACATACAAGACAGTCTGTACGAGCTGATAGCCACAGGGAAAGGACAACCGAACGCTACTGATAGGCCGATGACTGAGGAGGAGGAGAAAATTAAAGCGGCGGCAAGCAATGTGTGATTGAAAATTATGTCGTTGCGATGAATGGCCTGAGAGGTGAAGAAGCAATCGCAAACTATGCATGTCCGCTCTGTATAGCATGCGATTGCTTCGTTGCGCGGCTCATACAACCCACCTTGCGCCTCGCAATGACATCTACTTCATGCTGAGATCGACTGTCGTTCCACTATTTCCATTCGAAGGGCAAAAAGCTTTTGTTGTAACCGGCCAACGGAGCCTATTATGTTCAATTGTTTTGTTAAACCGTTGTTGTAACTATATCGCTGTACGAGTAAAGCCCTGATCTGGGATTGGATGCGTTCTGACTCATTCCTTAACACTGATACCTTTTTCATGATGCATATTGATCATATTTTAATAATCTAATTGAGTAGTTAAACGCGGCATGTTGCGAAAGGTTACATTTTTTATCACACAACATATTGATGTACAGTAGTTTTACAGATTCAACTAAACATACTTGCTCCTGTTTTACTGTTCCGTTGCCAATTTAAATTCGGTTATCACTGTGGCAGCGAGAATTGAAGCCGGATCAACAAAATATACCGTATACCAAATTCGTATTTGGTATATATATTCTCTTTAGATATATTTGAATTACTTTACAGCAAATTAAACAAATTATCTGAGCCATGACTGAACTTCATCCAAACCTCCAATTAATCCAAACTTTCTTCGAAGCTTACGGCGCTAACGATCTAACTGCTATTGCCCGGGTTTTATCACCCGATATTGAATGGGTAATTCCGGGCCAACACCCGTTGAGCGGCGTCAAGCGCGGTGTAGCAGAGGTGCTCGATTACTTTAAACAATTAAACGTATTTTCTTTCCAGGCCAAGCCTATGGTAATGGGAATGAATGATGACTACGTGATTGACTGCCATTTGAACTGGAGCAATCGCGAAAACGGTGAAAATATTGAGCTGATGTCGTGCCTGCTATGGCAATTTAAAGATGGGAGGATATGGAAAGTTTACAATTTTCCGCAAGACCAGCACTTGATCGATGCCTTCTTTATAAAAGCTGTTAGTGAAACTTTACCGTCTTAAGAAATACTGAATTAACAAGTATTCACGAGCGCTCACGGCGTTGTGAGCGTGAACACTTAAATATAAAACACAAAAGGGATGGTATAATACCATCCCTTTTTACGTTATTATTGAGAATTGATATTAAAACGCATAAGTCCCCGTCGCTCCCGGATTCAGAGAGCCATAGAAGGATCTATTGCCAGACTTTATAACAAATTTTCTCTGTGCCGATGAATCGTTGTATACAATAAGCACCGTTTGTCCCGCCGGCGTTGAAAAGGCCACATTAGGCAGGTCATTGAGATAATTTGATGCGACGCGATGTGATCCCGGTCGCACAAACTTAGCCGCCTGCGCAACAATATAATAGGCCGGGTTGCGGCTTACCTGGTCGCCATCTATCGTAACCGCGCCGAGGCATTCGGAACATCCTCCGGGTGTATGCGGGTTTTGATGCGGATCGGCAGCAAGGTTCCATTCGATAACGTTCCGGCACCAGTTGCGGGTAGCACCAATGATAATGTCCCTGATGTGAAACTGCATATCCTTTTTCAGGTTACCCGGCTGCCCTACCCATTCTTCAGTAAAATACAGGTTCTTATCGGGATGGGCGTTATGCACCGGGGTAAGCGCCTCGATCTTCCCGCCGTATAAGTGGAAAGCCGAACCATCTACATAAGCAGCAGCTTTAGCATCTTTCAATATGTCAAGCGGGTAATCTGGCCGGTCGGCATTATGATCATAAAGGATAATTTTGGTCTTTATTTTGGCCGCTTTAAAATCGGGCCCGAGATTGTTTTTAATGAAATTAGCTTGCTCAGACGCTTCCATTATCATACTCGGGTTATTGTTGGCATTCAAAGGTTCATTTTGAATAGTGATGGCATCAATACGAATACCGTTGGCAGCCATTCCTTTAATGTATTTTATGAAATACTGAGAATAAGTATGATAATATTCCGGCTTCAGGTGCCCGCCTCCCGTGCTGTCGTTTGTTTTCATCCAGGCCGGCGGGCTCCACGGTGACCCGAGTATTTTGATCTTAGGATTAATGGCCAGTATCTTTTTAAGCACAGGTATCAGTGCCTTCTTATCTTCATTCAAACTAAATTTTTTCAGTTCCGGGTCTTTTTCCCCTGGCGGAAGATCATCATATGAAAAAACGTGATCATCCAAGTCAGATGCACCAATACTCACCCGCAGGTAGCTGGCGCCTATAGCGTTCTTGCTTGTACCAAACAATTCGCGCAGCAGAGCCATCTCTTTATCCGGACTCATTTTGTTGATCAGCATAGCACTGCCACCTGTCAAAGCAAAACCAAATCCGTCCATTTGCTGATATTTCTTAGCAGTATTGATGGTTATTTCTGGAAGATCACCCTTTTCTGCAGCACTCTGTACTGTTTCCTGTTTAAAAAGTATTCCATGGTCCGGGTCGGTAAGCCAAAACTGTGGTTTTCCGTTCTTAGATTCAGGTTGCTGACCGTTTGCAGTATACGATCCGATAGCCAGAATTAAGACCAGGCTTGTTAAGAGATATTTTCGATTATACATTTTACGTAGATGGATTTGTAAACAGTTAAAAGCCGCCCTCTTACGAGGCGCGGCTTAAATCAAAAACCAATTATTAATCAATAGCCCGGATTCTGGGTAAGATTCGGGTTTAACTGTAATTCGTTAGTCGGCATAGGGAATATCAGCAAGTGTTCGTCAACACCGGCACCATTAGGTCCGTATTTCAACAAGTTGCCGTTGGAATCGTGCTGGCTATTCATTAAAGTTATGATGTTGATTGTGCCATTAGCGCTCGCACGTAACAGATCATGCCACCTGGTGCCCTCATTTACCAACTCTAACCTTCTTTCGTTCAATATAGCCAACGCCAAATCTGTCTTGGTTGTGGCTGTTGTATTAGCAACACCTGCGCGAGTTCTTATCTGATTTAACTGAGTAGTCGCCACTGCCGCATTACCAAGTTGATTATTTGCTTCGGCAGCAAGCAAAATAATATCAGCATAACGGATAAGCTCGATATCATCCGGGCTGTCGAAGCCCCCAGGATCGGGTTGTTTGTTTACAAATGGTATCGGTTTAGCCGGATCCCATGCATTTAGTGGCATATTAAATGCAGCATTTGCAACATTCCAGCTAAAAGTAGTGTGATAGCGTACGGAAGTTGCAGTATCACTTTCAGCTGCAAAGGCCTGGATCAAATCATAGGAACCAATATTTCGTTTTGGATAATTATCAGCGGGTACATAATCCCAAAGCTCAGCGCCATAGTTATAATATGTACCTGTTTGTGTGGACTGAATTTCGAATATCGACTCGACGTTATTTTTGTTAGCCACACCCCACAGGTTTGCATAGCTGGGTACCAGGGAATATTGTCCGCCATTAATCACCTTATTGCAATAGGTTAAGCAATTGGTATAATCACCCATTTGAGCATAAGTTTTTGCTAACATAGCATCCGCGGCACCTTGTGTTGCCCGGCCTACCTGGCCATTAGCAGGCGTTAAAGGTAAGTTAGTGTCGGCAAATTGCAAATCAGCTATAATTTGAGCATATACTTCGGCAACTGTAGCACGCTTAGGGGTATAATTGCCACCATAATTGGTAGTTAATACCAAAGGAGTTGGCCCCCATTCGGTAACTAACCAATAATAATGCATAGCTCTTAAGAAACGGGCTTCAGCCAATATCTGGCTTTTACGGGTAGTTGTTAACGCCGGGTCGGTTATATTTGGCACATTGTCCAATACTGTGTTGGCAGAGGCGATCATATTATACAGATCGGACCATTCGCCACCAACTTTATTGTTTGAAGGTGCATAAGTAAAATTTTCCAACGGCCACTCACCTGCATTGTCATCTCCGTTCACATAACAATTGTCAGACCGTCCATCCGTAAACAGCAGGTTATTGTATTGGTAAAAACCATTTCTCATTGTTGCATAAGCCCCTACTAAACTAGTTTCGGCATCATTTGCTGTTTTAAAAAAGTTTCCCGTGGTTAAGCTGGACTGTGGAACTTTATCTATAAAGCTCTTTTTACATGCTGATAGCCCCAACGCTATCACTCCAGCACAGACTAAATATATTTTCGTAATTCGCATTTCAATATTTTTTATGTTGATTAAAACTGAACATTTATACCTACTGTATAGATCCTTGCTGCAGGATAAGCGCCGTCATCAATGCCTAGCGACAATAAAGTAGCTCCGCCGTCTTGCGAGTTTGCAGGCTTATTGTTGGTACCGTTGCCGTAAGAATTCACATCAGGAGTATAACCTTTGTATTTGGTTATCATAAACAAATTCTGACCGGTAACGAACAGCCGGGCCTTTTGTATGCCGATGCTCTTTAAAAAATCAGGATCAATATTATAGCCCAATGTAGCATTACGCAACCTGAAGAAAGAGCCGCTTTCGAGATAATAAGAAGTGGAATTCGTATTCAGGAAATTGATCGACGACGAATTAGTTCCTCCGTTGTTAATCGCAGTAGGTACGCTGGTAATATCGCCCGGTTTCTGCCAGCGAGCTAATACCGCCGTACTTTCGTTGGCAGCGCCATTCAGTTGGTCCGTTTCCTGGCGGGTAACGTCATAAACCTTGTTACCATACACGCCATCAAATAATAATGCTAAGCTAAATGCTTTGTACCGGAAGTTTTCAGCAATACCATAAGTAAATTTGGGTAGAGCTGTGCCTAAGTTCGTTGGATCAGTGCTGAATTTCTCGTTGCCTGTTTGCGGGTCAACTCCCAAGGCCTTATAACCCCAGAATGTGCCCAGGCTGTAGCCGTTTTTAATAATTTGCAGATATGGGCCGCCACCGCCACCAAGAGAAACGCTAGCTGTTGGGTAAACCTGGTCATTCGTCAACCCTGACATTTTATTGTTATTGAACGACATATTCAGGCTCATATCCCAGCCAAAATCATGTTCTCTTACAATTGTTCCATCTATATTAAACTCAAACCCTTTATTGATATCGTTGCCAGGTAGATTGGTTACGACAGTTTTACCGCCGGTTGTTCCTGGTAAAGTTTGAGGAAGTATCAAATCGGTTACCTTTTTGTAGTAATAATCCGCGCTGATCCTGATTCTGTTATTTAAAAATCCGGCGTCAAAGCCAAAGTTTGTTGAGTTTCCTGATTCCCACTTCAAGTCTGGATTCCCGATCTGTGCCGATGGAGCATAACCTGGTGTCGCGGCATTTGAGGAGTTAAAAGGATAACCCACTGGGTTTAATGGGATATATGATGGGTATAACAAGGAGTAAGGCGGGAAATTACCCGTTTTGCCCCAACCGCCACGAATTTTCAAATCCTGGATCCAGGTTGCATCTTTCATAAAGTCTTCGTTTGATACTTTCCAGCCTGCTGAAAATGCCGGGAAAGTACCCCACCTGTTATTGAAACCTACACGGGAAGTACCGTCTGCCCGTATCGTTGCGGTCAGCAAATACCTATCGTTGTAGCTGTAGGTCGCTCTGCCGAAATAAGAGTTGGTTGCCCACTCACTCCTGGCGGTATACGGAGCAGAAACACTCGTGGCGCCATTTAGCGTTTGAATTGCGCTTGAGCCGAACCCTGTTCCTGTCTGGGAAGAGAAAAATATCTTTTCGTCCAGTGCAGATGTACCGACCACCACATTTATCTTATGTAAGCCGATGGTCTTGTCGTAAGTCAGAGTATTATCCCAGGCCCAGCGGGTGGTTTCATTATAGTTCTGACTTGCAGAACCACTTTTTTGAATACCGTTTAAACTTTTGTATGGATCCAGAAAATACTCGTAGTTAGAGTTTTCCATTGTTAGATTAAGCTGGCTGCGGTATACTATGCCAAAAGGTAATTTGATCTCTGCATAAGTGTTGCCCAGCAAATTATTTGCAATGGTGTTGTTCTTATTATTATAAATATCAGATAGTGGGTTGTCTCCTGAATAAAACGTGCTATAACCGTAAACACCAGGATTTGGGCTGCCGGCAGGCATAAAGACAGGGACGTACTCCGGTGTTACTAAAGCAGCTATAACAGCTCCGCCATGTGCAGCAGAAGCATTTTGAGGCACCGTGCGCTGATTCGAACGGTTATAATTAATATTACCGCCAATTTTAAGCCACTTATTAGCTGATTGATTAATGCTGAATTTGGTCGAATAGCGGTCAAAATTTGAACCAACCATGATACCGTCCTGGTTTAAATAACCAAGGCCAAAATAATAAGTACCTGTCTCTCCGCCTCCGGATACGCCGATGCTGGCATTGGTTTGCATCGCGTTGTGATACACCAGGTCCTGCCAATTATTATTAGTATTTAAATTGTAATAAGATGGAATGGTAGGAGCTGTGCCGCCATCAATCTCTGTTTGCAGGGCAAGCCACTGTTGGTTATTTAGTACTGGTATCTTTTTTGATATCTGCTGTACTCCTGTAGAAAAGTTAGCGTCGATAGCCGATTTACCTTTTGTGCCTTGTTTGGTAGTAATCATTACCACCCCGTTTGTTGAACCCGCAGCACCGTATATACTTGTGGATGAAGCGTCCTTCAAAATACTGATCGACTCGATAGAATTCGGATCAAGGGTTTTAATGTCACTCGCCAATACACCGTCAACAACATATAATGGTTCTAAGCCATTCACTGAACCAGCACCACGAACACGGACAGACAGATCATGCCCCGGCTCGCTGGAAGGGATACTCACCTGTACGCCCGGTGCTTTCCCTATCAAGGCCTCTTCCGGACTCACGATCGGGCGGCTCGAAACGTCTTTTACGCTAACCGTAGCAATAGCTGATGTGATATCCGATTTTTTCTGGGTACCATAACCAACTACAACAATTTCATTGAGCTGTTTATTCCCTGACGTCATAGATACATCGATCACCGAACGGTTATTGACTGATATCTCCTGGCTGTTGAGACCGATGAATGAGAATACGAGTGTTCCATTTCCCGGAACGCTTATCGAATATTTCCCGTTCACATCGGTAGTGGCTGCGTTGGTTGTACCTTTTACCGTAATGGTTACGCCAGGCAGGGTTGCTCCCTGGTCGTCTTTAACGGTTCCGCTAACTGTCGTTTGTGCAAAGGCGAATGCACATCCGGTTAACAGCATGACCACAATTAAAGTAAGTTTTCTTTTCATGCTTCTGATTAAAAGTTTAAAAATTGGTTAAATGCCGATTGCATTTTATTAAGATGTGCTAAAGTTACAGCGAATAATTTCAAAAAAACGAAAAACGATTGTAATTTTTTCTTTGCAATTATTTGATAACTAGATAGTTACAAACAAGTTGATACGCTTTAATACCGATTGATCGATTCACCTAAATCGTTGATTATTAGTTAAAAACTCCTACTAAAACCGTAAAAAATAGAGAATGGCTGATACGGAAAAACACCGGGAAGAAAAAAACTTTAAAAAGTTTCCTGATTAGTGAATATCAGGTGTGTGCGAACACATTTCAATGTACGTGCACGTCTTCGAGAAGCAACTTACTCCACCCTTCGCCATTTTCAGACTTATTTCTTCTGGGTCGGCCTGCCAATAATTTTTTAATACGATTGCTGTATTGCCAGCAGGTGCTTTGGCGTATGGCCAGTATTTCGGCGAGCTTGTGTGACGATATTTTCCCATTGCTGGAGTACACCAGGAAAATCAGGTAAAAGCCCTTGGTGATGGGGATTCGTATATTGTGTAAAAGGGTAAACGCAGTGACCGATTCCTCGTGGCTACATTTGGTACACTTGCGGCTGTACGGGGTCCGGCCGGTAAATGAATGGTCATTACCGCATTTGTGGCATTTGTATCCCTGTTTCCATTTCAGCTCAGCTAGTAAGCGGTAGCAGCTATCTGGATCGGGATAAATTTTGCTGAATTCTTCGAAATCGACTTCTGTCGACATGATCCTATCACGGCTTACCTTCTCAACATCATGCTGGAGCACTTTATTGTCGATCTCAAGTAACTCGTTCATCCGCATGATCTCCTGGGCCTGTCGCTGCAAAATCTCATTAGCGTGGTTAAGATCTTCATTTTGTCTCTCAATGATCCGCGCTTTATCAATTACTTCGGCTGTCCTTTCCTGCACCTCTTTTTCAAGGCGGACATTAATCGATTCTTTAAGCTTTTCCTTTTCCCTTAATTGCCTGATCATCTCGCGCTGGGCATTGTCCTTTGATTTTTTCAAAACACGGACCTGGTCACTCAAAGCGAAAGCGAAAAATATCATCTCGAGTATAAAGCAGATACTCAGACTGTAGTAGCCGACTGTGCCCACATCAATCAGTCCGAATGCCGTAAGCAGCTTTATCATAAAGCCAACAAACAGGAAACTATAACCAAGTACAAAGAACCTCGCTGGCCTGTATCCTCTAATGAAAACATAAATACCAGTGAAAAATGCTATACAGAGCGGGATTATTTCGAGGATTTTATAGTTGAACCATTGTTTATCAATAAAAAAGCAAACAAAGAAAAACATGATCCTGATGCCGATAACGGATTGAATAAGTCTGTGCAGCCATGGCGCATTGGTTTTAACAAACAGCAGCTTGTCTGTAAACATCAACGCAAAAACGCTCACACAACAAAGTGCAAAACCATAGGCATATTGATTCCATACAGGCGAATTGGGCCAGAGGTATTCATAGCCCACGCCATCGTTACATAGCTCATAAAAGGCCACGCTCAGATTATAAAAGATATAATAGAGGTATTGCCGCTGCCTTACTGCCAGGAACATCAACAGGTTGTAAAAAGAGAAAACCAGTATCATGCCATAAAACACGCCGAACAACAGGTACTCGTCAAGGGCATATTGAATAAACCAGCCTATAGAACGCAGCACGATAATGATATCGGCAGTTTGGTGTGATTTTACCCTGAAATAATAAGTCAGTTCTTTATCCGGGTAAATATCAAGGTTGACCTCAAAGTTTTTGTGGTGATAGGTGCGGTCGCCAAATTTATGCAGCGCTCCAAAATGTTTGCTTTGATAAGCGCCGTTTGCTGTCGGAATATAGGCGGTGACATCATCAATTGTCTGGTCGAAAAACTCCAGCATCCATTTTTTTTGGGTTGACGATGGGTGTTTTATCCTGATCCGGAACCAGTAAACCGAACCGATATCATAATTCTGGGGGGTGCTTGACCAGCTATCTTTGAATTGTGCAGAATCAGGCCCCGATGAAACCTGGTCAAATTGAAAAGCTCCTTTGGGATCCTCCAGGCATTGTATTTCACCGTATGTAAAAATATGCTGATCGGCTTGGTCACTCATTACCATCCGGATCTGAGCGTGCACTGCATCTGCAAGCAATAAAAAGGCGGCCAGAAGAGCCCCCTTGAAAAGACTCTGACCAGTTTTGCTAATTTTCCTGAAATAAAAAAAAGACGATCTCTCCAAACCTGTTCCCCCCTGGTTTTGAATACCCATATTTCAAGGCATTTTTAAGAATAAACAAACAATAATAGTTGATTTTCGCGTTTAGTGAGATAAAATTCGGAAAAATTCAAAACGTGTGCCGACTCATAATTCGCCGGTTACAAGTTTGAATGTTGGTATAGGTTGAAGAATTAAAAAGAGAATAATCTTTATCAACCATATTTACCACGAAACCAACCAACAAATGCATCTGCATCATGTGTCGTGGCGGAATTTTCGTTACTGTTGCTATTCGCACTTGCGTGACCATGAAGTTGATGGCCCTCACTTAAATATTGTGTTACATGCTGAACTGTTACATTGTTCTCCAGGCAAAAGTCAGATCTGTAAGATCGAATAGCATTAAATGCTCTTTGCGCTTTTGATTGCTGCTTTTCCTTTGAACCGGCTTTGGCTTTTTTAGGCATTCCGGCACGCATTTTCCCCTCTTTTTTGCCATTAAGCTGCACAACCTGGTTCGCCGCAGTTATGTTATCCTGTTGTTTCATCTGAGTAACAGTGCCCGGCCTTTTATCGTCCAGATAAAAACCAGAATAATCGCTCACCTTATTTTGAACCGGATAGTTGCTGTCATTTGCGATACGGTTAACATTTTTCTTTGTATACATATCCCTTCAATTAAAATATTTCATCATAAGCATCACCGATAATCGCTTTCAACTCATCATTTCCACCCACAGCATTTAATACCCTGCTCATTGCCATGAGCACATTTTTACCTGCGTCCGACAAATTACCCATAGTTGATAAATGCTCTAATTGAGCTATCGTCCCCTTTCCTATACCTTCATGCTCCATTAACAATTTTTTAAAGACTTTCGCTGCTTCAGGCTCACTAAACAGATGAGCAACATATCCAAACGTTTCTTCATCAAAAACCTGCTTGGCTTTTTTACTTTTGGAGAGTTCTGGCGTATAAGATGCCGCCTGCGCCCCAACCGCAGCCCTTGCCCCCTTATCTGCAGCATATGTCTCATCTGTTGCATGCTCCTTTTTATACTGAGACGTTATAGTCGCTGCTATAGAATTGCCAAATTTTCCAGAGGCCGGATCCCATATGTGGGCCGCGCATACAAACTTGGAATTCACGACCCCTTTAGGCAGGTCAACTGTACCCGGAGTGACATCCACAGTATATTTAACCCATTGTTTATCGTCATTGACCCATCTTTTCACTTTACTTTCAATAACCTTCTCGTGCTCTTTATTGGCATTTCCTGTAATAGGGAATAAGTTATAAGCATCACCCGGCCCACCAAGATTATCATTAAGCAAATGCCCCCTGATATATTTATCCGGGTTTGACAGGCCCGGATCGGTAGGCAGCATATTCATCAGCTTACTTTGCACGCCCGATTTTGGCGGGCCGCCCTGCAGATGTTCCGGACCTAGCGGAAAAGCCTCCATAGCTACGCCCACCTGGTCTCCACCTAAATTATTTGTCTTCCAATCAACCTGCGTCTCCTTACCATCAAGAGGCCCTCTTGACCATTTCACCCTTTGATATGGCAAATTAGCGCCGGTAATTAAACTGCCTGGTTTCTTTAGACTTTCTGACGTATTACTTGTTAATTTTGCTGCTTTCGCCCCCATCGTATCCGCCTCTTTTTCCAATCCCCTGTCATCATTAATATTTACCTTATCCTTCATCTGGGCAGTAGGCTTTACCCTACCCTCTTTTTGTTGTACCACATGCCATGCCTCATGAGGCAAGTGTTTCTCCTGACCAGGGGCAACATGTATGTTAGAGCCCTGTGCATAAGCATGGGCATTTAATTGCGTTGGCTTATCGGAATTATAATGAACCTTTACATCATCCATAGAATGTCCCGAAAGGTTTTCGACACCGGATTTCAGCTGGTCAGGCAGACCTGTATTATTTTCTTTCCTTTGTGCGGGGGCGCCATTTGCCATAGCTTCCACTTGTTTTTTTTGCGCGATGGATGATGGGCGGTTATCTGCAAGTTGATAAGTAGTTCTACTACCAGACTGATGCCCAGACGCGACAACCTTGCTTTCCTTTTCAGGAGTTTTATTATTATAAGCTTTCATAAATTATTGCAGCTTCATTGTTTAACTTCATTTGTCTTCGTTCCGTTCTTTCAGTTGATCTTCAGGCAGATCACCTACCCGGTTATAAGGTGCTTTGAACGTTTTTGGTTTTTTTTGATTGCTCTCTCTACCTGCCTCGACGCCGGGCTTGTCCGGATCAAAAGCCTGACCATACAACCGGGTGTTCCCAAAATCTGATTCAACTCTGGTTTTTTCTATACCCTTACCTATACCTTTCGCGCCCGGTGTTTTACCATCCCATTCGAAAATTCCTGTCACAAAACTCGCTTTCGACTCACTCAGATCGGGTTTGCCTACAACTTCAACACTATAATAAATCGGCATATCTTCTGCCCAAACAAATTTTTTTGCAAAATTTTCGACATGTGTGAGATGATCCTTGTTGGCTGCTCTTGTAATGGGGTAAAGATTCTTTCCTAATGCTTTTCCACCCAAATTGTCATTCAATAAATGACCTTTTACCACGTCTCCCCCATCGATCTTATATTTACCCCGGATCGCGTCCATTAGATCATTTTGTGATTTATTAATGCCCGCCTCCTGCCCTTGTACCAAATCATTTGGATCTAACCATGCTTCCGTTGTTTTTCCGACCGTAACTGATTCACCATTATAATTATATTGCTGACCTACATTATTAATCTCGGTTTTTAATTGAAAAGGTAAATCAGGATTATTCTTTGTCGATTTAACAGTCTTTAAATTTCCCATATCCTTCACTCGTTTTCTTTGCGCAACAGATGAAGATCGGTTGTCTTGCAGATATGCCCCTCGTGTATCCGTGGCCTCTCTTGTCAAACTACCGGCCACAGATTGATAGCTGCTTTGAGGAGCGATATTAGCGGACGTATGCATATTCTTTCAATATTTGCATCAGTTTGTAATACTCAAAGTCTTATTCGCCTTTTTAAATTCACGCCTCAATCCTGTCAGCAATTCATCTCTTGTTACGACAGTATCTCCCCTTTTTATAACAGACAGCGCACAAAAGCGCAAAACGTTGATGATCGATCCGCCCGCCAATTCATATTCTTCAGCCAATTGGTACAGGTCGATATCAGGATGTAAAGTGCATGTTCCGGAGAAGGCATTTTTCCAGAGCTGATAACGTTCTTCGGGAGATGGCATCGGGAAATGAATAATGGATTGAAACCTGCGCGTAAAAGCATCATCCATATTGCCGCGGAGGTTTGATGACAGGATCACCACTCCCGGGAAGTCTTCTACCCGCTGCAACAGGTAGGCCGTTTGCTCATTGGCATACCTATCATTTGATGAATTGGTTGCCGTGCGTTTCCCGAATAAGGCATCAGCTTCATCAAAAAACAATATCCAGTTTTTATGCTGTGCGGTATCAAACAGCTTCGACAGGTTCTTTTCCGTTTCGCCGATATATTTTGATATGATCATTGATAGATCAACCCTGTACACATCACGCCCCGATGTTTTCCCCAACAAAGAAGCAGTAAGCGTTTTACCTGTACCGGGTGAACCATAAAAAAGCGACCGGTAACCCGGCTTTATCTTTTTGTATAGCCCCCATTCCTTCATCAGCATTTCACCATGCTCCAACCAGGTATTTATCTCGCCAACCTGTTCCATCACCATGTCACTTAACACCACATCTTCCCATTCCATGTTAGTACTTATCTTCTGCGCCGGGAAACTGGCACTGTTCTCAATCTCAGGATGATTACCGGTTATAAAGTAATGCACCCACCAATCGTTTATGCTAAGGATGCCGTTTAGCCGGGGCAAATACGGTTCGGCCTGTCCCAACTCAAGTACTTGCTCTGTTATCAAAATACTATCTCTTCCCAGCGCCTCCAACGCCTGTCGCTTCAGTTCGGGTTCGGTGGCAGTTACCAGGAAGCAAAAGGTTTGTCCTGTTGGTAAAAATCCGCTATGGCCTTTGTCGATCACACCGCCGAACTCCGTAAAGCCACGGTCATATATCTGGTTTTTTCCGAAAAAAATATCGAGTACTTCAGGTCTGATATGCGGAGCAAGCGCCAATACAAGAGCCAGGCGGGCGTAAATATCCAGATCCCAGTACCTGATTTTGGCCGCATACGGACAATCTATTTCCGTCAAATCAGGTACCGGTATGTCTTCCCAATAATTCTCGTGCCCCTCCTGCAACAGGTAGCTTTTTATCACCTGGTCGATAACGCTTTGCAGCCAGTCCATTTCCCGCTGCAACACCTGTATGTTGAGACTAGTTTCCATAGTTCAGGAATAGTTTTTCTACATCATCCAGGTTGGCATCGGCCCATCTGAAATAAAGCAATGCCGTATTAGGGTTAAGCTGATTGGCCTGTAGCATATCCAGTATGCTGGCCTGGGTATCCGGAGGAGCCTGAACCTCATTTACCGATCCGTGGTTAAAATCATACTTGAAAAAATCGCTCGCCCATTCGTCCTGATTCTCCCGTTGAGCAAGAAACTCGCTGATAAAGACTTCCAGCTTCTCATCTTGTATAACCAGTTTTTTTGCCTTAAAAAAGCATGGTTTACGGCCGGATTCATGATGATAGAATTCGATTTCCTTTGACTGTATGGTTTTTGAGGAATGATGACCGAAAATTTCAGTCAGACCAAAATTCTCAGCATCGGTAGCTATCTCAAGCTCGGCACTATCTGACCCGGCAACCACCAGTGTCCAGTCTGATGTGGTAGCAATTTCATTAACCACGTAAAGCTCACGAAACGAATAGCAGACCTGTGTCAACCTGATGATCAGCGCCTGCTGTAATTCGTTCCAGTTCATGATCTTTACCGATTCCGGATCATGCCCTTTAAAAAGGAAGCTTCCATAGCTCGAAAAGGCCAATATTTGCTTGCTATACTCAAAATCCCCGCTGATAGGCCCATGACCGCTCCCTCTGCCCGAATACGGTTTTGTTACCCCATCCCCGAAGCTCCAGAGTGATGGATTTAACTTACTCCCATATCCAAAGCGGCAATCAGACTGATCTATTACGCCATTCCTGAAAATATTACCCAGAACGACGATCTCACCATTCCTGACCTGGAAAAAATCGCCGGGATAAACATGCTGATTCAATGCCCTTGTTGGGATATAGCCACCTGTTTTAAGGTAAAACTTGCGACAAAAATTCCTGAATACTTTTTCCATTAGTATGAAATTTAATCAGATACAGTCAACACCAGCTTAATTGCGACTATGATGCAAGCGCTGCGGCATTTGCAGCAGCTAAACCGGATTGAAGCGATTTCAGTTTTATTTGAGCCTTGTTCAAATCAGATTTTGCATCGTTGAGCTGCTTGGTACTCATCGCCAAAGCTTTCTCCATTCGGTGGTAGTTTTCTTTGGCATTAGCATAGGCATCGTGCAACAGGCAGTCTAAAGAGGTCTCTTTTTTGCTGGTATCATTATCGTCGTCCGGCGCGCCTATAAGGCACTCATATAAATCATCTGATTGCGTATAAGCCAGTTCAATTGCCGCTTCTGACTCTGTATTAGAAGCTTGCGCCGCAAAAGTGGATTTAAGTGCTATGAGGGTTAAAGCGATAGCGTTGTTGGCATCGGTGCCGGCGGTAGCCAATACGCTTATCAGTTCGTCCGAGATCAGCGGGTTAAGCGCTTTTTTGCGGGTAACAATGGCCGACAGTTTATTAAGCACATCAACTGAATAGATCAGTTTGTCAATTACCATTTTAATATTCGTGCTGAGGTCCTTTGTTTTAGAATCTGCAACCACGATCTCGTTAAAGGCAATATTTGAATTATTTTTCAGGTCGATGGCATTTTGCAGCAGTTGATCCATCAGTATCTTATTGTTATAAGCCTGCGTACGTGTGTTTTCTGCTGTCGCCAAAAATCCCTGGAAACTGTTCACCTTGTCGGCCAGCGAGGTTACAATCGACTGGAACTTGTTAACATCATACTGGGCATCAATTACCTGCAGGCTCAAAGCATCCAATTCGGCTTTTTTGCTTTCTGTGATTCCATACCGGTTTGTTATGGTGGCCGGCCGTACCTGGCGTAAAGCCTTATATTGTGTTTTCATAATGTTGCTTTTTAGATTTGTTCGTGATAAATAAATGATTTCACATTATTGATATTAGACATGGAGCTGGTGTATTGGGCCATATTTTCTTCTTCTACAGTAGCCACAGCCAGCACAACCGGGATATAGTGGTTCCCGTCAACCAGCATATTACCGAAGTTATCAGTAACATCGGTGCCGATATAAGCAACATAATGTTTTTCTGTAGCTTCAATTTCCGATGCCTTTTCTTTGCCTTTTTTATCCTTTGGTTCATAGGCTACAGCCGGAATATAATTCCCGGACGGAACCTGTTCCGCAAGGGCGCGATCGAAAAAGAAACCAGGACCCTGTTGCTTTTTATCGGTGATATCTTTAATATCTTCTTCCTTTATTTTGATCAGGCTTTTTATTTCGTCACTGATCTTACTATGACTTGAAGCCAGCTTACCAGCTTCAGTTTCGGGAGCCTGTTGCTGCTGTAACTGAACTTCAACAAGTTGTGCCTGCAGATCAGCTATTCGTGGGTCATAGGTGTTTGCGATCTCTTCAAGCGTATTTTCTTTTTTAATGAACGCATCAAGAGATGATTTTGTAAGCAATCCTTTACCCAAATCGGCCTTGGGCAGAAAAATGCACCTGTAAGCTACATACTGCAGATTCTCTTTCACACTAAATGTTATTTTATGTGTGTATTTGCTTTGTTTGTTGCTGTCAGATGAGGATAGTTCACTCATCCGGATAGAGTCTTTCAATACTTTTTTAAGCTCCTTCTCAAAAGCCTGTTCGTGTTTTATTTCGTCTTTATCATCATTGCTTGATTTGTGCGACGCAACATGAATATCCCCCGATTTTACCCGCTCTAAATGAGTTGTCAGGCTAAAAGGCAGCGATGGTGCCGACAAGAAGTCATCAAAATCATTGATCTTGCGTTTATAATCATCTTTATAAACTCCCATTACAAACACCACGTATTTTACTCCTTGTTTCATTGCATCGCCGTCTGAATCCTGCAATACCTGGGGGGCATAGATTTTCATGTAATTGATTGGCTTCTGAATTTTCGGATCCTGCACCACCTGGGAAGCAGGCGAATAATTAACCCTCACAAACTGCAGCTTATTATCATCGACGTGTACAATATTTTCCGCTTCAGAGAGGGTAAATGTCAGCTTTTTACTTTCCTTTACAACGAGAATATTGTAGTACTGAACAGGATTCGAAGGCTTCTCACCGTCATTCGTAAACGGATTAACAATAGGATTAAACTTAACGATAAACGTTGTGGCAGCATCCGGGTCTGATGCTGTACCTGATGTTTTGTCTGATTTCGTGTCCACCTGCAAATCAAGGTTCAGCCCCTGGTTGATTGATTTATAGGCAGACTTTGCGGCATTATAATCGATATTGATAGCTTCCAACTCCCCCTCTGCCAATTTCTCATTAGCACTAGCGGTCGCGAGAACGGTATTATCTGTTGCTACTATCTGCGAAGCTGTAGCATAGTCGGCAGAAGCAATACTTAACACATTATTCATCAATGCAATAGTGGTTTTGGTGTTGTCCAACACGGTTGATGATGACACCTCGGATGTTAGCATAGAAGCATCCATGGCAACCTGCGAGGTGTATTCAGCATCATAGGCGGTCTCATTAATCAGCCGGTGTACTTCCTCGGTCAGTGTATAAATATCCGTATCAAAATCAGCAGCGTTAACGATACTGAACACGCTGCCTACATCACTGGCCAGGCGGGTGATGGCCGTTGCAGCAATTTGCACATTGGATGCACATATTGCGGTATTAGATGCCGACTGGCTCAGGTATTGATTAGCCTGCGTTGCCGAGCTCAGCAGGTTGTTGCCGATATTGGTATTCCTTACCGCTTCATTATTAACTGAAGTTTTGAAGTTCAGGTTGTCCTTTGCAGTTACCAGGTTCTCATAGGCAGTGATTGTTGCGCCCTGGGCATAATACAGCGTGAATTTCGACGCGTTAAACTGCGCATTCAGATCTTTTTGATCGAGTTCCTGGCTTTGCAACGAAGCCAGCACTGTATTTTGCAGATTTTCATTGTATGTATTCATAATTGTCGTTTTTAGCTATTAATTGATAAATTGAATTATTTCTATATCCGCGTTATCACAGCCTCTAACTGCTGTCTATTTTTTTATTTATCCCGTGTCTCATTGTTCAATGTTTTAGTAGGTCCAGTTTACATGCAATGGTTTATCCATCCATGGGTATTTAATGATCGAAAATGAAAAAGGCGACCGCTGCAGCAGTATATCATAAGCACGTTTTTCAACTGTGAGCTCCCATCTGTCTTCTTGCTCCGATAATAAGCCATCACGCACCAACCAGTTTCCCCGGAAACCATCAACCGAACTATCGCCTATAACCGACCATTGACCGATCATGGCTTTTATCAAACCATCTATTAAATCTTTATGCTCGTCTGTGACTATAATACCATCGGCTACCGGTTGCGCTAATGCCAAACCACACAGTACTTTATTCAGCGGCAGTAGATGTTCTTCCGTTCGCGTCAAACCTGTTACAAAATATTGCAGATAATGCACTGCCCTTAATTGCGCTTCCGTATCAATAAACCCCTGATCGTTTGTTAGCCCCAGGCGGACAAAAAGCATGGTCAGGTAATTATTAATAAGCACAAGCCCTGCATTCCGGACGGGGATAGTTTCTTTGGTAATTGTTGATTCATCTTTAGTTAAGGTCATTTGTTTAAATTGTTTTATTATCCTTGCCTTTTCGCTGTTTATCTCCCGGGTGCTTTCATTCTTTAACCTATCAAATGAAACCTTAAGTGATGGAGATAAGTACATCCTGGCACTTTCAATTTCCTGTAAAAATTGACTGGTGGTAATTTTGTATCTGGATGATAGACTCCAGGTCAGTTCTTTCCAGACACGATCAGGTGCAATGATCTTCCAGTTATTTGTAGTCCATGCTTTTATTAATTTTTTGAAAAGCAGATATCTCATTTCTTCCTGTGAAATTCCTTTGATCTGAACGGTATGAAATCCGGCAAAAAGCAACTCTATGTTTTTAAGCACCAGTTGCTGAGACCCGTTGAGTCCAATTATTACAGCGATGAGTTTTTGTATATCGATGATCTTACTAACCCAAACTAATTGTGCCTCTGGAATTATCTCATGCTTTAGTATGATCAGTAAATGCTCTGGATAATGAATGATAACTTCATTAAGTAGTTTCCCGGCTGTTTGCTTATTGCTCTTATTTTCAAACCAATCCGGTATTTGCTTTTTAAGGATGATATGGCGGGTCAACTCATAAATTGTCTTCTTATCGTCTATCCTGTTTAATTGAGAAGATTCATCGGGGATTTCAGGCAGTGTTGAGAAAGATTCCGCATATGCTATAAAACTATCTCTCAGTTTAGGAGTAACAGCGAGGTTCTTTTTTAAAATTTCTGAAATGATCTGTTTGGAGTCAGCATTTTTTTCCTGGGCTAAGTGATACAAGGAATCTTGTACCAGTCTTTTAAAACCCTCACCAGATAAATTACCACTTTGGATCAATTGCCAGAGCTGCTTCCAAAAGGCATGATGCAACTTGATGCTTATGGAGTCAGGTGCAATAGAAGTCACCAAATCATACAATGCCTTCAATGTCCTGACATCATAATAAAGCTGACCTGAAGCATCATTGCCAATCAATAAACAGAATTGATCAAATGGCACAGGCGCTTGAAGTTTATCGACCTGGCGCTCTGAAAACGGAATATTCTTTATGATTTTCCTTAGCTCAGCGGCATTTGCTTCTGCAGCTAACAGGAGTAATTCATGCATATCGAAATTCACGCCATTTCTGCCGACTGTATTTAAATCAAAAACAAGACATTCTTCGATGACGGTGAAAAGCTCCGCGCGAGTTATTTTTTTTGCACCTAACCTGTAAACCCGATCCTTCCCCGAATGGGTTTGTATATCCTGAGTGCCGGATATTCTAATAAGCGTTTCGGGGAGGTTTTTATCAAACTGAGCCAGTAATTCAACCAGGCGTTGATCCAGGAAATAAGGCAATAGTCTTCTGAGACTATCACCAGTTAATACTTCATGTACTTTTTCCGGGTCAAGCAGTATATATCTTGAAATAAGATTTTTTATCCTGACAAACTCACTTTTGTCGTTGGTTTTAAGACATACATCCAGTTGGTGCAACAACGTTCTAAAATGCGACCTGAAAAACACCACATTATTTTTGCTTAGCTCAGAAGCAAAAACTTGATTTAGAGCATTACACAACTCCAGTGTTTTATGGTTTTTATTAATGGCGGATAGATCTGCTTCAAGCAACCGTGCAATAACTTCTGTCTTGCTTAGCTGCTTTTTCGCAGTGATTTTATCGATGATATAGCTTAAAAATTCAACCGTTGAAAAGCTGGAGTTTTGCTTTTCGATGAGGAAACTCAGACTTGTATAATGCAGGAATTTGGAGTCTAAATCAATACCGGCTTGCCTGCAAAGTTTTTCAAGTAAGTGGATGTAATCTATCCCTGCAGCATCACGCTGTTTACTTATCGCTGCAAATACAGCCACAAATGTGGAGTCATTTAATTGCTGAGCGATCCGCCATAATTTGTTTTCGTCATGGGCTGACAATACCATCAATTCGCGCAGCTTTGCCTGATCCTTCTCGAAAAGTCCTTTAATGGCATCATTAATTCTTGTGATATCATTTGTATCAGGATCATTTAAATAGTCATTTAGTACATCTCCATATCTCACCTCTACTTTCCGGTCAGATAATTGTGAGCTATCAGTACTATCTTCCCTCACTAACTCCTTTAATACTTTGATAATGCCCGACTTGATAGTCGTATGCTGTTCAACTTTGGTTATAGCATCCTGTATAATACTGATCAAGTCATCGTAACCAATGTTGTAATGGCCAGCTACCTGCGAAAGGTTGCTTTTTATGAATGCAATCTGGTTAAATAGCGTCCCGCGTTCTGCCAGCACGTAGTTGAATATTCCCAGCCAAATACTTTTCTTAAAGTCTGCCAAACCGCCACCTACAATATTTTCTTTGATCTGAATCCTGATCATCTCATCTGAAAAGCCGACTACCTGTTCATAATTTGCTGGTTCCAGTCCTTTTATTATTTCAATTATATTAGGCTCAGTCACCTGCCATGCCAGTCTTTTTCTTACCTTTTCGCGGGTTGCACCTATGTCGCGGAGCATAGCCACGATCTGAGGTTTATTTGTTTCGAGTTGGTCTGCTAATAACTGGTTGAGCGACCAATTATCCTTATTCGCATTCCAGGGGATGACGCCATGCAGCAAAAAATGCCGGATTAATTCAACGGCAGAAACATCGTTATCAATTATCTCGATATCATTTTCACTACCGGACGATTGCAGAACCAGGTCAATGAGCTTTTCAGTCAGCTTCTTGTGTAACCTTGCGGAAAGTTCGTGCTCGAGTTCATCATAACCAATTGTACCAAGATCTATTTCAAGCGATTGGATTTTCCATACCTGCCCAACCGGACAAAGGCTATCGAACGCTGAGCCGATCTCCCCGGGCATTTTTATCCTGCTCCATGCGCTCAGGCGATCCTGCAATTCTCCCACATGATCCTTCCGGTCAAAACGCGTGTTCCAACCAAACAGGGAGATGATATGTCGCCTGTTTTCAATCATTGCCGGCGGTGTTTATTTCATCAATTAAAGCGGCTAATATTCCGGCAGCCTTGCTACGCTCAGGATCGGGGACATGCCCTTTATCATCATATATCAATGCATTGTGCCAATCAGTGAATGCCGGGATCAATTTTCCAAGCGTATCAACATCAACAAAATGACAGTTAAAATCCAGCTGAACCGGGAGCATATTCCTCAAAAAGAAGTTGAGGCGATTTGTAAATGCAGGTGTATTGATTTGTGGAAGAAATGCCGGAAGTATAATCTCCAACTTATTGTCGAATACATTAAAGTCTTCTATATTTCCGATCTCATTCCCTTCTTTAATTCTTACGGTAAAGAAGTAATCTGTCTGAGCTATCCATTTATACTGCTTATTTTGTGTGCTGGCTAACTGAACAGGCGAAAACGTGTAAGTTTTATTATCAATAGTAAATGAGCCAGTATGCAGTTGGTCATTAAGTGCTTCTTGTGTATTACTCAAACCTGCCTGTGTAATCGCAATCACCTGTTCGTAATTCAGCGGCCCATTTACTTGATAATAAGGCCCTGTTTGCGGATCTTCGGCCAATATCATTTCAAATTCAAGATACTGGGTTAGCATCGCGGTCTCTATAAAAATCGCCCCTTTGCGTTCTTTTATCATCCAATAAGCCAGTTCCAGATTTTGCTTACTTTCGGCATTTTCATAATTGTCGGCTATAAAATCCTTATAGAGCACCTTAAGACCGAAAAGCATATTCAGCTTTAGTTCTATCGCGGAATAATTAATAAAATCCTGCTCCTGCAATTTTTCCTGATGATCGATCTTCCTTGAGTTGAAAATGAAATCCTTCGTATAACCGCCGAGTATTTTATATTCAAAGTCTAATGGAACCTTTTTTAGTTTACCTGATATCTTATTTGCTCCAAAATGATTGTAAGCCCTTTGCCTGTAATAAGTAAGGATTGCCAGGTTTTGCAGGTAAAGACTTTTGAAAATGATCCGGTCCTTTACACTATCGCCGGTATATAAGGAACCATCGATAATCGCATCGATCATCACAACCGACTCGCCATGCCGGGCCAGTAAATGATCCAGTATGGCATTTCGTCTTTCAAAGCTGTCCCGCTCATCTTCCATAAACTTCATCAGGCCGTGAATGTATGGGTTATATGGATCACGCTTATATTCTATCCAGCTTTTGTGCTCCAATTCTTTAGCGGATTCGGCGCCAGTACCGAAATTAAAAATGTCATTATCCTTCAGCAGCGGCTTTATATGCGGAACATCATAAAGCGACTGATAAAAGTAAGTGGGCGAAAAAGCACGATAAGGAACAGGGTATTCAGGGTGATCTTGCTCAAATTTATCCTTTACTGCATAAAACTCGTCTTTGTCAGAAGGGTCACCTGTCGTGGCGTTTTTAAATGAAAACAGCCTGCTGACATTTGCCAATTGGGAAAATTGATTTGCCAGCAGCTGGTCGAATAAAGTGAGATATCCCTTTAACTGCCTTGACTGTGCTATCTGAAAGGCAGTAGCATTAGCTGTCGTGGCATCCTCACCTACAGCAAAAACTTCCGGAAACGTATTTTGAATAGAATAGTAGTTATTAATGTTACGGTTTTTTCCTGAAGGGACTTCTGTCTGAACTTTAACGGCTGCTCCTAACTGTATATTCTGATCGACAAGCCGTGATTTACCTTGCTCCAACAGGGAGGTTGATGGAAGACTTATTTCAACCTGTTTACCGCGGCAATATATTTTAAGTCCCTGGGCAAGTGATTTAGCCAGATCGATGACCAACAACTGATTGAGTTCTGATTTGATCTCATAAACAGGCGGGGTTGCACTGTCAAAACTCAAACCCGAAACCAGTTTTATACCGGGAATATTCTTTAATATCATAGTAAGCTGGATCGTATTAAGAAGATTCTTTTTCGCCCCAACTTGAGCATCTGGCACCCACCCGTTCTGAAGCAGTGGACCGTTAAAAATTTCATTGATATCAAATCCGTCCTGTAAAAGCTGCTGATAACCTGACTGAACAACTGCAGGGAAAATATAATTGCTGATGGCACTGTCGATAGCGGCAAGAATAGTATTCAGATCATTTTCATTCTCAATTTCTATCATCCCGTTAACAAAGTGTGGAACCTGCATCAAAGATATCGGCACCCAAAATATCTCACCAAGATTGCGCGACGCATTCAAGGCATAATAAGCAGCTTTACATATATCAGTAATCTTGCCCGTATCAGTGATCGTTTTATCTATTAATAAGTATACCTGGTATATATCTACATCGGCAGAGCCGGTATCAGGTGCAGATGTAATGAGGGCATTTTTAATGCCGGTGACTCCATCTACCAGGTACTTAATATAATCGACACTTGTTACTGGTGCAGTTGTAAGGATATCTTCGGGTAGGTAAAACTGGTTTTTAAAATGCAGTTTACCATGCCGTTTGGCCAGGATATCTTTAATTGGAAAGTCGTTGCAATACCCCAGTTCTGTCAATGCAAAGCAAACCTGGTCGAGTATGGTTACGCCGGGATCGCTTGCATTTAAGTTTGTCCAGGCGTCGCTGCTATGCTCTTGTATATAAGCAAGCCCCTTCTGTTTCAGCGATCTGAAATCCTGGTTTAAGGGTAGCTTGTTATCCACTATGTAAGCAGGCGTACTCATACAACTATGCTACAGGTTATTTGATGATCCATTGATGATACCATCAGCGCTGATGCCGCCAATGGTGCCACAGTTTTTTTATTGGTCGATGTGTCAGGAGGTGTGCCAGCCATCCATGTTTGAAAATAGATATTGCCCACATCCATCACTCCGGGCATATTTCTTATCAGATCAGCCACCTGTGTATCACTCACCTCCTGGTCAATAATCACTTGATGGCTGTCACTGCTTATCCACGGCGATAAGAAAATGTCTAGTGCCTGGCTGATATTTTTTTGCATGCTCAACGGCTCAAAATCATCCGATATCGAGATATTGGCTACAATGCGTACATACTGAAACTCAAAATTGGTTACGTTGATATTGGTAAAAACCGAAGTCCTGGCCTGAAGGAAGGTGGTGATATGATCCTCCTGGCAAGTGCTGATCATCGGCAAAAAAGCATTGGGATCGGTCCAGTTATCATACGCTTTTACCAGGTAGACATTGGTAGTTTTTGACTTCGCATCAAATACCGGCTTCGCGTAATAAATATCATCGAAGTATTGACTGATCAGCCTGAAATAATCCTCCGGGCTTACTATTCTGTCCTTTGTTTTTAGCCGGTTGCTCACCCGCAGACTCATCTGGTCATGATCTTCTGCTGTCTTGCCGCCAAAAGATGCAAATGGCTGAATGGTTGCCGAAATTTGCGGGATTGCATTCTGTGGCTTGGATATCGTACTTGCAGCAAGTACCGGCGCTGTGCTTATCGATGTAAAATCACCAACACGTTGTGCTGTAAATCCGTTGGTTTTCAAAAAAACAGTTTGCGAATAAGATGCAGGATCATCGTCCACAGCGATACAAAACCAATAATTAGTACCCGGCATAAAAGTGCCTGCATCAGAAATATCATCCGGCACATTTACTTTGATAATGCCTGAACAACTGAAATTATCGGTACCATCTGACAATAGCGGCAAGGTTTTCCAGCCTGTATTACTTACATAATAATAGTCCGGACTACCGCCTCTTGCAGCCGTAGTGAAATTCCGCGCAAGTCCAAAGAAAATATTGAGTGCATTTGCCGGCTGCAGGTTGCTGAGCTCAAGAAATAAATAGCCCTTATAATTTACAGGTGCCCATAAAGAAATTCCGGCAGGTGGTTCCGAAATTCCGCTACTGCCAATGGTGTAGTTATAGTTTGCACCAGGTTTCGAACTATTATATACCGTATAGTTTGTAAATGGCGCATACAAGTAACACTGAATCGGATAAGTTGCCGGGCTACTTGTTGCGTTAAAAGTATATTGATAAGATGCCGAATAATTGGCCGAAAACGCAGTCAGTTGCGGAGCAAATGGTGGATTAGCAGGTGCCACTATGCCATCAGGCCCGCCTTTGTTTACGATGTTCAAAGCATTTAGCTGAGCAATATCCGAAACTACATTCGGATATAAAGCCGAACCAAAGCCATAAGATGGACCAGATAACGACAGTTTCATAAAGCCACATTTACTGCTGTCTGTAAACGTTAGTGTTGAGTCCTGGATTGATGGGTCTCCGGGTACTGTTTTTGGTGGATTTCCGAAAATGCTGGCATTGATCAGTACGTTATTACTTTCACTAAAAAGCATCAGGTTATTACCTGCGGGTTGAGGATTGACAGTAGGATCTGTGTAAGGTATAAATGGTGTTTTGCTCGTCGTATCAGGATTTGGCTGTAATTTGATCACATCAAACTCATTCCACGACCCGTTTTGAAGCAAACTGGCATTTACCCGGAAGCAACTATTATTAAAAGGGTCAGCAGGCGGCGATGAAGATGGAGTTCCGGAAGTTGTT
>Ga0105240_10002096_pt1 | contig 32628 bp, 30 predicted proteins | sample KBSC54metaG_FD_80426 | JGI IMG/M metagenome (GOLD analysis project Ga0105240, IMG submission 80426) | Corn rhizosphere microbial communities from Kellogg Biological Station, Michigan, USA - KBS C5-4 metaG | ecosystem: Host-associated > Plants > Roots > Rhizosphere > Soil | place: Michigan, USA... | reverse complement strand
GGACGGACCGCAAGCAGAGGGCGAACAGCAAGAAAGCTACCGAGAACAAGGGCGGCGTTCGGAGGGATTCCGGAACACCCTCTCTGCCCCAGACGTTTCGCTCGATGTCCATCACAATAGTCCCTGATAACTGAGCCACAGCGCGCGGTAGTACCTCATCACACGCAGGGGGTCGGTGCTCGATGGTATCTCTGCCAGGCAGAAACCGGTGAACTTAATGGCAGTCAAGCCGGCCAGCAGTTTTCGAAACGGGTATTCCGCTAGAAACAAGTCCGTCATGTGAACGGAGAATATTTTATCGTGCAGCAGGTTAAAGTTGTGGTCCCAGCCTTCGCCGTCCAGGTCGTTGGCGTTGCAGTTCCAGCAGGCGCCCACGCTCGGATGGTTAGCGGTATCCAGGATGGTCTTAATATAGGGCGGAAAAGCTGTCCCCGGACCATGCACCTCGAGCCGTATCACCTGACCGTGGTCCCGGGCGAAATCACCCAACTCCCCCAGAGCATGACCAATTTGAGCCAGCGTCTTTTCAACTGGAACCTCCTTGGGCAGACCGTTAGGACGGACTTTCACGCCAGTCGCCCCGACGTCCTGGGCCAAAACAATGTATTCTTTGGTGGCGTCGATGTCCGCGCGCAATTTATTCTGGTCCGGGGTGTGATACTCGAACGTGCTCCCGAGGCCCATGAGTTTCACCTTGGAGTCGGCGAAGCGCTTCTTCACTTCCCGACGCTGATCGGCCGGGAGATTTACTTCGACCTTGTGTGCATGGGTGGTGCGGAGCTCCACACCTTCAAAATCGGTGGCTTCGCAGTTCTTAATGATGGTGTCAATGTCCCAGTCCTTCGCCAGGTTGTACGTGACGAGTCCCAGGTGCATCGTCGGCCTACCGAGCAGGAAACTCGCGGGACCGGCCGGAGTTGCGGCGGTGGAACCCTGGGAGCCCAAAGCGAGTGCGCCAAGTCCCAGTCCGGTGGCTTTAAAGAACTGCCGACGATGGATATTCATAGCCGAGCTTCTAGCATAACCGGCGCGCTGTTCAATGACTTTTCTGGCTGCGGACGGGAAACGCCCCGCGAGCGTAACCGGCGAGGGGGTTTTACCCCGAGGCCGAAGATTGGACGGGCGACAAAGCTTATTCCCGAGGCCTCCGGCCTAGGGACCTGAGGGGTTTCCTCGGCTCCTTCCGCCCCTCGGCTCCTCGGCTCCGTGGTTTCTCCTTGAACGACGGCGTTTGCTGCGCCACATTGGGTCTTGCCAGGGCCCATGGAATGTGGACTTACGAACCCCGCCAGGGCCGGAAGGCAGCAACGGTAGTTTGCTCTGCGTCTGCCGTGGTCACCCTGGCTTATGATTTACTGTTTTCGGCGGCGGCAGTGAGCCGGCGAACGAAAGTCGCGAACGTTCATCCGAGATGGCCTATCAAGTCATAGCCCGCAAGTACCGCCCACAACGCTTCAGCGATGTCGTCGGGCAGGAACATGTCACCCAAACGCTCAGCCATGCGATCGAGCAGAAGCGTATTGCCCACGCCTATCTTTTTTGCGGGCCAAGGGGCACCGGCAAAACCACGATCGCCCGGATCTTTGCCAAGTGCCTGAACTGCACGGATGGCCCGAAGGCGGAGTTTGATGACAACGATATCCGGTGCCGGGAGATCGCCGAGGGGCGATCGTTGGATGTTTTGGAGATCGACGGCGCCAGCAACAATGGCGTTGAGCAGGTGCGTGAGCTGCGGGAAACCTGCAAATACGCCCCCGCGAGCTCACGGTTCAAGATCTATATCATCGACAAGGTTCACATGCTGTCGACGGCGGCGTTTAACGCGCTGCTCAAGACGCTGGAAGAACCGCCGGAGCACGTTAAGTTCCTGTTCGCCACCACGGATCCGGAAAAGGTGCTGCCCACGATTCTCTCGCGCTGTCAACGCTTCGATCTGCGGCGCATCCCGGCGGCGCTCATCGCCAAGCACCTCACGTTCATCGCCAAGCAGGAGAACGTGAAGATCGATCCCGCAGCACTCTACGCCATCGCTCGAGGCGCCGAGGGAGCACTCCGGGATGCGGAGTCCACGCTGGACCAACTGATCAGTTTTTGCGGTGATAAAATCGAGGAGAGCGATGTCCTCTCCATGTTTGGCCTGACCGCACAAGGTCAGTTGCTGGAGCTGACGAAAGCGATCCTGGGCGGCGAGATCGAAACCGCGCTTCGCCGCCTGCACGACCTGGCCACCCAAGGCAAGGACCTCGGCCGGCTCCTTTCCGACTTGCTCAACCATTTTCGCAATTTATTGATATTCCAGGTCTCCAAAGGCGACGTTGGCATGCTCGAAATTTCCGAGGCGGAGGCCGCGGCTTTGAAAGACCAGGCGAAGGCGCTTTCAGCGGAGGCGTTGACCCGGATCATGGAAGTTTTCGCCGAGGCTGAAATGCGGCTGCGCGATGCTGCATCAAAAAAGATCCTGGTCGAAGTAGCCTTGCTCAAAGCTATCGAGGCGCGAAACGCGGTCAGCCTGGATGTCGTACTGAAGCAGCTACAGCAACTGCGGGTTTCTGAGGGCGGGGATACAACGAGAGTTGCCAACGCTGCGCCGGCGCCGGAACCCACGCCGAGGCCGGTGCGCTCCGGACCGGTCACCGCCCCACCCGTAGAACGCCCGGCGGCGCTGCGCTCCGAATCTGTCGAGCTCCGGGACCAACCGGCGCCAGTTCCCGTGGCCGCGCCCCCGAACCTGAACCTGGACGAGCTCTGGGCCAACCTGGTCGAGGCGGTCAGCAAGGTGAGCGCCTTCACGCGCACTTACCTCTCGCAAGCGCACCCGGTTTCGTTTGTCAAACACGTGCTCACGATCGGCTTTCCACCGGAGGTCGAAGATCACATCGCCCTGGTTGATAACCCGCGGAACAACACGTTGCTTCAGACGAAGCTAAGCGAGTTCGGCTATGCCAACTGCCAACTTAAGTTCGTGAAGGCCGAGGCCCCCGCCAACCGGGCCACTTTGGTGCCGAAGGCTCCGTCCGAACCCGTGGCCCCAAGTCCCATACCACCCGAAACCGTTAAAGTGGCGACCGCCCGGGCGGCCGCGCCTTTACCGGTTCCGGCCAAAGAAAAAACGACATCTGTGCCCTTCAACAAAGATCAATTTAAAGACGACCCGCTGATCCAAAAGGCCCTGGAAATTTTTAAGGGCCGAATCGTCGAGGTTCGCGCGTAATCACCCTCAACCCCTATTCTCAAATGTCCAGCATCGGCAAACTCATGAAGCAAGCTGCGCGCATGCAGCAGCAGATGGAACAGATTCAGCAGGACCTCGCCAACCGCACGGTCGAGGCCACCAGTGGCGGAAGCGCCGTCAAGGTTGTGGCCAAGTGTGACGGCACGCTCGCTTCCATCAAAATCGACCCGCAGGCGGTAAACCCCTCGGATGTGCAGTTGCTCGAGGACATGGTTTTGACCGCGGCCAACCAGGCTCTGAGCCAGGCCAAAGAGATTTCTACGGCAGAGATGGGCAAGGCAACCGCAGGTTTCAACCTGCCGGGACTGACGTGAGCGTGTGCTCGCCGGCCGGTTTTGTGCGCCGGCGATTGCGTGCTTCGCGGCCGGGCGGCCGGGAGCCCCGACCAGTCACAGCCGATGTTCCATCGGGATCACGCCCTACGGATTAGCGGCCGATTTCCTATTACCTCATGCCCATCATCCCCGAATCTGTCACGACTCTCATAACGGCCCTTAGTCGGCTGCCGGGCATCGGCCCGCGCTCCGCCGAACGCATCGCCTTGTACTTGGTGCAGGCCGAGTCTGGAGCCGTCAAACAACTTGCCGAAGGCATTGTAACGGCGCGTGACCGGGTGAGATTTTGTGATGTATGCGGCGCGTTGACGGAATCATCGCCGTGTGGGGTTTGCTCGGACACCCGGCGAGATGCCTCGCTGGTTTGCGTGGTGGAGCGGGCGGTCGACATTTTGAGCCTCGAGAAGTCAGGAACTTTTCGGGGCAAATACCATGTGCTGGGTGGGAAGATCTCACCGCTGAACGGCGTTGAACCTGAGGATTTGCGGATTGCCGAACTCGAGCGACGCCTGACCCGGGAGCCGGTTCACGAGATCGTGATCGCCCTCGGGACCGATGTCGAGGGCGATGCCACCAGTTTCTACCTGGCCAAACGCCTGGCGCGGGACGGCCTCAAGGTCACGCGCATCGCCCACGGATTGCCGGCGGGCTCGGGCCTGGAATTCGCCGATGAGGTCACCCTCACCCACGCCCTTGAGGGCCGCCGCGAAATTCATTTTTAATGGCCACTCATCCAAAAGTTATTGCGTTCGATTTGGGCAAGGTGATGGTCGACTTTGATTACGCCATCGCGGTCCGCAGAATTGCGGCCCGGGGCAAGGTCACTCCCGAGGAGTTGGGACACTTTCTCCTCACCCACTCTCCCCTGCTCTTCCGGTATGAGCTGGGCCTGCTCTCCAGCGAGGCATTCTTCAAGGAGATCTGCAACGCGTCCGGTTTTGACGGAGATTTTGAAGAATTCAGCCGTGCTTTCGGCGACATCTTCAGTCCCATCGAACCGATGATAAGGCTCCACGCCGACCTCCGGCGGCAAGGATTGCCCACGTATATTTTCTCCAACACCAACGACTTGGCCGTTCGCCACATCCGGGTGACCTATCCGTTCTTTGCCGATTTCACGGGGCATATTCTCTCCTACGAACACGGCGTGATGAAGCCGGATGCGGGCATCTACGAGATCGTGGAACGTCAGTGCGGACATCGAGGTTCCGACATTCTTTACATCGACGATCGACCCGAGAACATCGCTACGGGCGCGGCGCGCGGCTGGCAAGTGGTGCTGCAAGAATCTCCGGAAAAGACCATCGGTGCGGTCAGGAAGATCGGGCTGCTCGGACCCGAATCCGGGTCCCCCCCGCTGACCGCCTCCCCACCGGAGTAGCGGCAGCGCCTCAATTACACGTCAAGCCATCGGCGCCACGAATGCGCCGAGTGATAGTGTGCGCGCCCCGGCTCCGCCCGCCCACAGTTCAGCTACCTTTGCCGCTATTGCGGTTGCTATTGAGCAGCGCTTCCAGCGAGTAATCCGTGTCGCCCAGGGAGAAGAGCCGCTCCGAAATGTCATTCAAGGCCAGGCGGGTCGCGGCAAATCGTTCAGACAAAACACCGAAGATCTCGGTCAGTTCGTACCGATGGGCCAGCCGGTGATCGCTGGCCATGCGGTACTGGGTGCGCCCCATCCCCTCGTAATATTTCAAGTCGGGAAAACCGCGGGCCTCCGCGCGGAAACGGATCCGTTCCGGGAACACACCGGAGAGAAAGAGAGAGTAATTGCCGATATGAACGCGAAGGTAAAAACTGGTGCGATCATCCGCCGTTTTAAGCGCGGCCATCATTTCGAAGAAGTAGTCCAGGGGATTGGATTGGCCTGGAACAACGCAGCAGGCTCGCTCCGAGCGGGAGAATTCGGTGAGGACCTCCGCCACATAATCGGCCACGGCGCGATCCTGAATATCCGACCGGCGGAAAACGTGACGGACGAGAATATAAAAGTAAAAGCGGGTGCTGATGCGCAGGCAACCCCGGCGCTCCAAAAGCGCATGGAGCAGCGCTTCATCATCCAGGATTGTGTCGCGCGATTCCTGGTCCGCCAGCAACTGGACCAGGCACTCCGCTGTCCCGATTTTGCCACCGAGGACAGAAAGGATGAACTCAATGTCCTCAGCCGCGAACTGGGCTCGGCAGTTCGGTTGAATCATCTTCATCGTCATACGACAGTATGTTTCGACGAATCGACTGATTGCGCCTGATCCGGGGGCGCATTTCCGCCCTTCGTCGGTTCTGTGTCAAATATAAAGCAGAATGCATACCATGAAAAGCCCTTCTTACCCTCAATGCCACACCGGGTTCGACTACCGCCGCCGCGCCGGCTGAAAACCCGCCCTCCGGCGCGATTTGAACGCATGCGCACCCTTGACACCCATGATGAACCCGCCCTTCATGTCGTGATGGAACCCGAGACGGCGAGCATTCCGGCGCAGTCCCGCCGCCAGGCGTTGGACTGGAGCCTGGTGCTGTTGAGCCAGGGGATCGAGCACAGTGTTGAACGCCCGGAAAATTCTGCCCGCTGGGAACTGCTGGTGGCTCTTGAAAGTTACGCCGCCGCACTCGAAGCGATCCAGCTATATCAGGCCGAGAATCGTCACTGGCCCTGGCGTCGAGAAATTCTCCAATCAGGCCTGGTCTTTGATTGGGCCAGCCTGGCCTGGGTGGCCGTGGTCTGTGTTTTTCATTGGCTGTGCAGTGTTCAGCCAGGGCTGCAACGCGCGGGCGAAATGGATGCCTCGGCGGTCGGCCACGGGGAGTGGTGGCGACTGTTCTGCGCGATCTGGCTGCACGCCGATCTCTCCCACCTCGCGAGTAACGCCGCCCTCGGTTTTGTCTTGCTCGGCCTGGCCATGGCGCGCTACGGAACGGGCGCCGGTCTGTTCGCCGCGTACCTGGCGGGCGCAGGAGGAAATTTATTTGCGTGGTTTCTCTCGCCGCAACCGCGGTTCAGCCTGGGAGCTTCGGGAATGGTGATGGGGTGTTTGGGCCTGTTGGCGATTCAATCGTTCGCGTTGTGGCACCGCATCCCCGCAGCGAGAAAGTACGTTTTAAGCGGAGTGTTGGGAGGGGTTATGCTCTTCCTTTTGCTCGGGTCCGCTCCCGGCACCGATTTGCTCGCCCATGCAGGAGGCTTCGTCAGTGGGTTGGTAATCGGGGCGGCCCTGACTCAGGTTCCGCGGCTGAAATCGAACCCGATGATCAACCTGCTTTGCGGGTTGGTGTTTGCCGCGCTCGTCATCTGGCCGTGGTGGCTGGCGGTTCGCGCCGGGTGAGCGAAAAACCCTGGCGCTCCTTCCGAAACCACACGGTCGCCTCGATCGAGATTCTTGACCCGCAGAAACGGCTTACTTGCCGGCCGGCCCGTATCCTTCCTCGGGCGTACCGTCGTCCTTCAAATGGCCCGTGGCCCAGAGCACTCCGCGGGTGACGAGGTCAATATACCGGGGATCCTCAACGGTGACATTGTTGTGGCCAATGGTTGTGCTGAACACGCGGGTCTTCTTGGGACCATAAAGGTTGGTCCAGACGACGACGAAATCGTTGGTGCGAGTGCCGCCGCCGTTACCCTTGACGATCTGCTGACCATGCGCGAGCGGATGAGTGGAGGAGAACACATGGACATTATTATATAATTCCTCGTGGATCGTCGTCCAATCCTCGAAGCCTTTGACCACCGGGCTCTCTTTGTCGGTGAACGAGATCGCGATGGGCTCCTGTGGACCGTGTCCACTGGACTGCAGTCCGAGGTATTCAAACCAGAGCCCATGCGGGGTGCCCGGAGTCACGGCATCGTTGGGGTTGCCGATGCGATAGGAATGCATGGCACAATGGAGGTTAACGCCCGGGAGGCCGTCCCGGTGAGGTTTGAGAACCCCTTCCACGGTCGTTGGATCGGAAATGTCGGACCCGCATTCGTCATGGATGACGAGATCGTAACCCTTCGCATACTCGGGATTGCCCAGGATCTGGAGCGGGGGCTTGGTGCTGCCGTCCGCAGTATGGACCTGATCCACCATCACATTCGCGCGCGCTTCCAGCCCCTTCTTTAGGATCTCCTTCTGGTTCGCATAATCGTGGCAACAACCACCCGTAATGAGCAGAACCCGCAAGGGTTTTGGCGCGGCCGCCACGCTCAACACCCCCGCGCAGGCGAGGAGGCCCAAGAGAACCGCAACTTTTGAGGTAGAGAAAACAGGAGAACGCATCGTCATGCGGATCTTCTGTGCCAAAGCGGGAGCGTTGTCCAGAAGGTTTTTCCGAGGAGGGTAGTGGCTGGCGGGGTTTCCTTGCTGTCCCTCACAGCCCAGGTCTGCCGGTGCCTAAGACGGGTCGTCGTTGGACTCTCCAGCCTCGCCTTCTTCACGCTCCTCCTTCAGAGCCCGGCGAATCGCGGCCAATAGTGCGGCCGGGCGGACCGGCTTCTCCATAAACCCGACGGCTCCGGCGGCAAAAGACCGCGGCCGATTGCGTTCGGGATCCTCGCCGGTCATGATGATGACGGGAGTGAGCTTCGTCTCGTCGAGTCGGCGCAACCATTCCAGGACCAACAAACCATCCCATGATTCCTCGGCACCATGGGCCAGGTCCGGGGGAAAATTAATATCCAGGAGAATGAGATCGGGCCTTTCACATCGCGCGGTGCTGACGATTCGGGCGCCTTGCTGGCAGACGACCACCTCATAACCCTGGCTTCGCAGCTTCATCGAGAGGGCGGTGAGGCAGACTAGGCTGTCGTCCGCGATCAGGACCTTCTTGCGCCTGGGCGGCGCCGACAGGATGACGTCGGCCACGAGTTCTGAGGTCGGTTGGCCCGGCGCAATATTGAGTGCAATTGTTGTAGGGAAACACATCATACGTACTTCGTTCGCGCAGAGCATAGCTCAGTTCTTATCGGCGAGTAGCGGAATTGAACCCGATTGCAGTCAGGAGTTGTGCGGAAATCCGCCTGCGGGGTTGCCCGACACCGCGTTGCAATTCAGGCAAATCCCGGTATTCTATTTCAGGTCCGCCCCGGAGAGGCCACCGACGGTCCAGTCGAGGTTGTAAGACGGATACCTTGGATGCAGGTAGGTTCGGTTGAGCTCCTTATAGCTCGCAAATTGACTGTGGGCGTCCGAAAACAAGAGGAGCATGCCCTTCAGCCCGTGCCCATCGGTGTAGGTGTGATCGATTTTGTCGAACCCGGGACCCGCGCTGCTCACAAAACACGGGCACAGCGCTTTCTGCGACGGAAACCGCACCTCACTGGTCCTGCGCGATTCAAACTGGCTGCCGTCGTCGGCGCAGTAAAACTGGAGGTAATAGTAGTACGAACAGGAGAACGGGAGTTCGTTGGTGGTGATTGAAAAGTTGCTAGCCAACACCCACTCGTAATTAAATCCGCGCCCTCGATCGGCGGGGCAGCGGTAGAATCCCCGGTTGTTTGTGCTGATATAAGGATCGAACAACGTCCACACATCAACGAAGGGCACTTGCGGCCAGACTCGGCCCGAAAATGGGTACCGCTCGGCGTTATCGCCAGTGTACAGGCCAAAGGTCATCCCCATCTGCCGGAGGTTGGAAAGGCAATTGGCCACGTACGACCGCTTTTGGGTCCGAGCTAAAGCGGGCATGAACACGCTTGCCAGGATGGTGATGATCGCGATGACGACTAACAATTCGATTAACGTGAACGCGGGGCGCGGCTCGTCATATTTCGCCCGTTTAAACGAGCATTCTACGCCTCGGACATGGCCCGATGACAGACCAAGTGCCTGGGCTATGGCTGGGGACCTCATAATGAGCATTACACCGAAAAATCAGGATTTTCAATTAAACGATGGTTGGATTTAGTACGGATAGCAGTTTACCCCAGGTAGCGTGGCCATCCTCAGTTCAGGGACGGCGAAACCGGGTGCTCGTTAGCCGTGCCTCCGAGGCTCAAGCTCGTTCGGCTGGCGTTCCTAACGCTGAGATTTCAACGTTGGGAGGGTAGCCCGCATGGAGTCGAGCCCCGAAAGAACCATTGAACCCGCACTGCATAAGCGTGCCGAGGAGTCGAATGTGACAAGACTTGTGGCAAGGCGCTTAGTGGTTGCACCTCGTTGAACTCCGGAAACCGTTATGGACTAGGGTGTTTACCTACCGTGTCGAGAAGAACCTATTGACACGAGTTGAGGGCTGGCCTATAGCATTAAAAATGCTGCGCACCTGTTGGGGCCCTGGACGTTCTTACCGAGCCTGCTGCTCCGCGCCTGGCTCCCCAGCGTCTCACTAGAGGGAGCGTAATGAACCAAGAGCCTAACGCGATCGAAAGAAATCTGGCGCGGACAGTCCTTCTTCTTCTTCTGTTTGGTTGCCTGCTTGTGCTCTGGCCTTTTGTGACGGGGTTACTCTGGGCCACCGTGCTTTCCTTTTCGCTCTGGCCACTGTATGAGCGTGTCCTGAAACGCTTGAAAGGGCGTGCTACTCTGGCCGCGGCACTCGTGTCCCTCGCGCTGATTTTCATCATTATTCTCCCGTTCGCCGTTGTGACTTTCAAATTGGCGGATAACGTGACCGAACTTAAGACTGCCACCGAGCGGTGGTTAGCCGCCGGCCTGCCCGCTGCCCCGTCCTGGCTAGCGAAGGTTCCCCTGGTTGGAGCCAGTGCGACGGAGCGCTGGCAGGTGCTCGCCGCGGATAGATCGAAGTTGGCCGAGGAAGCAAAACAATTCGTCGAGCCCATAGCCGCCTGGTTACTCAAAGCAGGGATGAAACTGGGCGCGGGTATGCTGCAATTGGTTCTGAGCATTGTAATAACGTTCTTTCTTTTGCGTAATGGGCCGATGGTGGCGGCAGCGCTGACGCGTGGAATCGCCCGGATCGGCGGCGAGCGCGGCACGTATTTGCTCCGGGTTGCCGGGAGCACGATGCGGGGCGTCGTCTATGGCATTCTTGGCACGGCTCTCGTGCAGGCGTTGATGGCGGGGGTGGGGTTGGTTATGGCCGGGGTGCCTGGGGCCGCGCTGCTCTCCATGCTGGTCTTTTTCCTATCAGTCGTGCCCATGGGGCCGCCTCTCATTATGTTCCCGGCGGCGTTCTGGCTGTTTCATCAGGGATCGACAGGCTGGGGAGTGTTTATGCTGATCTGGGGTGTAGCCGTAAGCACGATCGATAATTTCGTCAAACCTTGGCTCATCAGCCAGGGAAGCGATCTGCCGCTGATCTTGATACTTTTTGGCGTCATGGGCGGCGCCTTTGCCTTTGGTTTCATTGGCGTGTTCATCGGCCCCACGCTGCTGGCCGTTGGCTATCGCGTCATCGCCGAATGGGCGTCGGTCAACGCCATCGCCGATGGCGGCTCGCCTGACCACGCGCGAACTCGCATTCAAACATCCTGAAACCATCGCCGCACTATGGGCTGCAACCCACTCGAAATCTCAAAACGGAAAAAGAGGGGCCGTGTTGCGTAAGAATTTCCTCGCGCAACTCCTGGTGCTCAGCGGGCTCCTCTGGGTCCCTTCGCCAGCCGTGAGCCAGGAAACCCGTTCCGAACCAGAACTGATTCGAGAAGAATTGCGGCAGTTGAAACAGGACTACCAGCAACGGATCGATCGGCTGGAAGAGCGCTTGCGCAAGCTTGAAGCACCCGGACCTCACCGCGGCACCAACGCTCAAGCCGCCACGTCCTTGTCAGGAACCAACCTGGCATCGCCGCCTGCCCCGATGTCGCAAAAGACCAATGCCGCCGCCGCCGGTTGGCAATTCGCCAAGGAACAGTTTTCCGGGGGCACCGAGTGGAGGGAAGGTGTTCGTCTTTCGGAATCTCCCTTGCGCGAGCGCCTGGAGGAAGTTCTTCAGGACTTTATCGAGTTCAGAGGTTATATGCGTGCTGGCTACGGCCGGGATGACAAAGGGGGGCCGCAAGTGGCGTTTCAGGCGCCCGGTGCCTTCTCCAAATATCGCCTGGGTAACGAGGCCGAGAACTACGGTGAAGTGATGCTGGCGAAGAACTTTTACGTGCCGAACCTGTTCGGAATCGAGGCGCAACAGCGACCTGACGAGACCCCTACCGGACCGATCGCGCGGGTTGAAACGATGATCTCCGTGTATAACCCCTACCAGAACTTGCTCTCGTCCAGCGGCACCAGCTTTGGGCTACCCGAACTTTTCGCCTCCATTGGGAACGTGGTGCCGGCTCAGCCGTCCATGAAGTTCTGGGCGGGTAGTCGTTACTACCGTCGGCAGGATATCCACATCTCCGATTTCTTTTTTTATAACATGAGCGGTACGGGAGCAGGCATAGAGGATTTGGTATTGCCCTTCGGAAAAGTGTCAGTGGCCTGGATCGGCGCCGCTTCCAGCAGCGGTTTTAGCGACGTTCCGCTGCCGGATGCCAATAACAAGGCAGGCTTCAGCAAAGCGAATTGGGACGTGAGCCTTAACGACATTCCTCTACCCTTGGGCAAGGGTGAACTGGGAATGGTATACGCGCGGCAGGATAGCGGCCTTGATGCTTCGGGTCGATCGGCTCCGGCCTCGGACGGTGGGGCGATTACTTTCATCCACACTGCGGAGAAGTTCATCAGCCCAGACGGAGCCAACAAGTTTTCCCTTCAGTTCGGTAATGGGCCAGCTAAGACGTTTACGTCCGGGTATGAAACCTTCAACCTCACGAACGGGGTTTTCATACGGCCGGACTCTAGGAGTTCCTGGCGATTCCGCGCCACCGAACATTTCACGGCCGATATCAACGAGCATTTCTCCGTTGGCCCTGCGCTCGTGTATCAAATGACGGATTATGCCGATGGCAGTGGCATGGTGTATTGGGGATCGGCCGGAGTACGCCCCATTATTCATTTCAACAAGTACATCAGCCTGGCCTTCGAGGGCGGGGTTGACTGGGTCAAAAACACCGGCGAAGCTACCAGCGACTACCTTTACAAGCTCACGCTTGCGCCACAGATTTCGCTGGGAAACCACTTCTTCAGCCGGCCCGTGATCCGCGCCTTTATCACCTATGCTCATTGGGGCGATGAATTTCGAGGACAAGTCGGCGGCAACGATTATGTGAACGATACCGAAGGCCTGACGTACGGTGTTCAGATGGAGGCCTGGTGGTGAGTGGCTTCTGTAGTATTGGTGCCGGTGGTGGGACTTGAACCCACACGTCTGTTTAAGGACCCAGGATTTTAAGTCCTGTGCGTCTGCCATTTCGCCACACCGGCGGAAAGAATGCAGCGGCTGAAAGTCTCGCCGCGCGCACGTCACAGTGCCACACGGTCTTGGCGAGTGGCAAGTCTTGAGACTGCCGGGGCGGGGCCAAACCACACGCGAAGATCACGCCCAAACTCAACGCCACCCAGTGAAGCCTGCATTTCAGTCGCCGTAATCTCCTTGCGAAACGATTTGAGCCGCAACGCAGTTCGGACCTCGATTTCCTGCCACAGCGTCAGGGGATACGGAGCCGGGTGTTCGTTGACATAGCGAACGGCGTCGGGGCTGGAGGCTTCCTGAACGTAAAGCTTGAGGATGATCGCCGTATCGAAATAGGCGTTCATTACCAGTCGCCGCGCGCGTAAGAAATCACGGCTTCGCTGTCAGCGACCACTTTATTCCCGTAGATGCGTTTGAGCCGCGCGCCAAAATCAGGCCAATTGCCGGAGCCGGACGCGGCATCGCCATTACCTGCCGCCGGGCTGGTCGGCTTCTCCAATTCACGAAAGAGGCGCGCAAACACTTCCTGCTCCCAGGCGGACAGCGCCCTTAATCGCTCGATCAATTCGGTCGCGCTCATTTGCGAAAACTTTAAAGCGTGACGCGCCGAAACGTCAAGAAGGGGCGTCATTCAATCCAGTCCGTCTGTGCTACTTTCACGGTCAGAACCTCGGCCCCAAAGAACACACTTTCGCCTGTATTCATAAGGAGTTTTCACGTTCGGAAAGACTAAAAAAAAGCGCACTCCGGAGTGCGCTTCGCTCGTCGGTCCCCTAAGTGGAACCGGGTGAACAGGACTAAGTTGGCCGAGGATCTCAGTTTGTGCCAGTCGGGAACTCTACGGAAAAGTGTCCGATATTTTGCGGAAAGAATCTGGAAATACCACCCAGGAGGCAACGCCGGAAAGAGAGCAACGCACGGTGGCCAAGCCAAAGCGGGCTGGGCAGAAAACCGCGAGCTCAGCCGAGCCATTTTTCGAGGGCGGCGTTGGCAGCGCCCAGGGCAACCGCATTGCCGCCCAACTGGGCTGGCCTCACCCGCAAAGCATCGCTCACCTCCGGGACAAGGTACTCACGCATGCCGGCTTCGATCTCGCCCAAAACGAGACGCGGCATTTCGTCCATCAACCCCCCACCCAAAACCATCATCTGGGGGTTGAGGAAATTCACGACACTGGCGAGAGCGATGCCAACTACCCTCATGCGAGCTCGGAGCATTTCCTCGATGCGCCGATCACCATGCCTGATGGCGCGATGGAGCATTCCCCAAGTCACCTTGGCGAGGTCCGTTCCCACCTTGGTGTGCAGGTACGGAGCCCAGTTTTTGACGGCGAGGACCAGGGCCTCTGAGGCGATCGCGGCTTTGCTGGCGACTCGATCCAGGATGCCATGGCTCAACGCGGCTTCCGGCCCCCCGAGCGGATGGGCGAGGACGGCGCCGACCTGGCCGCCCATTCCTGAGGCCCCCCGATAAATGCGGCCGTCGAGGATCGCCGCGCCTCCGACACCTGTTCCGAAGAAGATACCCAGCACCTGCGAGTATCCCTGGGCCGCACCCAGGTGATGCTCGGCCGCGAGACCAAACTGGACATCATTGCCGAGGACCACGCGGGTTCCGAAGGCTTTTTCCAGGAGCGGTCCGACCAGAAAGCCTTCCAAGGAAACGAGGTTAGGAGCGGTTTTGATGGCGCCGCGTTTGCGATCCACCACGCCGGCACACCCCACCCCTGCCCCGATGAGGCGCCGACCCGAGGCATGAGCCTGGCCCTCTAAAGATTTGAGCGCGCGCAAGAGGTCTACTTTAAACTTCGACGGCCCGGCTTCGGGCGCCGTCTTGAATTTGGCCGACCCGAGGATGCGTCGCTTATGGTCCACCAGCAGGCACAGGGTCTTTGTGCCCCCGATGTCTACTCCCAGGACCGCGAGTTTCTTCATGTTCCGGGAGTCCGCCGGCGCGGCATCCGGGCCTCAGGCCTTTTCGCTCCCGCCGGCCGGGGCGGCAACTCCCTCGGAGTCCTCGTCTCCAGCCGCCTCGCCATCCGACAGTTTGAGGCAGGTGCCGAGTTCGCCCAACTGGACGCGGCCTCCGCCTCCCCGAGCTTCCAACTGCGCCTGGGCCTGGGCAGAAAAGCGAGTCCAGGGGATGGCTTGGAGGCGTTCGTTTTCAATCGGTTCACCGCTCAGTTCACAACAGCCGTAGCTTCCTTCGGCAATGCGGTTCAGGGCTTGGTCAATTTCGTAGAGAGCGTTTTGAGTGGAGGACAGCAGGGCCAGCGCGCAATCCCGGTCATAGGAATCGGTGGCCGCATCGGCGATATGTTCGGTTGAGGTAGACAGCCGTTGCTTGGCGCTTTCAGTCTGCGCGCTTCTGCCCTCGAGGAACTGCTGGCGCAACTCGGTCAACCGGCGGTGATGTTCGGCCCACTTGCGCTGGATTCGGCGGCCATTGGTGGCGCCGAGGATTTCGAGTGTGGAGGTCTTCCCGAGCCTTCGCGGGGCCCTGCTTTTGGTCGTAAAGGTGCTCATAAAGCTTCAGGGATATCTGAGGCGTTCCTCCACCGGGAGGTACACATTGTATTCCTGATCGCCGAAATCGAGAAAGACCTCGAGCTCGTTCAGACAATTCTGTTGCGCAAAGAGGGCCGCCTGGAGGCTGTTGCCGAAATCCTGGGCGGAATCGGGTTCCGAAGTCCACGAGTCCAGGGATCGGAGATAGAGTTTAGTTTTAGCATTTAGCAACAAGACGCGCATATGGTCATTTCCCTACGCAGCCCGGAACGGCTGGAGCTAACGCGAAGAGGCGACGGCGGAGAGCGCCCGCACCTCAGACGTAAGCTGCCCTCTGCCGCTCGGAGGCCGCTTTGCCTTCAACCTCGCTGTGGGGCGGGGATGTTCAAACTGGGTGGTTTGCTTGTTTTGGAGTGGAAAGATCCCCACGGGCGATGCGGGCCGCCCGTTCAGCCTTGCAAAAGAACGCCGCCTTTTCCAACTTCGTGGCATGCAATCACACGAAGTGCTGCGGGAGGTCTTTCAGAAATGCAGCCCCAAACAAGTGTCCTCGCAGCTCGGGCTTTCGTTATCGATGATTTACAAATGGGCGGAACCGCCGGACCCGGCTGCGGGAAGCGGCAGCACCAACCCCCTGGACCGGATCGACGCGCTCTTGAACTGCACCAAGGACCGGCGTTTGGTGCAGTGGATCTGCCAACGAGCGGGCGGGTTCTTCATCCTGAACCCGAAAACCAACAAACCCCATCCCTCCTACCTCATTCCCGCCACGAATGAGATCGTCCAGGAATTTGCCGATCTCCTGGCCGTCATTGCGACGGCCGCGGCCGATAATCAAATCACGTCGGCCGAATCTCGCGAGATTCGTGCTCGCTGGGAGGAACTGAAGTCGGTTACGGAAGGATTCGTTGCTTGCTGTGAGGAAGGAAACTTTCTGCCACTCAAAGACAATCCCAATATTTCCAAGCCGCCGCCTCCCCCGCTGAAGCCCTGAGGTCGGGGAATCGGCTTTCCTCTCGCCTAACGGTTAGGCGAGGTTCTTCGGAGTGTCCGGTTTAGCGCGTACCGGAATTCTCCAGCCCCTCGCTACTAATGGTCACTGACAGCGTCGAAGTCTCACCCGGGGCCAAGGTAATCTGGTTGGCTGCGACATTGCCGGACTCGATGCAAACCATTCGCTGGTATTCATCATTGCCGAAGTCAGGCATCTGTTGGGCTTTGCCGATCCACGGATTCCAAATCACCGTGGAATTGGATCCGCGCTTTTCCACACGAATTCTGCGGCGTGAACGCGGGTCCATGAGTTCCACCGGCCCGGTCGTGTCGAGGTAAATCCGGTCCACCTCAGAATTGATCCTGAGGTTCGCGGAGGCATCGGTTTTTTTGGCGAAATTGGCGACCTTGTCGAGGTACTTTGTCCCTTTAAGCCCGGTGATGGATATAGCGGTGACATCCGCCACTTCGAGATAGGTATGCAGGCAGCTTTCGAAGGGGAACGGCTCATCGGGTGATTGGTTGGTAACCTTCAATTCTAAAGTCAGACATTCACTGACCGTGACAGAATACTCGGCGGTGAACGGGGGAAGAGTCGAGGCTTCCGGGCACTCCGGCAACCGCCAGCGCACCGTGACGCTTCCGTCCGCCGCCGGCACGAATTCCTTGAGTTCCCAGGTTGTCACGCGGGCAAAACCATGTTGGCCAAGTCCCTCACGCATGCCGAACCAGGGGAAAATAATGGGAACGCCGCCCCGGATGGGCTGCCCTTCGGTGAACCGGCTGCACTGACTGACGAACAAAAGGCCCGGTTCATTGGATTTTTGAAAGCGAGTGACATGCGCCCCGTGGGTGTAGATTTCCGCGGTGCTCCAGGGAGTGGAGATCTCGAGCATGGGCAATTCGCCCTGCCCATCGAGAAACATGACCCGGCCCAGAGCGACGCCTTCCTGTTTGTGCTTAAGGTTTTCAGTTGTCATAACTCACCTCGAACCAGCTCAGTCATTAAACGGTGTGCGGCCAGGGCCCCGCTGCGCGACCGCCGCTGGGGTTGCATCAATATTCCAACCAGCGCGTTATCCGGAAGCCCTGCTCGGAGCCAAAGACGAGGATGCCGGGCAGCTTGCGCTATGGCATCCAGGAACAGCTCCACGCTGCTATAGACATATCCGCCGCAAGGCGGCGCGAGCATACCAGAGGACCTATGGGGGGAGTCAATTTTTTTCTGGCCTTCAGGGCCGAGGCGGCTATCGTGCGAAACACCTATGGCAAAACACCAATATAAATTCTGCTTCGGTCCCTGGAATATCAGTGAAGGCCAGGACCCCTACGGCCCCACAACGCGCCCTGCTCAGACGTTCGACTGGAAACTCGACCAACTTAAGAAGCTGGGGTTCGATGCCATGATGTTTCACGACGATGATGCCGTGCCTGATATTGATGGCAAATCGGATCAGCAAATGCGCAAAGAGGCGAAGGCTTTGAAGAAGCGCCTGGACGACGCCGGCATTGCCGCCGAAATGGTCGCGCCGCGGCTTTGGTTTAGTCCCATGACCATCGACGGGGCCTACACCAGCAACGACCCCAAGTGCCGGAAGTATGCCATTGAGCGCTCCCTGCGCTGCATCGATATCGCCAACGTCCTGGGCACGGATCTGATCGTGCTTTGGCTGGCGCGCGAAGGCACCTACATGCGCGAGGCCAAGAATGGCCGCCGCAGCTTTGAACTGCTGGTCGAGGCGCTGGATAAAATGCTGGCCCACGACAAGCGGGTGCGTCTGGCCATCGAGCCGAAACCCAACGAACCGATGGACCACGCCTACGTGCCCACCATCGGCCATGCGTTGGCCATCGCCCAATTGACTCGCGATCCCAAGCGAGTGGGCAGCCTGATCGAATCCGCCCACGCAATCCTCGCGGGACTGGACCCGGCGGACGAGATTGATTTTGCCATGACGTTCGGCAAGCTTTGGTCGCTCCATTTAAACGACCAAAACGGGTTAAAATTTGACCAGGACAAGCCCTTCGCCAGCTCCAATCTGCGGGTCGCTTTTAACCAGGTTCGCGCCCTGGAACGCAACGGCTACGGAAAAAACGGAGAATACGTCTGCTTCGATGTGCATCCGTTCCGGACGACGAAGGTGGAACATTGGCTGGCGCACCTGGAGAACAGTCGCCGCACCTTCAACCTGCTGGTGAAAAAGGCGCGCAGTTTTGACGACCGGAAAGCGCAACAACTCGTCGGCAACCGCGACTACGCCGCGCTCGATCAGATGGTGCTGGAGCATCTCATGGGAGCTTGAGCCCCACCAGGCGATCCTGCACGCGGGCGCCTTCGGTAGAGTTTACACTGGAGCGGAGGTAGTTACCACCGCTCCGGCTTTTTAAGCCCGAGCTAGGAGACCCAGACCAAGATCATTCGCGCGGTAGCCAACCCAGCAAGGGCCATCGAGAGATACCATAGGCCGCGCTTCTTGGTAACCAGGCAAATCGAACCAAGGGCGATGGCGATTTGAAAGATGGCGATGGCGTTTCCCATCCCGCCGCCGTGTTCACTGGCGAGAGTGGCCGCTTTGCGGGCGGTGGCGACCTGCTCTTCGAGGGCCTTTGCGTCGGCCATGATCTTTGCTTCGTCCTGCTTGTATTTCTCGATCCTGGCATTGAAGGCAGGCGCGTTGAGCTCCTCGGTCGAACGATCGGCGCTCCGGGGCGAAGCTTCGCGCAGCACTTCATACAAGTTAAGCTTGATGGATTTGGCCTGGTAATAGCCCCACTGGTCGGAAGCTTTAGCCTGGTGGAAAGTCGAGTTATTCAGCTCCACCAGAACTCGGCTCGAGTATTTGCCGGCCCATTGGGTGGCAATGGCGGCGAGCACCGCGATAAAGACAAGGGAGATCGCTGTGTATTTAGTCCACGCTTCGCGGCGTTCCTTCTCTTTCTGAACGGCGCGATCCGCCTTGAGATCGGCGATGAAGGTTTTCAGTTCAGCGAGTTCCTGATCCAGTTCTCTGACGTTGTTCATGGATAAAATCGGTGAAGTTTCCCCGGGGAGGAGAGATCCGTGCATCGGCACGCAGCCGCCCTGACCAGCGCTGCGGTCCAAGCGACGAACGCCTATTCGTTTCGGGCGGCGAGGTACCGCTCCGCATCGATGGCCGCGGCGCAACCTGAACCGGCGGCAGTTACCGCCTGCCGATAGACGCGATCCGCACAATCGCCGGCGACAAAAACCCCAGGAACATTGGTCGCGGTGCCGTGCTTGGGCACGATGTAGCCGTGCTCGTCCATCGTGAGCACGCCTTGAAAGATCTGCGTATTAGGCATGTGGCCGATCGCCACGAAAACCCCGGCGCAATCCACTGTGGACTCCTTGCCGGTCTTTAGATCCTTTAGTCGGACACCGGTGACCTTATCCGCTTTCACATCCAGCACGTCAGTGACAACGGAATTCCAGATCGGTTTGATCTTGTCATGAGCGAGGGTTCGCTCCGCCATAATCTTGGAAGCGCGCAGGTGTTCGCGCCGGTGAACCAGGTAAACCGTCGAACCAAAGCGCGTCAAATAGTTTGCTTCTTCACAGGCGGAGTCGCCACCGCCAACAACCACCAGCGGTTGGTTGCGGAACATCGGGAGGGCTCCGTCACATGTGGCGCAGTAGGTGACGCCTTTGGTCTCCAACTTCAGTTCGCTTTCCAGGCCGAGATGGCGGTGGCTCGCGCCGCTGGCGATGATGAGCGTTTCGGTCTCCATGGGCTCCCCATCGACGATCATCTTGAACGGCTGGGTCGAGAAGTCCACCCCCTCCACGACTCCAAACTTAACCCGCGCCCCAAAACGCTCCGCCTGCTTCTGCATGCGAGTCATGAGTTCAAAGCCGTCCACACCTTCCGGAAACCCGGGGAAGTTCTCCACAATGGAGGTGGTGGTTAGCAACCCGCCCGGCTGCCGACCGGTTAGAACCAGAGGCCGCAGATTGGCACGCGCGGTGTAAAGCGCGGCTGTCAATCCGGCGCAACCCGAACCAATGATAGTCACTTTTTCCATAGAGCGGCGAAAAGTTAGGGCCTCAGGCGGCTAGTGGCAAGGAGCGAGTGTGGGAGCTGGTCGGATGACCGTAGCGCCGGAGTAATGAACCGGTTGGACGGCTTACGGCTTAGCCCGGTTAGCCTCCCGATGACGCCAGCGGTTCACGCGCCAAAAGAAGAAGCCAAAGAAGATTGCCCCGCACCCGTTCACCCCGGCCGTATAACCGAGCTTATAGCTCACGCCGGTGTTGTTTTGCGCATAGATGGTTACATCCCTGCCCACCAGGAGATTAGGCATGGACATGGGCATCAGGGCCCCTTGGAGGACTCCACGCCTGAAACCGGCTGGCCCCATGCTTTGGTCAAGGGTGGAGGATAGACGATTGAGCACCGCTCCGATTATGGCCGCCACCAACAAGACCGCGGCCATTCGGAGCATGATTCGCCCGCACCGCTTCGCGGCTGTGGCTTTGACTTGTATGTCGGTCATGATTTCCGTAGAGCAATAGCATGTTTTTGAGTCGCCGAAGCGCGCAAGCAGAATATTTCGATGCGGAACGGCCACCGCAGGAGCTGGCGGAGTTTTATCGTTCCCTGAATGCGGTCAACCGGTTCTTTGCGTTCGCGCACCCCTTCCAGCACTGGGTGCCACGGTTGCTGGGGATGGAGGCCTGTCGCTCCCTCTCCATTCTGGACGTGGGGGCGGGGGATGGCACGTTGGGACGGGAACTCAGTCGGTGGGCGAAACACCGCCAGTGGAGTTGGACTGTCACAAGCCTGGACAGCAACTGCACCGCTTTGCAGTTCAATTCCCACGGGATGAATGTGGCCGGATCGGCACTCGCGCTGCCCTGCCGGGATGCCAGCTTCGACTTAGTCATAGCCTCGCAGATGGCCCATCACTTAGCGGATAAGGAAGTAGTTCAACTTCTTCGCGAAGCCTCTCGTGTGGCTCGAGCCGCTGTGGTGATCAGCGACCTCCACCGAAACCCACTCCTGCTTTTTACCCTCTGGCTTCTCCTCGCCCTTCGGCCGCACCCCGCCGCGTTTCGCGCCGACGCGCTCTTGTCGGTCCGCCGCAGTTGGCGCGTGAAGGAACTCAGGGGCTTGGCGGCCCAAGCGGGTTTGGAGCGGGCCTGCGTTGGGGTCGCCTTCGGCGCTCGGGTTACGTTGACGTCGCTGCACACCTGACCGCACTCTTCAGTGGTGACCTCGAGAGCCCTTCCGGAGAAGTTCGGATGAGGCAGACGGAAACTACGGATAAGCGCTTTTCATGGCTGAGCTTGCCACTTGACGTTAATTATGTTACTGGATTCCGAAGCCTGGTTGTCCAGGGAGATGATTTCTGGATGAGAGCCCGGTTCGATGCTGGCATGGGTCGACCGCGGTCTTGGGGTAGTTTGACCGGGGAAAGACCCTGTTGGCGTGAGGAAAAGAATTGCCGGAGAATCAGTTAGCAGAGCAACCGGGCTGTTTGCAGCCACGGTGCTGTTGTGCTATTCCGTGCAGTCTTCCGTTCTCTTCCCGGACCCGAATCTGGACCACGCCGTGGCCGCGGCTTTGGGAAAACCACCGGGCAGGGTCAGTCCGTCCGACCTCGGGAAACTCACTTGCCTTACGGCGAACAACCTGCAGATCACAAACCTCGCCGGGCTGGAGAGCGCCGTCAATCTTACTGGTTTGTATCTCAATCGGAACGCGGTTCAGGACCTCACGCCCATTCGAGGGCTGATGCAAATTGCATCGCTGGAGTTCGAGGAAAACCAGGTAAGTGATCTAAGTGCGTTACTCACCCTCACCAACCTCAGGTGCCTCAGCTTTGGTGGCAATCCCATCACAAATTATTGGACAGTTTCCAATCTCACGCAGTTGGCTAGTCTGAGTGTTCGGACCGGCACGTTCAAAGATCTGGGGGTGCTCAAAGGGCAGTTCGGGTTGCAGTCCCTCGTGCTGTGGGGAAATGAGATTTCCGACCCGTCACCATTGGCAGGGCTAACGAATCTTGACCGGCTGGACCTGCGATGGAATGCGATCAGCAACTCCGTGCCGGCGAAGGCGTGGCCCACGAATTTGACCAGCCTGTATCTCGGGGGTAATGCGCTGAGCAATGCGGCTTCGTTGCAGGGGCTTCGGAACCTGGCCTTATTGAATCTTGAGGATAATTGGATACGCGACCTGAGTCCTCTCAAAGGCCTGACGAACTTGAATTACTTCGCTTTAAATCGCGATCCGGCAACTAATTATTACGTGCTCACAAACTTGACGAGCCTGGTGAACCTCGAGTTGCGGGGCAATTCTCTGACCAATATCGATTTTCTCTCGCGGCTGCCCAAGTTGGCGTATGTGGATTTGGCCTACAACCGTTTAAGCGGATTTTCCGCCCTGACCAACGTGCCCACCCTCACTTCGGTGGTCGGAGCAGGTAATCCCGTCAGCACGTTCGCGGATTTTGCAAGGGTGCCTGCGCTAACGAACCTCTGGCTTTTCGACCTGCGGATTGCTGATACCAATTTACCTGGCCTCCTGGGTCAAACCCGCTACCTGAACCTGGAGCAAACCGGTCTTACCAATGTCACTCCCTGGCTGGCGCTCACCAACCTGACCGGGTTGGCGCTGAGTCGCAACGCCATTGCCGATTACTCGGGGTTATCGACTTTGACCAATCTCACCTCTTTGCGCCTGGAGGGCTGTTCATTAACAAACATAAATTTTCTCGCGGGTTTGACCAACTTGAGCTTTTTAAGTTTGGCGCACAATCGAATCGCCGACGTGGGGGCGCTCTCCGGGTTGCCGAACCTGCGCGATCTGTATCTTAAGCGCAACCGTCTTACCGACTTGCAGCCATTGCTTGCACTGGGTCACCTGGCCACGGTGGACGTGAGCCTGAATTTCCTGGATTTGCGAGCGGGAATGACCACCCTTTCCGCCCTGCAAATCCTCGCCACCCTGGCGACGGGGGCTTTTCCTTGTTCTTGCGGGCTGGGCACGAACTCGGCGCTTGGGGTGCCTTGCCAGAGGCCCAGCGTGATCTTTTTGCCCACAAACCAACCGCCGGAACTTTCGTCGCTATTGAGGTGGTTTGTACCCTGTGGCAGCACTTCTTCCCTCCCCATCCTGGTGTCCGAGTATCCGGCTCCTGAGGACCCAATCCCCATCACGGCAGTGTCTTCCAATCCCTCGCTGGTCTCCGTGCTGGTCAATCCGCTCGCTGGGACCAATCAGGATCGAACCTTAGGGATCGCGGCAGGATGTGACCCCGTGGCCAATACTTCATCCGTTAGGATTACGGCCACCGACGACGTTGGGCTGAGCGCGAGTCTCACTGTGCAGACCTTCGTGATCCCCAACCTAAGCCTGGCAAGCCTTTGCCCAAACGCCGATTCGAACCTGGTTGCGGGCCTGAGTTCTGCCGCCGCGAAAGCTCCAGGCGATCTCACGGCTGTGGATTTGCTTAGGCTGGCTGACCTGAACGCGATGAATGCTGCGACCGGCGATCCCTGCCTGTGGCCCTGGCTAACGAACCTCACCAGTCTCGAACTGAGCGGGGCGTCGGTCACGAATTTTGACTTCCTGACGAATTTAACTCAGGTCGCGTCTCTGGCCTTGAGTGGCACGCAAGTCCCGAATGGATCGGCCCTTTTGGGGCTCTCCAATTTAACTTTTCTCAGCCTCACGTCGAGTGCGGTGACCAATATCGCCGCCCTGAACACGACGTCCAACCGCCTCATCACGTTGGACCTGACGGGTGACTCACTGGTGGAGGTGAGCTTTCTGACAAATTTCAATCAACTCCTTAATCTGCGGCTGGATGACAATCCGCTAGCCGATCTTTCACCACTCGCGCGATTAACCAATCTTCAGTCGCTTACTCTGCAGCAAGATTTTTTGACCACCCTGGCCCCACTGGCATCGTTGAAGAATCTGTCCACACTGGACGCCCGTTTGAACCTGCTCGATTTGTCGGGTTCCTCGGCGTCGTGGTTGGTGATTAGCAATCTCCAGTACCAAAATTTCTCCGTCCAATACTCGCCCCAACGGGTGGCTCCTGTGATCACCGTACCCACCCAGTGGTTCGTGGCTGCTAATGCAACGTCCTCAGTGGTGATTCCGATCACGGATAATGCAGTTTATCCCGCGCAGCTTTCCCTCGGAGTGCACTCATCGAATACGAGCCTGGTAGCAGATCAAGCTTTGTCCTTAACTCCGGCGACCGGCACGAGTTGGCTGCTGCAGGTAACTCCCACCAGCGGACAAGTGGGAAACACGCTTATCACGCTGACGGCCACCAACAATGCCGGCCTGGGCTCAACCGCTTCCTTTCCCCTGAGCGTGGCGGTCTCGCAGCCGGTGTCCATACAAGACCCGAATCTGCAGGCAGCTATTCTGGCTGTCCTGGGGCGAACGAACGGCTCATTGACCACTGTGGACCTCCTGGATCTTTCTTGGTTGAGCTTGGTTGGAGCCGGGATTTCCAGCGTCATGGGATTAAACAGCGCAACCAACCTGACCACGCTGATCCTCGATAACGACCTTGTTTCCGACGTAACACCCCTCACCAATTTGTTTGCCCTGTCGTATCTTTCGGTTTCGAACAACCTGATCACCGATATTTCTCCCTTGAGCAGGTTAACCAACCTGACAACGCTTAATCTCGCGCGGAATCCGATTACTAATTTCCCCGTGCTTTTGTCAGGATTCCCATTGCTCTCCAACCTCGACCTTACTGGCGATCGACTCACCAGCGTATTCTTTTTAACCAATCTGAGCCGACTCACCGGTCTTACCCTGGACCACAATGCGATCGCAAACGCGGCGCCCCTTGGGCAGCTCGGCCAACTCACGTCGTTATCGGTGAGCGACAACCTGCTCACGAATGTGGATTTTCTGACAAATCTGGCTCAACTCGCTTTTCTGGATCTGTCGACGAACCAGATCGGGGATATCTCCTCCTTTGGGACCTTGCCACTTCTGCAAACGGTGTATCTTCAGCAGAATATTCTGACCAATATCTCGGCACTTCAGAAACTGTCAGGTTCCCCATCCGTGAGCGTTCAACAGAATGAACTTGATTTGAGCATTACCTCGCCGGTTCTCGATGTGATTAATTCACTGCAAATCGCCGGGGCGACGGTGGTCTTTATGCCGCAGTTTCCGCTGGATTCGGACGGGGACGGGATGCCGGACGATTGGGAGATCGCGCATGGATTAAACCCGTACGACCCAGGTGATGCGCCTTTGGACAGCGACCATGATGGCAACTCGAACCTGCTGGAGTATGCCCTGGGTACCGACCCTCGGAACCCCGCTGACGCGAGCAGCGGGCTGCACCTAGGCCTCGTTTCTGACGGGCTCTATCACCATGTTATGCTGCAGTTTCTGCAAAGAAGCACGCCGGCACGCATTCAATACGTCCCGGAGGTTTCGGGGGATGCAATCACCTGGTATTCGGACGCGGCACATATCCAACAGCTCGGCCCAACGCCGTTTAACGATCAGTTCAATTGGGTCACGACCGTTGACCTTACGCCGGTCAAGGTTGGGCAGGCTCGGGTTTTTCGATTGAGAGTAGTCCGGCGGTGATTGACGCGTTTGCCTCCGTAATTCTGCTGATGGAGCTGTCCGTTTTCTTCGGTGCCGCAGGTGTCCGTTTCCCCCTTGCTCACTGATAGGTCGATTGTTAGGCTTTTCACAGCCATGCGTCAGCCTGAGAATCTGCTGAAGTACAAGTTCTGGCCACACGCAGTTCGTGCGCGCAGGCCATGCCCGAGACGTGTTCAGCCAGCGCTTGGTCCTGGGCCTCAGCGGTTCGCTCGTCGGCATTTCAAAATCGTGCTTCCCCTATGAAGAGGATCTTTTCGTGGCAGATTACTGCCTGTTTTTTAGCCTTAGCTCTGTTTCCGCCGTGCCTATCAGCGACCGAGGCCTTAGCGGGCTCCAGCCCTGGCTCGAACTCCCCGACCAAGGCCGCTCTCCCCGCCGTGGCTCGGCACCAACGTGCATCCTGGCAGAACCGGTTGACACTCGGACCTGGCGATGTGCTGAATATTTCTCTGTTTGAAATGCCCGATACCGCGCAGCGCGAGCTGCCGGTCGGGCCGGATGGACGGATCACGTTTCTTCAGGCGCGCGATTTGATGGTCGCGGGATTAACCATCGACGAGTTAAGAAGCAAGCTGGACGAGGCTCTGGGACCTTATTACCAGAACCCGCGCTCGATCGTCACCCCCGCAGTTTTTCATAGCAAAAAATACCTCGTCCTCGGCGCGGTCCCCAACAGCGGGGTTTATGTCCTGGACCGGCCGACGACGTTGATCGAGGCGCTAGCGCGGGCTGGCGGTCTGGAGACGGGGGTATACAATCAAAACACCGTTGAACTTGCCGACTTGGCCCACAGCTTCCTGGTGCGCAATGGCACGCGCTTGTCCCTGGATTTTGAAAAGCTCTTCCAGCGAGGGGACCTTACCCAGAATGTGGCCATGGAGCCTGATGACTATCTTTATATCGCGCTAGCGAGCGCGAATGAAATCTATGTTCTCGGCGAGGTCAACGGGCCGGGCGTGGCCACGTTTCTGCCTCGCTCCACGGTGATCGGTGTGATTTCTGCCCGCGGTGGTTTTACGACCAGGGCGTTCAAGAGCCGCGTTCTCGTCGCCCGCGGCTCCTTGCATCAGCTGCAAACTTTCGTGGTGGATACCGGGGCAATCCTGGCCGGCAAGCAGCAGGATTTCAAGCTGCAGTCCAAAGACATTGTTTATGTCAGTCAGAGCCCGTGGGTCCGCGCGGAGGAGATCCTCGACACGGCTACTTCTGCCTTTATCCAGGGAATGGTGGTCGGCACAGTCGGCCGGAAGATCGGTCCATACTTCACTACGCCAGTTATCCCATAACATGAAAAGAGTTTTCTTTGCCGGCTTGGCTGCATCCTGCGCTGTTGCCCTCATTGGGTGTGCGAGCGGCGGCACCCATAAAACCACCACATTTTCATCGGCCACCTTGTCGAATGCGGAGACCTCGAGCCTGACGCTGACCAACCCGTTGTCGCCCGGCCTGCTCCTGCCCGGGGACAATTCCTTCACACTCGGACCAGGAGATCGGGTTGAAATCGAGATTATCGGAAATCCAACGTCGCGGGCACTGACCGGAGTGGGGCCCGACGGCCGGCTTTACTACAATTTGCTGCCCGGCCTGGATGTGTGGGGGCTTACCCTGGCGCAAACCCGGGAGGCGCTGGAAAGCGGTCTGGGAAAATATCTCAACGAACCGCATGTCACGGTGACTCTCCGGGAGGTGGGGAGCAAATCCGTGTGGCTCCTTGGCCGGCTGAGCAAACCTGGGATTTACCCGATCACCGGACCGATGACCTTGCTGGAAGCTCTGACGCTGGCGGGCGGCAGCGCGCGCTCCCAGACCACCTCCGGGCGAGAGGCCAGCGTGCAGGAATTGGCGGATCTCCGGCACAGCTTCGTCATGCGCCAGGGCGAATTTCTGCCCGTGGATTTTCACCGCCTGCTCCGGGAAGGGGACATGTCTCAGAACATCTATCTTCAGCCCGATGATTTTGTCTATGTTCCGTCAGCCCTTGACCAGGAAGTTTTTGTCCTCGGGGCGGTTCGATTCCCCCGTGCCTTACCTTATACCGAGCGGATGACCTTGTTGGGGGCGATCGCCGGAGCGAATGGCGCCGTCAAAATTGACTGGTTATCGATGACCTATAGTGGAATTGCGCCGGACGCCTATCTATCCCATGTCGCCATCGTGCGCGGTTCGCTAGCACAACCACAGGTTACCGTGGTCGATGCCAACGCGATCATGAAAGGACGTGCCCTCGACGTTCCCATTGAGGCGGGTGACATCATCTATATCCCGAACGCGCCTTTCAGCACGGTGAAGCGATACTTCAACTTGATCGTGAGCACCTTTATCTCAACGGTCGCAGCCAACGCGGGACTCCAGGCCGGCGGCAGCCAGAGTGTGGGGGTAAGCATACCGGTCGGCCATTAAAGGCGAAAAGGCCGAGGGCGTACAGTGGTTTGGCGGACCTTTGCCCGGAGGGTTCGCCCAGCCAAAAACCAGACGTTGCCGGGCCACCCGGCGGAGGCTTGGATATTACAATCGGTCTGAAAGCAGGAGCCGATTAGGCCCGGTTCAGGCCTTCCACACTTGGCCGGTTTTGGTCTTAACGGCGGCCATCGCATTGCGGGTGTCCACGATGCACGGCGCCCACTCGGCCAATTCCTGGTAATTCAAGGACGCGTGATTTGTGGAAATTAAAACCAGGTCAAAACCGGCCACCGTTTCCCGGTTCCAATCGACTGATTTCGTCCCAGCCCAATGGCCGTGCTCGCGTGTTGGTTTGATGATTGGAACGTAAGGATCATGGTAGGCAACCTTGGCTCCTCGCGCGGTCAGCATTTCCATCAGAAAATAACTCGGTGATTCACGCTCGTCATCCACGTTTGGTTTGTAAGCGAGACCGAGCACCAGGATAGAGCTGCCCTTCAAAGCCTTGGCTTTTTCATTCAGGGCGTCGGCCACCCGGTGCACGACGTACGAGGGCATGCTCGTGTTGATCTCGCCGGCAAGCTCGATGAACCGAGTGTTTTGTCCATACTCCCGAGCCTTCCAGGTCAGGTAAAACGGGTCAATCGGGATGCAATGTCCACCCAGGCCCGGGCCGGGATAAAAGGGCATGAAACCGAACGGTTTGGTCTTGGCGGCGGCGATAACTTCCCACACGTCGATTCCCATGGCGCTGTAGACGACCTTGAGTTCATTCACGAGCGCGATATTGACACTGCGGAAGGTGTTTTCGAGCAGTTTGGTCGCCTCCGCCACTCGGCACGAGGAGACCGGTACGATCGTTTTGACCGCCTTGGCATACAGTTCAACCGCCTTGGCCTGACATTGAGGCGTGTAGCCACCCACTACCTTAGGGATGAGTGCCACCTTGCTGTCCGGATTGCCGGGATCTTCGCGCTCGGGAGAAAACGCGAGATGAAAATCACGCCCTGCCTCCAGGCCGGAACCGATCTCCAGCACCTCTCTCAAGTCTTCATCGGTCGTCCCGGGGTATGTGGTCGATTCCAAGACCACCAGCATCCCTTTTTTCAAATATCGAGCGATGTTCTTTCCCGTTTCCAGGATGTAGGAGATGTCGGGCTCGCGATTCTTATTCAGCGGCGTCGGCACGCAGATAATCATCGCCGAGACTTCGCGGATACGACTGAAATCGGTCGAGGCGGAGAAGGCCCCTGATTTCATGATTTCCGCCACGGCCTCCGAAGGGATGTGCTTAATGTAGCTGCGCCCTTGGTTCAACAGGTCGACTTTTGAGGTGTCGATGTCCAAACCAAGGACGGTCACGCCGCTGCGCGCGAACTGAAAGGACAGCGGCAACCCAACATAACCAAGCCCGATGACTGCGATTTTCATTATTTATAATTTCTCAGTATATCCGAACGCCGGTGCACTCTCCGCCCAACCGATTCGCCCCGGACGTTGCATCTAAAATCCTCAACCGACGGCGACCAGAAGGACTCGCTGGGCGGTCCCGCCCTCTAACGGGCGCATTGTGCAAACCAATTCAATTGGAGTCAATGCCGGGGCAGTTCCACGCCGGCGGCGCTCCACGGCCTGTGGCGTAGCACGAGTTGGGCCAAGAGTTGTCATTCCCGCGTCGGCTGCTACAAGGGGACGAATCCGTCCCCGCCGACAGGCGTAAACGGATTGAATCGTCGCAATATGCTGATTGCTGGAAACTTGCGGCACTTCTTCAGGACCAATTTACATTCCGCAACCTGGAGCGGAAACCGGGAGATCCCGAGCCGAAGACTCGCTGGTATTAACGTGGACGTTCGGGCCTTCAAGGCAGCCGCAACACGCGATAGAACCTTTGCTGCGAGGTGCCAATCACGTCAGTAGCCGAGGCCGCTTGCCCCGTTGCCAGAACGTCGGGCGCCACATCGAGCCAGTTCGTGCTCGCCGCGTCCTCAGTGAACTGAAGCCGGTAAGCCACCCCAGGAACCGCAGTCCAGGTGATCACTGCGTTTCCGTTGCTCAGGGAAACCGAGGTAATGGAGGTGGCCGGTGCTTCGACAGGGGTCTGCACCCTGAGCAAAGGAGTGCCTTGAGGAACTGAGGTGACGACCACGTTGTCCACCGACATGGTATAGCGGGTAGCATCGGTCCAGAGATCTATACTGACCCCGCCGCTTTGGTAGGGAGCAGCTTCGGCATCGGTTGCGTTTATCGTCAGCGTGCCATCGTAATAGACTCCAATTTGGCTCCCAGAGCAGGTTAGCTTAAGGGTGTGCGTATTAGTACCCACTGCGGCCAAGGTCACCTGTTGCATGGGAGTGGAACTCACCCCTAGATAACCCCAGGTTGTCCAGGTCTGAAACTTGACTAACTTGAGCACGCGCGAACCTCCCGCGGAATTCTCGGGATAAATCCACGCCGCGTAATGGCTACCGGTTGTCGGGTTCAACCGTGCACCGAGACCTCCGCCGTACGCACCGACGGGGAATTGAAATTGAGCCTGCACGGAGTAATCGGTCCAAACATTAGTCAAATAAAGGTTGCCGTAAGTTCGCAACGTATTGTTCCCGTTTTTCAAGACGCCGCTCGTAATACTCCACGCCCCAGATTTGATTACCCAAGGTGGGAGTGTGGTGCGGCTGAAATCGTCGGTAAAGAGCTGGCCTGTTGGGGTAGTGACGGTCAGAACCGCGACCGCGCTGGTCACGCTCCCCGCCGTATTTGTCACCAGGACCGCATAGTTGCCAGCATCTGTGGCGGTAATACTGGACAGGCTCAGGGTCGCAGCGTTCGCACCGGACACGTTGCCGCCGTTCACCAGGTTATTAGTCGCGTTCTTAACCCAGCGGTAGCTCAGGTTCGACCCGGTGGCCACCACGCTGAAAATCGCGGTCGTCCCGGTAGTATTCGTTTGGCTTACGGGCTGAGTCACGATCACAGGAGGACTTATCACGGTGAGGACCGCCTGGCTGCTCGTGAGCGAACCCGCAGTGTTACTCACCACCACGCCGTAGCTCCCGGCGTCCGCGGCGGCCACATTGGCCAGGCTCAAACTGGAGCCGGTTGCCCCGGAAATGTTGCCCCCGTCGCTCAAGGTCACGGTGCCGTTCTTGATCCACTGATAACTCAAGGTTGTCCCCGTTGCACTAACGGTGAAAGTCGCGGTGGTCCCAGCGTTATTTGTTGAGCTGGAGGGCTGACCAACGATCGCTGGAGGTGTGATCACGGTGAGCGCCGCTACGCTGCTGCTGATGGAATTGGCAAGATTGCTCACCACCACGCTATAGCCACCCGCATCGGACGCTCCCACATTCGCCAAACTCAAGCTCGAGCTTGTCGCTCCAGAAACATTGCCACCATTGACGAGGGTGGTGGTGCCGTTTTTGATCCATTGGTAGGTCAGTCCACTGCCCGTTGCGCTGACGCTAAAGCTAGCGGTGGTCCCCGCATTATTGGTTCGGCTCAACGGCTGAGTTACGATCGAGGGCGGAGTGATGACCGAGAGGGCTGCGCTGGTGCTGGTAATCGAGCCCGCGGAATTGCTTACCACCACGCTATAACCACCCGCATCGGCGGGCGTCACGCTTGAGAGGGCCAGTCGCGATCCGGTGGAACCGGAAACATTACCGCCGTCAACCAGACCCGTTGTACCGTTCTTATACCATTGGTACGTCAACCCGCTCCCCGTAGCCTCTACCGAGAAGCTGGCGGCAGCCCCCGCAACCACCGTTAGGTTGGTGGGTTGAGTGAGGATGACCGGGAAATCAATGACTGTGAGAAAAGCATCGGTGCTGGTCGCCGTACCCGCGGTGTTGCTCACCACCACACTGTAAACCGCCGCGTCGGCGGTGGTCAGGTTGCTTAGGCTCAAGCTCGAGGTCGCGGCACCGAAAATATTGCCGCCATCGCTGAGGGCATTGGTGCCGTCCTTCAGCCATTGGTAAATCAAGGCCCCACCGCTTGCCGTGACGCTGAAAGTAGCTGTGGTACCGGCGTTATTGGTTAGACTGAGCGGTTGGGTCACGATCAGGGGCGAGGCAACCACGGTTAGAGTCGCCGAACTGCTGGTAATCGATCCAGCCGTGTTGCTCACCACCACGCTGTAGCTCCCAGCGTCCCCGGCGGCCACATTGGCCAGGCTCAAACTGGAACCGGTTGCACCGGAAACGTTGCCTCCGTTGCTCAACGTCACGGTGCCGTTCTTGATCCACTGATAATTGAGGTTCGCCCCGGTCGCACTCACGCTAAACGTGGCAGTCGTCCCTGCGTTATTT
>Ga0105240_10002095_pt1 | contig 32628 bp, 37 predicted proteins | sample KBSC54metaG_FD_80426 | JGI IMG/M metagenome (GOLD analysis project Ga0105240, IMG submission 80426) | Corn rhizosphere microbial communities from Kellogg Biological Station, Michigan, USA - KBS C5-4 metaG | ecosystem: Host-associated > Plants > Roots > Rhizosphere > Soil | place: Michigan, USA... | reverse complement strand
GTTCGGCTGTTCGCCGATTAAAGTGGTACGCGAGCTGGGTTCAGAACGTCGTGAGACAGTTCGGTTTATATCCGGTACGGACGCAAGGAAATTTGAGGAGATCTACTCCTAGTACGAGAGGACCGGGGCAGACAAACCTCTGGTGTATCGATTGTGGCCACCTGCTGCATTGTCGAGTAGCTACGTTTGGAATAGATAAGTGCTGAAAGCATATTAAGCACGAAACTAACTTCAAGATAAGATTTCCCTATGAGGACACTGAAAGAATATCAGTTTGATAGGCGCAAGGTAGAAGTGCGGTAACGCATGTAGCTAAAGCGTACTAATAGTCCCATCGCCTTTTTATGTCCTTTTCACCAACCGCTAATGCTTGCATTAACAGAGGTGATAAGGTAGACTTAACTAGTAATTGATGATAACCATCATCATGTCAGTGTTGCTGTGAAACAGCACACAGTCAATGTTTAGAGAAACTTACATTCAAAAACCGTGTCCAATTAGTCCCGGACATCGAAGCAAGGTTTCGAGAACCACTCAGCGATTGATATATCGGCTAGAAAGCGTCTCAAACCTTACTTCGGTGCCCATGGCGCTGGGGAAATACCTGTTCTCATTCCGAACACAGAAGTCAAGCTCAGCAGCGGCGATTATACTGCCACAAGTGGGAAACTAGCACGGTGCCGAATTATAAAAAGACCATCCGAATAGGATGGTCTTTTTCTTTGTCAACACTGACGCGTATCTGTTAAAAAATGCTTATGCTAAAATGAGTAGTAGGAATGCTCATAAAACAAAAACTTTCCCACATAAAAAACAAATTCAACCAGCTCGCACTTCCTCTACGAATTCTCATCGGTGTCGTGTCTCTGATTGTGCTGATTGGTGTATTAATGTGTTTGATCGACAAACGTGTCGAGTTTTCGTACGCTGGAGATACATGTACAGAGGCAGTAACACTTCTACCGGGCATTAGTCGTCCTGCGAACGACTCCGGGTTCACTGTTACCAATAAACAGGTGTTTAAGATAGGCAACTTCTCGGTGGTGTCGTTTGAATCGTGTTTTGCGGCCACCAAGCCGCCACTTGCGGGGGTAACGAAAGTCAGCGTCGCTCCGTTCGGTGGCTGGTTTGCTAAGCGGACGTTTGCGCTGGTAGTACCTGACGCGCCTGTTGCAGACACAGTTATCTTGTCAAAGCCAATACCAACCGCTCGGATGCTTCCCATTACACTCAGTAGTGCGGATGCTACCTTCGATTACTCACTAGTAGCTAACGACAAAACAGCTGATTGCCCGCAAAAGGACCTCGTATTGCAGTGTGACATCCCATCGCTCGGGCTTCTCCAAGGTGAAAAATACTCCTTGCAGCTGATTCGCTCTTTTCATAACCAGAAGGTAGCGACCGTGGCTACCGAGAACATAACAACCCTTGTCGCAACCTCTATCGTTAGCCAGTCGGTGAGCGATGGTCAGGTGGTCTATGACACACCGAAATCATTTAGTTTTACGTTTGATAAACCAATTACGAAGGCAGATGTTACGCTCTTTAAGCTTGATGGTGCGACACAAACTCCCGTGCCGACGACAACAGATATCACTGGAAATACGGCAACAATTAGCCTACAAAATGATCTTGATCGAAGTAGTACCTACGAACTAGACGTTAATAACCTGCTCGCCAGCGACGGAAGTACACTGACACAAGAATCTAAAACGGACTTTACCGTGTCAGGCGGTCCGGGTGTAACGGCCGTAAACGTCGGTACTATTTCGGTACCGCAAACCAAAACGATTGCTATTAGCTTTGATCAGTCTTTGCTTGCTAACCAAGACATCACTAAACTGGTGACTGTAACGGGGGTGAGCGCCACAATTTCGAAGAACGATAGTCAAATACTTGTAACTCTTACGAATGCTCCACTTTGTACGGATTTTACGATTAATTTGGCAGCGGGACTACAAAGCGAGCACGGAATCCCGCAGGTAAATGCCTGGAGTTTTACCTCTCGGACGATTTGTCATACAGTTTCAACTATCGGCTACTCCGTTGAGGGTCGAGCGATTTTGGCATACACGTTCGGTAGTGGGAGCAAAACGATCCTGTACACTGGCTCGATACACGGTAGCGAACTGAGCGCAAATGCTTTGATGCTGGCATGGATCGATGAACTCGAGACAAATGCGCGTTCTATCCCATCAGGGACGCAAATCGTAGTTGTGCCAGCCGTTAACCCCGATGGCGTGGCTGCTGATAGGCGTAATAATTCAAATAATGTTGATCTGAACCGTAATTTTGATACGAGTGACTGGCAGACAGATATTGTCTCGCCAACTAATCAGCCAATACCTGGCGGGGGTGGCGCTACACCAATGTCCGAGCCTGAAACACAAGCGATCGCAGCACTTACGACCTCACTCATGCCTCGACTGACCATGTCATTCCACAGTCAGGCAGGGTATGCGATCGCCAACCAAGGCGGTGATTCGGACGCTTTAGCTGCCACTTACGCTCAGATGACGGGCTATCAGGACATGACCGGCAACGGGGGAGCCTTTGATTATTCAATTACGGGGACCTACGACGACTGGATTCGCGAGAAGTTAGGACTTCCGAGCGTCCTCGTAGAGTTATCCGACAATACACACTCCGAGTTTTCGAGGAATAAAGCCGCTCTTTGGGCAATGGCAAAATCGTAGGGAAGGACTTACGCTGCGAGACGTAGTGCTTCTTGAGGTTTTGCTTCGGATTTTGGAGCTGGCTTGTGATAACGATTGTAAAACTTCTCGGTCTCTTTAGCGTTAACGGCTAGGGATACCTCAGCGTTAGCAAGTTTTATTTGGTATTTTTCTACAAGAGGGGACTTCTGGGCGAGCGCTTGCTCAACTTGTGCGCGGGCTTCATTGATATTGCTACGCTGCATATCTTCTATAACTGCGGCGTCATAGGCGAAATCCGCATCGTAACGGTCAGAATCGTCAGAGGTGGGGAACTCAGTGACATTTTCTAGATGAGCCTCCGTATGCTCGGGTGGCTTTGGTGCTTCCAGTAGTGCTGTAGGTGCGAATTCACTCATAGTGATGTTTTTACTCAATTATTTGTTTTTTGTGTCCTATGCAAAGGGCTATTTACATATTCATACTAGCATAAAATTGATCATATGTCAATTATAAGCATAAAGAGTATTAAAAAACGACCAATCTTGCAGATGTGGTCGTTTTTATTTGAATCATAATTTTGGATTCAAACAGGTGCATATCTATAGTATCGCATGGATTGTATATATGCAAGAGTAGCATGATAATAAAAAAGTGCTTATGTACATATTGACAAACCGCCTATGGTATGCTAATATACAAGGTATACACATACCATGTGTGAGGTAAACGAGGGTTTCGGCGTCGAATAGGCGAGCGGAACCCTTTTAAATTCACTGAAAAGTGAAAAAGGAGAAATAATCATGGCAGGAACAAAAGCTGGCGGCAAATTAGCCGCACAAAAGAACCTAGCAAAAGACCCAAACTTCTACGCGAAGATTGGTGCCAAGGGCGGCCGTAACGGTCGTACTGGTGGTTTTGCCGCTAACCCAGAACTAGCTCGTATCGCTGGTGCTAAAGGTGGCCGCATTAGTCGTCGCAAGAAGACTACTGTAACTGTTGAAGCGTAACCTAGGTTACCTTTACTAAAAATACGCCTCTTCGGAGGCGTATTTTTGTGTTTTGCTGTCTAATGTTCCGAATATCGGCGTAATGCGCAGATACGAGCTTCGTTGACGCGCCAGGTATTACTGCATGCTGGGCAGCTGTAGACCTGCTTTTTGATCTGTACACCAGTCGCTTCGCATCTAGGACAGGTGCTACGAGCATGAAGCCAATCTCGATACGAATCAAGGGCGTTTTCGACCAGTTCATCGGTAATTGTCACGTTATATTCCGTTGAAAGACCGAGCGCTTTGTCCCAGGCGGCGCGTTCCATAGCGACCAGCTCGATATCTCGCTCGTAATCGGCGTGACCAAGGAGTCCGTGGGACAATTCATGGAGTAAAAAGGCAGGTGAATCGGCGTTTTCAGCGTAATACACCGTCTGATCGTCGGGGGACCACATATATTCGGCTCCGGGAGCGAAAGCGACTTGAGGGAAATCGTCTTTAAGACGCTGAATCAGCGAGACTGTCGATGGCATAGTAGTAGCATCCATAAATAACGGCTTGTTCAGGGAAGGTGGCTTCAAGGATCGTAGGTTGAGTGATATGGGGCGGGAGAGAGGCTTTAAGAATTGAATCGAGCTTTTCGGCGTATTTTTCGTAGTAAGTACCGATGCTGCCACCGATGATGATAACGTCCGGGCGTAGCGTAGGAATAAGTACCAACAAACCCTTGCTGATGTTGAGGGCAATTTCATTCCAGGTGCGTTTGCTGGTGATGTCGCGGGCATATTTGCCGTATGCGAGCTTGATCGCCTTTCCCGAGGCAAAGCTTTCCCAGAGTTTTAAGACCCCGTCGTGCTCGAGTACCATGAGGCCACCTTCTGATTTACGGTAGTGAGGGTCGATCTTGCCTCCTGTAACAATGCCTGTACCGATGCCAGTGCCGATTGCAATGCCAAGGCAGACATCGGGTAGTTCAGGTAATTGACGTGCTTCGCCAAGCCCTGCGAGGTTACCATCATTTTCAACAAGTATGGGGCCGTCAAAGAATCCAGCCAGTTCTTTTTTCATATCAAGGTCGTGCCAATGCAGGTTTTCGGCGCTTATGAGAACGCCGTCACTCGACACAACACCAGGAAGGGCAATAACGATAGCGTCAATGTCGTCAGGTGAGGTAAGCGTTGAGATAGCGGCAATAAGTTCAGGCACATAGGCTGTAGGCTTTTTGGGAGTCGCGAATTTGACGCTAGAGGTGACGAGTCCATCCTCCGAAAAACTGGCTACCAGCGTCTTTGTGCCCCCCGTATCGACTGTCACTAACATGTTTCAAGTGTAGCATAAATAGACAGCTGAAATACCGTGCTTTTTACTGTATTTATCAATAATTTATGGTATAGTAAAGGAAATAACCTGAGGTGTGAGTATGTTCAAGCGACTAAGCAATCAGGGTGGGGCTATATTACCGTTTATTATCATTGCGGCGATACTTGCTGCGGTAACTCTGGGAGCAATTTACTTCGTGCAGCAGCGCGGCGTACAGGCGCGCCACGATCAAGCGGTTGTGGCTGCGAATAAATTTACAGCAGTGCAACAAGCGGCTCAAAAGGCGGCTGATGATGCACAAAAAGCAGCTCAGGCAAGCAAAACATCATCTCAATCTACGACGACGAACACAACGACAACTTCACCCACAACAACAGCGACTACTACGCCGACAAATGCTGGGGAACTACCCACAACGGGACCTGCAGATACGTTCATCACTATGCTTGCAATCGGCTGTTTGACACTCGCTGTGGCTTCGTTTATTTCATCGCGCCGAGCCCTTGTCCGCTCTCTTTGACTAATCGCTCCAACTGAGGTACAATTAAAGTAATCGAGGAGGCCACTTTTCTTATAGTGTGTCCCGAGAATATTAATTAAGGAAGGAGTCTACTTAGACTTATGGCAACAAAAGCCGCAATAACAATGGATGATTTGCTCGCTACCGCTGACGATAGTGTTAAGCAACTTACAACTGGCGAAGTAATCGTCGGAACAATTTTATCAATTCGCAAACACGAGGTATTAATCGACCTTGGTGCCCAGGGTATCGGTCTGGTTCCTCGCCGCGAAGTGGGCTATTCACGTACGCTTAACATTGGTGACGAGGTCACTGCAAGTATCGTTGATCCTGAACTCGACAACGGCTACGCATTACTTTCACTACGTAAAGCTGCCAAGGACCGTGGTTGGGACGACGTTCAAGCACGCATGGAAAGCGGCGAAATTATCGACGTATCTCCATACGACGCTAACCGCGGCGGACTACTGGTTGAATATGATGGTGTTCGTGGATTCCTACCAGTCTCGCAGCTATCTGCTGAACATTACCCACGCGTAGGGTCAAGCGACAAAGACGAAATTTTGCAGCGTTTGAATGTTCTGATTGGTCAAACACTTAAGGTTCGTATCTTAGACTGTGACCGTAAAGCAAACAAGCTGATCTTTAGCGAAAAAGAAGCAATCAAAGATGGTTTGTCTGCACGATTTGAAAAACTTGCGATTGGCGACAAGGTTAAGGGTGTTGTCACCGGCGTTGTCGACTTTGGCGTGTTCGTAAACGTTGAAGGCATCGAAGGCTTAGTACACATCAGTGAAATTAGCTGGGAGCGTGTCAACAATCCTGGTGATTATGTAAAAGTTGGTCAGACAATCGACGCCAAGATTATTGCTATCGACAAAGACCGCCTCAGCCTTAGCATCAAGCAACTGTCTGAAGATCCTTGGATGAGCGAAGTTGATCAATTTAAACCTGGCGACAAGGTTGAAGGTACGGTCACTCGTATTACGCCATTTGGCGCCTTCGTACAGATTAGCCCAGCGGTTGAAGCGCTAGTCCACGTCAGTGAGCTTGGCACAGGTGACGATCAGGATCCTGAAAAGGTCTTTACGCTCAACGAACGTAAAGAATTCGTTGTGCTTGATATCGAAAAAGACAGCCGCAAGATCTCTCTTAGCCTCAACGCTAAGGGCAAAAAATAAACTAACCTCCCGCGTATGAACCTATAGTTAAAACGGGCAGAAAGGAGCATTCATTATGGCCGAGAAAGCCGAAAAAGTTATTGTTGTCGCTGACACGATCACTGTCGCTGAACTTGCTGAAACGCTCAATCTGCCCGTCACAAACTTGATTGGTGAATTGTTCAAAAACGGCATCGTTGCGACGATTAACCAGCGAATTGATTTTGAAACAGCTTCAATTATTGTTGAAGAACTAGGCCTTGAAGTCGAGCTTGAACGCAAGGCGGCCGCAAACCTGAGCGATCGTAAAGTTCACGAATTATCTGATAAAGCCGTTGCTCGTCCGCCAATTGTAGCGGTTATGGGACACGTCGATCATGGCAAGACAAGCTTGCTTGATTCAATCCTCAAGACAAAGGCGGTTGATGACGAAGCTGGCGGTATCACCCAGCATATTAGCGCCTACCAGACGGTCCGCAACGGTCGTACTATTACACTACTTGATACACCGGGACATGAAGCTTTCGCGGCCCTCCGTCAGCACGGCGCGACGCTTACGGACGTTGTTGTTATTGTGGTTGCAGGCGACGATGGTGTAAAGCCACAGACGGTCGAAGCAATTCGTTTTGCTAAATCAGCCAATGCGAAAATCGTGGTTGCTATTAACAAAATGGACAAAGAATCAGCCGATGCAGCGCGCGTAAAAGCCCAACTTGCGACTGAACACGGACTTAACCCAGAAGAATGGGGTGGTGACACGGTGATGGTTGAAGTCAGTGCTAAAACTGGTGAAGGCGTCGATAAACTGCTTGATATGGTGCTACTGGTAGCCGATCTTGAAGAATTAAAGGCTGATATTGATACACCAGCCGAAGGCCTCGTCATTGAGTCACATATGGAAGTCGGACGCGGATCTGTTGTCGGACTCCTCGTCGAACAGGGTATGCTTCGTCCTGGTCACTACCTGGTGGCGGGAACTGCCTATGGCAAGGTGCGAACACTACTCGATTTTGCCGGCAAAACCCTCAAAGAAGCTGGTCCATCAACGCCAGTGACGATTACGGGCCTCAAAGAATTACCACAGTTTGGTGATACCTTTACGGTCGTCAAAACTGAAAAAGAAGCGCGTCTCGCGGTTGCAACTGCTCGTATTGAACATGAAAAGAATGCGGCCAGTACAAATGTGACTGGTGCCGATATGCTGAAGATGATGAACCAACAACATGACACACAGGACCTAAACGTCATCGTAAAAGCCGATGTACAAGGGTCTCTAACATCTGTGATTGATAGCTTGCGACTTATTGATACAAAAGGCGAAATTACCCTTCGCGTCATCGGAAGCGGCGTCGGACACATTACTGAAAACGACGTTCGACTTGCTGCTGACGCCAAGACGATTATTTATGGATTCAACGTCGAACTGCCTCCTGCAGTTAAGCAGCTGGCGGCACGTGACAAAGTCCAAGTTCGCCTCTACAAAGTCATTTACGAGTTACTCGATGATGCACGTAGTTCAATGGAAGCAATGCTGGCGCCTGAAGTCGTTGAGACTGAAGTCGGTACACTGACGATTAAGGGAATCTTTAGGACACTTAAGGATGAAATTATTGCTGGTGGTGAAGTCACAAGCGGTAAAATTACCGCTGGACTCCTGGCGCGTGCAAAACGTGGTGATGAAGTTTTGGCCGAAGTCGAAGTAACGAAGGTTCAACGTGCGCAACAAGAAGCCAAAGAAGTATTTGAAGGTGACATGTGTGGACTGAGTCTCAAAACTACCAAGAAATTACTTCTCGAAGAAGGTGACACGCTCGAATTCTTTACGCGAGAACTCGTAAAGCGTACACTTGCATAATTCTAGGTCCAACTAGTGACGGATGATACAATAGAAAACAAGATAGCATAAGCATCAAGGAGTATAGGAATGTTTCAACTCGATGACAAATTTTTAGCAGATGTAGGATTACAAGATTTACCTGACGATCAAAAAAAGGCATTCTTGCAGCATATTTACGACGAGCTCGAACTTCGCGTCGGTACAAAGCTATCCGACGGCATGAGCGATGCGCAACTTGAAGAATTTGAATCAATTATTGATCGTAAAGATGAAGTTGTGACGGCGTGGCTGGCTGAACACGTGCCTGATTATCACAACGATGAGTCGTTTGGTCGGATCCAACAAGCGACTGGACTTGACGTTAATGATCCAGGACTCCGCGCAGAGTATGCTGCGACGAAATGGCTTGAAGTCAACCGTCCAGACTACCGTGATGTTGTGGCATCAGTACTTGATGAGCTTAAAAAAGAGATTTCAAGTGGCCGCGACAAGATTCTAGGATCGGATCAACCCGCAGCGTAACCGCGCAGGAAATCCTCCGCCTTCATGGTTTTGCCGCTTGGCGCAATCAGTTCATCGATAGATAAATAGGCACCGTCTCCACAAAGCATGTGAAGCGGTGTCTTTTTTGTAGTTTCGACATGTGCTTTTGTGACAATAATCAAGTGAGATCCAAAGGTCATACGACTTTTTGGCCATCCAATAAAGGCACGAACTTCACGTTCAAGGACGTCGGCTGGTTTTTCAAAATCCAGCAGGCCATCTGCTTTTGTAAGCTTACGTGAGTACGTGGCTCGGTCGGGATGAGGCTGATTTTTTGGCTTGAGTTCACCATTTTGATAAAGAGGAATATATTCTAAAACAAGCTGATTACTGAGGCTAATCAGGCGGTCAGTGAGGCTTGGGGTTGTTTCATCAGGGCTTATAACGATGCTCTTCTCAGTAAGCAGTTTTCCTGTATCAAGACCCTCGTCAATTACCATCAGGCTCACGCCGGTTTTTGGCTGACCACTAAGAATCGAAAAGGTAATCGGGTCAGCTCCACGCCACTCTGGCAGTAAGCTAAAGTGGCTATTCACGATGCCGAGCGGAAAACTATCAATAACATTAGCCGATACGATAACGCCATAGTCAATAATAATACCTAGGTTACTTGTGAAAGGATGGTCTTTGACTAAAGCATCGAGCTCACTTTTGTTACTAGCAAATAATAAAGGTAAGTTGAGGTCACTGGCGAGCGTCTCGACCGGTGCAATACCTTTATGGTGCGCTGGTACTGGCTTGGTGACAACAGCCTCAATCTCAAAGTGAGAGGCTATAAACTCAAGGGATTTAGCAGCGACCGGACCGCTACCAAAGAATACGACTGTTTTTGATGTGCTCATCATAATCAAGTGGTTCAAGCTCGCCTTTCTCGTCGAGGGCATAAAATCCATCTACTTTATCGTGAATGTGATCTATAAATAGGATACCGTTTGTGTGGTCAACTTCGTGTTGGAGTACGCGCGCAAGGAAACCTTCGGCCTTAAATCGAACTTCTTGGCCTTCAGCATTGAGGGCACGAATGCGGATTTTGGTGTGACGGGGAACTTTTCCGTAAATGTCACTAACGCTAAGGCAGCCTTCGTAATCTTCGGTGATTTCACCCTCGTATTTAATAATTTCCGGGTTTAGGAGTGCTGTAAACTCACGAACATCCTTGTCATCAAAGTCACTGCGCACGATAATGACTCGCTCGAGTTTATTTACCTGAACAGCAGCCAGAGCCGCGCTGATTTCGTGCGGTCGGCTATCTTCCCAATCAAGCGCAGCAGACACCATGTCATCAATAACTGCTCGAATCTCATCGGTTACAACCGAAATCTTAGCAGACCGCTCACGTAGTTGCGGCGCGGGCAGGGCTATAATGTCTTCTTTTGTCATTGCTTGCCATTATAGCAGGGGTGACTAGAGCAAGCTAGTAGGATCGAGTTCTGATTGCCAGTGGGCGACTGGAACATGGCTCAGAGCTTGCACTAGATGGTCACGCTTGGGACTCTTAAGAACAAGTTGCCAGCGGTAAGTGTCACGCTGTCGTTCATAAAATGCGGGGGTAGGGCCTAGGATAGTCACGTCTTTATGAACGTGACCTTTGAGCGTTATCGCTAGTTCACGAGCGGCTTTAATTGCGGCCGTCTCTGATTTATACACGCAGGTGAGCTTAAGTAGATACGTAAAAGGCGGAAAGAGTGCTTTTTTGCGTTCAGCAAGCGCGTAGGTGTAAAAAGATTCGTAATCCTGGTTAAGCCCATAGGTCACGCTCGGATGTGTTGGTTGGTAACTTTGCACAATCACATGTGTGGGGTGTTCATTACGGCCGACGCGACCGACAACTTGAGCAAGCAGCTGAAACGTTCGTTCGGTTGCGCTGTAATCGGGGAGGGCCAGGCCACTATCGGCTTGAATAACGCCGACGGTGCGTAGATGCGGGAGATCGAGGCCTTTTGCTACCACCTGCGTGCCGATTGCGATGTCGATTGCGCCACTATAGAGTTCCGCGTAGCGCGCATTGAGCGTTTCGTTGGTCGAATTATCGGCATCAAATCGAGCAATTGAGGCTTTCGGATAGAGCTTTTTAAGCTCGGACTCGATAAGTTTGGTGCCAAAGCCTTTATGAATAATATCCGTGTGGTGACAAACAGGGCAGGATGTCGGTACACGTTCACTATGGTCGCAAATATGACAGCGCAGTTTGTGTTGATCGGCGTGAAGCGTGAGGGGTACGAAACAACGAGGACAAAGCGCAGTCCAGCCACAGTTTTCGCATAAGGTAGAGGAGGCACTGCCACGTCGGTTATGAAACAGAAGCGCTTGTTTGCCTTCGGCAAGTGTCACGTCAAGCTGCGTCAGTAGTTGCTTTGAAAGAAAACGATGTCCGCTAAAGTTCTCACGCTTTGTCATATCGACAAGTGTTATGTCTGGAGTGACACTACTAACGCGTGCTGGCTTAGTAAGTTTAAGCACTGGGCGATCAGATTGTTCGGCTAGGTATCGATCTGCAATAGAGGGCGTAGCACTCCCGAAGATTACTTTTGCTCCGTGGAGCCGTCCTAAAACACTCGCAGCACGAAGCGCAGAGTAGCGGGGGGCTTGTTCTTGCTTGTAACTAGGTTCATGGGCCTCATCGAGAATGATTAAACCGATGTGAGGGAGTGGTGTAAAAAGCGCAGATCGGGCGCCAATGACCACTCGGGGAGTCGAAGATTTGAGCGCTTCTTTCCAGGCAGTATGGCGTCCAGCCTCCGTGATCGTGGAGTGAACAACCAAAATGTCCTTAAAATGATGCGAGAATTCAGCAACAATTTGAGAGGTGAGTGCAATCTCCGGGATAAGGATGATAACAGATTTATTCTGGGCAATAGAGCGCTTAGCGAGTTCAATATAAACCTCTGTTTTACCAGAGCCGGTTACTCCCTGCAGTAAAAACGTACCGGCATCAGAGCCCTCAATGGTTTTAATGGCAGTCGTCTGTTCTTTATTGAACACAATAGTTGTTCGGTCTCGGGTTGGGTGCGGCGAGGCTGGTTTTGTTTGACGTCTGGTTTTATTAAGGCCACGGGGGAGTAATGTCTGCAACACTAGTGCGAGCGGAGTTACATAATACTCTGAAAGCCACTGGGACAGTTCAATTAATTGAAGCGGCAGAGGTGTTTCTTCAACAACGGAAGTAATGAGTTTTGTCTTGTAACTCGGTTCGTCTACGGTTCTTATAATGACGCCGATCATCTGTTTTTTACCGACTTCGATAGCTACAGTCTGGCCAGGAATAAGCGCTGGATCCGACGCATATGTAAAGACATCGCTGCCTGGTCGAACAATCTGATTTGGAGCCACCTCATAGTAGTGCATATCTCTTAGTATACTGCTAAAATAAGCGTATGTATTTTGAGACGCGCGCGGAGGCAGGCCAGAAGCTGGCTGTTGAACTCCTAGAAAAGTATCGTTACGAAAACTGCGCGGTGGTGGCGCTAAGTGACGGCGCTGTGCTTGTCGCAGAACAGATCGCCAGTCAGCTTCACTGCGTACTGATGATGCTTCTGACCGAGGATATTGCGATTCCAGGAGAAAGTATGAGTTTTGGTGCTGTCGCTCAGGACGGCGGTTTTACGTATAACGGCATGTTTTCTACTGGTGAAATAGAAGAATACGCCAGTGAGTTTCACGGATATCTCGATGAACAAAAGCGCGAGGCTTTCCAAAAAATCAACCGGTTACTAGGGGACGGCGGCATTATAGAAAACGAATTACTGCGTGATCATGTCGTCATTCTGGTGTCAGATGGCCTGGATAACGGAGCCTCAGTAGAGGTCGCCAATGACTTTATGAAGCCGGTTCACATTAAACGACTAGTGGTTGCAACACCAACCGCGAGCGTCCAGGCCGTTGATCGGCTTCATATTTTGGCTGACGAACTGCATATTCTCGATGTAAAAGAGAACTTTATGAATATCAATCACTACTATAATGACAACAATATTCCGTCCCATGAGGAGACAATCGCAAAAATAAACCAAATTGTGCTTAATTGGCGTTGACCAAAACAATACAAAAAGTGTAGAATAAAAAGCAACGGATGAGACAGTGAGTTTTTAAATAAGGGAATACATGTTAGACGTTTTTATTACATCTCGGGTGCGGCGCAAAATTGTGGTGGTATACGCCAAATATCCCGATTTCCGAACTCACGTACGCGGTCTCGCTAAACTCATAAAAGAAGACCCGGGCAATATTCAGCGTGAACTGAAACGTCTCGAAAAAGTTGGCTTCCTCACAAGTGAGAAGCAAGGCAACACCAAGATCTATGCAACGAACAAACAATTCCCTATCTTTAAAGAACTACAGAGTATTGTTATAAAGTCTCAACAGCAGGCTGGACGTCCAAAGCGCTCTACCTCAGATATCTAAGATGTCACTGTTTGATCAAATCTTGGCTGCTCGCGGTCTCAGCGGCGATTCCATCGCCGATTTTTTGTCTCCGGATTACGAAAAAAAGCACGACCCATTCCTATTGCCCGATATGGATAAAGCCGTCAAGCGACTCATACTGGCCCACAAAGAACAAGAACACATCATGATTTATGGTGATTACGATATCGATGGACTGACCGCAACGACCCTTTTAATCGATGCATTTGGGTCATTTGGCTTCAAACACGTCGAAAGCTTTATTCCTAATCGCTTTGTTGAAGGCTATGGGCTGACGATTGACGCTGTCGAAGCGATTGCAGCGGCAGGAGCTCAGCTGATTGTGACTGTTGACTGTGGAAGTCTCAGTCATAAAGAGATTACGCGCGCGAATGAACTCGGGGTTGATGTGATTGTCACCGACCACCATAACGTGAGCGATGTGCAGCCACCAGCCGTTGCCGTAGTAAATCCCAAGCGTACCGACCACTCGTATCCATTTATCGATCTGGCAGGGGTTGGCGTAGCGTTCAAGCTCGTCCAGGCACTTCAGACAAAACTTAAGGGACTTCCAAAGGGCGCCGAGAAGTGGTTGCTTGATCTGGTGGCACTTGGGACGGTGTGTGACGTCGTGTCGCTCACGGACGAAAATCGTACGAATGTCTATTGGGGGCTAAAGGTTCTCGCAAAAACCAGGCGGCCAGGTTTACGCGCGCTGATGGCAGTCTCGCGCATCGAGCAGGATAAACTGAACGCTCGTTCACTTGGCTTTGGCTTGGGGCCACGAATGAATGCTTCAGGGCGGCTTGAGACGGCCCGTCATAGTCTTGATATGCTGCTTGCGACTGATAATACTGTGGCATTTGAAAAAGCCGAACAGCTCGATGCGTTTAATACTTCTCGTCGATCAGACCAAGATGCGATTTTTCGCGAAGCACTCGTTCAAGCTGAACTGTACAAAAACGATCCGGTCTTGGTGCTTAGTGGTGCAGACTGGAATCACGGCATTGTTGGCATCGTAGCGGCAAAAATTCTCGAAAAGTACAAAAAGCCAACCTATGTCCTGCAAGAAATGGGTGAATCGTCCAAGGGCTCCGCCCGAAGTTACGGTGGCTTTAGCGCGGTTGCGGCAATTCGAGCGAGCGATGACATTATCACGAAAGGTGGCGGTCACACACTGGCCGCTGGTGTGACACTGCCAACCAAAAATATCGATGCGTTTCGAAAGCGCGTCAACGAATTTTATAGGAGCCTCAAATTAACGAACCAAGAAGAATTACTCCTCGCAAAAGCCGATATTTTAATCGAAGATCTATCCGAAGTGGATGAAAAATTTGTGAAGGCACTTACTCAGCTCGAACCGTTTGGGAGCGGTAACCCAGAACCAATCCTACGATTAAATAACGTAGTGGTCATCAATAGTCGTCGAATGGGGACTGAAAACCAACATGTCAAACTTGAGATTCGAGACAGCAGCGGAAGGCATATGAACGTCGTTGCGTTTAGTGCACCTGCTCATTTCTTTGTTGAGCTAGGCGAGCAGATAAATATTCTATTTCAACCCGGGCTTAATGAATGGCAGGGGCGTGTTAGCGTTGAGGGACGACTATTGCACGTCGAGCTACTATAGCTGTTGCACCAGAGGCTATTCTCTGTTACAATACGTCCATATGGTACAAGTAACACGTAAAGACGAACGAGAAGCAAACGAGAATATTATTCGTCGTTTCAACCGCAAAGTTCTGCAGAGTGGCGTCCTCGCTGAAGCGAAGGCATCACTTCGATTTGAAAAGCCAATCAGCAAAACCGAGCGTCGCGTCAAGGCGATTATTCGCAAAGAACGCAAAGCTGATAAATTAAACAAAGCCCGTCTAGGACTTCGTTAAACGTGGGCCTAAAAAGCCAAATCGAGACTGATCTGAAAGCCGCCTTATTAGGCGGTGATCGTTTTAAGGGCGAAGTTTTAAGGGGTCTGAAGGCAGCAATCTTAAACGAAGAAGTGGCTAAAAACCTACGCGAAGAAGGACTTCCTGACGAGGCGATTGAGCAATTAATCGCCCGCGAAATCAAGAAACGAAACGATAGTGCGACTCAGTACGAGGCGGCGGGCCGCCCAGAACTGTCTGAAACTGAACGTAAAGAAGCGGCGATCTTAGCCGAGTATCAAGCCGAACAGCTCAGTGAGGCGGACATACAAACGGTCGTTACGAGAGTAATCAGTGAACAGGGTGCAACGTCAATGGCGCAAATGGGTCAAGTTATTGGTGCAGTCAAAAAAGAACTGGGCAATAGTGCTGATGGCGCTTTGGTCGCTCAGCTTGTCAAAAACGCGTTACAATAAAAGCAAAAGGGGAACAGAATGATCATATTTTTCGGTCCAGTCGGTGCGGGCAAAAGTGTCCAGGGGCAGTTTTTGGGCCTTCGTCAGGGTTGGCAGTGGATTAGCACAGGACATTTATTTCGTGCAAGCAAAGATCCTGAAGTGCAGGCTATTTTAGCGAGTGGCGCATTAATGTCATCTGAAAAAACACAGGATTTACTAGCAGAAGTTCTCGATACAACTCGCTCAGAGGAAGTTATTTTAGACGGGTTCCCTCGTAAAATAGAACAAGCCGAGTGGCTAGTGGATCACCAAGCAGCCTATGACTACACATTGGACCTTGCCATAGTAATTGATGTATCGAAAGAAGAAATACGTAAACGTTTGGCACTGCGCGGCCGACCCGAAGACGATCCGTCAATTGTCGAAAAACGACTTGATATTTATCACACTGAAGTCGATCCGATTTTAGACTATCTTGCGAGTCATGACATGCCTATCATACACATCGATGGTGGCAAAAAAGTGGGCGAAATACACGACGCTATCATGGATGAACTAACTGCTCGTCAATTGGGGTAAAAATGGTTCAGCGTTCTAAGACCGAATCAGAAATTCAGGCAATGCGTGAAGGTGGCAAGATTTTAGCCACGATTTTTCGTGATTTGAAAGCATTCGTACAGCCCGGCATGAGTGAACTTGAAATCGACGAGTGGGTAGCAGGTCAGATAGAAAAGCACGGCGCAATCGCTACTTACAAAACACCAGAAGTAAACTTCCCTGGCGTTATTTGTATATCAGTTAATGATGCGATTACGCATGGTATACCAACTGACTATGTGCTTCAAAAAGGTGATCTCGTCGGGTTTGACTTTGTGATTACCTATAAAGGCATGAAAACAGACAGCGCTTTTACGATGGTTGTGGGTGAAGAGCCGCAAGGTGCCGTAAAGCACCTACTACGTGTCACCGAACGCAGTTTATATACGGGCATTGACGCTATAAAAGGTCCGGTTCGAGTTGGTGATATTAGCGCCGCGGTTGAAAAGGTCCTACACGAAGGAAAAGTCGGTATTATTCGTGATCTTGTCGGACATGGCATTGGTCACGAAATGCACGAAGAACCCGAAATACCTAACTATGGCAAGAAAGGTACCGGACCATTACTGGTGCCCGGCGATACTATCGCGATAGAGCCATTAACGTCGCTCGGCAGCGGACAGATTGTGACAGATGATGACGGCTGGACACTTCTGACTCGTGATGGCAGTTTAGCTGCTCAGTTTGAACACACGGTACTCATTTTAGAAGATGGGGCTGAAGTCCTCACGCAGCTATAGGAAACATATGAGCGACACGTTCATGTACCTCATTTTCATCGCACTACCATTTTTTATTGGTGCAGTCGTTATATTTATCTTACGTTCGGACTTACGTCGATTTATTATAAAAGCCGGAGTTATTGGCGGAATTGTTGGCTTGATCTCGGAAGCTTGGTACTTTCACGATTATTGGCGGCCACCTTCACTTTTTGGTGTGGCGACTCCATCAATAGAGGATTTTTTGTTTGGTTTTGGTATTGTTGCGTTCGCAGCAACCCTTCCACTCGTTATTTTTAACGAAAAGAGAGCCGAACGAACAGCCGGAAGTAGAAAACGAGGCGTACTCTTACTGCTATCTAGTCTGGGTGGAATCGTTGTACTTGCGAGTATATTTCATATAAATTCCGTTATAGTTTCTTTTTTGGTATTCGGCGGCCTCGGGCTATTTATTTTGATAAAAAGGCCGCAATCAACAAAAAAAGCTCTCCTCACGGGCATCATTCTTGCAGGTATTGCCCTTATTACCTATAGCGGCATTCACTTTTTCTCACCAAACTACTTCACGGCGTATTACTTGCTCAGCGCGCAACCAATTGGCGTAACTATCCTTGGTCTCATGCCTGTGACCGAATTCCTTTGGTATTTTTTGTGGGGACTTGCGGGCAGCGTTATCTTTGAATACATTAGTGGGGGAGATAACGGAAAGCCTTTAAAACTTCAGCCGTAAGCGATATACTAAGGAATATGCAAGAAAACTCTAGATATGCAGTCGGTATTGATATCGGTACCACGACCGTACGCTGCGTTGTCGCGCACATAGATGGTTCAACGGGAACGCCAACGATCGTAGGTGTTGGAAGTGCTGCAAATAGTGGGATGCGTAAAGGTACCGTTGTAACGCTCGCGGGTCCGGCTCAGGCAATTGATGAGGCGCTCGGCGAAGCGGAGCGAATGAGTGGGTATCAAGTAAATGAAGCGGCTATCAGTATTAATGGTACGCACATTCTTAGCACGCATGCTGACGGTATGATTGCGGTCGGTGCTGCCGATCACGAAATTAATCACGATGATTTAGCGCGTATTGATGAAGTAGCGACGCTGGGTAAGATTCCGGCTAATCGCGAAATTCTTGAGGTTGTACCTCATGCCTATAAACTTGATGGCCAAGATAACATCAAAGATCCACTCGGTATGACTGGTACGCGTCTTGAAGTTGATGCACACGTCGTATCAGCTCTCACGCCCCACCTTATTAACCTGCAAAAGGCAGCTGAGTCTGCCAAGGTTACTCCTAGTTCGATTATTGTGGCAGGTATTGCTGCTGCGCGTGCGGTTTTATCCGAAACTCAGCTAGAAAATGGTGTTGCACTTGTCGATATTGGCGGTGCGACGACCAATATTGCCATTTACGAAGAAGGCGATTTACAATACTCAACTGTCCTTCCACTTGGAGGAGTTAATATTACTAACGACCTCGCAATTGGGCTTAAAACTGATCCGGAAATTGCCGAAATCGTAAAAACCGAACATGCATCAGCTGTTTCGCGTAGTGAAAATTCCGGCGTTAGTATCAAGCATGGGGGCGAAATCTATAATTTTGATACTCGAGATATCGATGAGATTGTCGAAGCCCGACTTGAAGAGATTTTTGAAGCAGTTCAACGTGAATTCAAACGTGCCGGACGAGCAGGGAAGTTGCCAAGCGGCATCGTTCTTACCGGTGGTACCGCTCAGTTAAAAGGCATCGTTGACTACGCAAAAGAATACTTAGGACTTGCTGCCCGAATTGGTAAGACGTCCGGTTATGGCGGTGTAGCTGATAACATCGAAAAACCACAATTTGCAACGGCCGTGGGGTTGATGCTGATTGATGCGGGAAGCGCGGGTGCAAACCACTTGCACAAAAAGCAATCGGGTCTATCATTTAACCGTGCCGGTGGCTTTTTGACTAAATTTATTGCTCGCTTCAAGGCATAGTATTTTTTTTACTCAGAGTGTTATACTAGGTAAAGAAGAAGAACCTAGGGAGATTATAGATTCATGCCTGAAGTAAAACCGAGTGATATACAAACGTTTGCGAGCATCAAAGTAGTTGGTGTTGGTGGCGCAGGCGGTAGTGCCGTTAACCGTATGAAAGACGCTGGGCTCACCGGTGTAGAGTTTATTGCGATGAACACTGATGCGCAAGCACTCCATAACTCAAAAGCTGACGTAAAGTTACATCTTGGGCACACGACCACTGGGGGGCTAGGTGCGGGAGCTGATCCTGCAACAGGTGAAGCCGCTGCGAATGAATCACGTGATGAGATCCGCGAAGTACTAACCGGTGCCGACATGGTGTTCGTCACGATTGGTGCAGGTGGTGGAACCGGAAGTGGGGCTGGACACATTGTGGCAGAAATTGCTCGTGATCTAGGTATTCTGGTTGTTGGTGTTGCCACTAAACCATTTAGTTTTGAGGGTGAGAAGCGCCGTCAAAACGCTGAATGGGCGATTGCTCAACTAGGTCGCCAAGTCGATACGTTAATTACGATTCCTAACGACCGATTACTCCAGACAATTGATCGACGTACACCACTCCTTGAGACGTTTAAAATTGCGGATGACGTGCTTCGCCAGGGTGTCCAAGGTATTTCAGAACTGATTACCGAGCATGGCCTCATTAACCTCGACTTTGCCGACGTAAAGGCGATTATGAGTAACGCCGGGTCTGCTCTTATGGGAATTGGCCGCGCAAGTGGTGATAACCGTGCCCGTCAGGCAGCTCAACAGGCAATCGAGTCTCCACTTATTGAGGTATCGATTGATGGAGCCAAGGGCGTTCTGTTTAACGTCACCGGTGGTTATGACATGAGCATGAGCGAAATCCAGGAAGCTGCCGAGATCATCACTAGCGCCGTTTCTCCAGACGCAAACATTATCTTTGGTGCAACGCTTAAGCCTGACCTCGAGGATGAACTGATCATTACCGTTATTGCAACAGGTTTTGATTCAGCCTACTTCCACCAAAAAACAGAGGCCGAGGAAGAAGCAGAACCAGCTCACTACAATAGTGCGTCGCCTAGCGATGACACCGTTGATGCAATCGATTTGAACCTCGACCACACAGAAGCTGCGGCGGCATTTTCAGAAGAAACACCTCATGATATCTGGAACCAGCCAAACGAAGACGAAGAAGAATCAGATACCCCAGCCTTCCTACGTCGTCGCAAAAAGAACAAAAAGTCTCACGACAAGGAGTCCTAATAAGTAATGGCGAAATATAAAATTGGCGATAGTCGAGTTATTGAGTCGCGTGAAGTCAGTGACGGCGTGACGATTCGTCGTCGTCGTGAATCACCAGACGGCAAGCGATTTACTACCTATGAACGAGTCGAGAAGCCAAATCTTGCAGTAATCAAGAAAGATGCCTCGCGTGAATTATTTGACCGCGATAAACTTTCTAACGCCATCAAGCGCTCAGTTGGAAAATTCTTCGCCTCAGAAGTTGAAGTAGAAGAAATGATTGCCGAAATCGAAGATGCGCTGTACGCAATCGGTGAAAACGAAATTACTTCAAAACAAATTGGTGATAAGGTACTTGATGAATTGGCGCTACGTAACGAAGTGGCTTACGTGCGTTTTGCGAGCGTGTATCACGAGTTCAAAACCCTTGATGACTTTGTAAAGATTTTGGAGCAAAGTCGTCGTGCTCGTTCAGAAAAGAAATAGGAATTAGCTATGAAGGTGGTGATTGTCTACAAAAATGAAAGCGATCATGCTCGCGACGTGCTAGATTACTTGCGAGATTTTGAGCGTCAAACGGGCCACAAGCTTGAAACATTAGAGCCTGATTCTCCCGAGGGTATAGCATTTTGCGAAGCCTATGACATCGTACTGTATCCGACTGTAATTGCATTGTCGGATGACAGTCATATGCAAAATATATGGTCAGGACTGCCACTGCCAACAATTAGCGAGGTCAGTTTTTATGTTTAGCAATCTGAAGACATTTTTTACACATCAGGATAAAAACCTGCGTGATAATAGGTGGATATTTGCGAGCATGCTTATCGGTGCCCTCTGTAGTCTACTTGCCGCGTTCGTACTTTCGACCGAGGCTATCGATATTGCCAAGAACCCGAATGCATCGCTGAGTTGTAGTATTAATGTCGTCCTTAACTGTGCAACCGTCGCCAAGCATCCGACGGCCTCACTACTCGGCTTCCCAAATAGCTTCCTGGGTATGATCGCAGAACCGGTGGTTATCACTGTCGCTATTGCCGGCCTCGCGGGTGTAAAATTCCCAAGGCGATTTATGTTTGCCGCGCAAGTATTTTATACGCTCGGATTTTTATTCGCGTACTTTCTTTTCTTTACGAGTATGTTTGTCATTGGCGCACTCTGTCCGTGGTGCCTGCTGGTGACACTTTCGACGACATTCGTATTCTTTTCAATGACGAGATATAACATTCGTGAAAACAATTTGTATCTGCCCAAGAAAATCGCCACAAAAGCCAATGCCTTTATTACGCGGGATTACGATAAGTTTACGCTCGCCATTATCATCGTGGCAATTATTGCGGGAATTATCCTAAAATACGGTACAGCGTTGTTTGCTCAGTAAGTGCACCCTTGCATCAAAGAACGCAACTGACTATACTAACAGTACAAGCATCCTTAAACGGTAAGTGGCTATCACCCACGAAGCTCCTAGAAGAAATTCCTCGGAACGTAGAACTAGGCGGTCATCAGCACGTTAGACTGAACAACTAAGTGCTAAAAGAAATCAACACCTCTTCGAGGTTGAAGAATCACTTCTTTTAGAAGCCAGATGGTAACGTCCCAATCGGACTCTGGCAGTCTAAAGAGGTGATTTTTGTTTTGAAAGGACAATTATGAAATTTAAGTCTGGAACTCGCCGTCGTGCACTCGAGTACGAAAAAGCACTCGTTGCGCAGTGGAAGGCAAATAAAACGTTTGAAAAGTCGGTCGACCAGCGATCAGTCGATAATTCATACGTTTTTTATGATGGCCCACCATTTATTACAGGGGTTCCTCATCACGGGACACTACTTAGTTCAATTGTAAAAGACGTTGTGCCACGCTATCAGACGATGAAGGGTAAACACGTCGAGCGAGTTTGGGGATGGGACACGCATGGACTGCCTGCTGAGAATTTTGTTGAGAAAAAACTAGGCATTACCAGTCGTCACGACATTGGTGAAAAGATTAGCCTGGAAGACTACATTATTACAGCGCGCGAAAGCATGGTTCAAACGGGAGCACTATGGGAAGACACAATTGATCGCATTGGTCGCTGGGTCGACTTTAAGGGTGCGTATAAAACCATGGACAGAGATTACATGGAATCTGTCTGGTGGGCGTTTAAGACGTTATATGAAAAAGGCAAAATCTATGAAGGTGAACGCGTACTGATGTACGACACCAAATGGGCAACACCACTATCAAAGGCCGAAGTCACCATGGATGCTGGCGCATACCAGGTAGTGACCGACCCAAGCGTGTACGTAAAATTCAAGATTGTTGGCGAGCCGTATTCACTGCTTGCTTGGACTACTACGCCGTGGACATTACCTGCAAATACCGCGCTAGCCGTGAACGGAGACCTAGATTATGTAGAGGTGAAGCTTGGCAATGAGCATTTTATCGTAGCAAAAGACCTTGCCGACAAAGTATTTACGGATGAAAAACACAATGCACTTGATTTCGAAGTCATACGACAACTAAAGGGCAGTGAACTCGTTGGGCTCGAATACGAACCACTTTTTGAAAATCGCGGAGAAGGCGCACACAAAGTATGGGAAGCTGATTACGTTACAACTGAATCAGGTACGGGTATTGTGCATCTTGCGCCAGCATATGGTGAGGAAGATTTCGAGCTCGCAAAAAAGGTCGGTATCCCAGTTGTTCATGTACTCGATGAGTATGGTGTCTACACCGAAGGCGACTGGAAAGGTCAGGATGTTTGGGAGATTAATAAACAAATCGCCAAGGATCTAAAAGAACGAGGAATCGTCTGGAAAATCGACTACATTCAACATGAGTATCCGCACAACCCACGTACTGGTAATCGCTTGATGTACCGCGCACACCCTAGCTGGTTTATGGATATCGATGGACAACGCACTGAAATGCTGGAGGAAAATACCGAACACATTAACTGGTTCCCGGAACATATCAAGCACGGCCGCTTTGAAAAAACAATTGAGACCGCACCTGATTGGAACTTATCACGTGATAGGTTTTGGGCGACGGCTATGCCTGTTTGGAAGGCGACCGACAGTGACGGTAATGAACATATCAAGGTTATCGGTAGTTACGCGGAACTCAAAGACCTTAGTGGCGTTGAACTTGAAGATTATCACCGTCCGTGGGTAGACGGCATCGAATTTGATCTAGATGGCTTACATTATAAGCGCATCGATAAAGTCCTCGATAGTTGGTTCGAGAGCGGCAGCATGCCGTTTGCGCAGTTCCATTATCCATTTGCAAACAATAATAAATTCAATCCAGACCGTCCGGCTGATTTCATCGTCGAATATGTCGGTCAAGTTCGCGCCTGGTTCTACTATTTACATGCAGTAAGCATCGGGTTGTTTGATCGCAATGCGTTTACCAACGTGATTGTCACGGGAACAGTCGCAGGTAACGACGGCCGCAAGATGAGTAAAAGCTACGGCAATTACACTGACCCGAACGAACTGATGGATCAGTATTCCGCAGACAGCCTGCGCTTCCTGCTACTTAGTTCGCCAGTTCTTAACGGTGAAGACTTTGCACTCCAAGACAAAGACGTTAGTGACGTCGCTCGCAAACTTTCGATGGTTTGGAATATGTACGACTTCTTTACACTTTACGCCGAAGTTGATGGCTGGGAGTTTAACGGTGATTTGTCCGATCCGACCGAGAGCCTCGAAAACCCACTTGACCAATGGATTGTGAGTCGTCTGCATCAGTTGATAGACGAAGTCGGCAAGAATATGGACGGTTATGACATTCCGAATGCCGTAAAGCCGATTCTGCCGTTTATTGATGATGCTAGTAACTGGTACGTGCGCCGTAGTCGCCGCCGTTTTTGGAAATCTGGCGATGATGCCGATAAAAACAATGCATATCGCACACTCCACTACGTACTCGTACAATTATCTATGGTCCTCGCGCCATTTACACCGTTCTTGGCCGAGGAATTATACCAAAAGCTGACCGGTGGTGAGAGCGTGCATCTACTCGACTGGCCTGTTGGAGGCTCCGTTAATGAAGTTTTACTACAGGGTATGAGCGAAACCAGAGAGGCAATCACTCAAGGCTTATCAAAGCGTGCCGAGGCTAAACTTAAAGTTCGTCAGCCACTTAGCTCGGTGACCTTAGGTGGCAGCCTTGCGCTTGTTGAAGATACAAAGGTTCGTCAAGAATTCCTAGATATTATTCGTGATGAACTTAACGTAAAGGATGTTTTTCTAGACAATAAACTCGGTGATGGCATAGTCGAATTAGATCTCATAATTACTCCCGAGTTAAAACGGGAGGGACTAGTCCGTGAAGTCGTTCGATTTGTGCAGAACGCCCGTAAAGATGCTGGTCTGAATGTTGACGATCGAATTAATCTAGGCCTAGCGACGGAAAGTGAAGATTTAAGAGAAGCCATCTTGGAGCATGCAAAAGAAATTGCGTCCGAGACTCTCGCTACAAATGGTCTGATGGGTGAATACGAGTATAAAACGATCGTAAAAGTTGACGGTCTCGAACTCCATATCTCATTGGAGAAAGCATAATGCAGCCACGTGTTGGCGTTGCGGTAATAGTGTGTAAAGACGGTAAGTTTTTGATGGGTGAGCGACGTGGATCGCACGGCGAAGGAACCTGGAGTGCGCCTGGCGGGTGGATAGAATACCAAGAAACGTACCAAGATGCAGCCGTGCGTGAAGTTAAGGAAGAAACAGGTGTTGATATCATAAACCCACGGTTTGCTGGGATCACAAATAATATTTTCACCGACAATCCGATACATAGCATTACCATTTGGGTGATGGGCGAGTGGTCGGCGGGCGAGGCGACCATTACAGAGCCTGACAAGTTTATTGATCAAAAGTGGGTAGATTTTGATAGTTTGCCCGCACCACTTTTCTTGCCTTGGCACGGACTTCTATCTAGCCAATTCCTCCCTACTATAAAGGCTGAACTTGCTAAATCCTCCAAATTGTAAGGACACTTTCTGAAGCGGAGAGACCCCTGAGAAGGGTGGATATTGACAATTTATAGTATTTATGCTAATATTAAGGTAATACTACTAAAAATAGACATATGTCATTACTCAAATATCTCCAGTTTCAACCTATCGACCCGGCTTCTGACCAAGACGAGATTCCTGAAGAACACAAAATTCGCCAGGAAATAAAACTCGACGAACAGATTAATGATCAAGACCTCGAGAAGTACTGGGAAGAGGTCGTCAAAGACATTCATGAAGATCCTGAATGGTTTACCTTTTCTGGTGAATAAACGCTATACTTAATATATGAATCTTACCGATCCCGAATTCGATGCACTGATTAGTCGTGCTATGGATGAGCTGCCCCAGAGCTATATCAAAGGTTTAAATAACGTCGCAATTGTCTATGCCGATGATCCAGACGTTCATCAACTTGCTAAAGCTCACCTAAAACCTGGCAATATCTTACTGGGACTTTACGAGGGAATTCCCCTCACTCAGCGCGGTGCAGGCTACAACTTCGTGTTACCGGATAAGATAACCCTTTTTAAAAACCCGATTCTTGCGATCACCCATACGCCGGAACAATTATTCGAGCAGGTTAAACGAACCTTGTGGCATGAAATCGCTCATTTTTATGGCCTCAATCATGACCGGATTCATCATTTAGAAAATGGCCATGGTCAGTAGCCTTGCATGAACGCCTCACATCTGTTACAATGGGCAATTGATTAGTTAAACGTTAAAGGAACAATATGACAAAAGCAGTCGTGAAGATCGGTGGCAAGCAATTTATTGCCAGCGAAAAAGAGACCCTCCTGGTGGACCTCCTCCCTGAAGGCACAAAAGAACTCACACTTGACGCACTGTTGGTTATCGACGGAGACAAAGTTTCTGTTGGAACACCAACTGTCAAAGGTGTTACGGTGACCGCTACGGTTGTCGAAGACCTTGTGAAGGGTGACAAAATTCGCGTGATTCGCTACAAGGCGAAGAAGCGCGTTCACAAGGAAAATGGCCATCGCCAGAAGTACTCGAAGATTGAAATTACTTCAATCAAATAAAATAAGCTCCTACGGGAGCTTATTTTATTTACGATAATTTTGGATAGACAATTTTTGTTTGATCCTGGATTGAACCAGCGTCCTCTTGGGTGCGATTAATTTGTCGCTTTCGTGCCGACGATAAGAGCTGGGCCGTTGCGAAATCATCTACATCGATTGCAACTGCGTAATCCGTATCATCGTAGGTATCGCGTCCTTCAACCGAGAACTTAGTTGGATCTTTCTTATCAAGGTCAGGATATTCATCAGTGTGATCAGGAACTGTTTCATCTTCTTTAAAATCAAAGCTCTCGGTTTTAAACTTTGGTGGCATCCATTTCTCCTTTTATTGTCTTTGGTTTTATAGTAGTGGGCTGATCATTGATACGCAAGCATAACAGTGATTATTTTGACCTATCACATGCTATAATAAAGCAAAAGATAAGAGGGTAGATAGACAGTGGCGACGGTAATTTCGGTGACCAATCAAAAGGGCGGAGTGGGCAAGACGACCAGCGCGGTTAATCTTGCGTACTATCTGGCGAAGGCGGGTAAAAAAACGCTCCTGATTGACTTTGATCCTCAAGGTAATGCGACGAGCGGACTAGGCGTTGATAAGCAAGCGCTCGCGGGTACCATGGCCGACGTCATTATGGAAACAACGACACTCGACAAGGTGATACTACCTACCGCATACAAGAACTTATTTTTAGCGCCGACGACCCCGACACTTGCGAATACTGAAGTAGAACTTGCACAGGCTGAACATCGTTTTTCACGGCTCAAACTTGCCGTCGAGGCAAGTACCGGCCAGTATGACATCGTAATTATCGATAGCCCACCGAGCCTGAGTCTTCTCACCGTGAATGGTTTGATTGCGGCCAAGTATGTGTTGCTCCCAGTCCAAGCCGAATTTTACGCCCTGGAAGGCCTCGGACAACTACTTGAGACTATGAAACTCGTCCGTAAAGGCATGAACCCCACGCTCGAGCTACTGGGAGTGCTTCCAACTATGATCGATTCACGTACGACACTGAGTAGTCAGGTACATGCTGAAATCAAAAAACATTTTCCTGGTAAAGTTTTTGAGACCACGATTCCACGTAATATTCGTCTAGCAGAAGCGCCAAGTCACGGTGTGCCCGTAGGAGTTTACGATAAGTTTAGTAAGGGTGCAAGGGCATACAAAGCACTCGCAAAGGAGGTATTGGGCCGTGTCAGCTAGGCAAACTGGACTAGGACGAGGCTTTGAGTCGCTCATTCCGACTGATCTTTTGGATGAATCGTTTGATCCGACCGCTAGCCAGGATGATCAGGTAAGTGAACTACGTCAGATTAAAATCTCGGAAATCGTATCAGATCCCGATCAGCCGCGCCGACAATTTGACGAAGAGGCGCTCGTCGACCTGGCTGCCTCGATCGAAGAACATGGTATTTTGCAGCCGATTGTTGTCACGCCACACGAAGGTGGGTATCAGATCGTAGCAGGAGAACGCCGTTACCGGGCAGCAATAACCGTCGGACTTGATAAGATTCCAGCGCTCGTTCGTACCCTCACAAACCAGCATAAATTAGAATTGTCACTGATCGAGAACTTACAACGACGCGACCTCAACGTGATTGAAACAGCTATGGCGTACGTCAAACTTCGGGACCAGTTTAATCTGACACTGGATGAAATTGGCAAGCGCGTCGGTAAAAAGTCGGTCAGTAGTATTAGTAATACTCTAAGGTTATTGAAACTGCCGCAGACTGTGCGAGTTGCGCTCGCTGAAGGTAAGGTCAACGAAGGTCAAGTTCGACCATTAATTGGGCTCGAGGATGCATTTATCGAAAAACTACTCCCACGTATCATCCGTGAACAATGGACAGCCCGCGACAGTGAGCAGTACGTGATGCGCCTTAGGGCGACAAGCCACGAGGCATTAGTTGTGCCACGAAAGCCATCTGGTACCGAAGTATACGCTAACGAAGCTCGCATACTCAAAAAGAAATTTGGAACTGATGTTAAGGTACGCACCAACGAAAAGGGTGCTGGTAGAATTGTGATTGCGTTTAAAACAGCAGAAGAATTTCGTCGTATCGAAAAACTACTTGAAGAATAATTTAGAACGTACGAATTTTGTTGAATGGGAAGATTCGTAAATCGACTGGACCGACAATGTCGTAGAAGGGAATAGTACCGAGGCCGTTGCGTGAGTCGAGCGAAAAGCTGCCTTGGCGGTGGTCACCAGATACAAATAATTCACCAGTCGGCACGACCACGTCAACCGATCCAGAGGTTGGGCTACCTGGTTCGCCGTGGTTAGCGTCATCCGGATTGAATCCATTTGGGTGCTCTGAATTATAGACAACGTAGTGGCCATCTTGAATTGTCACTCGTTCGCCCGGAAAGGCAATCACACGTTTGACGATATACTCATCACTGAGTCCATCGGTAAATTGCGGGTTTTTAAAGACAATAATTTGGCCGCGGTTAGGGATGTAGGGTTTATTCTCGAGCTGAGCGAGCGTAACCGGGAGGCGATTAACAATCAAGCGGTCATTGGTAAACAGGGTAGTTTCCATACTTGGCCCGACAACACTAAAACTACGGAAAACATATGTGTTAATAATAAGGGTGCCGATGACAACACAAGCAACAAAAATGGCGATATTCATCGCATCTTTAATGAAGGGGTGTCTTTTGAAGAAGGTAGCTTCCATCTACATCAACTATACATTGTTTTGGCGTCGACGGGTAGAGTGCAAAATACTTATGTTTATGGGTGTTCAAAATCTGGCCATAATTAGGTATAGTAGTAGGAGTATTTATGAATAAAGAACGCCCCTCAATAGATGGCTTCGTGCCGCGACGGATTGGAAGCCAGATAGGTGAGCTTCATAACAGTAAAGTTCGAGTACGTGCTCAGGCAGCTCCGGTTGATCGAACACTGCATAGTGGCGATGAGCTACGTGAGCCGGTAGGCGTGCCCCGCGCAAACCGTGCAGTTGGTCGGTCCGACATTGACGATTCGCTCCGTGAAATCGATGATGAGCCAATCCAAAAATCAACGCGTCGATCTCGCCGTGCGGAGAAGATAGCCAAAAAAGAAATCCGTAAAGCCAAAAAATCAAAAGCTCGACGGATCACCAAATGGGTGCTGATTATTCTACTAATCGCTGGACTTGGGTTTGGCGTTTATACGGGCCTTAAGATCTTTATCGCAGGCAGTAACGCTTTTAAGGGCAACCTATTTGATTTTATTGCTCAGCCTAATCAGCCGCTAAAACAAGATAGCAACGGCCGAACGAACATTTTGGTACTGGGGACATCAGAGGATGATCCAGGACATCAAGCAGGCAACCTGACCGACTCAATGATGATCGTCAGTATTGATCAAACAAACAAGAACATGTATATGATCAGTATCCCGCGCGACCTTTATGTGCAGTACGGCCTGCCCTGCGCTTCGGGCTATGCTGGCAAAATTAATGTCTACTACAGTTGTGTGACGGATGGTACGGGTGTCGATGCACAGCGGGCTGCTCTTGCCAAAGAACAAGCATTTGTCGGAAATATTTTCGGACTCGATATCCAGTACGGCGCAAATGTGAACTATACAGTATTTAGGGATGTGGTAAATGCGGTTGGTGGATCGATCACAGTAACAATTGCAGGTGACGGAGCTGTACCATACGGCGTTCCTGCAGGTAGCGTTATGGATAGTAACTTTGACTGGAAGTGTGGTGCCAGCTATGCGACCAAGCTTAAAAACTGTCCACCGGACGGCCACTATATTCAGTATACGGCTGGAACACACGTGGTCGACGCAGAACATGCCTTATACCTTGCACTTGCCAGGGGAGATATCGCACCAACTTACGGCTTTGCGCAGTCTAACTTTGACCGCGAAAAGAACCAGCAGATGATTATTAAGGCAATTCGTGACAAGGCTGCAAGTAACGGGTTGCTTGCAAATGTTGGACAGGCATTGACTCTCATATCAAGTATTGGGGACAATCTGCGGACAAACTTTGACACGAGTGAAGTCAAGACGCTTATTTCGCTCTCACAGAACATCCCCAACAGCAGTATTAATTCAATTAGCTTGGTTGGAGGCGATAAACCTATTATGACGACTGGACCTGTCGATGGTCAAAGTTCGGTCTACCCCGCTGCAGGGACGTATGACTATACCGATTTGCAAGCTTTTATTAAACAATCACTTTCAAGTAACCCAATCATTCGTGAAAATGCACCTATTGCTGTCTACAACGGTTCGGGCATTAGTGGCAAGGCACAGGCTGAAGCAGACGCACTGACGGCTGATAACTACAATGTAACGGTCGTTGCTACCGCACCAAGTGGCACCTACGCGCCATACGAACTCTATCAGGTAGGTACTGGCAACTCCGCGACCAAATCAGCGCTTGAAAAGTTACTAGGTGTTACTACTAAGACGACCAAACCGCCAGTCACCACTTCACTTGATTCGGGATTCATCATTATCATTGGGACGCAGCCAACACCCACGTCAGGGCAGTAGGACGCGCCGAAACACGTGGTATACTAGAAGGTACTTATGGAGTTGTTAAAGATTGTACGGCGCCGTTCTTTTCAGAGCGAAGTTGTCTACACGGCACTTAATATCGGCCTCGCAGTTGCGGTGCTGCTTGTTATTCGCGCCACGGAATCGCCATGGCCGGCAATTGGGTTGGTGTTCCTTAGTAAATGGCGAGTTCTCGCCGTTCGTCCTCGCTACTGGTTTGTTAATATTCAGGCAAACCTTGTTGACTACATTGTAAGTATTAGCGTTGTGATACTCCTTTATACCTCGTATTTGAGTCTTGCGAGCTCGTCGCAAAAGACGTTCCTCTTGGGCTTTTTGACACTGGCTTATATCGCCTGGTTGCTCTTTTTGAAGCCTCGATCGAAACGCATATACGTCGCGGCTCAAGCGGGAGTAGCACTTTTCGCTGGCTTTGCGGCACTCTTTACATTCACCTATGCACTACCTGCTTCGATCGTCGTTATTATTACATGGCTCATCGGGTATGCGACGGCCCGCCACATTCTATCTACCTATGACGAAACGCACATTTTATTCCTGAGTCTTTTGTGGGGAGTAGTGCTGGCCGAAATTGGTTGGCTAGCATACCACTGGACGGTTGCCTATACACCGCTAGGTATCGAAAGTATCATGTTCCCGCGTGTTGCTCTGAGCGTGTTCTGTATCGGATTTATAATGCACCGAGCGTATGACTCGTATTACCATCATCAGCGCATTAGGGGTAACGACATACTGCTACCAATCATATTTACAGCAAGTATTATTATCATCTTGCCACTACTGCTTGATCTTCTCGGTGCCAATGTGACCGTCGGAATCTAGGCAGTTTTTTGTAAGGTGACTATGTAGCCTTGTACTGCCATGTGCAGACGGAAGCCTTTTTTAACTCCGTAACGTAAAATTTCAGCATGTTGAGATGGGTCAGCCTCGAGCACTAAGAAGCCTTGGGGTTTTAAAGAGAGTGCCGCTTGATCGATGAGTTTCAGAATAAGCGCCAGACCGCCATTTCCTGCAAGTAATGCTGACTCGGGTTCATACTGCGTTTCAGGAGACCGCTCCCATGAGGTATCGACGTAGGGGAGGTTCGCGACGATAATATCAGACTTAAAAGGGTAGCTCTGCAAAAGATCACTTTTAATACTTTGGACGTCGGCACCAAGCGTGCTGGCGTTTGAGGCAGCAACTTTTAGAGCATGGGGGCTAATATCGAGCAGTGCCACCTCGGCTTCTGGCAGCTCAAGCTTTAAGGTCACGCCAATATTGCCACTGCCCGTACCAACATCAACAATCCGAAATGACTCATCAAATAAAGCCAAATTTTTTGGCGCCAGGTCTTTTACGATGTCGATGATATCCTCGGTCTCAGGACGGGGAATAAGGGTTGAAGTCGTTACCTTGAATCGGCGGCCGTAGAATTCTTTGTGCCCAATAATGTAGGCGATTGGGACACGGTCAAGGCGAAGCTGTAACCGGGCATCAGCAATCTCAAGCTGTCGAGGCTCGAGTATATCATCAAGGTGAGAATGCAGGTAGGTGCGAGGTTTACGAATGGTGTGAGACAGGATAATTTCGGCGTCCAGATGGCCACTTGAAATACCTGCCGCTTCAAGCTGGGTCGTAGCGGAGATAAGCCACTGTTTAATGTGCGTTGGCTGCTGCAAGTTCGCGTTCATAGCTTTGCAAGTTCTCGATTATGTCTTCTATTGCACCGTTCATCGCACCCGGAATGTTAGATCGACTGTAGCCAATTC
>Ga0105240_10002094_pt1 | contig 32639 bp, 22 predicted proteins | sample KBSC54metaG_FD_80426 | JGI IMG/M metagenome (GOLD analysis project Ga0105240, IMG submission 80426) | Corn rhizosphere microbial communities from Kellogg Biological Station, Michigan, USA - KBS C5-4 metaG | ecosystem: Host-associated > Plants > Roots > Rhizosphere > Soil | place: Michigan, USA... | reverse complement strand
CCACCCACATTCAGCATGGAAGGGTCCACGCCGGTACCGCGGATCATACTATCAGCATGACTGCCGGCGGCAACGCCCGGCATTACGCCGCTCGCGCTGGCCCCCGTCCAAAATACAAAACTGTAGGGATCGATACTGCCCAGCCGGACAGTCGCCTGAGCCGCATCGACATTATATTCCACGCGGGACCCGCTCACGATATTTGTCTTGTTCTCGATGGTCGCCGTTTGTTTCTCCAGCCGGACCAGTTTACTGCTGTCCTTCCGGAAAGCATACACCTCGTTATTAAATTCAGGGTTCGGATAGTCCTGTCCGAACGCGGCCAGGCCACAACAGAGAATGATAAGTGCGATTGCTGTATTTTTCATATGCTTATTTTTTGCTGTTACCACCAAATGTCCACCCGGTATAGATCTGGACAACGTTGTTTTTTGCATCGGACGCGGAGAAGGTCGGCATCTGCCCCGTCTGCATCGAACTATAGATCTTCGCCAGCCCAATACTGCATCGCGCGCCGATGATCCACCCGCCAATGGGATGCAGTTCGAGACCGCCGCCAAAGCCATAGTCGAACTTGTTATAGTAACCCATCACATTCCCATAGGGAACCTTGCTGCCGTTGGCCGCACTGCTGTCGGCCTTGGCATTTAGCAGGAAAGCCATCTGACCGCCCAACTGTATCTGCACGAACTTGGTGATATTGATCGTCATGTATTGAAGTATCACCAGGTAGTTGAGATTGACATTCCCGCTGGTCGTACCAGATGCGTAATTGTACCCCTGCCTCGAGAAGAGCAATTCCGTCCTCGAGCCGATGATGCTCTTGACAGGCGGAGCAAGATAAAGCCCAACTACAAACCCCGCCCTGTTTCCGGGACTGATCTGCGAGGCGCTGATGACATTGGAGAAATTTGCTCCGGCCTTGATCCCGATCTGGGCCTGGACGACAAATGGAGCAAAGGCCACAAGAAATAGAAGGTTTCGCATACAAATTTATTTATGGTTCATAAATGGGGTTTTCATGGCAATCTCGAAGCGCTGATCGAAAAACCCTGACCGCCGTGTATGTCCTTATAGGTGTTCATTCCGCCCGCTGACCCATACTTGACATAGATACCCCCTGACGGCACCATCTCGAGCTGGATGTTCGCCGGATTGGCCTGCACAGGAAAAGAAGGGACCTTTGTGCTCTGTCCTTTGCAATGAACGGTATACGGCGGCGAGCTGCCCATAGCCGGTTTCAGCACGACAAGAATTTTGCCGCTTGCCGGAGCGCCGGGCGAAACAGCTTCAGAGCGTTGGAAGCTCGCAGTGGCCATTCCGTCGATCTGCACCATACCCTTCCAACCCGTTTTGTCGGGATAGTCATAGCTGCACTGACCGATCCTCTCCGGCCAGTCGCTCCACGGAAGGTAGTTTTGGATATTGTTCAGCCCGATCTCACCGGAAGAGTAAGCCCGGATATCACAGCTCGAGGAGTCGATCATTTCCAGATGGCCCACCTTGTCATACCCGGTGAAGGAGTAATGAATTTCATCATAAATATCCACGGTCGCGAGCGTGATGATGTGCTCAGCGATTGTGCCATCGGCCAATGCAACCCTCCCCATGTATTTTGCCATGATCTCCACGGGCTTGGTTGGTAGCACGGCAGGTGCAGTATAGACGGCATTATTCACGTAAGGGGCAGCGCTTCGGATGATCTTTCCGCTTATATCATCGCCTCCCTCGACCCCGTTGACCGACCATTCGACCATATGGTCCTTCCAGAATGCACCGCTCCCATTTCTTCCTGAATAGCGCTTGCCATCTGGGTAGATACCGCTGATCACTAATGTGAAATGCTGTTGTTTGCCGACCTTTATACGACTATTTACAGGGTAGAGCTTGAACGTAGTGGCTGCACTGTAATTGGAGAAATGTTCGATCCCACCAGCAATTGTGTGCGCAACAGAGTCAAAACTTATCTTCTCCACACTGCTCCACCGGCCAGATTTGTCCTGCCAGCGGATCACGGGTATCGAGGCTGCTATTCCCTTCGCCATACTGTCGGCATAGTGAATGACCAGTCCCACGGGTTTGCTAAAATGGATGCCATCCGGCGTACACGCATAGGTCCTGCCAAAATTCATCACCGATGTATTCTCGATGGGCTGTATCCCGATGCTCGTTGGCGCCGCCAGCGCACCCGGTGGAAAGGTCAATTCCATCCATCCATCCGCCGAGCTGATCTTTCCGCCCTCGGGCCCGATGGTCTTTGTCACAGCATCGCCAACGGGTTTCCCTACCCCCGAACTGTCGACATCATCTGGCTGCCCATAACCCGCCAGAGAAAGAAAAAGGAAAAAGATCAGGCATAAATTTCTCATATGCGACAGTTTATTTATCCAGCAATTGCCGGAAGGCTTCCACATCCAGGTTTTGTTCCATACTCTCTTTAAAGAATTTATCTATCCGGCAGCAGACATTCAGATCAGGTGCCTTGGGGCGTAACAGGCCGCCGGATGGTCCTTCACCGTCATTCCAATTCCAGAACACGATAATGAATTGGGGCCAGTAAGCAGTCTGCTGTGGCCGGAAATAATCGGCATTATTGATCACCGGCGCCCGGCCACCCTCCGCCTCTGTATAGAATCTTGAGAAGTTCTGCAGGTCCTTCACGAACGCAGTCTGGTTCAGCTCGTCTTCGGATGCACGCAAAAGATAGTCGTCGATCACCTTTAGCTGGGGTTCATAGTGGCTCTGTTTTTGCAATTTTCTCTTCAGACAGGTAAGGTATTCTTTTCGCGTGAGCATCTTCAGCGGGAACTGTCCTTCACGCGCAATCACGACAAATTGCTCATCCGCCCGGATCAGATTCGTCTGGTACAGATCCACATCTTTCAGCTTTCCCACCCGCGGCGCCATCAGCGCAACATAATAACGCCCCACACGCATCGAGGTATCATAATACAACAATCCGCCGAATGTATTAAAATGAGCCGCGAGGCCTCCATCTGTTTCATCGTCCACACCGAGATGCTGAAGGTCTGGGTTGCAATAGTAATGGAAGACGCCGGCGCTCAGGCTATACCCAAAAGTCCCGCTCCTCCCGGGCACCGTATAGCCCATATTGCGCTGCCATCGCACCAGCATCCCCTTGGGATCGGGCCACGCGGCCTGGATCAGGCGGCAGGCCTGGTCCAGGCGGACCATCATTTCTTTTTTCTGCTCCCCGGAAAAAGCATGTTCCTGCCCGGTGATGATATGGTCCTCCGGATTCTTCACCCATTTCCCCTTAATAGTCATCATTTCCTCCTGCGAACAGGGAGCCGTCCTCGACTCAGGCTGGGCCAAAGCCAGCTGCGAAGCAGCGATGAACAGGATGAAGCAACTTTTCATATCAATGGGTTTTGGAGCTGGTATTGAAAATTTTAATATTCTTATTCACCTGCCTGTCCGGCGGATCCAGACCAAAGATGTTTTTGTCCGCCCAGTCGGTGGCAGCGTCCACAAGCTGACCCTTCCCATGAAACTCGAGCTCGGAATTCAAACCGAAGCTCCAGCCCGCCGAATTCTTTCCACCGAGATACCCCGGCAGGTTGAGTTCAAAATCCCAGCGCCAGCCAATATCCACCGGCTCGGAGCCACCAAACGTGACATAGTTACCCATGGACGCCCCTATCGGCAGCATCTTCACCACTTTGTTCTTGCTGTCTTTTCCCTTCAGACCTGCATCAAAGGCGACGGTGGTGGCGCCGGAAGCTTTTTGTTTTACGGAGAGCTTTGCACCATCGGGCAGATCAAAGGCGACCTTGTATTCCTCACAATTGATGTCGAAGCTGGCGAAGTTCTCCGGCTTTTCCTTTCCTTCTTCCTTCAACCCCACATCGATCTTCGCGGACAGGGGACATTTACCTTCCGCGATCTCCAGGGAATCTGCCTCCTTGTTACTATACGTCACCGGGATATGACAGGTGAGGAACTGTGTCGTGTTGAGCTTCAGGATAAGATCGATCCAGGCGATCACATTGGTATAGAACATCTGCCGGTAGGCATGATCGTCCGTAGAGGCCAGATAGCACCAGTATGCGTAATCATTGTAGAAATTCTTTGTCTCGCTGATCCAGCGGCGTTGCCATTCCTCCGTAAGCTCCGCCATCTGCGGCAAAAACACATTATGAACGGCATTGAGCGCCTTGCATTCGTCCGACTCCAGCTCCATATCGGGATTGCCCTCGCCGGCAGCATCCCCCCGCTTTTGAAATCTTTTTTCGACCTGCGCAGCCTGATCATCATGCTGCTTCTTTAGCTCCACCATCTTATGGAAGTAAGTGGAATCATAGTCGTCCAGCTTTTTCATCCGGTCGCCCAGATCCTCGGCGAGATCACCAATAACGGTCTGCGCCAGGACACTATAAGGCCGCAGCGGATTTTTACGTTGCTGGATCTTCGCCATCAGCTCGCTGGCCGTATTCTTCCGGACATACGCGGCCTCCGTTTTGACCATTTGTTGGAACCGCTGCTTCGTATGGATCAGCATATTTTTATACTCCGCGTATTGTATGAACAAAGGCCTTACGTCGGCGACTTTCTTGGCCTGTGGGAGGAGCGGATATTTCCCGGGACTGAAATAATCCTTTTGCTTATAGCGGTGGCGGACCAGGTCCATGAGCCGGGCATTCGGTTTACAGGCTTTTAGCATGGTCCAGCTGTTGACCGTAAAGGCGCCGCGGATGGAATGTTCGCAATAGTCGATAGCCCTGCTTTTATCGCCATGGATATAGGCCAAACAGGCCAGCGCAAAATTGGCCTGAGGGTGATCCGCATAGTCGCCGATGGCGGCTTGCAGATAGGATGTAGCATTTCCCACATCCCCCAATAGATAATACGCCTGGCCAAGATTATTATTGATCGTCGAATTGCCCGGATCACGCTGCCGGATATAGTCGAGGATCGGCACCGCCTCATACGGAAGCCCGCACATGGTCAGGATCGAGGAGAGATTGTCGAGGATATTATCATCGTCAGGATTCAGGTTCGCCGCATCCAGAGCAAGCTCCAGCGCCAGATCGCTGTTGCCCGAACACCAGGCGACCACCCCTCCCTTATCAAGAGTCTGGTCGTCATATCCTGTCATCGTCAGCGGACCCCGCCCGATAACGCCCGGCATGGCGGCGAAGATCTTTGTCCGCATATTCTTTATAAAGCCAACCAACTGTGTTCTGCTCATCGGCTGGGCCGGGATAGAGGCAAGCCCTTTTTCATTACGCGGCGGCATCTGAAGCCCCGACAGGAAGGCGGTGTCGGGTTTTTTCGCGACAGCAAGCATCGCCATGGGATTCGAGGCCACGCCAGCCGCATTGGGCGTTCCACGGGATTGCCCCCCTTTATTCGTATACTGCTTGAGCTTGGGATCATGCATGATCGAGTCCATCTTCCGCTGCGCTTCCGCCATCACCTTGTTTGGGTCAGGCGCAGGCTTCTGAGAAAAGGCGGCAGCCCAACAGCAAAGCGCGATAACCAGGCAAAAAGTTTGCTTTCTCATGGCGGTTATTTTTTAGTGAGACTGTTGTTATCCCAACCCATTACCAGTTGGTCCGGAGAACAGACTCCTTTTTGCAATCCCAGTTCCGCGATAGCCATCTGCGTTGCAAAGCCATCAGAATAATGGAGAAAGATGGAATGATTGTGGATCTCATAAGTACCGCGGCCTTTTTCAGGGACCACATCGTTGCAGGTCGTTGGCCGGTGTTGGAGCTCCCGGAAAACACCTGCGTCCTCGAAATGGCCATCTGCCGTGAATGAGATGGAGATGGCGCCGCCATACATGGACCAGGAGCCGTTGAGCCGTACCTCGTCGAGTATCGGCATCCTTTTGAATTCCCGGGTAGAGTTATTCATCGACGCCGTCATCTTCTCACCCTGGATAGAGAAAGGTATTGTCTGATACGATATTTTCATAACTCCGCTGCCTCCCTGAAAAGTCCAGGTTCCCCAATGCGGCGGATCATTGCCGGCAGCGACGATCGTATTCAGGTTGGCAAGACCGGGTCTTGGCCAGGTGGTATTATAACATGCCTGACCATTGTCGTACAGAATGAACGTCACGGCACGGTAGGCGCCCTCGAAAAAAGCGACACCCGACCAAACACCGGTGACACCGGCATTGTTGAACCTGCCCGGCCGGACATTCGCATCCGTCCAGTCGTCGAAGCGGAGGTTGAAGAAGAAGTCATCGATCACCCGTTCGTAGGTCCATTTAAAAGAGGTGGTGGTCTGTAACACGCCGCATTTGTAATCCTTGCTTAGATAACAGACACGTTCTATCCTGCCGTTCAGTCGGGCTAAGAACAGCCCGACCGTGAATTCTATCCAACTCGGGTAAGGGTCGTTCCCCTTCATAACTTTTATGCGGATCCTGCCGTTTCCCCACGAGTAGTCCCAGCCTTTCAGACATCGCCCCGAGTACATCTCGAAATACAAGGGATGACCGACCGACACCTGCGGAATGACCTCTCCATTGAGGGCGACAGCCAGTTGGCTGAGCGTGGCATCCGCAACGGATTGGAACCCGGTATCCGTCGCCGGGTCCAGCAACAGAAAGCTCAGCAGTTCATCCGGAGCCGCATCTGGCGCGATCATCGTAAAAAGATTACCCTGTTGATTGGTCTTCCAGCCTTCAGGCGCCCGGAAGATAAAATGACCGACATGGGTAAGGGCGCCGTTGCCCAACGGGTTGGCCGACGGATTAGCCGCCGGGTTGGCTGGCTGCGCGGACAGGAAATGGAACACCGGCAACACAAGGAAAAAAAGAAATACCTTTTTCATGGCGTGGGTTTGTTGGAAGCCTACTGACGGGTTTATGATATCTTAGCCGGAGTTAAAGATAGATTCCCCAAAAGGCGATTGCCATCACCTGAAACAGTGATTTTTGCCGGATTTTTGATATCCCCCGGCTTCACCCATGATCATACTGCCTTTTCATAGATCAATTGTAATACACCGAGCTCCAGCTGCTCCGAACGCACCAGTTTCAACTGGCTGATAGGATTATCTTCCCTGAAGAACTTCTTTCCACTACCCATGATCACCGGGTGGACCAGTAGCCGGTATTCGTCAACCAGACCCGCTTCCATCAGGCTATGCGCCAGGACGGCGCTACCATCTAACAGTATATAGCTGCCCGGCCCTTCCTTCAACTTTCTGATCGATTCTATTACATTTTCGCTAATGATAGTGGAATTGTTCCAGACGGCTTTCTTCAGCGTTGTCGACACCACATATTTAGGCGCCTGGTTTAGCTTGTCCGCCACACCCATCTCATTATTCTTTAAGGAAGACCAATACGGCGCCAACATTTCATACGTGGTACGGCCATATAAAAAAGCCTCGGCTCCCAGAATATCCTCGATGATACATCTTGCCCGGCTGTCGCTGTGGTATGGAGCATTCCATACATTCATGGTGCTTGCATCAAAAACGCCATCCAGCGTGATCCATTCTTTTACGATCAGTTTTTTCATGATTTGTTATTTTGTTGGTGATTGATGGGACAAAGTAACAACAGCCGCAGCGCGGGGAATAGAACGGACCCGACAAAATGAAGTATTGAGGATCAGCCTCCAGGGCTTCGTCATTTCCCCCCTGATTGTCAATTTTGTCATTTCCCTTCTGATTGTCAATCCTGAACCTCGGGCAGGTTCGCCAAATAGTCCCCCGGTGTCAGTAGGGTGAACTCCTTAAAAACGCGGATAAAATGGCTTTGATCGGAATAGCCATGGTTATAAGCGATATCGCTAAGTTTCTTATATTGCCCCCTGCTGAATTGATCAAAGGCGGCATTGAACTGGCATATCTTTCTGAATAATTTCGGCGGCACGCCTATATGACTTTCGAACAGACGCTGGAAGGTGCGCTCCGTTACACAAAGCTCGCTCTGTAGGGTCTTTAGTGAGACCAATCCCCGGCTTTTCACGATCTCACGGGTAGACCATATAATGGACTTATCGTCCCGTCCATGACTGGCTGCCGATAATTTCCGCACATAGTCGTCCATGATCTGCAGACGGACGGATAACGAAGAGGCATTCACCAGTTGCTCTACCAGGTTCATGCTTTTGGCCGGCCGCATGACGCCAATGTCTATGCACAGGTCTTTTATTTCCCGGGCATTAAACCCAAAAAAATACTTTAGTAAATAAGGGTGTAAAAAGTAAGCGATCACCAGCAGGTTCCCGGACGCATGTAATTGAAAAGGCTGCACATTCTGCCCATATAATACCAACTGCTCGATGGCGCCCCCGCCCTTACTGTGGATGGCGGCCCTACCCAGGGTATCGACCTCACTCCGGTCGCTGCCCCCCTTGCGGGTGCTCTGGAAAACAATGCTGGGATAACCCTTCGCCACCAGGGGTATGGTCATATCCTGCAACAGGCGATCATCCTCCATGACAACGATCTCATGAACATAGCTCGAAATAGCATCGCCGGGAATAATCGATCTCAATTTCACCAGCTCAAGTTAACTCTTTCTTTGTGGCGTTACAAGGAATATTACCCCCACAATAGCCAATACCCCACCAGCATAAGGCGGCCAGTTCACCGTATGTTCCTTGTCGGCAGAAATATGTACCGGACCGGCATCGACAACTTTCTCTTTCTTAGTAAAAGAAAATCCCGTCCATATCATCATGACAACACCCACAACTAGAAAAATAGCTCCCAGGGTCTTTTTCATCTTATTAAATTAAGGTATACCTGAAATGCCCGCAATACGCATGCCACCGCAGATCTGACTATCTCACCAGCTCCACCGTCCCCCTTAACCTCTTTTCCCCAATCTCTTCCTTCCTCGTATACACACAAAACCACACATAAGTCCCCGGACTGGCCAAATGCCCATTGACTCTTCCATCCCACCCTTTTCCCGGATCAAAAGATTCGAATACCCGCTCCCCCCAGCGATTCATCACCACGCAGCGATAGGAAATAAGCTGATAGCCATTCAGGACCTTGAACACATCATTAGCCCCATCCCCATTCGGTGTGAAGGCGGATGGAAATACAACAGTACACACCCTCCCGGCCACAGTATATCTCTTTGTCGCCACACCACACACATTCGTAACGGTCACCATATAGTCCCCCGGCTCGCTCACCAAATAATTGCCACCTGTCGACCCATCCTGCCAGGCATAAGTATCAAACCCGCCCGGCGAGAACGCGATCGTATCACCAGCGCAGAGCGAGGTATCTACATCCGGTCCCACCCCCACGCCATGAACAGCCGTCAGACGGATCGTATAGGTGGAGTCACAGCCATTCGCCGAAATATAATGTTCATTATAGACGCCCGTTTCGGTATAACCCCTGTAGCTGCTACCATAACAAATGCTGGTGTCCAAAATACTGGAGCTGGTAGGACGGACCAGGAGATGCAGTGTACGGACGCTGTCACATCCATTGTTTGCGGTGAATGTATCGACATAAGTACCCGAATTGCCATATCCGGAAAATTGTTCCCCGGTACAGATCGAGGTATCGATGGTAGATGTCATTTTCTTACCCACCGTCACCATTATACTATTGGACACAGCCGGTGTATTGCAGGGAATGCTGCTGGTAAAAATACAGCTCACCACATCACCCGTCGCCAGGGCGCCACTCGTAAAAGACACGCTGTCTGAGCCCACCGGATTTCCATTCAATTGCCATTGGAAGGATGGATGCCGGCCGCCAAAGCTCGTATCCGCCATAAAGGCGACAGGGTTCCCTTCACAAACAGGGCCATCGGGTTTGGAGATGCTGATCGTTCGGACATCATTTTTATAAACACTGATCGTGTAAGGTTCAGAGAAAACCCTGCAGGTGGGGATATTTATATTGCTTGCTTCCGCAAAAGCCAGCCTGTACATATCTACGCCGGCCTGATCCATCGTACGAAGATAGGAATCCCCCGTGGCGCCCGGGATATTGCTCCAGCTTACACCATGATCAGTGCTTACCTGCCATTGATATGCCTTGGATACGTAACAATCCTCTACCGTTGATTGCAATAAGATATCCCTCGGCGCATCCATACAGATAATAGTCGAATCCAAAGCGCTTTCTCCATCAATGGTTACCAACGGACCGATGGGTCGGAAAGTGATGTCATCCAGGGCAATGTCGTTACCCATCCCGCCCGGTGCATTATTACGCATCCGCAGCACCACGGTGGAAACACCCACCGGCGTGGTAAAATTTAAACCATACTGCTTCCATGCCGCGGGATTGGTCACAGGAATATTGCCCGTATTGAAACTCGCCAAAGGAGTTCCATCCGTCTTCTCGATGGTAAAGGTGATATTCGGGAGAATGCTGGTCAGACTGCACATATTCAGCAACCACGCCGCAAACTGGTAGTTCGTACCCTGACACAACCCATTGATGGTTTGCAAATAAAAGTCACTGGGCGCATAAGATGCATTTACAAGCATAAAAAATCCATTGGAATTGCCCGTATGGTCGGTCACCGTATGCCAGCCCACATCGGGATAGCAGCCCTTAGTATACCCCAAAATGGAATAATTGCCATCCGGCGGGCAGGTGGAGGCGACATAGTTCAGGGCGCTCGTCGTACCCGCGGGCAACGGCGGACCAAATGTCGTACCCGAACCAAAAGTGATATTTACAATGGGGTCGCCTACCGAACCCGTGCAGGTTTGTGCGTGGCAAGGGAGTAGCGGAAAAAAAAGGATGAGTGCAAATAAATATTTCAATCTGAAAAACACCGGTGTTTCGTTCGGCCGAAAATAGAGGATACGCCCCGATCAGGTGATTCATACCGTATCATAATTTGCGCATCCTGTTGCAAGGGACCGAAAATGCTCGCTTGCAGCCGATTCGCCCCAGGCGACCTCCTCGATTCGCCCCAGGCGACCTCCTCGATCCGCCTGCAAATTTTTCACCCCAAGCAACCCCCGCGAGCCCAATGCACGTTTTCCACTTGACGACCGCCATCTACTACTCCCCACATCTTCATTCCTATTAAGCGCTAACTCATCCCATGATCCGGCCGGGACGCTAAATTCATTTGCCATGAACAAAAAGTCTCACCACCAGCGCCTTAAAAAGTCAATAAGATTCGTTGGCAACAGGATAATATTCCTTTTGCTATGCATACAAGGGGCCCCGCTCATCCACGCACAACAGGATCTGGGCATCCGCAATAGCCATTATGCCGGCATACAGGCGGCCCTGCTGAATCCCGCCAACATGGAAGGACAGTATGTGAAGTGGGATGTGAATGTGGCGTCGGTCGGAACGCTTTTCGACAACAATTATCTCTACATCCCCAAGGGCGCTATACCGATATTAGGCTTTCGATCGATTGTCGAAGGGATCAAACATCAGAATAAATTTGTCACCACTTTCGACCCCTCCAACCCGGACAAGCGCTATCACTTTGTGCTGGCCAGCGAATTGATGGGCCCCTCCTTTCAGGCAACGATCACAGAAGGCCAGACCATCGGATTTACATTCCGCGCTCGCGCCTACGCCAACATCAACGATTTCACCGGTCATGTGGCACAAAACTCCTATGATTATATGAGGAACCAAATTCTCTGGAACAAGCCTTTTCACGACAATTCCACACGTATCAACGGCATGGCCTGGCTGGAGTATGGGTTTTATTATGCAGCAGCCATCTCCAAAAACAGCGAGAGCGAGCTGGCAATAGGTGTAGGATTGAAATACTTGCAGGGCCTGGGCGCCGCCTATGTCAAGAACACCAGCCTGAACTATACCATCGGTGATACTACGCAGCTCATATTCACAAATTCCAACCTTGACTACGGCAGGACAGATTATGATACATACCGCAAAAGCACAGGCCGTCGCGAGCTGACCCATGGTTACGGCTTTGGAGCCAATATGGGAGTCACCTATACAAGGTTTGAGAACACCCATTATCATTATAAATTGGGAGTTTCTCTCATCGATGTAGGTTCCATCCGCTTTAATCACAACGCTTCCGCGTTCCATCTCCATTCCGATAGCGCCAACTTCACGAATTGGTATACGTATGACCTCAAAACCAATAGCCAGGTCGATCGTACGATAAGCGCCGCTTTCTACCAGGGCGACTCCACAAGATCACATGTAGATAATTCTTTCAAGATGGGACTGCCGGCAGCCATCAGCGCACAGGCCGATTGGAACTGTTACGACAACTACTTTGTCAATGTCACGATCACCAAAGGCTTTGGTCATGGCCATCGGCAGGGTGTTGTTCAGCCGGATGTGTATTCGGTTACACCGCGGTACGAAAGCAAATGGTTCGAAGCAAGCCTCCCCCTTTCCGTTATATATTATGGTTACTGGCGCCCCCGCCTCGGCTTTGCCGTCAGGGCCGGCTATCTGTTCTTCGGGGCCGATGCCCCCGCCGGTTTGTTCAGACTGCGTAATATGTATGGAACGGATTTCTACATCGGCGTTCATTTCTTCAAGAATAAATAAAGCAAAATATATGAGGTCCGCATTATCCATCTGCCTGTTTGTAATAATTTCAACATTCCCACCTCGCAAAACCGTACCCGCCGGTCACCAGCCCGAAATCCCACCCGCCAAATCCTGTTCAGCCGAAAGTCTACCCTCCCATCACCTGCCCGCCGAAGGTCCATCCGCCCAGCCCTGGACGGCCGACGCTTCCAAAGCCAAAGTCCTTTTTACAGTGAAGGGCCCCTTCCCCTTCGGAACAGTACACGGTAACTTCTCCGGCCTGAAAGCAACCATCCGGTTTGACGAAAAGGATCTGCCGGGCAGCGCCGTTTCCGCCAGTATCGACGCAAAAACAGTAAGCACGGGCATAGGTCTTCGTAACAGCGATCTTCGCAACAAAGAGGAATGGCTGAACACCGACAAGTACCCCCTGATCAGCTTTAAATCATCGAAGATCGAAAAAGCCTCCAAAGATTACCAGGCGGTGGGCGAGCTCACCCTGAAAGGAACCACCCGGCCACTGGAGATCCCGTTTAGCTTTACTGCTTCCGGCAACACCGGTGTCTTCAAAGGCAGATTTACCATCAACAGGGAAGATTTCAAAGTCGGCAAGCCAGGCGGTTCGGTGGGTAACACAATAACCATTGAATTGGAAGTACCCGTCACCAAATGAATAGATTTTGGGGACAATTATTCCCAATTTCTCCGGAAAAATGAATCTATCAACGTAGATAAATACTGTTCTTCAATCTTTTATCAAGACATCGCTTCTGGTGGCAGACGTTTTGCCTCGCTTATCGTATATATTTTCAACTAACTTATAATTTATTACTTATGAACACGAAAAAGATAAGCAACACCAGAAAGGTATTATTCCTGATGATAATGTCAGCCCTGTTTTTACCGCGCGTACTGCAGGCGCAGGACGAAACCCAGGAGCGAATAATCAAAGACAGTAAAGAGGCCAGAGCCGCTTTCGTAAAGTCGGACCCGTCGATGGAAAATCTCTTTAAACATGCCGCCGGATATGTCATATTCCCCAATGTTGGCAAAGGCGCGGTAGGAGTAGGCGGAGCGGCAGGAAGAGGTGCAGTACATGAAAGTGGAGAGATGGTCGGTACGGCAAAGATGGTGCAGGTGACAGTAGGCGCCCAGGCAGGCGGGCAAGCTTACAGGGAAATAATCTTTTTTGAAAACAAAGACGCCGTGGACCGCTTCATGCGAAACAAACTTGAATTCAGCGGACAAGCCTCAGCAGTAGCCGTTAAGTCTGGTGGGGCCGCCAATGCAAATTACAGGAATGGCGTAGTCGTATTTTCACAGGAAAAAGGTGGCTTGATGCTGGAAGCATCCCTGGGCGGACAAAAATTTACATACAAACCCTTAAAATAAATAATCATTCCGGTACTTGCCAGTCATTCCAGTACTTGATAGGTTTTCACGTACCTGAAGTTTTCACATACCCATTGTTTCCGTACCCTCATTTTTTCCGTACCCTACAATAGTTTTCTGTGCCCTGCAAGAATTTTCCGCACCCTGCAAGAATTTTCTGTGCCCTGCAAGAATTTTCCGTACCCGCAATGTTTTCCATACCCGAAAAGTTTTCTGTACCTCAAAAAGTTATCCGCATCCTAAAAACTTCTGGTACCTCAAAAAGTTATCCGCACCCGGAAAAATTCTCCGTACCCGCGATTATTTCCTGACCCGTAATTTCCCCCGTACCCACCCAATCTTTCCTGCACCCAAAATATATTGTGGGCTCCCCTGCCCACAATTTTTATTTCCCCTCCCTGTAACCTCCCCGTAACCCCTGTCGTCCTACAGGGCCAAAGCCTGTCTTATGCTCAAAAACTTCTGGAAGATCGCCCTCCGCCAACTGGGAAAACAAAAATTCTACTCCGCCGTCAAAATAGGAGGCTTCGCCCTCGGCATCGCCGCCTGCCTGCTCATCGGGCTGTACATCCATAACCAGTTGAGCTATGACCGCGACTTCCCCGGTGCTGACAGGCTCTACCGTCTCACAGGCTACATGCCACAGGAAGGAAGAATGCGCAAAGCAGGCGGCGGCTGGCCATCCCCTTTCGCACAGGCCCTGAAGACCGAATTTCCCGGAGTGGAGCGGACAGGCCGGATGATGCCCTCTACCCTGTTCACCGGCGCCGGCAGCAACCAGCTGCGGCCCATCGAAAGCACCCAGAGCACCTTTGAGCAGGGGTTTACCTATGCCGACTCCAGCATCCCTGATCTGTTCCAATTCAAAATGGTCTATGGCGACAGAGTCAAAGCATTAGGCCAGCCCCAAACCCTGATCCTCTCGAAGAGCCGTGCCGAAAAATTCTATCCCGGCCAGAACCCGATCGGCCGCCAGATCATTCTCAACGAAGACAACGAACACCCCTGGACCATCAGCGGAGTGATGCAGGACCCTCCCGGAAATTCCCATCTGCAGTTCGACTATTATCTTTCCCTGACAGGACATGAACTGTGGAAAGGGGAACAGGACACCTGGATGGCAGGCAACTATGAGGTCTATGTATTGCTCCACCCGGATGCCGACGTCAAAAAGTTGAACGCCAATATCCCCCTCATCGCGAAAAAATATTGGACAGCCGAGATGGTACGGAACGGCGTGCCGGATGCGATCCATATCCTCGACAAATTGGGTTTTATGCTCCAGCCGGTATCAGACATCCATGGCACCGCGGATATAGAAGACATGAACACACACGTGGATAGGAAATATGTTTGGCTGTTCGGCGCGATAGGCGTATTTATATTGCTGCTGGCCAGCATCAATTTTATCAACCTGTCCACAGCACGAAGCGCCGGCCGGGCAAAAGAAGTGGGCCTGCGAAAAGTAGTAGGCTCGGATCGGCAGGGGCTGATCCGGCAATTCCTGCTGGAATCCATCGTGACCAGCGGTTTCTCATTCCTGTTAGCCATCGGGCTCGCAGCACTGCTGCTACCTTTTTTCAATAAAATGGCAGGAACTTCGATACATTTCCCCTGGACAGCCTGGTGGCTTGCTCCCGTCATATTCACAGCTTCCATTCTCATCGGATTGATCGCCGGATTGTACCCCGCCTTTTATCTTTCAGCATTCCGCCCCGTACAGGTGCTAAAAGGCGATATCAGCCGTGGCGCCCGCCATTCGGGACTTCGCAGTGGGCTGGTAGTCTTTCAGTTTACGACCTCGGTGGTGCTGATCATCGCGACCCTGGTAGTCTACGGGCAGATGCAATTTATCCTCAACAGCAAAATAGGTTTCAATAAGGACCAGGTCCTGCTCATCGAAGGGACGGGGACCCTGGACCACCGGCTTCCTGAATTTAAAAATGAATTGCTCAAGCTGTCGGGAGTACAGGCCGTAACAAACAGCGACTTCCTGCCGATCAGCGGTCGCAAACGTAATGGCAATGGGATCTACCGCGTAGGCAGGGAAAAGCTGGAGCCGGTGACGATGGCGCAGGTTTGGAATGTGGATGTGGACTATCTGAAGGTCATGGGCATGAAACTGGCCGACGGCCGGAACTTCTCCCCCGCCCTTGCCTCCGATTCGCAGGCCGCGATCATAAACCAGACGATGGCCCGCAAAATGGGCCTGACCCACCCAATAGGTCAGCGGATCAACTGGGGGCAGAGACAGGGCGTACCGATCATCGGAGTGGTAGAAGACTTTAATTACGAGTCGGTCAGACAGCAGATCAACCCCCTCGTGCTGATGCTGGGTGGTTGGACGACTACCGTGGCAGTGCGGACCAATACAACGAACATAAAGGGCCTGCTCGCCGCCATCGACAATGTCTGGCGACAATTTGCACCGCATCAGGCCATGCGTTATAATTTCATGGATGAGTCTTTCGCACACATGTATGCCGATGTACAGCAGACGGGCAATATCTTCACTTCACTGGCGACACTCGCGGTTTGTATCGCCTGCCTGGGTCTTTTTGCCCTGTCGGCATTTATGGCGGAACAACGCCGTAAGGAGATGGGCATCCGTAAAGTGCTGGGCGCTTCGGTAATGGAGGTGGCAGGTTTGCTTTCCCGCGATTTTCTGCGGCTGGTGGCTCTGGCTGTAGTCATCGGCTCTCCCATCGCCTGGTGGATCATGCACTGGTGGCTACAAGATTACGTCTATCGGATGACAATAGGTGCCGGTATTTTTATCGGAGCGGCCGTACTGGTGATGGTCATTGCCCTCCTGACCATAAGCTGGCAGGCCCTGAAGACGGGAACGACCAATCCATCCACAGTTTTACGGTCGGAATAACATAAATTTACAATCAGAAAATGCTGCCTCACCCATTCTCTGAATGTAAACCAACCATATGGAAATCTTAATAGGCATCCTGTGTATACTCGTCTTGCTCAATATCATCCTCGTCATTATTTTCCGGCCCCGCCCATCCGGCGAGCTCAGTTCCCTGTCCTCAAAGATGGAGAGCCTTCAATCCACCACACAAGAAAATTTCCGCATCAATAGACAAGAGAATGCCACCGCAGCCAGGGACCAGCGGCAGGAATTGGCGGTCACATTAAAGGATCTCAAGTCCGAACTGGCAGCCACACTAAAGGATCTCAAATCCGAACTGGCCACCGCCCAAAAAGAGGCTTTTGACTCCTTCAATACCTTGCAAAAAGAAAAATTTTCCCGGATAGAAGAGAAACAACGCCAACTCATCGACAACACCGACAAAAGGCTGGAGGAAATGCGCCAGACCGTTGACGAAAAGCTCCAAAAAACATTAAACGAACGGCTCGGTCAATCCTTTGAGCTGGTAGGCAAACAGCTCGAAAGCGTACAAAAAGGCCTCGGTGAAATGCAGACCCTCGCGCAGGACGTCGGTGGCTTAAAGAAAGTACTCAGCAACGTCAAAATGCGGGGCGGATTCGGAGAAGTACAGCTTTCCCTTCTGCTGGAACAGATACTGGCCCCCGATCAGTATGAAGCCAATGTGAGAACCAAAGCCGCAGGTGCCGAGCTCGTAGAATTTGCTATCAAGCTCCCGGGACGTGACGACCTCCGATCCATCGTCTGGATCCCCATCGATGCCAAATTCCCAAAAGATGTATACGAACAGCTGCAGACCGCCCACGAGACAGGAGATCTCACCCAGATCGAAATAGCACAGAAAAATCTCGACACCACCATCAAAAAGATGGCAAAAGATATCAGGGATAAATACGTCGATCCACCCAATACCACCGATTTTGCCATCATGTTCCTCCCTTTCGAAGGCATTTACGCCGAGGTCGTCCGAAAAGCCAGCCTCCTGGAACAACTGCAACGCGAGTTTAAGGTCATCGTCACCGGCCCCACCACACTCGCCGCCATCCTGAACAGCCTTCAGATGGGATTCCGGTCCCTGGCTATCCAACGACGTAGCAGCGAGGTCTGGCAAATACTCGGGGCCGTCAAAAAGGAATTCGAGAACTTCGGAGGACTGTTGGAAAAGGCGCAAAAGAACTTACAGACCGCCAGCAACCAGATAGACGAAGTAATGGGCCGCCGTACCCGTGCCATTCAAAAGAAGCTAAAAGGAGTAGAAGCTTTAAATGACGCTGATACTCAACAATTATTGCTGCCGGAAGCCGCTGACGATATCACTCCCGACGAAGAATCCGAAAACTAGCCCTCGCGCCAGGTCGCCCCCCGCCCCAAATCAGGTGTTTTTACGGGTCTTTTTCCGCACAGGAAAATCTACCTTCAAGGTACATACATTGACCTATGCAACACTCCTCCTCTACCAACGCATACGATTTCGCAGCACTCTCCCTTACGGACCTGATGGAAGCCAGGGAATACTATCACCTCCATCTGCTGAATAAGAAGAATGTTGTCGCCACAGCAGTCGGTCTGTACCGCATACGAAAGGAAGAACCCTGGCCAACAAAAAAGGATCCGCATCCGGACACATCCAAATTCAAAAAAATACCCCGAACGCTGGGCAATTCGGAAGTAAGGCCCTACTCCTGGCCCGCCATCCTCGTCTTCGTCGAAAAGATGGAGCAGGCGGAAGATCTCGTAGGAAAAGAACCCTCCGATCTGATCCCAAAAGCATTCTACCTTCCCAATGGCAAGGCGGTACCAGTATGTGTCGTCCAGGCGGAAAAAGTAACGCAGACAGACAATACCATCGACGTGAAGAAACTTCGCTTCCCAACAAACGTCATCAGCGGCGGCTTCCCATTATTGGTCAATTCCCAGAATCAGCAACGGGTAGCATCATTCGGCTGCCTGGTGACAGACGGCCACACAACATATGCCCTGACCAATCGGCACGTAGTAGGCAAACCCGGAAGCCTCATATCGACCCTATATGGAAATGCCGAACAGGTCGTCGGCGTCAGCGCTGACGCAAATCTGCAATTGGGCAAAGTGCCTTTCCACGACGCCTATCCCTGGATGCAGGATTGCAAGACCTATGTCAATGCGGATGTGGGTTTGGTGGAGGTCAACGATCTCAACCAGTGGAAAACCACCGTCCTGGGATTGGGGCAGATGGAGCCGCTCTACGATCTCAATGCCATGACCTTCACCCTCAAGCTGATCAATCAGCCGGTGGCAGCTTACAGCGGCATCACCAGCCAGGTGCTCGAAGGAGAGATCCAGGCGCTGTTTTATAGATTCAAGTCCGTCAACGGACTGGACTATGTATCGGATTTCCTCGTCGGTCCGCGCACAGCAGGAGTCCCGTCATCAAGAGCTGACAACCAAAAGCGCCTCACGATGTCTTACGGCGATTCGGGCTCCGTGCTTTGTATTGAAAGTTCCGACGGCACAGCAAAAACCTATCACCCGCTGGGCCTCATCTGGGGAATGCACGAATTCATCGAAGGCACGGATCGCAGCGCCCAGCCATATATCTTAGCCTCCTCGCTGAGCACAGCATGCCGGATGCTGGACCTGGACATCGTCCGCGGCTGGAACCTCGACCTCGTCGACACCTGGGGAGAGGTCGGACACTTCAAGGTTGGCGGTACAGCCTGTGACCTCGTTTCCAGTACAAAATTATTGAAGCTTTTAAAGGCCAATAGGGATAATATCGGCTATACGGACGATGCGCTCATCAAAGGGAATTATGTTCCGGGAGATGAGAAAGGCTTTGTTCCTCTCGCCGATGTGGCCGATGTCGACTGGCGCAACACCCGTCCCAACGACTCCTCCAATCACTTTGCCGATATCGATGAGACCAATGACGGTGTCTTCAACGGTGAGACCCTGCTGGACCTGTCGTTGGCGGACGACAGCAATATTTCGCTGGACTTCTGGCTGGAGTATGATAATAAATTCGATCAGGTAGACCCGAACTTCAAGACGGATAAGAAGACAGGCAAGAAGAAGCTCTATCCGCGCCGGGGCGCCCTTCCCTTCCGGGTATGGCAGATGTATAAACAGATGGTCCTTTCTTTAAAAGGTTTTGTCAGCGGCGACAACAAGGACGGTTTGCTGGAATTTATCGTTGCCGGCGGTACCATGTCCCATTATGTAGGCGATGCCTGCCAACCCCTGCATATTTCCTATCTCCATCACGGACGCAATGACAGTGAGTACAACGTACACTCGGACTACGAAACGACCTTTGTTGCAAAAAAGGCGGAACCCATTTTCAACGCCGTCAGCAAATACACAAAAAAAGTAAAGACCACCGAGCTCATAGATGCCAAAGGACTCAGCGCAGCCAAACTGGTATTGAAATTAATGAAACGTACCATCACTACACTGCCACCGATGACAGTCCTGCAATCCTGGCTCGATCACAAAGGCAGAGGTAAATGGGACGGCATGTGGGACGACCTGGGAGATGACACAGGCAAGGTCATCGCCGACGGATCGCATACCATGGCAGTGCTGTGGCAGAGCGCCTGGAAGGCCGGCGGTGGTGATAAGATCGCACTGTCGAAGCTGAAAGCCCTCGACCAGACAGCCCTGCAGGCAAAATATAAGGATAAGAACTTCGTCCCATCCTATACGATGGACCAGACGGACTTATACAAATCGGTGCTGTAGCAGCACCACCCATCCGCCGAAAAGGGTATATAGAGTAGGCAAAAAATAAAAAGTATGACTGGTCAGCAAATATTGGATACGGCAAAACCGCACATCGGCGAGCCCTACATTCTGGGCACATTAGTACCCAAGAACAATGCCGGCTGGCATGGCCCCTGGGACTGTGCTGAGTTTGTTTCCTGGGTCGTTTTCCAGGTCTCGGGAAAGCTGTACGGATGTAACAACAATCTGGGCAACCCCGCCACAGCAGATGCCTACACTGGTTTCTGGCGCGACAATGCCGAAAGCATAGGTAGGATCATAAGTATTGAGGAAGCAATAAAGACCCCCGGTGCCGCCATATTACGCGCCGCGGCCACAGGCACCATAGGTCATATCGTTATTTCCGATGGCCATGGCGGAACACTGGAAGCCCACAGTCATGCCGATGGCGTGATCGCTTCCGTCGTCAGCGGACGCAGATGGGACTATGGCATACAGGTTCCCTGGATAGACTACACCCCTCTTCAGGAGACAACCTACGTTCCACCTGCATATACCATATACCGATTCACAAGCCCCATGATGATAAGCCCCGTAGTGGGGAAAATTCAAAAAGCCCTTACCGATGCCGGCTTCAACACCAATGGAGTAGATAATATTTTTGGACAAAACACCCTAAAGGCCGTCGAAGCATTCCAGGCCGCCAAAAACCTCGTCGTCGACGGTGAAGTGGGTAAAGACACCGCCGCAGCTTTGGGTATCACATTGTAACAGTTTTGTTCGCTCGTCCTGTCCCCGCCCCCGATTCCCCGCCTCCGATTCGCCGCCCTCCAGTTCGCCAGCCCCCCATAATATTTTCCAGCAATAGCCGAATTTATGTTATCTTGACATTTATAATAATTGCTCGCCCAAAACAATAAAGAATTGAAGAAAGTACTTTTTTTCGCCCTCGTTTTCCTGACCACCCAACAGGGTCAGGCAGGCGAGTCCCCGACCTCCCAACAGGACCAGGCTCAATCAGGTCATTCCCTTGCGCCCGCCAATTCCCCCGACAGTGTCTTCCTGTTCTCCTACGCCACCCCCGCGGATAAAGGTCACAGCGGACTACATTTTGCCTGGAGCGCCGACAAAAAAACCTGGAACCCCCTGGCCAGCGAGTACGGTTATATAAGATCCGACTACGGCGAATGGGGCTCCCAAAAACAAATGAACACCCCCTGTCTTTTCCAGACCCCAACAGGCGAATGGCAATGTATCTGGAGCCTCAACGGATCTATCAATCAATTTGCCCACGCCGCCTCCACCGATCTGATAAAATGGGGCAGACAGAGCTATCCTTACCTGGAACAAGGCCAAACCTTCTACCAGCCCGTTATCCGCTACGACAGGAAAAAAAAGGAATACACCATCACTTTCATCTCCGGCGATCAGTATCTAAGGATGACCACCAAAGACTTTAAAGCATATAGCTCACCCACCCCTATTCCCCAAACACAATACAAGGACGACAGGATAACAGTCACCCTCCCCGCAGGAGGCGCCATCACCGGCAACATGACCAAAGTCCCAAGACAGGTCATCGCAAAGCTCGAGCAGTTCGCTAAAGACAAACAGCAAAAAGCCAACCAGGCCAGAGAAATATCCCCGAAAAATGACAGCATCCGGTTTGCAGGCATACAATCACTCACTGCCACCATCGCCCTAAGATCCACAGGCCGCAAACCCATCTCCGATCGTCTCATCGGCGTTTTCTTCGAGGATATCAACTACGCCGCCGACGGAGGTCTGTACGCCGAACTCCTGCAAAATCGGGATTTTGAATACACCCCCGGCGACAGGAAGTATAACGACAGCGCCTGGAACAACAAACATTCCTGGACAGCCAGGGGACTCGGCTTTACCATCGACAGTACAGCGCCTCTCCATCCGAACAACGCCCATTATGCCGTCCTGGATGCCACCACGCCCGGAGGTGCTTTGATCAACAGCGGCTTTGACGGCATACCTCTCAAAAAGGGTGAGGAATACGAATTCTCCCTCTTTGCGAGGAACGACAATGGGAAAAGCACAGCCCTGCTGGTAAAGCTCGTAGCGCAGGATGGCAGCGTACTGGCGCAGACCGTCATACAAACCCACGCACAGCAGTGGCAGAGATATACCGCCCAACTCACTGCCCAGGGCGACGCCGCCAACGCACAGCTGGAGATGTCTTTAGTCGGTCGCGTGATGTTGGATATGGTCTCCCTCTTCCCCAAAAAGACCTTCAAAGGCAGAAGCAACGGCATGAGAGCAGATCTGGCAGAAGCCATTGCCGCGATCCATCCCAGGTTCATCCGCTTCCCCGGTGGTTGTGTGTCGCATGGGGATGGCCTGGACAATATCTATCGCTGGAAAAATACCGTCGGACCTATTGAAGCCCGAAAGCCCCAGTCGAATATCTGGCGCTATCATCAGAGCGCCGGATTGGGATTCTATGAATATTTCCAGTATTGTGAGGACATCGGCGCAGAACCACTGCCAGTCATCGCCGCAGGGGTACCCTGCCAGAACTCAACGCTCACAGCAAAGGGCGGCGGTCAGCAGGGCGGTATACCGATGAATGAAATGGACCAGTATACACAGGATATCCTCGACCTCGTGGAATGGGCCAATGGACCCGTTACTTCCAAATGGGGTAAGCTGAGAGCAGAATCCGGTCACCCCGCGCCGTTCAACCTGAAATACATCGGCATCGGCAACGAAGACCTGATCACCGACATCTTTGAAGAGCGTTTCACCATGATCTATAAGGCCGTCAGGCAAAAATATCCCGGGATCACCGTCATCGGCACCGTCGGCCCCTTTTATGAGGGCACCGACTATGAGCAGGGATGGGCCCTGGCCAGCAGACTGAAAGTCCCCATGGTAGACGAACATTATTACGAGAGCCCCGGTTGGTTCATCGAGAACCAGGATTTCTATGATCATTACGATCGGCAAAAGCCCAAGGTTTATCTCGGCGAATATGCATCCTGGGGTAATACATTGTTCAATGCCCTTTCCGAGGCATTATACCTCACCAATCTCGAACGCAACGGGGATGTAGTGCAAATGGCCTCTTATGCGCCCCTGCTCGCCAGGGAAAAGCACACACAGTGGAATCCCGATATGATCTATTTCAGCAACACGGAGATCAGACCCACCGTCAACTATGAGGTGCAGAAATTATTTGGCAACAATGCCGGCAACGAATATCTGCCATCCACCATCCAGGTCTCAACGGACGCCCAGGCGGTGCGTAAGCGCCTGGGCGTCTCCATCATCCGCGACACCACCAACGGCACAGTGATCGTGAAGATGGTAAATCTTCTGCCCTTCCCAACCACCATCAAGCTCGACCTGGGCGATCTCGCAAAAGGCAGCCAGGCAGAAAAGTCCGTGTTACAAGGTCTCCCCAATGACAAGACCGCGTCCGTAACAGTCACAACAGCCACACCGGCAGGCAGGATACTAAGCGAAATTTTGCCGCCCTATTCATTAACAGTATGGAATATCCATCGATAGTCCGGACACAGCAACAGGATCATCCCCTGGCACGTTCTTACTCGCTTCTCAGGCTCTCCACCGGATTCACTAATCCTGCCTTTATTGCCTGCCAGCCGATCGTACATCCGGCAATGATAAAAGATACCAGGATGGCCAGGATAAAAATATCGGGCCCGATATTTATCTGATACGCAAAGCTCTGCAGCCAGCTATGCATCACATAATACGACAGAGGGGCCGCAAAGGCAAAAGCCAGGAAGATGAGCAGCGCGAATTCCCGGGAAAATAACGCCACAATGTCGGTTAACGAAGCCCCCAGCACCTTCCTTATCCCCACTTCCTTTGTACGCTGCGCCGCAGCGAACGCCACGAGCCCATACAGGCCAAGGCAACCGATCAATATGGCCACCACCGAAAAAAGCCGAAAAGCTACGTATTCCTTTTCCTCCTGCCTGTACCAGGCCGCAATATGCTCGTCGAGGAATTCATAGCTGAACAGCTGTTCCGGAAAAAGAGCCGACCATGTCTTATCTATCGCTGCAATGGTCTTGCGCATCCCCGACGCCTGCAGCCGCACGCTGACCGAATAAAAATTATCCGCACGATAGATCATCGCACAGGGTCTTATTTTCTTGCGCTTGGATTCGTTCTGAAAATCCTGCACCACACCAGTGATGGTGGTATACCATCTCCCATTTAATACGATGTGTTTACCAATAGCCTGCCGCGGATCCTGAAAGCCTAATTTGTGGATCATTGTCTCATTTACCACTGCAGTAAACACCGTATCTTTCTCCGTAAGGGTATTGGCTCTTACATTCTCGCCCGCCAGCAGCTTTATATCGAACATCCTGAGATAAGGCTCGTCAATGAACTTGAGCGTCGTGACGTCGTCCTTCGTAATACCCAGCTCAGGCGAGCGAAAACTCGTAGCGCCATTAGAAACGGGCGCACCCGACGAAAAGCTTATCTGTTTTACACCCGGGTTGGCGGCCAGCGCCTGTTTTAGCAACGAAGCTTTGGATTGGTCGGGGATATAAAAAGAAATAACCGCATCCTTATTAAAGCCAAGACCCCTGTTTTGCAAAAAATCCATTTGATACGCTACTATAAGCGTACCAACGATCATGACCTGTGAGATGGCAAATTGTACGGCTACCAGGCTTTTTCGTAAGGTCAATCCCCGGAACGATAACGACGCCTTGCTTTTTAGCGACACCGCCGGCCTAAAGGCGGATTGAACGAACGCGGGATACAAGCCTGCTAGCAGGATCACCGTCACGGTGAGCCCCAGGATCACGGCTATCACCGATGGCCGCATCAGCTGCGCAATATCGATCTTTATATCCAGCCATCCCGCCAGCTGCGGCAGGAACAGCCATGTAAAGAATAAACCCAGCGCCAGGGAAAAGAAGGTCATTACCGCCGTCTCGCCAAGGAATTGGGCGATCAGCTGGCGGCGGGTAGAACCCAGCACTTTCCGGACCCCTACTTCCTTGGCGCGCTTAATGGCCTGCGCCGTCGACAGGTTCATAAAATTGATACATGCGATAATAATGATAAGCACCGCAATGGCGGCCAGCCCCCAATAAGTCTCCCTCGAAGTGGTATAGCTGACCGCGTTGTCAAGATAGCGTTGATCAAAATGGATATCCGTCAGCGGCTGCAGCAGCAAATTGCTTTCTTTCGCTATATTCTCTCCCCAATTCTTGGCAATAAAGGGTTTCATCCTCTTTCCCAGCCGGCCCACCGGATAGTTTTCCGGCAGGACGATGTAAGTACCTCCCTGGGGTATCGCATAGAAGTTGGATAGCATACCCTTTATCTCATTCTTTATCGTTTCCAGAGACACGAGGGCGCTCAAAGGCAAATGAGTATTTCCCGGCAGATCCTTGATAACACCCGCCACCTTTAAATTATAGGAATTGTCTGCATTGATCACCTGCCCAATCGCTTCCTTGCTGCCAAAATATTTATGCGCGACGCTTTCCGTCAACACCACCGAATTGGGCGCCGATAGGGCCGTAGCAGGGTTGCCTTCCAGCCACTGGTAGTCGAATACTTTGGTGAACTGTTCATCGGCAAAGGCAAACGATTTTTCCTCGTACCGGGTGCCCCCCTCGACTTTTATGATCATTGATGGCTGGAACAGGACCTGTGATACAGCCTCCAGTTCGGGAAAGTCATTACGCATGGCCGGGACCACCGCCATAGATACGCTTGGATTGAAATCTATCCCGTTGAGGGTCACCCGGTAGATGCGATCGGATTTTGAGAACCATTTGTCGTAGCCCAGCTCGTATTTTACAACTAAAAAGATCACCAGGCACGATGCAATACCTAATGTGAGGCCCAGTATATTGATGAGACTGTAAGCCCTATGGCCCCTGATGGTCCGCCATGCAGTTTTGGTATAATTCATAATATCTGGCCCTCAACAGCCGTGCCAGTAGCGCAACCAAATGATAACAATATCATTGTAATTACCACACCTTAAAAACCCGTTCGTTTTCGAACATACATTGTACGATCTCCAACGGCAACTATCCTTGCGTCATTTATTTCTTTAAATTGGTCATATGAAACCTTACTCCCGTTTCCCCATCTCTCTCCTCCTTTGCCTCCTTTTGGCCGGCAGCACAACCCCCGTCCTGAGCCAAACCACCGTCCCTGACAGTCTCCGCTCCTCGCATCTGAAGGCCTCTGACAGCCTGGCCCCCACCCCCACAGCATCCGCCGAACTCAATCGCCTGGTCGGATTGGACGCAGCAGCCCGCCAGTCCGGCGACAGCATCACTCGCTTAAAGATCGCCCTCCAGGTCAGAACACTCCTGAATGATGCCGGGGATGGCATCCTCGCCGTCGCCCACGCATACTCCGTGTTAAAGGACTCTACAAAGGTCTTTGAGTCCCTGACAGATTATGCCCGCCTCGGCCTCGGAGATAAAAGGATATGCAACGGAGAAGACAAAAAATTTACCTGGCTGGCCGGAAACCCTCGTTTTACTGCCATTTGCCGGCTCATGAAAAAAAACACCAAGCCCGTCAGCCGCGCCACCAGGATCTTGAATTTCCGGGACACCGGCTATTTACCCGAAGACATCGAATACGACAGCCAGGAAAGATCTTTCCTCTTCACCAGCGTCTTACAGCCTGCTATCTTTCGTCTCACAGCGGACGGCAGTTGCCGGAAATTCGCGGCTTCCTCCAGCAGCTGGCCGATGATGGCCATAAAGATCGATCAACGCAAAGGACTCGTCTGGGCCACAGAAATGGCGATACCCGGATTTGGTGGACACGCGGATACGGCAAAAGGCTGGTCGGCAGTCTGTTGTTTCGATCTTCACTCAGGCAAATTGAAAGAAAGGTTCGAAGCTCCCGAAGGAGCGCAGTGGGGTGATATGATACTGAACAGCCAGGGTGCCCCCATCGTTTGTGACGGACAGTCCGGCGCCATCTTCCGGCTCCGGCAAAAGGTTTGGGAAAGATTAGACAAAGGAGACTTCATTTCCCCGCAAACACCCGCGCTCACCGCAGATGGGAAATATCTCATCGTACCCGACTATGTCCGCGGACTGGCAGTGATGGACATCGGGACAGGCAGCGTCACCTGGATACAAAACCACCCGAAAGATCCTTGCGCGCTCAACGGCGTCGACGGCGCCTATCTCGTAAAAGACAAGCTCTATCTGACACAAAATGGCGTCAATCCTGAACGGGTGGTGGAAGTACAACTGGACAGCACGCTCAGAAAGGTCACAGGCCACACGGTCATCGAAAGGGCCACACCCGAACTTGGCGATCCTACACACGGTGTAGTGGTCGGCGGTAGTTTCTACTATATTGCCAATTCCGGTTGGGACGCGTTGGACCAGCACGGCCGGCAGGTCGGCCGCATGACCCGCCCATCGCTCATGCGATATCGCATTGCCACGCTCCGGTCGATACAGTAACCACCGGCAGACTTGCCGTATTCTGCATAAAAGCGTACATTCCCTTATGATTACTGCAGCTGAATTCAGAAAGCACGTCTCAAAAACCTTGTCCCAACGGTTAAAACCTCTCGGCTTCAAAGGTTCAGGTTTTCGTTTTACCATGGATTCGGAACAATTTGCTTTTATCCTCGGCTTCCAGCCCAGCCTGTATGGTGGTCTTTGCTATGTAGAATTCGGTGTCCAGCCAAAAGCGCTCGACCATATACACGGAGAGAAAGTTGATCTCACAAAGATCAAATACTATGAATGCGAATTTCGGATGCGTCTCAGGAATGAAGATAACTCCGACCAATGGCTATATTCCGACGACCCGGAGACAAATGTTCAGAAAGCCAATAGAATTGGTGATGCCATAGCTATTATGACAACGGACACCCGGTTAGCCTGGGTATTGGTTAAAATATACGAAAAGAGAGACCTGAGAAAAGCCAAACAATTTGCCACAGTCGCGCTTTATAAACTTGGCGGCGGAGGTTCTTTCTCGGGTCGGTCAGATTTCGAGAGTGTATTGGCCGCATCGGAATAAAGCCCTGCGCCCTATTTCCTAAATATCCTGAATATATCCAGCCCCAGCGCATACGCCATCAATGCAAACAGCAGTATCATCCCCACCATCTGCGCATACTCGATGAACTTATCGCTCGGTTTCCTGCCCGTGATCATCTCCACCAGCGTGAAGAGCGCATGCCCTCCATCCAAAGCCGGTATAGGCAACACATTCATAAAAGCCAGCAGAATGCTGAATATCGCCGTCAGGGTCCAGAACGACTCCCAATCCCACACCGGCGGGAATACATTCGTAATGCTGATCACGCTCCCCAGCGAGTCCTGCGCCTTCACTTCCTTGGACGTGAACAGCAGCCGCAGATTGCGGATATAGTTCGTCAACGTCTGCACGCTCTTTTTCACCCCCGCGGGTATCGCCTGTGCCAGGGTATAGTTGATCTGCTTATAGCCCAGTATTTTTTCCGGGCTCCTGGTGTACAGGTGATAATTCCCATCCTTCACTTCCGTTATGCTCGTCCGGATCGTATCCTTCCCACGCAGCACCGTCACCGGCACCGTCGTCAGTTTGTTCGTGTCCACATAGAGTGCCGCCTTCAACCAGTCGGAGTTCCAATAGGCAGGTCTGCCTGCCACCGTCAGCATCGTATCCCCCTTCTGTAGGGCAGGACCCGTGAACATAGCGTCCTTCTTTATCGAATCCACCACCATCTGGTATTTGATATAAGTGAAGCCGCCCAGGCGATTCTTGTTCAGCTGGTTGATAAATCCCGGCGGTATAGCCAGCTCCATCTGCTGACCATTCCGCTCGATGGTAATGCTCTTGGCTTCGTTCATGATGATCTCCGATCCCGTCGTACCCACTCTTTCCAGGCGCTTGCCCGCCACCGCCAGGATCTTGTCGCCATCCTGCATCCCGATCTTCGTAGCCAGACTGTCCACCGACACGCCATACTTCAGGTTAGCCACGGGTATATAACGTTCCCCCCATATCCACATGATCATGATAAAGATGACGAGGGCCAGGATCACATTCACCGTCACCCCGCCCAGCATGATGATCAGACGCTGCCAGGCCGGTTTGCTGCGGAACTCATAAGGCTGCGGAGGCAGGTTCATCTGCTCCTTGTCCATGCTCTCGTCGATCATGCCCGAGATCTTCACATACCCGCCAAAAGGTATCCATCCGAGACCATATTCCGTCTCGCCTATCTTCTTTTTGAAAATAGAGAACCAGGGGTTGAAAAAGAGGTAGAACTTCTCTACCCGGCATTTGAACCACCGCGCCGGGAAAAAATGTCCCGCTTCATGCAGCACTACCAGTATAGAGAACGATAAGATGAATTGCAGTATCTTGATACCAACTGCTGACCAGTCTATTGCTAATAATATCATAAGTTTTACAGCTTAATTAGGGACGCGGCGAAGTTACGGGCCTCCCCATCGCTTTCAAAATATTCTTCCAGTGTAGGATGCTCGATAAAAGCCACTTGCTGCATCGTACGCTCCACCAGATCCGTCATATCCAAAAAGCCTATCCGGTTCCGCAGGAACGCAAAGACCGCGATCTCATTGGCTGCATTCAGCACACAGGGAAGGTTCCCGCCCTTGAAGAGCGCCTCCGTAGCCAGCGTCAGGTTCCGGAACGTCTTCACATCCGGCTCCTCGAATGTCAAGGTCCCCGGCTTCCGGAAGTCGTATCGTGGGAAATTGCTGGCGATCCGCCGGGGGAACGACAACGCATATTGTATCGGCAGCTTCATATCCGGCAACCCCATCTGCGCCTTGATGCTCCCATCCTCGAACTGGATCATGCTGTGGATGATGCTCTGGGGATGGATGATCACCTGAACCTGGTCCGGCTGCAGGTTGAAAAGCCATTTGGCCTCGATCATCTCCAAACCCTTGTTCATCAATGTGGCCGAGTCGATCGTGATCTTGGCCCCCATATTCCAGTTCGGATGCTGCAGCGCATGGTCCCTTTTTACGTTCACCAGGAAGTTGGGCTTCTTCCCCAGGAAAGGCCCCCCGCTTGCAGTAAGGACGATCTTTTCTATCCGGCTACGGGTTTCTCCAACCAAACATTGGAAGATGGCCGAATGTTCGGAATCCACCGGAATGATAGGCGCCCGCTTTTCGATGGCCTTTTGCATGACGATGTCACCCGCCACTACGAGCGTTTCCTTATTGGCCAATGCCACCGCCTTACCGTTGTCGATAGCCTGGAGCGTGGGACGCAGACCCGCAAAACCCACGATAGCCGCCAGCATGATGTCATAAATGTCCATGGCCGCCACCTCTTCCAGGGCCTTTTCGCCGGTGAAAACCTTGATCGGCTCCGCCGACAGGGCCTCCCGCACTTTCGGGTATTTCTTCTCATCCCCGATCACCACCACATCCGGCTTGAAATGCAAGGCCTGCCGGATCAGCAGGTCATCATTGGACTGCCCCGTCAATACCTCCACGCTAAAAAGAGATGGATGGGCATCGATCACTTCCAGGGCCTGCCGGCCGATCGATCCAGTAGATCCGAATATAGCAATACGTTTTTTTGTTACGCCGTTTGACATTTTACTCAATGTATTTTTCCAGTTCACCCGCCAGCTTCCGGTCATTGCTCAGCCGGGGTACTTTGTTTTGACCACCCAGTTTCCCCACCGATTTCATATAATCGATAAAACCATGTTTCTTGACGGCGCGGATCTGAAGGGGTTGCAGGATATTTCCCGTGATCAGATCGTCGTAATATATGTTTTTATTGCGTAGGTTGGCATCAACTTTTATGGCAAACTGGCCCAGGTCCGACGGTTTGTTCTCGAACTCGACAAACCATTCGTGATAAGACTTGCCCTCACCCTGCTGGATCATAGGCGCCACCGTGAATTCCGTGATATGCAGCCCCTCTTCCTCCGCCGCCTTCATCAGGCTGTATTCCACCTCCTCCCCGATCACATGCTCGCCAAATGCGGATATAAAATGTTTCGTTCTCCCCGTCACGACCAGCCGATAAGGCTCCGTGGAGACAAAACGCACCGTATCGCCGATACTGTACCCCCACAACCCGGCATTCGTGCTCACGATGAGCGCATAGTTCTCACCCACCTTCACATCCTTCAGGCTAAGCCGCTCCGGGTTCTCTTTACCGAACTCACCCACGGGAACAAATTCGAAGAAGATCCCGCTATTGGTGTTCAGCAACAACCCGTCCCCGTCGCGAATGTCCTGGAAGGCGAAGAAACCCTCCGAAGCCGGAAAGGTCTCGATCGTATCCACTTTTCTGCCGATGCTGTCGAACAGCTTGGCCTTGTAAGGCTCGAAGTTGACCCCACCGTGCACCAGCACCGAGAAATTAGGGAATATATCCTTGATAGGCTTGCCGGTTTTTTCCATCAGTCGGTCGAAGTACATCTGCACCCACGGCGGAATGCCGCTAATTAAGGTCATATCCTGGTCCAGCGTCTCCTCCACGATCTTATCCAGCTTCGTCTCCCAGTCCTCGATACAGTTCGTTTCATAGGAGGGAAGCTGGTTCGTACGGAGGTACCGGGGTACATGATGGTTGACGATCCCGCTCAGCCGGCCCGTGGGAATACCCGCGATCCGCTCCAGCTCCGGACTCCCCGAAAGAAAGATCATCTTCCCGTCGGAAAAGGCCGTATTCCCCGTCGAGGCCATATAACAAAGGAGCGCATTACGGGCCGTATTGATATGGTTGGAAATGGAATCCTTGGAAATGGGGATGTATTTGATCCCGCTCGTCGTACCCGAGGTCTTCGCCAGGTAGATAGGTTTGCCCTGCCACAGCACATTGTGACGGCCCTCTTTTATCTGCGCAATATACCCCGAGAACTGCTCATAGTCCCGGATCGGCACCGCCTGCCTGAATTCCTCGTAGGTCTTTACCTCCCCCAGCTTGTGCTCCTCTCCAAACGCCGTCTTGCTCCCCACCCGCAACAGGTCTTTAAGAATGGTCTCCTGATCGCTCACCGCCGTCGTCATCCCCTTCTGAATGGACTTATATATATATGATGCAAATGGTCTTGCCAAAAAGGATTTGATCTTCATATTCATGCCGGCAAACCTACAAGAAAAAGGTCATTCGGCAATACCCCCCATTTTACCCCTATTTTCCCCTGTATCCCGCCTTCCCGCCT
>Ga0105240_10002093_pt1 | contig 32640 bp, 26 predicted proteins | sample KBSC54metaG_FD_80426 | JGI IMG/M metagenome (GOLD analysis project Ga0105240, IMG submission 80426) | Corn rhizosphere microbial communities from Kellogg Biological Station, Michigan, USA - KBS C5-4 metaG | ecosystem: Host-associated > Plants > Roots > Rhizosphere > Soil | place: Michigan, USA... | reverse complement strand
GAGGCGGCGACGACGAGCTTCCGGAAGACGCTGGTCTTGGCGGACATCTAAGTAGTTCCTTCGATCTTTCTTGCGCTTCGGCCTGTCCGTCGCGCTGACAACGGGAAACTACGAAATGGCGGGACGAGTCTGTACTTACGGGCGCCGTCAGTTTCTGACAAAGTGCGTCAGTTTCTTACAGGGGCCGTAAGAATTACCTGCCTCCCCTTCATGGGGAGGGACAGCGTCGCGCAGCGACGCAGGGCGGGGATGTCGGATGCAAGCACGATGGTTCGGTGGGTATCGAGCTTGGCTCCAGATTCGCCCACCCTGACCGCTGCGCGGTCTTCCCTCCCCATGAAGGGGAGGGAGGCAGATCAGAACGCCTTGAAGGCGACGCTGATCGACAGGCCGGGGTGGTTGTCGTCCATGCGGATGCGGGCGCCGTGGCGCTTGGCGACGGCGGCGACCAGGGCGAGGCCGAGGCCGTGGCCGGGGGTGGAGCGGGCGTCGTCGGCGCGGACGAAGCGGCGCAGCACGCGCTCGCGATCGCCGGGCGCGATGCCGGGGCCCTGGTCGCTGACGACGACCGCCGCCTCGGCGCCCTGGCGCTCCACCCGGACCGTCACCTGGCCGCCCCGGGGCGAGAACTTGATGGCGTTGTCGACGAGGTTGGCGGCAAGCCGCACCACCAGCGTGGGCTCGCCCAGGATCTGGGCCGGCGCGGCCTCGCAGACGAGGGCGACGCCGGCGTCGTCCGCCACGGCGTCGTAGAGATCGACGACGGCGCGGGCGGCCTCGTCGAGCCGCATGGGCTGCAGGCCGCCATCCGCCCCAGCCTCGACCTCGGCGATGTCCAGCAGGGCCTGGAAGGTGGCCAGGATCTCCTCCGTCTCGGCCGCGGCCCGTTCGGCTCCGGCGCGGGCGGCCTCGAGCGTCGGGGCGGCGGCAACGTCCTCGAGGTGGGTCTTCAGGCGGGCGATCGGGGTGCGCAGGTCGTGGGCGATCCGGTTGGAGACGTCGCGCAGGCCGAGGACCAGGGCGTTGATCCGCTCCAGCATGGTGTTGACGTGGCGCGAGAGGGCGCCGAGCTCGTCGTCGGCGGCCTCGCCGGGCGCGCGGGCCGAGAAGTCGCCGCGGCGGACCCGGTCGGCCACGGCGTTCACCGCCTCGACGCGGCGCAGCATCTGGCGGCTGACGGCGAAGCCGATCGCCAGCGCCGCCAGGGTGGCGCCGCTGAGCGTCCACAGCGCCAGGCTCAGCATCTGCCCTTCCAGGTCGGTGAGGCGGAAACGGCTGCCGACGTAGAGGTAGCCGTAGGCGCCGTCGCCGCGCGAGCTCATGTCGACCCGCGTGGCCAGCCCCCAGGGCTGCGTGCGCTGGCCCTCGAGATAGATGTAGTGCCACGGCGTCGAGGGCGGGCCGCGGCCGAGGCACTGACCGAGCCCGGAGATCGTCCACCAGGGGCAGCGGACCGGCGACAGCTCGCCGAACCCCTTGTCGCCGTTGACCACCTTCCCCTTGAACTCGTAGCGCAGGAAGCTCTGCAGCGGCTGGCCCTTGGCGATCGCCTCGGCGTTGAACAGCACATGGCCATCGACCATGCTGTTCACTAGGTTCTCGCGCACCGGGATGCGGAAGTCGGCGCCGCCGTCGGTGGCGGCGGGCGCCGCGGGGGGCGGTCCTTCCGAAGAGCCCAGCATCGCGTCCTTCTTCATGCGGCTGGCGGTGTTGAGGGCGGCGGTCTGCACCGAGGCGACGTCGGCGCGGACGATCAGCACATAGGCCAGGCCCACGAACAGCGCCGCCCCCAGCACCAGCGGGGCGGCGAAGGCGGCGGTCAGGCGCCAGACGGCCGAGCCGCGGCTGCGGCGGACCTCGGCGGGCGCGGCTTCAGGCGACCTGGTTGGAGCGGAGGACAAAGCCCTGCTTCCTCACCGTCTCCACCAGCGGACGTCCGGCCACGGCCTCCAGCTTGCCGCGCAGGCGCGAAAGGTTGACGTCGATGACGTTGATCTGGGGCGGGATGCGGTACTCCGGCCAGGCGGCGTTCCAGATCATCTCGCGCGAGATCACCATGTCATGGTTCTCGGCCAGGAACCTCAGGATGTCGAATTCCTTGGGCGAGACCTCCACGTGCTCTCCGCGCCAGTGGACGGTGCGCGCCTTGAGCCGCAGGTCCAGCGCGCCCAGAACCAGGGCGTCGGGGGTCGCCTGGGAGGCGGCCCGGCGGAGCAGGGCCCGCAGCCGCGCCACCAGCTCGTCGGAGTCGAAGGGCTTGGCCAGGTAGTCGTCGGCGCCGGCGTCCAGGCCCTCGATCCGGTTGCGCGTGGCGCCGAGGTTGGAGAGCACCAGGGCGGGGGTGCGCACGTCGAGGGCGCGCAGGCGCTCCAGGGCCTGAAGGCCGTCCATGCCTTCCACCATGCGGTCGAGAATCAGGACGTCGAAGGTCTCCTCGGCAGCGCGCTTCAGGGCCTCCTCGCCACGGGTGAGGTGGCAGACCTCGCAGCCGTTCCAGCTGATCAAGGCGGCGCTCACCCGATCGGCGGCGTCCTGGTCGTCCTCCAACAGCAGAATGCGCAAGATCGTCCCTTGCCGAAGCGGCGGCCTGAAAGGCGGCTTCGCGCGGCGCGCCCTGCGGCCTAGATTGCGGGACCGGCAGGTTGATAGCAAGCCGCGCAGGGGATGAGGGGTCGGTCGGCGGTGTTGCGCGGACGGTGCATCGGGTGGGGAGCGGCGCTGGTCCTGGCCGCCCTGGCCGCGCCTGTCCTGGCCGCGCCGCCCGGCGACCGCAAGGTGAGCTCCGGCAAGGGCGCGGCGCCGCCCAATGTCAGCCAGGCCGGTCGGCCCGGCGCCTCGTCGCCGAGCAATCCGGTGTCGCCCGCGCCGCCGGCGCCTTCGCGCGGTCCCTCCATCGCAGCGCGCGACGAGCCGACTGTGAAGCAGCTGATCGCGCCGGCCCGGGTGCTGTTCGAGGTGTTGCGCGCCGGCGAGACCCGCACCCAGGTCTTCGCGCTCGTGGAAAGCGATCTCACCGTCTCCCTGCTGTCCGAGGACGAGAGCAGCACCGCCGCGCAGATGACCATCGTTGCGCCGGACAACAAGGTGCTGTGCGATCGCCAGCGGCTGGCCTGCGATTTCCATGCAGCCGTGGCGGGCGTGTACCGCCTGACCGTGAAGAACATGACCGCCGTGCCGGGTAATTTCAGCCTGGTGTTCTCCAAGCCGCTGACGCCGTTCACGCCGGGAAAGAGCCGCTAGATGAGGCGCCCCGCCCTTCCGCGAAGTCACAGTCTTACGGGCTTTGTCAGTAGGCGCTTTGGCGCTGGGTGGCGTAGCTACGTCACGGACCGGCCGGCGAGGACGATGCCAGCGTCTTTGACCTCATCTCTGATCGCCGGCCTGGTCGCAGCGGCCATGACGCTGGCTGCGCCCGCGGCGGTGGGGGCGCCCTTGCCTGACGGCGGGGCGACCGCCGCGGAGGTGGCCGCGGCGCTGCAGGCCAAGGGCTACGCGGCGACCCTGGGCACGGACTCTGTCGGCGACCCGAAGATCACCAGCGCCGCCGAGGGCTCGCGGTTCGTGGTGCTGTTCTACGGCTGCCGCCATGGCCCGCGCTGCACCAGCATCGAATTCTCGGCGGCCTTTCACGTCGAAGGCGGGCTGAAGCTGACCGACATCAACAGCTGGAGCCGCCGTCACCGGTTTGGCCGGGCGTACCTCGACCAGGAGAACGACCCCTACATCCAGATGGATCTGGACGTGGAGCACGGCTTCACGAGCGAGGCGATCGAGAACAACATCGACACCTGGGACTCCGTCCTGGCCGCCTTCCGCCGCATGCTGCTCTGCGCCAGCAAGCCGGCGGACGATCCGTGCAAGGCGGACAATCGCTGACGGAGAGGGCGACTACGCCCGCGGATGGTCCGCCGCCAGGCGCAGCAGGCGTTCGTGCACGGCGATCGCACCGGGCGACGACGGGTTCAGGCGCTCGAACAGAGGCTGGCAGCGGCGGCGATAGGCGTCGAGCTCGATGTCGTGGACGCGGTGGGCGTGCAGCAGGGCCTCGGCGCCGGCCTCCGCCTCGAAGTCGGGGTAGTAGTAGCCGTAGTCCTTCAGGAACGCGGAGTTGTGGATCAGCGGATAGCCGCCCCACAACACCTCGTAATAGAGGTAGTTCAGCCCGTTCTCCCACTGGTGGGTGACCACCGCGTCGGCGTGGTCGGCCAGGAAGTGGGCGCCGATGAACCGGGGCTCGGCCGTGAGGACGCCCGCGCGGGTCGCCTGCAACTGGGTGGCGAAGGTGCGGAAGTGGTCGTCCTCGCGGTAGGGCAGGGCGTTGGTCACATAGATCGCCCGGAACGCCGACGGATCGCGACGCCAGGCCGCCTCGCAGACCAGCATCGGCAGGTGGCTGGTCTTCATCACGGTGATGTTGGGGTCCATCACCCCGACCCGCCATGCCGCGCTCCCCGGGCGGTAGCCGAAGCGCGCCTGCACCTCGGCCGGTTCGCCCTCGATCATCAGGGGGGACCAGATCTGCTGAACCTCGTGCACCGGGCAGCGGTAGATGGTCTCGCACCAGCCCTTGTAGGTGTGGATGTGCTGCGGCGTCATCCAGATGGCGTCGTAGTAGTCGCGATCGAAGTAGAGTTCCGCGTCGGCCCGCGGCTTGGGGCGGGCGGCGATGGCCTCCATCGAGATCACCGCGCCGTTGCCGCCCTTGTAGCAGATCAGCCGGCAGCCGTTGGCCCGCAGCGCCTGCACGGTCGGCTCGTCGATCGCCGCGCCCAGGCCGACGACATAGTCGAGCTCGGTCAGCACCTGCGGGGTGCGAACGATGTCCTCGGGCGCGACGCCGTAGCGCTCGGCCGACTCGATCGGTTCTCCGTCGCCATGGTTCAGCAGGAAGACGCGGGCGCAGTCCGGGGCGTTGCGGAACAGCTGGTAGAGGAACAGCACGTTCTGGCGCAGGCCGTTCTCGAACAGGGCCAGCGACCCGTCGCCCTTCACGAAGACGGTGATCCCAACGGTGTAGCCGCGCTCGGGCAGACTGCGGCGTCTGCGTCTGGCTTCACCCATCTTCAGGCGCCCACCTTCACCGGAACAGTTCCTTCTTCACCGAGACGCAACCGCTGCCGGCCGGCGTCAGGTAGACCTGCACGGCCGGACCGCCGTCGGACGCGCGCACGTCGCGCAGCATCACGTGTTCGCCGGTGAAGCGTGCGAACGGGCCGGCCTTCACTGCCGAGCACGACTGTGGCCAGTAGATGGTCTGCTCGTACATGCCGGCGCAGCCGGGTGCGATGGTCAGGGTGGAGAAGCGGTTGCGTCCCCCGGCTGGATCGCCGCTCTCGATCACGATGACCGTGGGCCAGCGGTCGCCGTCCGGACCCAACGGCTGGACCACGAAGTTGGCGGGCTGTCCCTCGAACAGGAAGCCGGCGACCTGCTGCACCTTGGCCGCGCATTGCGTCAGGTGGATCTGGCGCAGGGCGCCCAGCAGTTGCTGCATCGCGTCGGGGCTGTCCGCCAGGCTGCGTCCGGCGGAGGCGTCGGCGACCGGTGGCGAGGCAGGCGCGGCCGGTCGGGTCGGCGTCGCCGGCCTAGCCGGCGGGTGCGTGGGCGCGGCCGGCGTGGCGGGCGCGTGGCGGCCCGGCGGCTCCGCCTCAGCCGGCCGTAGCCGGAGAGTCTGGGCGGCCGCGCCCAGGGTGAGCGGCAGGATCGCGACCGCCAGCGTCAGCTGCGCCGCCCTGCGGGCCGCCCGCCCATGAATGAGAGCCTTCCTGGCCAAATGCGTCTCTCCGGCCCTAGCCCGTCAACCGTTCCAGCAACTCGGAATGCTGGCGCTGCACGGCCGGATTGTCGATGTGGAAGCGCCAGAGCGTCTCTAGCACCCGGGGCCGATCCGCGGCGGCCCTCGCCGGATGGTCGCGCAGAGCATCGTGCAGCACCTGGCCGCCGGTGACGGGATCGAATTCGGGGTAGTAGTAGCCTGTCTCCTTGAACATCTCGGAATTGTGGATCAGGGGCCAGCCCAGGTAGAGGACGTCCCAGTAGAGGTAGTTCAGGGCGTTCTCCCACTGGTGGGTGACGACGGCGTCGATGTGCGCGCCCAGCATCTGCGCCAGCGGGAAGCGGCCCTCGGCGAACACGCGCCCGGCCCGGCTGATATCGAGGCTGGCGCAGAACTGCTCGAAGTGCGGATTGCCGATCAGGTGGCTGGCGCTGAACAGCAGGATGCGGTCGATCAGCTTCGAATCCCGCCGCCAGGCCTGCTCGGCTACGAGCAACGGGAAGTGGAAGGTCTTCACCACATTGACGTTCGGATCGAACACGCCCAGCCGCCACTTGCCGCCCGGGGGCGGGCGCCAATGCGGGTTGGTCTTCGACCGGTGCGCCGACTGCTCAAGGCAGATCGGGCTCCAGATGTGCGGGACAAGCTCGACGCTGCGGCTGCGGGTGATCCGGGCGTAGGCGTGGTTGGTCCGCCAGTGCTGCGGCGTGATCCAGACCGAATCGAACTCGAGGTCGATGACGTTGTCGCCATACGGCACCCGGTTCGCCATCGATTCGAAGTTCATGATCATGGTGTTGCCGGCCATGTAGGAGACCAGCTTGCCGCCCCGCTCCTGCAGCTTGCGGGTGATGGAAGGCTCGGCGCGAGCGCCCATCTCGATGATGACGTCCAGTCGCTCTGACGCGTCGACCAGGTCCAGGGTGGGAATCCCGAACATGTCCGCCAGCGGATGGGGCAGGGCCGCGCCGGCGGGACAGTTGACGAAGCAGACCAGTTCCACCTCGGGCAAACGCTGGAACAGCAATGCCAGGTAGACGATGTTCTGGTTGACGCCGCTCGACCACAGCGCGCCGAGCGGGTCGATCCCGGCGACGGCGGTCAGGCCGATCTTGAGGCCGGTCTTCAACGGGGGGCGGCGTCCCTGCGCCGGGCATCAGGAGATGGCTGTGACAACGGACGCTCCGCGGCGATCAGAATGACTGGTGAGAGCGTTCAGCGCCCCCGCCGCCCGATAGGGAGGCAGGGGCGCTGCGACGCACGCCCGCGTTCTTAGAGCGAACGCATCACCACTTGAAGCCGGCGCCGGCCGATCCGCCCACATCGCCGTGGCCGGAGACCGCCACGCCCGCCCCGACGAAGAAGCGGTCCCCAGGCCGCGCCTGGTAGCGCAGGCTGAAGCCCTCTTCGCCGTGGTAGTAGCCGACACCGCCGCTGAGCGACTGCTCGCCAGGCGCCAGGTTGGGGCTGACCGCGGTCATCGCGAAGGCCATGGCGATGCCGCCGTAGGCCCGTTGCGCCACCCGGTTGGTGTAGTCGATCGCGTAGTTGCGGTCGGCGAGCGACATCGACTGCAACTGGCCGAGGTTCACCGCGTCGGTCAGGTTCTGGCCTGCCGCGACGTTGGTCAGCCTGCGCTCGTTGCCCGTGGAGCCGAACGACACCGTGTTCGGCGCACTGGCCACCGAGTTCTGGCCGATGGCCACCGCGTTGGTCGCGCCGGCCTGGACCACCGCCCCCGAGCCGAGCGCCACGCCGCCTGCGGCATTGACAGCCGCGTTGTGACCGATGGCCACCCCTTCGCTGGCGTTGGGGCCGATGAAGGAGTTGAAGCCAACGGCGGTGGCGTTGTCGGAGCCGGCGGTGATGGTCGCGCCGGCGCCCAGGGCCGTGCCGCCCGAGGCGTTGTCGTTGGCGTGGTAGCCGACCGCCGTGTCGTTCGGACCGGCAGCGTGCGCCCCGTCGCCGAAGGCGGCCGAGTTGGTTCCGGCCGAGGCGTTGGCGCCCACGGCGGTCCCGCCCGCTCCGGTGACCGTGCTGCCGGGCCCGACGTTCACGGCATCGGAGAGGCTGCTCGAGGTCCCGAACCGCGTGTCGACGTAGGTCGACAGGCTGGTGAGCGAGCTCGAGATGCTGATCTCGGAGGTCGAGACGTTGGCCAGGGTCGCGTTCGTGCCGCTGAGCGAGGAGCTGATCTGGCTGAGCGACGTCGAGACCGAGCCGGAGACGCGGGCCAGGTTGGAGTTGGTGTCACTGAGCGACGAGCTGACCTGGCTGAGCGAGCCGGAGATGCTCACCTGGGAGGTCGAGACGCCGGTCAGGCTCGTGCTGGTGTTGCTGAGCGAGGAACTGATCTGGCTGAGCGAGGTCGAGACCGAGCCGGAGACCTGGGCCAGGTTGGAGTTGGTGGCGCTGAGCGACGAGCTGACCTGGCTCAGCGAGCCGGAGATGTTGACCTGCGACGTGGAGACGTTGGCCAGGCTCGTGTTGGTGTTGCTGAGCGAGGAACTGACCTGGCTGAGCGAGCCGGAGATACTGACCTGGGACGTCGAGACGCCGGTCAGGCTTGTGTTGGTGTTGCTGAGCGAGGAGCTGACCTGGCTGAGCGAGCCGGAGATGCTGACCTGCGAGGTCGAGACGTTGGCCAGGTTTGAGTTGGTGTCGCTGAGCGAGGCGCTGACCTGGCTCAGCGAGCCGGAGATGCTCACCGTAGACGTCGAGACGTTGGCCAGGCTGGTGTTGGTGTTGCTGAGCGAGGAGCTGACCTGGCTGAGCGAGCCTGAGATGCTCACCGTAGACGTCGAGACATTCTCCAGGATCGTGTCGATGTCGCTGAGCGAGGAGCTGATCTGGCTGAGCGAGGTCGAGACCGAACCGGAGACCCGGGCCAGGTCGGAGTTTGTGCTGCTGAGCGAGGAGCTGAGCTGGCTGGTCGAGGTGGAGACGCCGCTCAGCGAGCTGCTGATCTGGCTCAGCGACAACGAGTGCTGAGCCAGCGAGGTCGACTGGTTCGACGTCGAGGTCGAGATGTTGGTCACGGTCGAGTTGGTGTCGCTGAGCGACGAACTGATCCGGCTGACCGACGATGACACGTTGCTCAGGCTGGTGTTGGTGTTGCTGAGCGACGAGCTGATCTGGCTGAGAGAGGTCCCGGTCGCGGTCGAGAGCGAACTGACCCCCGTGGACAGCGAACTGATGCCGGTCGACGTGGACGTCGAGAGGGAGCTGACGCCGGTCGAGAGGGAGCTGATCCCGGTTGACGTGGAGGTCGAGAGCGAGCTGACGCCCGTCGAGAGAGAACCGATCCCGGTCGAGGTCGAGGTCGAGAGGGAGCTGACGCCCGTCGAGAGGGAGCTGATCCCGGTCGAGGTGGAGGTCGAGAGGGAGCTGACCCCCGTCGAGAGGGAACTGATCCCGGTCGAGGTGGAGGTCGAGAGCGAGCTGACGCCCGTCGAGAGAGAACCGATCCCGGTCGAGGTCGAGGTCGAGAGCGAGCTGACGCCCGTCGACAGCGAGTCGACGCCCGTCGACAGGGAGCTGATCCCAGTCGAGGTCGAGGTCGAGAGCGAGTCGACGCCCGTCGAGAGGGAGCTGACGCCTGTCGACAGAGAGCTGACGGTCGTCGAGATCGAACTGACGGTCGTCGACATGGAGCTCACGGCCGTCGACACGGAGGTGAAGCCCGTCGACAGGGAACTGACGCCTGTCGAGAGCGAGCTGATGCCGGTCGAGGTGGACGTCGACAGCGAGCTGATCCCGGTCGAGGTGGAGGTCGAGAGCGAGCTGACGCCCGTCGAGAGCGAGCTGATCCCGGTCGAGGTGGAGGTCGAAAGAGAGCTGACGCCCGTCGAGAGCGAGCTGATCCCCGTCGACGTGGAGGTCGAGAGCGAGCTGACGCCCGTGGAGAGCGAGCTGATCCCGGTCGAGGTGGAGGTCGAGAGCGAGCTGACGCCCGTGGAGAGGGAGCTGATCCCGGTCGAGGTCGATGTTGAGAGGGAGCTGACGCCCGTCGAAAGCGAGCTGATCCCTGTCGACGTGGAGGTCGAGAGCGAGCTGACGCCCGTCGAAAGCGAGCTGATGCCGGTCGACGTGGACGTCGACAGCGAGCTGATCCCCGTCGACGTAGAGGTGGACAGCGAGCTGACGCCTGTCGAGAGCGAGCTGATCCCGGTCGAGGTGGAGGTCGAAAGGGAGCTGACGCCCGTCGAAAGCGAGCTGATGCCAGTCGACGTTGAGGTCGACAGCGAGCTGATCCCGGTCGAGGTCGATGTCGAGAGCGAGCTGATGCCGGTTGAGGTCGATGTGGAGAGCGAACTGATCCCTGTCGACGTGGAAGTCGACAGTGAGCTGACGCCCGTGGAGAGGGAGCTGATGCCGGTCGAGGTCGAGGTCGAGAGCGAGCTGACGCCCGTCGACAGGGAACTGATCCCGGTCGACGTTGAGGTCGACAGCGAGCTGATCCCGGTCGAGGTCGAAGTCGAGAGAGAGCTGATGCCGGTCGACGTGGACGTCGAGAGGGAGCTGATGCCCGTCGACAGCGACGTCACGGCGGACGAGGTCGAGGTCGAGAGGGACGTGATCGCCGTGGACGTCGAGGTCGACAGCGAACTGATCCCGGTGGACAGCGAATCGACCCCCGTCGACAGGGAGCTGACGCCCGTGGACAGCGAGGTCACGGCCGACGAGGTCGAGGTCGAGAGGGACGTGATCGCGGTGGATGTCGAGGTCGACAGCGAACTGATCCCGGTGGACAGCGAATCGACCCCCGTCGAGAGGGAGCTGATGCCCGTCGACAGCGAGGTCACCGCGGACGAGGTCGAGGTCGAGAGGGACGTGATCACGGTCGATGTCGAGGTCGAGAGCGAACTGATCCCGGTGGACAGCGAATCGACCCCCGTCGAGAGGGAGCTGACGCCCGTGGACAGCGAGGTCACGGCCGACGAGGTCGAGGTCGAAAGGGACGTGATCGCGGTGGATGTCGAGGTCGAGAGCGAACTGATCCCGGTGGACAGCGAATCGACCCCCGTCGAGAGGGAGCTGACGCCCGTGGACAGCGAGGTCACGGCCGACGACGTCGAGGTCGAGAGGGACGTGATCGCGGTGGATGTCGAGGTCGACAGCGAACTGATCCCAGTGGACAGCGAATCGACCCCCGTCGAGAGGGAGCTGACGCCCGTCGACAGCGACGTCACGGCGGACGAGGTCGAGGTCGAGAGAGACGTGATCGCGGTGGACGTCGAGGTCGAGAGCGAGCTGATCCCGGTGGACAGGGAGGTCACGGCCGATGATGTCGAGGTCGACAGGTTGCTGAGGTCGGTGTTCAGCGACGTCAGGGCTGACGCTGTCGAGGTCGACAGCGAGCTGATGCCGGTCGACAGCGAATCGACGCCTGTCGACAGCGAGCTGATTCCCGTGGAGAGCGAATCGACCCCTGTGGACAGCGAAGAGGTCGAGGTCGACAGCGAGCTCAACGCCGTGCTGATCGTATTGCCCGTGATGAGGCCGCTGGTCGTGGTCAGCGCCTGAGCGGACGGGACAGGAGTGGCCGCATGCGCCTCAAAAGGAACCGAGACGGTCGCCCCGCCAAACAACAGCGCGGCGCCGACAGCCACCGCTGAGGCGCCCGCGAACAACAACTTCCGCGAGCGCAGCGACCGCTGATCCCTGGACAGTCCCGACGTGTTCGACAATGCGCCCTCCAGCGTGAGGCTGGGTTCAACCCCAGGCCACTCTTCAATATTTGTTAAGGATTCAGGCGCGGCCGATTGCAGATGCAATACGACCTATCCCGCGATTCCCCAGCGTCGCGATAGTTGCAAACGGCCCCAGGCGTGGCAAGAGGACGCAGTGGCAATTTCAAGGAAATTTTTGCGACGGCGTTTCAAGCAGGCTCGCAATCCGGGTATTTCGTGTCGCCATTGAGATTGTGGCTTGAATAAGGCGGGGCCTGGTCTTGACCATCGTGAGCGCCTGCCAATGATTCGGTGTCTAAATGGTTAAGTTTGATAGGCGAAGACTTGCGCGCCGGGCATCAACGCCACTCACGGCGGCGCAGGTGACGGCGATGCTGCACGAGGCGGCAGTGCACCGCGTGGCCGGCCGATACGATGCAGCGGTTGCACTTTACGAGAGTCTCGAGCGGACCAATCCCCAGGAAACCGATCCGCCCTATTTCCTGGCGCTGATCGATCTGGCGCAGGGGCGCCCGCTCCCGGCGGTCACGCGCTTGCAACCCTTGGTCCGCCGCCTGCCGCAGCAGGCGTTGGTCTGGCTGACCTACGCCCACGCGCTGCGGGACCTGGGCCGCTGGCGGGAGTCAGTCGAGGCCTCGCGACGCGCCCTGGCGCTGACGCCCGCGGACGTGGGGGAGCGATTCGCCCTGGCCGACGCGCTGGGCGTGGTCGGCGAACTGGACGAATCCCTGACCGTCCTGCGCCAGATGGCGGAGGAGGGCGTGCAAAGGCTGGGAGCGCTGGTGAAGATCGCCTGGGCCGCACCGCAAGCGATCAGCGCCGCCGAGCAGGGGGAGATGGCGGCCGCGGCGGAGCAGGCGGGTGCGCAGACCGCCAGTGCGCTTCACTACGCGCTCGGGCCCGTTCTGGAGCGGCAGGGCCGCTACGACGAGGCCTTCGCGGCCTTCGCCGAGGGGGCGCGGCTGAAGCGCCGGATGCTGACCGGCGAGGACGACGCCCCCGAGCGGCCTGCGATTTCCGAGAAGGTGCGCGCGTTGCACCCGGACGAGGCGGCGCGCAACGGGCGCAAGGAAGTCGCCTACATGAAGACCCTGTTCACGCCCGAATTCATCGCCGCCGAGCAGGGCAGGGGCTCGCACCTGAAGACACCGATCTTCATCGTCGGCATGCCCCGCTCCGGTTCGACCCTGATCGAGCAGATCCTGTCCAGCCACCCCAAGGTGCGGGGATTGGGGGAGAGCCTGACGCTGTTCGAGACCATCCTCGGCCAGTACCCCATGACCCTTGCGGCGGCGCGTGGCCCGGAGCATTTCCGCCAGCTGGCCGAGCGCTACCTGGCCGCCATGCATGACCGCGGCTGGATCAATTCCCAGCGGCTGATCGACAAGATGCTGGGCAGCTACGTCTTCGTGGGCATCATCCACCTGATGTTCCCACGGGCGACGATCCTGCACGCCGTGCGCGACCCGGTGGACACCTGCCTGTCCAACTTCCGCACGCCGTTCCTGAGCGGCAACGAGGAGAGCTACGACCTGGCCGAGATCGGCCAGGCCTATGTGCGCTACCGCGAGATGATGGCGCACTGGGCCGAGGTGCTGCCGGGGCGGGTGGTCGACGTGGACCACGAGGCCCTGGTGGCCGATCCCGAGACGCGCATCCGCTGGCTGGTGACGCAGGCGTGCGGCCTCGACTGGAACGAGGCCTGCCTGGACTTCCACAAGACCAGCCGCCCCGTGCGCACCGCCAGCGTCGCCCAGGTGCGCCAGCCGATCTTCACCACCTCGGTGAATCGCTGGCGCCGCTACGCCAAGCACCTGGGGCCGCTGTTCGATGCGCTGGGGCCCTACGCGCCGCCGTTGTCGGAACGCGAGCCGACGCCTTGAGCTGAGGGGCCGACGCGGCTGGAGGAGGCGCTCAATGCGGCGCCGCTTGAGCGCCGATGCCGGCTCGACCCGGCCGGGACGCCCATTTGAGGGAATGGCCGGCGCCGATGGAGGCTGCGCCTGGACGGTCATTCCCCTGAGTTGTAACAGCCGCGGGCGCGGCTATCGTTCTCGAACGGCCGGATCGGTCCGGGCGCCGTTACGAAAGGGTAGCTTGAGCAATGTCCCGACTTGGTGATCTGCGCTTTCTCGCGACTTGCTTCGACCTTTCAGATCCGGAAGAACGGGGACGGTCGGCGAGGCTGTTGGCCGGGTTCTATTCGGATCTGGTCACGGCCATCAAACCGGAATTGGTCGCCGAGATCGGCGCGTTCGACGCGAGCTTCTCGCGAGACATAAAGCGGCGCCTGCCAAACACTCACGCCATCGCCTTCGAGGCCAATCCCTACAACTACGAGGCCTTCGCCCCCGACGCCGCCGCTGCCGGAGTCGAATATGTGCACGCCGCGGTCAGCGACGCGGTCGGCTCCGTCACCTTCAACATCATCGCCTCCTATGGCGACCAGAAGTTCACGCGTGTGAAGGGGGTCGATTCGCTGCTGCAGCGGACGGCCGCCGGCGTCACCTACGAGCAGGTCACGGTTCCGGCCACCACCGCCGACGTCGTGCTCGGTCATTCCCGCTTCGCCACCGGCAGCGTCTGCCTTTGGATCGATGTGGAGGGCGCGGTTGAGAAGGTTCTGCGCGGGGCGACGCAGACGCTGCACAAGGCGAAGAGCATCATGGTCGAGGTGGAAGACTACGCACAGTGGGAGGGGCAGTGGCTGTCCGCGAACGTGGACGCCATGCTCGCCGAGTATGGATTTTCACCCATTGCAAGAGATTTCGAGTACGAACATCAGTACAACGTAGTCTACGTAACGGCAGATGTGATGTCGAATTTCTGGTACGATCAGCATCTGACGCGGTTCTTCTCGGCGCTGAGAAAATAGCTCTCCTTGAAGCGTTGCCCGCTAGACGTTTCGGGGCGGTGCGGCGGCGGCGGCGGTCGTCGGCGCGAGCAGCTCACGGATACAGCGCCTCCAGCGAACGGTAGGTTTCGGGCGCGACGAAGCAGCGGATCGCCTCCAGGTGGGAGGGGGTCAGGAGGCCGTGATCGCGGTAGAGGACGGCCATCTTGGGCAACCGGCCGAGAATGATCTCATGCACTGTCGGGATCGACTGGCCAAAATCCCGGGCCGTCGCGGTGACGAGCCTGTCCACGGCCCGGACCGTGGTGAGTACCGCCTCCGTGTGTGCCGGGTAAGGCTCGAAGAACATGGCGACGATGAGATCGATGTCGCCCCGGTCGAGGGTCGGATACCAGTAGCCGAGGAGTCGACGGCGAACGGTCTGGAGACTGTACCGTGCTTCGTCCGTGCGGCTGGCGGTGAAGCTGGCCGTGTGCTGCCGGTTCTCGAGAAGGACCTCATCGACGTTCTCCAGGTCGCCGCCCGCCACCATGATGGACATCGCATAGTCGATGTCCTCTGCGCTCGCGATCTGTTCGTCGAACCGGATGTTGTGCTGGCGGACGAAGGCGGCGCGGACCATCATCAGACTGCCGCCGATGTTGTTCGGGCCGTCGAGCAGACGCGCCTTGATGTTGGCGTCGCCAAGCGTGCAGTAGGCCACGCCTTCCGCCCTGCCGAAAACGCGTGCGTGAGAGCCGACCATCGCTAGCCGGTCAGCGTCTCTGAACGCGGCGACCTGGGAGGCCAGCCGGTGCGGGACGGCCAGGTCGTCGGCGTCGAGACGGGCGATGAACTGGCCGCGCGCCTGGTCGAAGGCGATGTTGCAGGCCCGGGCGATGCCCTGATTCTGTCCAAGGCGGACGAGGCGGATGCGCGTATCCGACCCGGCCATCTGATCTGCGGCGGCCGCGGTCCCGTCGGTCGAGCCATCATCGACGAGGATAAGCTCCCAGTCGCTCAAACTCTGCTGCTGGATCGAGCGGATCGCCTCGGGCAGAAACATGGCGGCGTTGAAGGCGGGGATCACCACGGTCACGACCGGCAGCGGGGGCATGGTGGCGGCGTCAGTCACGTTACAAAGCCCCCGGCGAGCGGCATCCAGGTCGCGGCTCCGCGGGTTCTGAGCGGGCGACGCGTACTACAACGCAGGTTTGCGCTCCGATAGGGGCGGCGCGCAGCCGTCGCGACGCTTTCTTGCGAGGTGTTTTCTTGCGAGGTGTGGATCAGACACCAGGCGCGCCTGCGACAGACCGGCTGCAACCCTGCCTCCGCCTGCACGTTCCGGCCTCCGAACGTAGGATGAGGCACGGACAGATGAGCAACTGGCGGCTGGTGACGACGGTGGCCCTTGCGACCCTGACCGGGAGCGCAGCGGCCGCCATGACGCCCGAGGCGCTGTTCACCGCCGTCTCGCCGTCGGTCTGGGTGGTTCGCGCCGCGCATGACTCCAGCCCAGTGATGTCGATCGGCAGCGCGGTGGCGATCTCGCCGCGCCTGCTGGTGACCGCTTGCCACGTGGTCGCCAGCGCCACCGGCGTGACCGTCGCGCGGGGCGGCGGCACGGCGGTGGTGAAGATCGACACCGTCACGCACGACCCCAACGCCAGCCGTGACCTGTGCCTGTTGAGCGCGGCGGAGCCGCTGCCTGGCGCGGTGGCGGGCATCGCGCCGATCGAGAGCGTCCGGGTGGGCGAGAAGGTCTACGCCATCGGCAGCCCGCTCGGCCTGGAACTGACTTTGACCGACGGATTGGTGTCGGCGTTGCGCATTGCCCCCGGTGAGAGCGCGCCCGGCATCCAGACATCGGCGGCCACAGCTCCGGGTTCGAGCGGAGGGGGGCTGTTCGACGAGGAGGGCCGCCTGGTCGGGGTGACCATCGCCATCGCGTCCAAGGAGACCGACAACCTGACGTTCGCCTACCCGGCGCAGTGGGTGACGGAGCTGCCGAGCCGCATCGAGGCGGACCGCCGGCGTTGGCGAGACCTGCTGGGCGTCGTGGGGGCGCCCCTGGACGCCGCCGGCGCGCCCGTGAGCTCGGGCTTCGCCGCCGTGGATGATCTTGCCGCCCTGCCGTCGTCGGGGCCCGACAAGGCCGGCGTCGAGGGGGCCTACAGGCAGTTCCTGCTGCTGAACAAGCCGCGGGCCTTCGTGATGACCAGCGATCACCGCTGGGGGGCGGTGAGCGGCGCCGAGGCGCTGGACAGCCTGCTCAAGGACTGCGTGGCCCACAACGTGCGCTGCGACCTCTATGCGGTGGACGACGCGGTCGTGTGGAGGCCGGCGGTGACGCCTGCGGCCGCGGCCAGCGCGGCGCGCCCGGCCTCGACGCCCTGAAGGGACCCCTCAGGGCGCGGGTTCGGCCTCCATCAGCTGGAGAAGGAGACGGTCGTAGCTTGCGCTCAGCTCCGGGTTCGACGCCAGGAATCTGCGGATCAGATATCTCTGGGCGCTCCTGTAGCCTTCGTAGTCGTCGTCGTGCCGCCTGATCGCGCGCCGTAGCAGCGTGGCGCCTTCGTCAATGTCGTTGGCATGGTAGTAGTAGCCGAGCTCAGGGACAAGATGAGCGTTGTGAACAAGCGCGTATCCTTGCCAGCACACTTCCAGATACATGTAGTTCAGCGCGAGACCGGTCTGGTGGGAGACGACGATATCGGTATGATTTGAAAGGAAATCTGGCGTCGAGAAGCTTCCGACGAAGCTGGCCTTATGCTCATTGACAATGTCCAGCTGTCTCATGATGCCCGGGAAGCCGAAATCCTCGGTGACGAACTGATCCGCATTGGTGACGTGCAGGAATTCAATGAGATCCGGTTCTGCGCGATAGGCCAGCTCGGCCAGTAGAACGGGGTAGAGGCAGAACTTCATCAGGTCCCTGTTGGGCTCGATGACGGAAAGACGCTTCGCCCTGCCGCGGGGCCGGTAGAGGCCGCCGCCGGGCAGGGCGCGCGCGCGTTCCTCCAGGCACATCGGATCCCACACGAAGGGCACCACCTGCGCGGGCCGCCGCCGCAGGGTCTTCAGGTAGTGGAAGCTGCCCTCCTCGACCTGCGGTATGATCCAGACCTGATCGTATCGTCGATTCATGAAGGAAGACGACAGTCCCGGCTTTCGCGACAATATCATCTGGGAATTGATATTGTACTCCGGGCCACAGCAATAACTTACGATCCTGGTATTTCTGTCCTTCAGGTGAGAGGTCTGATCGGGGCTGACTTGTCCCCCGAGTTCGATCAGCACATCCAGATCATCTTTCGCGTCCGAGAAAGACAGCGTTCGGAATTTCTTCAGGTCCCACGGCAGCTTCTCGGTTACCCTCACGTCGGTGGTGTTGACCAGCGACACCTGGTGATTCAATGGCGACGATTGAAGGAGCTTGGCGAGGAACAGGGCGTTCTGCTTGATGCCGTTTATCCACAGGCTTTCATCCTCGGACCTGAGGCCGATCGTAACGCCTATCCTGAGCGCTTGGGCCGGAATATTCATCACAGCTCCGGGCTAGGTGAAGAGCGCTTGGATAGCCGCGCCATAGCTCTCCACGTTGCGTGGAGATTCAGGGTCGAGCCGCTGCAGGAACTGCTGTGCCCTTCCTCTGTAGGAAGACAACTCCCGATCGTGCTCGCGGAACGCCTGGCGCAGCGCCAGCGCGCCTTCGTCGCAGTCGAAATCGGGATAGTAGTATCCGCAATCGTCAAGCAGTGTGGAGTTGTGGATTAAAGGAAAGCCGCCGTACAAGGCTTCATAATACACGTAATTCTGGCCGTTCTCCCAATGATGGGAGACGATAGCTTCCGCGTGGTTCGTCATCACGTGGTAGAGCGGCAGCCGGGATTCGAACAGTGCGATGCCGTGTCGGACAAGGTTCAGGCTGCGGGCGTACTGAACGAACTGGTCCTGGGCGGCCAGGTTCTGCGAACTGTAGACGCTCAACCGCTCGATGAAATCCGGATCCTGCCGATGCGCGACGTCGCTGAGCAGCATCGGGATATGGGCGGTCTTGACCATGCAGATGTTGGGCTCGAACACGGCCAGGCGCCAGGTGCGGCGCCCGGGGACATACTCGAAGCGCTTTCCCGAGGGCAGGTTCTGGACCGCCCGTTCGAGCAGGAGCGGGCTCCACAGATGCTGCATGACGGCGACTGGCGCCCGCAGGGCGACCTTGTAGTAGCTGAGGCAGGTCTTCTCGAACGCAGGCAGGGTCCAGATCGCGTCGTAATGTGCGCCGGAGACGACCTTGCCCGGTGGCAGGCCGAAGATCATTCGTTCGATGTCGATCACATAGTCGTTCGCGACGTTCATGCTGACGACGCGACCGCCTTTTTCCCGGAAGGTGGCGATCCAGTTCTTGTCGAGCTGGGCGCTGAGCTCGATGATCACGTCCAGTTCGTCGTTTGCGGTGGCCAGGTCGATCAAGGGGGCCGGCGCCAGCGCGAGGAAATCCCCCGACTCTTCGAGCTTGCCGCCGCCGCCGTTGACCAGGAACGCCTTGTCGACCAGCGGCGACTTGTTGAGCAGCAAGATCAGGAAGTAGCAGTTCTGGAAGATCCCGTTCTCCCAAAGCGATTGCTGGCCGCCCCTTACGAAAATTGTCACGCCGACCTTGAGTCCGGCACGCTTGCGCTTGACCTGCTTCATGCGGTTCGACGGCTCTGCGATGAGCTTTCCAGCGCCAGAAGGCGGCGCGCGTAGTGGTCCTGGTTGAGTTTGGAGTCAGGGCTCAGAGCTGCGATGAAGCGCGCGGCATTTGCCCGATAGGTCTCTATGTTGTCCGCGTGGTGAGCGACGGCGGCCAGAAACTGTTGTGCGCCCGACTCGATGTCGGAGTCGGGATAGTAATAGCCCGCGCCGCCTAGCCAGGGCGAATTGTGGACGATCGGATAGCCCCCGTACAGGGCGTCCAGATACAGGTAGTTCCGGTCATGCTCCCACTGATGGGACACGACGATGTCCGCGTGGCCAGCCATATGCGCTGCGAAATCATGCCGCCCCAGGAACAGGCCCTTGCCGTCCTTCACGATGTCGAGGGAATTGGCCAGGAAATTGAATGTGCGGTGCTCGGTCATGTGCAGGCTGCACAGGACGTGCATGCTGTTTATGGCCGTCCGGTCGCGCCGGTAGGCCTCGTCGCAGATCAGCATGGGAATGCTGGCTGCCTTGGTGACGGAGATATTGGGCTCGAAGATCGCCGCCCGGAACGGTCGTGGCGGCGTGGCGGGCAACGCCTGACCGAACCCGAATTTGAGGCCGTGCGCGTCGAGTTCCGCTGAGCGGCGCTCCAGGAAGGTGGGCGCCCAGAGATAGGGTATCTCCCGGATCGGGCAGCGGTGGAGCGCGCCGAGCATTGGCTTGAACCGTTTGTAGCTCGGCAGGATCCACAACTCGTCGCACCGTTCGGGCCTGGAGAAGTACGCCGACTTGCCGAACACGGCGGCCTCGATGCGGCCGGTGTAGGGATGTCCGCACTCGTAGAAGACCACCTTCTTGCCGCGAGCGCGGATGTAGTCGAGCCATTCGAGGTCGAGGCCGCCGCCCAGCTCGATGGCGACGTCGATCAGATCGGTCGCCTCGCGGGGCTTCACCAGTCGCAGGGTCTGAAAGCCCGGCGCGGCGGCTTCCGAAAGCGTCGCCTGGTCGCCGCAGTTCAGCAGCACGACGTCGGTGACGAAGGGGATCGATTGGAGCACCCTGGCCAGGTGGAAGACGTTCTGTCCGAGGCCATTGCTCCAGATGTTCTGGCCCTCGAAGGTGAGAACTGAGATCCCTATTCGCATCTGGCCCACGTCCTCTGCCCGGCCGCGCCCAATATCGGGCTGTTCGAGTCGGTCAACGGAAAAACTGCCTGAGCGCGAAAAATCTGGAGGCGCTGTGAGCAGCGCTACCGCGCGACCCGCGTCACCATCACCGCCACGACCGGGCTGCCGGAGCCCGTGATCTCCAGCACGCTGTGGCCCGGCTTGAGGGGGAACACCACGATCTTGCGGATCGTGCTGCAGTCCGGGCCGTGCGCGTGGGCGGTGGAGGCGACCAGCGCGCCGTCGCGGACCAGGTCGAGCCAGGCGTCGGCTCCGAGCGCCACCTGATAGTCGCCGCTCGCCAGGACGGTGAGGTCGAGCATGCCGCCGAAGGTCCCGGGTTCACCTGGGCGCTCCGGCGCGACGAGGTATGTCATCTCGGCCGCCGCGCGCAGCTGCGCGCCCACCGGCTTGCCGACCGCAAGGGGCGCTTGCGGAATGCCGGCGGCGTTGGCGGCGGCCGCCACGGCGGTTCGACGCGGCCAGGCGGTCAGCGCGGCGGGCAGATGGGCGTCCATCGTCGCGCACGCCGCGGGCGTGGGCTCGGCGGCCCGCGCCGGGACCGGCGCCAGGCCGATTGCGGCGGCGATCGACAGGGCGCTGAACAAGCAGGTCTGCAACCGAGCCATCACCGCCTCCGTGATCCAGGCGGCTGTTATGCACCGAAACTGAATGACCGTCGCGGCGGTCGTCAGGCCAGGGCGATGCCGGCGGCGTCCAACGCCGGCTTGAGCCGGCGATAGTAGGCGCGCGCCACCTGCGCCCGGGCGGTGGGCAGGGTCTTGATCCGCCCCTTCAGGTGCACGCCCGACGCGCCGAGGCTGTCCACGCCCAGCACCTCGATCGGCTGCAGCACCTTGCCGGCGGTCTCGGGCTCGGCGGCCAGGGCCTCGCCGGTCTTCCGCATCACCTCGATCGCCTTGTCGACGTCGGCCTCCGGCTTCACCTGCACGTCGATCACCGCATAGGCGAAGAGGTTGGTGGCGTTGTGGATCACCGGCGCCTCGCTGTAGGGGAAGATGTGCAGCGTGCCGTCGAAGTCGCGCAGCCGGATGGTGCGCAGCGTCATCGCCTCGACCCGCCCGCGGAAGCCGGCGACCTCGACCGTGTCGCCCACCGCGACCACGTCCTCCAGCACCAGGAAGAGACCGGTCAGGAAGTCCTTGACGAGGTTCTGTGCGCCGAACCCGATCGCCACCCCCACGACGCCGGCGCCGGCCAGCAGGGGGGCGATCTTCACCCCGATGTCCGAGAGCACGGTCAGGACGGCGATCACCACCACGGCCGCCTGGAAGATGCCGCGCAGCAGCGGCAGCAGGGTGCGAAGCTGGGCCGCGCGGCGGGCGTCGCCGCTGGATTTCGCCAGCCGGTCCATGGCCCGGCCGATGGCGTAGCCCACCAGCTCGAACGCCCCGGCCGCGATCAGGGCCAGGAGGCACAGACGCCACACCTCGCGTCCCGCCGCCGCGCCGCCGCCGGTGCTGGCCCAGGCGAACAGGTCGATGCCCCAGACCAGCAGCAGCAGGTAGAGGGCGAGCAGCCCGAGCGCGACCCGCAGCGCCATGCCGATCACGCGCATGGTCAGAGAGTCGCCGATACGCTTGGCGGCGGCCTTGGAGGGGAGCCGCCCCAGGCCCCGGCGGGTCAGCCAGGGGCCGGCCTTGAGCAGTCCGAACGCGGCCAGGACCACCAGCCCGCTCAGGGCGCCGTTCATCGCCACTTCCTGCGGACTGAGCGCTTCCAGGTGGGTCAGGAAGCCGCCGACGGTCCCGATCAGCCGCTCGCTGGCGGTGGTCGCCATGGGCAAGACGAAGCTCCCTCGAAGACTCGGCGCGCGACCGCGCCGTCACCCCACCCGCCAGCGCCCCAAACGTCCGCACGGCCAGGGCGTTCCGCGGAGGGCCACATAGTCCAAGCGCATGGGCCGCCATGTCCAAGCCGGCGGCGCCGGGGGAGTCTAGGTTTGCTCATCGCCGACGCGCCCCGCGCGATTGGCGAACGAAATCCGGATCGCCGGAGCGCCCCGCGCCTCGGACATCCGCCCAGACTTCCCGCCTTGGCGTGATCTTCACCACCCAGGGCCAGGCGGGAGGCATAACGGGCGTCGGCCGGGAGTAACTAACCCCCTCCCGGCCGACGTCCCGTGAAGCCATGAGATCATCAAGATCGAGTGTCATCCCGGAAAGCCGCGAGAGCGGCTTGTCCGGAATCTCAGCACAATTGCCGGCAGGGAGATCCCGGACAGCGGCTTCGCCGCTTCCGGGATGACATGGTCGTGGGCAGAGTGATCTAGCCGCCAAAAATCTTTTCGTATCGCGCTCTTAGCGTCTTCTTCTCGACCTTGCCCATGGTGTTGCGGGGCAGGTCGTCGACGAACAGAACCCGCTTGGGGATCTTGAAGGCGGCGAGGCGCTCACGCGTCGCGGCGATGATCTCGGCCTCGTCGCCGGCCCCGGCGATCACCGCCACCACCGCCTCGCCGAAGTCTGGATGGGGGCAGCCGATCACCGCGCTCTCGGTCACGCCGGCAAGTTCGTCGATCACCAGCTCGATCTCCTTGGGATAGACGTTCAGCCCGCCCGAGATGATCAGGTCGCTGACCCGCCCGGACAGCCAGAGGCGCCCGTCGGGGTCCTGGCGGCCCACGTCGCCGGTGATGAAATAACCGTCCTCGGTGAAGGCTTCGGCGGTCTTGGCGGGATTGCGCCAATAGCCGGAGGTGACGCTCGGGCCCCTGATCTCGACGATTCCCTCGGCCCCGGTGCGCAGTTCGACGCCCGGAAGGGGATAGCCGACGCTGCCGGCGAGGCGTTCGCCGACCAGCGGATTGGAGGTGATGATCGCCGCCTCGCTCATGCCGTAGCGCTCGAGGATGCGCTGGCCGGTGCGCTGCTCGAAGTCGTGGAAGGTGCTCTCCAGCAGAGGCGCCGAGCCGCAGACGAAGAGACGCATGTGACGCGCCGCTTCGCGGGTGAAGCGCGGGTCTGCCAGCAGCCGGGTGTAGAAGGTCGGCACCCCCATCATGGTGGTGGCGTGGGGCAGGGCGGCCAGCACCTGGTCCTCGTCGAACTTCGCCAGCCAGCGCATCGAGGCGCCGGCCAGGAACACGCAGTGCAGCGCCACGAAGAGGCCGTGCACATGGTAGATCGGCAGGGCGTGCAGCAGCACGTCGCCCCCGGTGAAGCCCCAGGCGTCGGTCAGCGCCTGGCCGTTGGCGGCCAGGGCCGCGTGGCTGAGCATCGCGCCCTTGGAGCGGCCGGTGGTGCCGCTGGTGTAGACGATGGCGGCGAGGTCGTCGGGCGACGCCTCCTCGACGTGGGCGCGGGGCGTGAGGGCGGCGGCCTCGCGAGCCAGGGCGACGGCGTCGGTGACCACCAGGGTCGGCTCGGCGTCGCCGACGAAGTAGTCGATCTCGGCGGCGGTGTAGGCGGTGTTGAGCGGCAGGAACACCGCGCCGGCCTGCAGCGTCGCCAGGTAGAGCATCACCGCCTCCGGACTCTTGGCGGTCTGGACCGCGACCCGGTCGCCGGGCTCCACGCCGCGATCGGCCAGCAGCGTCGCCAGGCGGCCGGCGCCGTCTTCGAGCTCCGCATAGGTGATGACCGACCCATCCGCGAGGGTCATGGCGGGCCGCGTCCGGTCGATGGGGAAGCGGCTGCGCAGCAGTGCGTAGAGGTTGCCGTTCATGGGCGTGGTTGACGGCGGCGGAGCGGGGTTGTCAACGTCTTCAGGCAAGCGGCGGAGGCGGGATGAGCAGCGGAGTAGACAGCGGGACCGGGCGGCTGCTCGGCCGCAGGGACGGCCAGATCGGCTGGATGACCTTCAACAATCCCGAGCGGCGCAACGCCATCTCCCTCGACATGTGGGCGGGCATTCCCCGGGTGATCGAGGCTTTCGAGGCCGATCCGGAGATCCGCGTGATCGTGCTGGCGGGCGCCGGCGAGAAGGCGTTCGTCGCGGGCGCCGACATCTCGCAGTTCGAGACCTCGCGCGGCGATGCCGCCTCCGACAGCGTCTATACAGGCGACGCCAACCGGGCGAGCGCAGCCCTTGTGCACACGCCGAAGCCGACCATCGCCATGATCCGCGGCTACTGCATCGGCGGCGGGCTCGGCGTGGCCCTGACCTGCGACCTGCGCATCTGCGCGGACGACGCTCGGTTCGCGATCCCGGCCGCGAAGCTGGGCCTGGGCTACCGCCTGGATGCGGTGCGCGAGCTGGTCGACGTGGTAGGCCCCTCCTACGCCAAGGAGATCCTGTTCACGGGCCGCCAGTTCGACGCGCAGGAGGCGCTGGCGATGGGGCTGGTGAACAAGGTGGTCCCGGTGGCCGAGCTGGAGACGACGGTGCGGTCCTACGCCGGGATGATGGGCCAGAACGCGCCCCTGACCATCAAGGCGTCGAAGATGGCGGTGCGCGAGGTGCTGCGCGACGCCGAGCGCCGCCGCACCGCGGAGGTCGACGCGGCAGTGAAGGCCTGCTTCGACAGCGCCGACTTCAGGGAAGGCAGGCGGGCGTTCATGGAAAAGCGCCCGCCGGTGTTCCGGGGGGAATAGGCGCTAGCGCCGGCGCTGCTTGCGGGCGGCGTAACGGGCGTCGCGGGCGGCCTTCTGCTTGGCGCGCAGCTCCAGCTCGCTCGCCTCGGCAATCTCAGCTTCGAGCGCCTGCCGTTCGGCTTCCTTCCGGGCGGTCTCTTCCCGCTTGGCGATGCGCTCCGTCGCTCGCGCCTCGCGCAGAGCCTCCAGTTCCGCCTTCTCGAGCGCGCGGCGCTCTTCGAAGTTCGGATCGGTGATGGTCGGCTTCGGCTTGAATTTGGCAAGCAGAGCCGCTTTGGCTTCGGCCGACGCCTTCTGGCGATCAGCGAAGCTGTTGCTCTTGATGGGCTTCATGACGGCGGGCTTCTTAGCGAGGCGGATGCGGTTTCGCCAAGCCCGAATTGCAGATCAGATCGCGCCCTGCCGCCGCATCTCGGCGATTTCGCCCGGACTGTAGCCCACTTCGGCCAGGACCGAGTCGGTGGCGCGGGCGTTGGCGGGAGCCGCGACACGCACCCGTTTCTCCACGCCCTCGAAGTTGAGCGGCGAGGCCACGACCTGGGTGGGGCCCAGGGTTTCGCTCTCGACCGGAGCCGCCATGCCCAGGTGCGCGACCTGCGGGTCCTCGAACATTTCATCGACCGCCAGTATCGGTCCGCAGGGGACGCCGACCGCCTCCAGGCGCTCGACCCACCAGGCGCTGGGGCGCTGGCGGGTCTCCTCGCCGATCATCGCGTTCAGCGCGTCGCGGTTCTTGACCCGGCTGGCGCTGCTGGCGAGCCGCGGGTCGTCGCGCCAGTTGGTCCAGCCGACCACCTCGCAGAACTGGCCGAAGTGGCGGCCGCTGGTCGCGGCGATGTTCACGTGGCCGTCGGCGGTGGGGAACACCCCCATCGGGGCGAGCGTCGGATGGTTGTTGCCGGCCTGGCCGGGGACCTCGCCCGAGACCAGCCAGCGGGAGGCCTGGAAATCCAGCATGAAGATCTGCGATTCCAGCAGCGAGGTGTGGACGTAGCGCCCCTCGCCGGTCTTTTCGCGCTCGTAGAGGGCGGTCATGATCGCCAGCGCCAGCAGGGTGCCGGCGGCCATGTCGGAGACGGCGATCCCGGTCCGCATCGGCCCGCGGCCCGGCTCACCGGTCACCGACATCAGCCCGCCGAGCCCCTGGATGATCTGGTCCACCCCGCCGCGGTTGGCGTAGGGCCCGTCCTGGCCGAAGCCGCTGATCGAGCCGTAGACCAGCCGCGGGTTCAGCGGCTGCAGGTCCTCCCAGGCGACGCCCAGGCGGCGCTTCACGTCGGGGCGCATGTTCTCGACCACCACGTCGGCGTTCTTGGCCAGCCGCCGGAAAGCCTCGCGGCCGGCGTCCGACTTCAGGTCGAGGGTGATCAGGCGCTTGTTGCGGTGCAGGTTTTCGTACTCGAACGGCTCTCGGCCGAGCAGGTCGCCCGCGCCGTTCGGCGGGCGCACGGCGATCACGTCCGCCCCCCAGTCGGCCAGGTGGCGCACACAGGTCGGCCCCGATCGGGCGACGGTGATGTCGAGGACGCGGAGGCCGGCGAGGGGGAGGGTGGAGGTCATGCGCAAATAGTGGACCTGTCGACGCGGCCCGTCACCCGGCGACAAGTAGGGGGGCGTCTCGAACCACGCACGGCAGGCAACGTCGTGGTCTGGCTACGGTTGTCATGCGTATCCGGCTAGACTGTCCCGATCGGGAGGCGACGATGCGGACCAAACTTCTGCCGGCCGTGGTGGGCGTGATGCTGATTGCCGGCTCGGCCCAGGCCCACGATCACGCGGGGATGGCCATGGGGCCGGCGCTCGGCCCGATGCCGGCGATCTACGCCGGGCAGCCGGACAAGCCGGGGGCGCCCCTGTTCGCCGGGCTCGGGCGCCACCACCATCCGATCACCACCTCGAACCCCAGGACTCAGGCCTATTTCGACCAGGGCGTGGCGCTGCTGTTCGGCTTCAACCACGCCGAGGCGATCCGATCGTTCCGCGAGGGCGCGCGGCTGGATCCCGACTGCGCGATGTGCTGGTGGGGCGTCGCCTTCGCGCTGGGCTCCAACTACAACCTGCCCATGCAGGCCGACGCCGTGGCGCCGGCCTGGGCGGCGCTGGCGCGAGCCCGGGCGCTGGAGGCCAAGGCCAGCCCCGAGGAACGGGCGTGGATCGAGGCGCTGGCGGTGCGCTACGCCGAGCATCCGCCCGCCGACCGGCACAGTCTGGACGAGGCCTTCGCCGCGGCCATGGGCCAGCTCTGGCGAAAATACCCTGGGGATCTCGACGCCGGCGTCTTCTACGCCGAGGCGATGCTGGACACCCAGCCCTGGGATTTGTGGGAGCACGACGGGGTAACGCCCAAGGGCCATGCGGCCGAGGTCGTCTCGGTGCTGGAGGAGGTGATCCGGCGCGATCCCGACCACCCCGGCGCGCTGCATCTCTACATCCACGCCGTCGAGGCCACGACCACGCCGGAGCGGGCCGAGGCGGCGGCGGACCGCCTGGAGACGCTGATGCCGGGGGCCGGGCACGTCGTGCACATGCCCTCGCATATCTACTACCGGGTCGGCCGCTACGCCGATGCCGTGAAGGTCAACGAACTGGCGGCGGAGGCGGACGAAGCCTACATCGCCTCCTGCCGTGCGCAGGGCTTCTATCCGGCCGCCTACTACGGCCACAACATCCACTTCCTGTGGACCTCCAGCGAGATGGAAGGGCGCCACGCGGCCTCGATCGACGCCGCGAGACGCCTGGTGAAGGCGGTCGATCCGATCCCCCTGGCGCAGGTGATGCCTCAGGCCGAGCTGTACGTGTTCGTGCCGGTGGTCACGCTGTTGCGGTTCGGCAAGTGGGACGCGGTGCTGGCCGAGCCTCAGCCGCCGGCGAGCCTGACGGTGGACCGGGCCGTGTTTCTCTACGCCCGCGGCGTGGCGCTGGCGAACAAGGGCGATGTTGCCCAGGCCGAGGCGGCGCAGAAGGAGCTGGAGGCCCTGGTCGCGGTCGCCGATTTCAGTCGCTACAAGCAGAACGCCATGCCCGGCAAGCCGTTGGCGACGCTGGCCATGCACCTGCTGGAGGGCGAGGTCGCCCGCGTGAAGGGCGATCTCGACGGCGCCGTGCATCATTTTCAGGCGGCCGCCGTAGTGGAGGCGACGCTGCCCTACAACGAGCCGCCGTGGTGGCACCAGCCGGTCAGCCACGTGCTGGGCGCGGCGCTGCTGGACGCGCATCGGCCGGCCGAGGCGGAGGCGGTCTACCGCGAGAGCCTGAAGAGCTACCGCGACGACGGCTGGGCCCTGTTCGGCCTCGCCCAGGCGCTGGAGGCCCAGGGCAAGACGGCCGAGGCGGCGGACGCGCGGACCCGGTTCGAACGGGCGTGGCAGTTCGCGGACGTGACGCTGACGAGTTCGCGGCAGCCGAGCTGAGGGAGGCTCTGCGTTTAGCGATTGCGCCGCGGCGCGTCCTGGCCTAGAGGCCGGGCGAAGCGTCATATAAAGAAATCTGCATGTCCGCTCTTTTCGACGTCACGGCCATCGGCAACGCCATCGTCGACGTGATCGCCCCGGCGCCCGAAGCGTTCCTGACCGAGAACGCCCTGGACAAGGGGGCGATGATGCTGATCGACGAGGCGCAGGCCGAGCGCCTCTATGCGCGGATGGCCGCGGGGATCGAGACCTCCGGCGGCTCGGCGGGCAACACCGTGGCGGGCGTTGCGAGCCTGGGCGGCAAGGCGGCCTACATCGGCAAGGTCGCCGACGACCTGCTCGGCAAGGTGTTCGCCCATGACATGCGGGCCATCGGCGCCAAGTTCGAGACGTCGCCGCTGGTCGGCGGCGCGGCCACGGCCCGCAGCCTGATCAACGTCACGCCCGACGGACAGCGGACCATGTGCACCTTCCTCGGCGCCTCCACCGAGCTGACCGCCGAGGACGTCGACCCGGCGGTGATCGAGGGGGCTTCGATCGTCTATCTGGAGGGTTACCTGTTCGACCCGCCGCAGGCCCGCCAGGCCTTCGCCAAGGCCGCCGGCCTGGCGCGGGCGGCCGGGCGGATGATCTCGCTGACCCTGTCGGACTCGTTCGTGGTGGAACGCCACCGCGCCGGCCTGCTGGCGTTCATCGAGGCCGAGGTGGACCTGCTGTTCGCTAACGAGGCCGAGATCACCTCGCTGTTCGAGACCAGCGACTTCGACGCGGCGACGCGGGCGGTGCGGGGCCTTTGCAAGATCGCGGCGGTGACCCGCAGCGAGCAGGGCTCGGTGGTGCTGACCGCCGACGAGGCCCACGCCGTACCCGCCTTCCCGGTGGCCAACTTGATCGACACCACCGGGGCCGGGGACCAGTACGCCGCGGGCTTCATGTTCGGCCTGGCGCGGGGACGCCCGCTGCCCGAGTGCGCCCGGCTGGGCTCGCTGGCGGCGTCGGAAGTGATTTCGCACTACGGCCCGCGCCCGCAGGCCGTGCTTGCCGAGTTGGCGGCGGCCCAGAACCTGGCGACCGCCTGAGAGAGGAAGACAAGTCATGTCAGAGCGTAAGAACTACGTCTTCACCAGCGAGAGCGTGTCCGAGGGCCACCCCGACAAGGTGGCTGATCGCATCTCCGACACCGTCGTGGACGCCTTCCTGGGCGCCGACCCGATGGCGCGGGTGGCCTGCGAGACGCTGGTCACCACCAACCGCATCGTGATCGCCGGCGAAGTGCGCGGGCCGGCTGGCGTCGTCGAGGGCCTGGAGGACAAGATCCGGGCGGCGGTGAAGGACATCGGCTACGAGCAGGAAGGCTTCCACTGGAAGCACGCCGACTACGCCTGCTACCTGCACGCACAGTCCGCCGACATCGCCATGGGCGTCGACGCAGCCGGCAACAAGGACGAGGGCGCCGGCGACCAGGGCATCATGTTCGGCTACGCCACCAACGAGACGCCCGAGCTGATGCCGGCCACGCTGCAGTACTCGCACAACATCCTGCGGCGGCTGGCCGAGGTGCGGCACTCCGGCGAGCGCAAGGAACTCGAGCCCGACGCCAAGAGCCAGGTGACCCTGGTCTACGAGAACCACAAGCCGGTCCGCGCCAGCTCGATCGTGCTCTCGACCCAGCACGCCGACGGCCTGACGCCCAAGGACGTGGCCGAGATCGTCAAGCCGTACATCCTGAAGGTGCTGCCCGACGGGTTCGTCACCGACGAGACGGCCTGGCACGTCAACCCGACCGGCAACTTCGTGATCGGCGGACCGGACGGCGACTGCGGCCTGACCGGGCGCAAGATCATCGTCGACACTTACGGCGGCGCGGCCCCGCACGGCGGCGGCGCCTTCTCCGGCAAGGATCCCAGCAAGGTGGACCGGTCGGCCGCCTACGCTTGCCGGTATCTGGCGAAGAACGTGGTGGCCGCGGGCCTGGCGGACCGCTGCACGATCCAGATCGGCTACGCCATTGGCGTCGCCCAGCCGTTGAGCTTCTACGTCGACCTGCACGGCGGCAAGGATGTCGATCCGGCGAAGCTGGAGAAGCTGCTCCCCGAACTGATCGGCGGCGCGACCCCGCGGGCGATCCGCGAGCACCTGAAGCTCAACCGCCCGATCTACGCCCGCACCAGCGCCTACGGCCACTTCGGCCGCACGCCGGAGGCCGATGGGGGCTTCTCGTGGGAGAAGACCGATCTGGTCGACGAGCTGAAGCGCGCGTTCTGAGGTCCGCCGGCGGATGCCGCAGCCTCGACTGCCGGCGTCCGCCGCCCCGCTCGCCATCCTCCTTCTCGGCGCGCTGGCCACGCTGCCCTGGCTGCCGCTGCGCTCGTTCATCTATGAGGAAGGCGCCAACGCCGTCCTCGCGCGGGACATCCTGGCGCGGGGCGACCTGATCCACCCGGCCACGTTCGGCGTCCCTTGGGTGGAGAAGCCGTCGGTGCTGGCCTGGCTGATCGCCGGCGTGTCGGCGTTGACCGGGGGCGTCAGCGAGTGGTCGGCGCGTCTGCCGGCCATCGTCGCCAGCATGGCCACGACGCTGATGGTCTGGCGGCTGGTGCGCCGTTACGCGTCGGCGAGCGCCGCGATGTTCGCGGGGCTGGCGTTCCTGTTCTGCCCGATGCTGCTGCAGAAGCTGGCGATCGCCGAGCCGGACACGCTGATCTGCAGCCTGTCGTTCGCAGCCTTCACGGTCTGGTGGGACGGCGCCGAGACGGGGAGGGTGGCGCTCTGGCGCTGGCTGGCGTGCGGGGCGCTGCTGACGGCGCTGGTGATGGCCAAGGGCCCCCAACCGGCCGGGTATTTCGCCCTGGGGGTGTCGGCGTACACGGCGCTGCATCGGCGCTGGCGCGATGCGCCGGGCCTGATCCTCTGTTTCGCGATGCCCGTCGCCGCGCTGGTCGCCTGGGCTGCGGCCAACTACGCGCCGGGCTCGGAGCGGGTCTGGCTGGGCTACATGCGGGTGGGAAATGCATTCGACCCGCTGAAGAACCTGCGGACCGCCGGCGTGCTGGCCCTCGAGCTGTTGCCCGCGCTGCTGCTGGCGCCCTTCGCGCCCTGGCCCTGGCGCAAGGGTCGGACCGATGCGGTTCCCGTCGTCGAGCCGCTGCTGCTCTATTCCACCCTGACCACGGCGGCGCTGCTGCTCTGGCCGGGCTCGGCCGGCCGTTACGCGATGCCGATCGCTCCGAGCGTCGCGGCGCTGGCGGGGCTCGCCTGGGATCGGATGGGGCAGGGCCGCCGGCTGGTCCTCCGCCGGACGGGCGCCATCGCCCTCGGCTGCCTGATCGTCGCGCAACTGGCGATGACCCTCGTCGTCCCGCCGCTATTTGCCGGCAAGTTCGGCCAGTCTCGCGCCGCGGGGCGCAGCCTGGAAGCGGCGGTGCAAGCCGCACCCGCGCCGCTGTACTGCGCTGCGGCCGGCCTGCGCCAGCCGGACACCAACCAGCTGTTCTACGTCCGCCTGCCGTTCCGCTGCATCGCACCCGACGTGGCCGCGCGACTGCCGGCGCCCTTCTGGTTCGAGGCCACGACCGGCGAGCTTGACGATCTGGCGAAGGCGCGGCCCGACCTGATGGTCACCCGGCGCGTCGCCACCCCCTACGGCCCGCTGTTCGCCGCCGCGCGGTTCGACCGGCGGTGAGGGACATCACGGCCAATGCCAGCCCCTTTTTGTGTGTCATCCCGGCCGGAGCCGCTTAGCGGCGTAGAGCCGGGATTTAAGCGTGATTGGCCGCACGAGATCCCGGACAACTCGCTGCGCGAGTTTCCGGGATGACAGGGAATTTGGCTTCGCACCTTGTCCGCGGGAACTCAGGTTCGTGCGTGGATCACCGGCGCCTTCTCGCTGACCGCCTGGGTGAAGTTCGAGGTGTCGAGGTCGTCCAGGCTGATCCGGCCGGCGAGGACGTCCGCCTTCCAGGCGTCGTGGGCCGGGATGTTGGCGTGGAATTCCGGCATGACCTCCTCGGCGAACATCTCCAGGCTGTCGCAGATGTCCTGGTGGGTGGCCCGGCCGGCCTGGTTGAGCAGGATCACCTGGTCGATGTTCGATTCCTCGAACTTGCGCAGCCGCCGGCGGATGGTGTCGGGGCTGCCGATCAGGCCGCCGGTCAGGGCCTTGGCGGCGGCCTCAGGATTGCCGGCCTTCCACTTCATGTATTCGTCCCACATGTTGACCGTGCCGGGCGCGGGCCTGGCGCGGTCGTCCTGGCCGCCCGCGCCGCTGTAGTAGCGCAGGCAGAACTGGAAGAAGGTGGCCCCCTCGGCCTTGGCTCGCGCCTCCTCGTCGGTCCGGGCGCACATGAACAGCGAGACCAGCGCGATGTTGGGGTTGGTGGGATAGTCGGCCAGCTTGTCCAGCCGCCGGGTCAGGCCGTTGTAGTAGGCGTGCACCCAGGCGTGGGCGGCGTCGGCGCTGACGAACTGGAAGCCGAGCGCGCCCAGCCCCTTCTCGCCCGCGTAGGCGATGGTCTGCAGCT
>Ga0105240_10002092_pt1 | contig 32656 bp, 22 predicted proteins | sample KBSC54metaG_FD_80426 | JGI IMG/M metagenome (GOLD analysis project Ga0105240, IMG submission 80426) | Corn rhizosphere microbial communities from Kellogg Biological Station, Michigan, USA - KBS C5-4 metaG | ecosystem: Host-associated > Plants > Roots > Rhizosphere > Soil | place: Michigan, USA... | reverse complement strand
TGTCACCTCAGATTTCCTGGCAATGGATATCAAGCAAGCACTGCATTACCTGGGAGAGATTACCGGGACAGTCACAACGGACGATTTGCTTGATAATATTTTCTCGAAATTCTGTATCGGCAAGTAGGCCTGCCAAATACCCTAAAATTTCGTAAACTTATGACAAGTAAATTGCTCATTGTTAATAAGTTGTGTTGATTTCGTCTGTCCAATTTCTCTTGTCACAAATGGGTTTGAAATTTTTATGATAACCAGTTGGCATTTCCAGTATTTGATTTTCATACTGATTAATTTGCTTTCCATAACAATAAATGAATGAAATGCATACAAATTTGTCAAATGAACGATGCTAAGAAATGGCTTGTATTAGGAGCTGATGACGGGCTGGCTCCGGCGGCTGTCAGATACTTGCTGGAAAAGCATCAACAAGTTATTTCTGTCAAGAGTTACGCAGGCTTAACAAACCTGTCAAATATAATCGGTGATTATAATGAACACAGTCATGTAGACTACATTATCAACAATTTAAATTATCGGCTTTTAAATGATAATGCTAAAAACGTTGCCTCCGCAGTCAAAACAACAACAACGATTTTAAAGGGATTGGTACCCATCCTTACCAAAAATCCTGGCGGATTAATTATCAATTTGCCTCCACAATTATGCCTGTCAACACTTACCGACCCGACGAGTGAGGCATATCTGCTAAAGCAAATGAACCTGTTTTTAACTTGTTTGAAGCTAGAATTGGATAAGCTCGATTGCGCTGTGCGTTTTATCGAGCCCGGTGAAAGGTTCTTGCAGTTTTAGTATATTCGTTTATCAAAGAATTCTATGGCATTTAAAGTAGATGATACCCGGCAAATAAGCCTTTTACATGATTTAAAAGACCTGCTACCCTTCGAATGGGACGGCCCGAAAGAATGGTCATTCCAGGTATTGCGGCGAACACCCGATGCCTGCCGAAGCTATATATCGCCGAACCGTCGCGACTTCTACAAGATCGTATACATGACTAAGGGTGCCTCGGTCATGTCTATCGGTCTTAAAAGCTATTATGTGGACAAGCCCTCCATCTTCTTCATTCATCCAAATGAGATTCTGACCTTTAAAAAAATGGACTGGGAATCAGAAGGCTTTATCTGCTTTTTTAAAAGGCGAATTGCGGATAGCAATCAGAGTTTGAAACTCATCCTTGACAAGTATGAACTGTTCTCAGATACGAACAAAAGTGCGATCCTCCTTACAGAGAGCGACGTTGCCGAACTGGATCAGATATTTGAGAAAATGCTGACCATAGGAAACAGTCACGGTGGTGCCGTTGAAGAAGATATGCTGCAGATCTATTTACAGTTGCTGATGGTTACCAGCAGTAAAAATGCCAAACATCCGGAGCCGGATACGGTTAGCGACGAGTACAAGCACATTAACGAGTTTTTTCATTTGCTTGAAACTGAAGTTGCAGGTATTAATTACACTTCGCCTATACAAACCAAAACAGCGCAGGAATTTGCTGACAAGCTGCTTGTTCATCCCAACCATTTAAACGCCTTATTGAAAAAACATACCGGTAAGAACGTGAGCACGCATATCAAAACCAAACTGCTGGAAGAAAGCAAAGTTCTACTGGCTCAAACGGACTGGACGGTACAACAGATTGGTTATGCGGTGGGCTTTGCCGACCAGCCCAACTTTAGCCAGTTCTTTAAAAAGAACGCCGGTGTAACGCCCGCTGAATTTAGAAAAAACTACGTGCGTATCAGCGCATAATTACTGCGTTTACATCAATAAAAAGCCGTCTTCAGAGATGGCTTTTTTTATTTTGATCCTATTCTTAAACGCTTCTTTGAAATTCATATCTCCGTCTTTGATTGTAGTATAATCTACCCCTCGGTTTAGCTGCAACTTTGTCTTGTCGAAATGATAATAACAAAATTCAACAAGATAAAGATCATGAAAAATCAAAGTAATCAAACCGCACCTTTCGGTAACTACCAATTGTTCTCGCCAGCAAAACTTGGCGCTTACCAACTTAAGCACCGGGTAGCATTAGCACCAATGACCAGGCTCCGTGCCGATTCAATTGATGCACCGTCAGATATGATGGTTAAATTTTACGGACAGCGCTCATCCGAAGGCGGTTTGCTGATCGCCGAGGGAACAGCCGTATCCATCACTGGCCGTTCTTATTATGGCGCACCCGGCATTTACAGCGACGAGCAAATCCCGGCCTGGAAAAAGTTAGCAGATGCAGTGCATGCTAAAGGCGGCCGTATCTTCGCCCAATTGTTTCACGGCGGCCGCCAGTCGCATGTGGATATGACGGGCGGCGTTGTTCCTGTAGCTCCGTCAGAAGTTCCCTTCGAAGGTGTTTCTTTCACTAAAAATGGCTGGGTGCCTTCATCCATGCACAGGGCTTTAGCGATAGAGGAAATACCCGCCATTATTGAAGATTTTCGCAAAGCAGCTGAACGTGCTTTAGCTGCCGGCTTGGATGGCGTGGAACTGCACGGCGCTAACGGTTACCTTCCCGACCAGTTTTTACAGGACGGAACCAATAAACGTACAGACAGCTACGGCGGCGCTATTGAAAACCGCGCCCGTTTGATGCTGGAACTTACCGAAGCCCTGATATCTGTTTGGGGAGCAGACCGTGTAGGCGTTCGCATTTCCCCAAGTGGCCAATGGGGCGGCATAGCTGATAGTAACCCGGAAGCAACTTTCGGTTACCTGGCACAGGAACTGGACAAATTAGGGCTCGCTTATATCCATGTTATTGAGCCGCGCATCAAAGGCGACAGCACGCTGCATGAAGAACAAGCCCCTGTTGCGTCGGCAGATATCCGTAAAAACTTTAAAGGGGCCATTATTGCCGCGGGCGGTTTTGACCGTGAACAGGCAGAGGCCATTATTAATCGTGGCGACGCCGATATTGTAGCTTTTGGTCGCTACTTTTCTTCCAACCCCGACCTGCCGGAACGCTTGAAAAACGGCTACCCGCTTACCCCTTACATCCGGGATACTTTCTGGGGTGGATCTGAACTGCATTACAATGATTTCAGCAGCTATGACCAATATATAAGCATAAGCGAACCGAACGCATAATCATCCTTCATTTTACTTAACACAAAATCATTAAGATAATAATAACAATCATGAAAAAATTAGCAAATAAAGTAGCTGTGGTTACCGGGGGTAACAGCGGCATTGGATTAGCAACTGCTGTGTTATTCGCACAGCAGGGTGCAAAAGTGGCCGTCACCGGCCGTGATGAGGCAACATTAACAACCGCCATCAAACAGATCGGCCATGATGCCATTGGTTTCAAAAGCGATGTTTCTACGGTTGCCAACATCGGTTTAGCTTATCAGCAGACAGCTGAAGCTTTAGGCAAGATAGATGTGCTGGTGATCAATGCCGGAATCTTCGTGCCCGGATCAGTGGCCAATTTTACGGAAGAAGAATTTGACCGGACCAGTGATATCAACTTTAAAGGTGTTTTCTTCTCCGTTCAGAAAGCCTTGCCGTATTTAAATGACGGCGCTTCAGTAATTATCACTTCCTCAACATTGGCAACCATGGGGCTCGCCGGTACCTCCGCCTATTCCGCTACCAAATCGGCGGTTATCACTTTAGCCAAAGCGTTCTCCGTGGAATTGGCAGACCGCCATATCCGGGTAAACGTGTTGTCGCCGGGCCCTATCGTCACTCCGATCATGACCCGCGACGGCGCTACACCTGAGCAATTCGAAAAAGCCAAGAACGGCATGGCTGCAAAAACAGTGATTGGTCGTATGGGGAGCTCGGAAGAGATGGCACAAGGTTTCCTTTACCTGGCTTCGGACGACTCCAGATACATGCTTGGCGGCGAGTTATTGCTCGACGGCGGCATGCGCATTAAATAATTAATCAACTGAAAAAATTAAAAAATAGAAATCATGAAAGATCAATCAAACGCCCTAACAGGCCATAATCACCATACCGCACCAACACAATACATTGATGCTGCCGGAATCCGCTTCGCTTACCGCCGTTTTGGCAAGCCAAATACTATCCCGTTGTTAATGAACGTACATTTCACCGGCACCATGGATTACTGGGACCCGCTGGTAACTGATGGTTTGGCAGCCGAACGCGAAGTGATCCTGTTCAACAACGCGGGAATTGCAACTACCAGCGGCGAAACACCGGAATCCATTTATGAAATGGCACATTATGCGGAAGCATTTATAGACGCTTTAGGTCTTACCCAAATAGACGTTTTAGGCTTTTCTATGGGCGGCCTTATCGCGCAACAATTTGCCCTGGATCGCCCGGAACTGATCCGCAAACTCATCCTGGTAGGAACCGGCCCCAGAGGCGGCGAAGGTATGCAATCGCTGACGCCTGAAGCACAGGAAATTTTTGGGGGAACTTATGAAGGACCCGAAGATGTATGGTTAAAAGTCCATTTTAGTCCAAGTGAAAAAAGCCAGGCAGCCGGTCGTGAATTTATCAAACGCAAACTATTGCGCCAGGAAGATCGTGATCCGCTGGCCAATGATAGCGTAGGCGCTGCACAACGTGCTGCCTTAGGGAACTACAACTTAATAACTGAAGACCGCTACAGCGACCTGAAAAAGATAACCCAACCCACGCTGATCGTGAACGGCAGTAATGATGTGATCATCTATACCATCAACTCTTACATCATGCAGCAACACCTGCCGGATGCTAAGCTGATCCTTTACCCTGATGCCAACCATGGCTCGCTGTTCCAGTACCCTGAAACCTTTGTGATGGATGCTAATCAGTTTTTGAACAACAATTTAAAATAATTCACCTATTAGCGGGCTGCATACAGTCCGCTAACTATAAAACGTTCATGATCATGAAAAAAGTAGTGTTAATTACCGGTGCCTTAACCGGTACAAATGTACCTGATAATACTTTGCCTTTGGTACATCATCAGTCAGCTACTTGGACACCTCTTTTCAAACGCATCACCAGGGTTTAGTTTGACCTAAAAAAATGGTCATTTTTTTGTTACCCATTTGTAACTCAAAACTTATAACTCGTTGATAATCAACACAACAGTACTTTCTGTATCGGTAAGTAATCAACATAACTGATTGATAATCAATATAATATTAATTATTGGATTGTGTGAATTTAAAACATATGAGTTCAAACTTCACGATCCAAAGAAAATGTGTGTATTGGAAACAAACATTCAATGCCTGAACCACCGCGCTACGGTTTTGCGGCAAGCTGTGTAACAAACGTTACAACGCTGCGAAAGAAAGGAATGAAAAGATTGAAGCGGAAAGACCGCAGCCTGTTTATGCAGTACTCATAAATAATACTTTAAATATGTAGAGCGGTTTTTTTCTTTCCCAAAGCGGTATAGGATTACCCGCAGCACTTGAATGGAGGCTGAATTACGTCCAGTTAGCTCAACCGACCGCAGGTTCGGCTACACCTTTCTCGCCTCCAATCCGCTCTTTCAACGGCTTTCTGTGCCAGTAATTTGCAAGCAATGATCCTGTAGTATTCATCAACGGGCCGAATACTGCAGGGGCGAGGCCTACTGTGGCGATTTTACCCATAGTTTTTGCCAGGCCCGAGGCCAGGCCGGCGTTTTGCATGCCTACTTCTATGGCCATAGTTCGGCAGTCGCGTTCGGACATTTTGAAGAGTCTGCCCGCCCAGTAGCCTAGCATGTAACCCATCAGATTATGGATGAGCACCAATAGTACCAGTGTGCCTCCAATGTTCAGCAGCCTGTTGCGGCCGGCAGCGGTAATGATAACGATAATAAACGCTATGCCGAACATGGATACCAGCGGCATCAGCTTTTCGAGCCATTTGGCCCGTTTAACTAGGTATTTGTTAAACAGAATACCTGCACTGATGGGTAAGATCACTATTTTGATGATATCCCACATCATGCTGAGCGCGTCAATTTTAATAAACGCGCCGCCAAGCAACTTCATGAGCAACGGTGTAACGAATGGCGCCAGTAAGGTAGAAACCGCAGTTATGGTTACCGACAAAGCCAAGTTGGCCTTGGCCAAATATGACATTACATTAGAGGCCATACCGTTTGGCGAACAGCCCACCAGAATTATTCCGGCTGCGATCTCAGGTGCGAAGCCGCTCAGTTTAGCTAGCGAGAAACCGAGCAGCGGCATAATAATAAAGTGGCTGCCAACTCCTATAAACACACCTTTGGGCATTTTAATAACTCCCGCAAAATCCCGGAGGCCCATGGAGGTGCCCATGCCAAACATAATGAGCTGAAGCAATGGGGTAATTAGCCCGGCCAGGTTAAAGCCTTTTACCTGGACGAAATACCCGGGATAATACAAAGCCGTGGTCACGGCAGCAAAAATGATGAGCGTATAGGAAAATCCTTTAAGCGTCGCCGTCCCGCGGAATGCAGCAGACAAAGTGACAAAAAATGCTATAATAAAAGGGCCGGCCTGGGCGATACCGTCCTGGTAAACTCGCCAGGCAGCGGTAAACAGACACAGCAAGGCAATAACTGCCACAACTTTATAAAAGACGGTATTTTTCAACTACGTAAATTTAGTTTATAGTTATTACCAGGTGCGTTTTTGCATAAAAGCATCTAACTGCGCCCGCGTCATTTTTCCTTCTTTGGGATTTTGATCGAGCCATTTCAGAAAAGCTTCTCTGATTTGGTTTGTCCATTCGCTATCAATCTCGCCCGAGGTAAAGGTACCTGCTTTGAGCATGGCGTGGCTAAACTTGTCGCGCAAGGCCACAAATTCAGATATAGCTACCACTTTTTCGGCGAGATGAGCTGGTATAAAAAGCACGCCTTCCTTTTGAGCGATAACGAGGTCGCCGGGGAGAACCATGGCGAGGCCTATACGTACGGGCGTATTAAGTCCCATCAGCACCATGTCTTCGAGATAGGATGGATCGAAATCGCGCACAAAGGCATTAAAGCCCCTTATTTCTTTGAGTCCCTGCAGGTCACGTGCCGAGCCATCGAACACAACCCCATTGCCCGATTTGCTAAATATCGAGTTACCCAGGTTATCGCCTATTAAAGTTCCGCCTCTTATCTTCCCGAAACCGTCGGCAACATAAACATCGCCCTTTACCAAAACATCTATCGGCCAGGCGTTGGTGTTGCCTTTTCGTCCTTCTTTGGTGCCTTTTTGTTTAATGCTCTTTTCTACATCCGGACGGCTGGGCATATACATAGCTGTAACCGCCCGCCCAACTACCGGGATGGTATCATCTACCAGCTTCCAGCCACTCTCGAACTGGTCATTATAGCCTTCATTTTTCAATACCGTCCAGGCATCTTCGATGCTGATCTTTTTTGCCCTTTCGATCAGTGCATCAGGGATTTTCGGCCTCCCGTCGGCAAAGCGTTCTCCTTTCCATTCAGAAGTGTAAAAGATCAATTCTTCACGCGAGATAGTCTGCGCTTGCACCCGAAGGCAGCCGATGCCTGCTATTAAGGTTAGGATCAATAATTTATAACATTTCATGATTCTTATTTTTCTTTTAATGTGTTTCTCCCTTTAATGCTTCCTGCTTGTTTTTTGAAGTTTTTTCGGCAGGATATACAGGCGAAGCGATGCCATTAAGGTCATACACAATTTTACCTGCCCTGATGGTCATTTCGCACATGAATTTTTTATTGGTTTCAACCTTATAACCAGTATAATCGAACATGCCGAATTTTCCTTCAGCAATGCTTAATATGGCCACATCTGCACCTGCGCCAACTGACAGGTTCCCCAGCTCTTCACGCTTTATTTCTTTCGCCGGGTTTGAAGTGCATGCCTGTATAACATCTTTCAGGGGCATCCCCAGTGCAAGAAACTTAGTCATACAGGTAGGCATGTCTTTCATGGCGTCGTTCATGCTGCCAACATGAAGATCGGTACTGATAGAATTGGGAAAAAAACCCTCCTTAGTGGCGGGCAATGCCTGGCTATAGGCAAAGCTGATATTTCCGTAACCCACATCAAAAATGATCCCCCTTTTCCGGGCCTCGTATACCAAGGGCTTTACTTTGTTGGTTAGCACGTCAACAATGGATTCCCTGTCACCCAGCTGACCAAAACAGTGAGTGAAAATATCGCCAGGCCGCAGATGTTTTAAAAACAACTCCTCAATCGGCAGCGGAGGTTTTGCTCCTCCAAAATCGATCATTACCGGGATACCACCTGCCATCATTCCGGCTTCAACGGCACGATCCGTAGGTGTCCAGTCATGACCCACATAATGTGCCAGTTTTATACCAACAACAAAGTCCTTGTATTTTCGGGCAGTTAGAGCCGTCATCTTGGGGTCCATATCATCCAGGTTTTGTTCGTACGTCCCGCGCATCCCTTCACCAACAATATTCAAAAGAGCCAGCACTCTTGTTTTTGAAACATCGATCGTTTGAGTCTTAAAAGTTGGGAATGTCCGCCAGCCTGAGCTGCCTGCGTCTACAACGGTCGTTACGCCGCTCCTAAAGGTAAAGCCGTCGGGCACAATGCCAAGGTTACCGTCTTCATATTGATGATCGGCCTGGGTTCCGTAAAAATCATGGGTATGAATATCTATCAGACCGGGTGCCACATACATGCTCCTGGCATCAACAACCTGTATACCCTGGCTGGCGTCAATATCTTTTGAAACCAGGATTATTTTGCCGTTGGCGATGGCAACGTCCAGTACTGCATCGATATTATTTTTAGGGTCTATCACATGTCCGCCTTTGATCACAATATCATAAGACTGTGCTATGGCTACCTGGCCGAATAGCGTCAACAGGATGAACAATAAGAAACTGTTTTTTCGCATTCTTTGATTTATAAGTATAAAGATATCAGGTCGGTAACCGGGTTAATACAATATCGAAAAATTCGATCAAACCGCCTGTTGTAATATGGTTTTCACCCGCTCTGCTACAATATCTACCTGGTCGGGTCGCAACAAGACTACACCAACGGTAAGGTATTCGATGTTGCTGTTGGCTACGATGCTTGGCGTGCCATTTTTTAAAGCTCTAACTACCTCTTCTGGTTTGATCTTGACTTTACTATGGTCCCAGGTTACCTTAAGACTCGGAAAGGCGTTGGAAGGTCCGGGATCAATTACCGTTTCGGTTTTAACACCCTGAACAACTTCAAGCTGTGAGCCGATATGTTTTGTGCGTTGCAGCCATTCTTCCCATTCTTTTTTATGGTCTTTTTCGAGGTAAGCTTTTAATGCTGCATACATACCAAACATTTCCTCCTTGTTTACCTTCATCGGCCGGCCTATCGGGGCCTCGTTGGGGCTATGGTTCATACGAGCTGCAGTGATCAGGTCTTTACGCCCAAAAAGCAGACCCGCACTCTGTGGCCCCCGAAGCATTTTGCCGCCCGAAAAGGTAACCAAGTCGAAACCTATCTTTTGAAATTTAAACAGGTTTTCTACCGGCGGTACATCTGCCGCCGCGTCCAGCAGGGTTGGTATGTTATGCTTTTTGGCAATGGCAACAAAATCGGTATGGGTAATGCTGCTCTTCTCGGCTGCGTTAAAAAATAAAGCCATTACGGTTCTGTCATTAATGGCTTTTCCCATTTCGTCGGGACCTTCAACCTCAATAATTCTTGCGCCGGTGGTAGTTACCGCCTGGTCAAACAGATACCTGTGCGTTTTTTGCATGATAACCTCGGGCCGTGGCCCTGGCAGGTTGGGTAACTGCCTGATCTTTTCGTGATCGGTGCTAGTTATGGCCGCTGCCGTGCTCAGCAGGATAGCACACGCCGCGCCCGACGTAACCATCGCGGATTCTACATGCAACATTTCGGCAATTTTAGCACCCACCTTGTCCTGAAGCTCATACATGTTGGCAAAATCGTGCGAGGTGGAGTTGATCGCCTCCAGCACTTCGGGTAGCATTAGCGAACCAGACAAAAAAGTCATGGTAACGGACGCGTTGATCACCGGCGTAACGTCAAGTTCCTTAAATAGATCACGGGCTGGTTTTTGTACCGGCGAATAAGAGTCAATTCCAATAGCCGATGCTTTGCCTATTAGGCTACTCGACAGCGGCAATAGAGTAAGACCTTTTAATATATCTCTGCGGTTCATGTGGTTTGGGATTTAAATGTAAGCGATGCAGTCCATCTCAACCAGGGAGTTACCCGGGACGCCTCCTTTAGCCACGGCTACCGTGGTGCGTACGGGCGGGTTTTTGCCGAAGCGGCCTTTGTAAACTTCATTCATGCCCTGGTAATCGGCTATATCGTTCAGAAAAACAGTCACTTTAAGCACTTTCGCCATAGAGGAACCTGCTTTTATTAGCTCTTTTTCCAGTTCTTTTAATACAATCTCGGTATGGGCCTTAATTTCAAACGGCTCTACATGGGCGCCTTTTCCGGCGATAAAAATCATATTGCCTAGTTTGGTCGAACCGGAAAATAACGGGACATCCTGGAAGGTCGTCACATTGTTGGCTACTTTTTCCCCGGGAGGAGCGGCTGAGGCCTCTTTACTTATTCCAAATACAGACATCCCAATTATTGAGGCCAGCATTTTCTTTAGGACAGTTCTTCTTTTTTCCATGGTGTTTTAAGTTTGGTGTTTAGTAGGTGTTGTTCGCAAACTTGCTATGCTTGTTATTTTGAGCTTGTTAGTGTACTTTTTGAGTTTAATGTGAGAATATATTTTATCATCTTATTGGCGTCGGCCGGGGTAATAGCCGGGTGAGGCGCCATAGGCACGGCCCCCCAAACACCGGTGCCACCGCTGATTATTTTTTGCGTTAATGTATTTAGCGTATTCTGGTCCTGCAGGTATTTAGCGGCAATGGCTACGTAGGGCGGCCCAACCAGCTTTTCTTCCATTTTGTGACATGCCAGGCAATCGGATTTTAAAATTAGATTTTTACCTTCTTCAATTTCGGCGGCTGTTGCAAACGGTAGTACTGGGGCGGCCTGGGCGACTGGTGCCTGCGCTTTCTTTTTGACTGCAACCTTCTTCTTTGTCTGCGCAGAGGCGAGTCCGGCAAAAGCAATCAATGCGGCCGAAAACGTAACTATCGTCGTTTTTTTTATGCTCATCATATTAATCCTGTTCTTTCGGCATTGTCTCGGAACCTTTCCGTATAGCCGCTACCTGTGCAGGAGTTACAACTTCAGGCAGGTTATTAAAATTCGATTTTATATAGGTGAGCACCTCGGCAACCTGGGCGTCTGACAGAAAATTGCCGTGCGCCGGCATTACTTCATTATAAGATTCCCCTTTTACCGTTACCGGCCCTTTGAGTCCGTTAAGTATTACATTGATCAGCCGGGGAGTATTATAATTTACCCAATCTGATTGTTCAAGCGGAGGAAAGCGGTTGCCATCCCCCTTGCCGTTGGCCTGGTGACAGGCTATGCAATAGGTGCTATATACTATGGATGTGGTAGGGATATCCTTAAATAAGTTGTCCTTTATCTCGTCAGGCGTTCTGATATTGGAGGCGGTCTTTTTCCGGTTTTCCATAACAGCCAGTTGGGCGGGCCCGAAAACCTTTTTGTCGCCTTTATACATGATGCGCCATATTCTGCCTTTCTCGGTATCGCTTATGTACAACGAGCCATCGGGGCCCTCGGCCAGGCCCATTGGGCGATATACTGCATCGCTCACATTTGCGATTGGATTGGCGCGGGCAAAACCATCAGCAAAAACCTCCCACGGCCCCGATGGCTTACCATCTTTAAAGGGAACGAACGCAATAATGTATCCAGCCTGCGGGTACGGCGCCCGGTCCGTGGACCCATGGAATGCTACAAACGCACCATTTCGGTAGCGAGCCGGAAATTGCTTTCCCCGGTAAAACAGCAAGTCGTTGGGTGCAAAATGGGCAGGGAATGCCATTATCGGCTGAGAAAGTTTCGCGCCGTTGCCCTCCAGCACCTGATTGCCGCCAAATTCGGGGTTAAGCAGCTTTTTGCCCTTAACTTCATCATAGTAATAGTAGGGCCAGCCGCCATCAAGGCCTTCTTTTACTTTAAAAAACTCCTCAGCCGGTTGCATGGCGCTTTCCCACGAAGTATAAAGATCGGGCCATAGCATGCGGAAGTCATCGCGGCCGTGGGCCACCGTGTACAATGATTTGCTTTTGCGATCCCAATCCATGGCGACCAGGCTTCGTAAGCCGGTAGCATATCTTGTGCCATCGGACTGGTGCTGATTGGTTTTATTGGCATCGAACATCCATATTCCGCCATGATCCTTTAGCCAGGGATTACCGTTATCGGGCGAGTTAGGGTCACCTACGCCGGGAGATCCGGGCAGGCGGTTTCTTTTCTGCCCCGCATTTGAACCGGCGCCCCAGCCAACGAAGATGTGGCCCTTGTCATCGAAGGCAAGCGGCTTCGTCTGATGCTCATGATAGGGAGGGTTATCGATAACGATGGTATCCATTTTACCGTCAGGAACCAACTGGCCGTGTTTGAGCTTCATGCGGTAAACCATCAGTTCCGAGCTGAAATACACGTAGCCATCGTGAATGCGCATGGCTGTGCCGTAGGTATGGCCGTCGTATTTGCCAAAAGGGGCAATAATGTCAGCCTTGCCATCGCCATTGGTATCCCGCAATGCGATATTGCCGTAGCCGCCATTTAAGCGGTGATTTCGGGCCTTTACATAAATATCGCCATTTGAATTAACAGCTATATGCCGGGCCTGCCCGTTTAAGCTATCAACAACAACAAGCGCCTGAAAACCATCGGGTAAAAAAAGGCCGTCATTGTCGGAAGCGGCTGCAAGAGGTTTGGGTACAATATTGCTCCCCAGTAAAATAGCTGCAAGGCCCGCGCCGGCAAGCTTTAACGAGTACGATCGTAAAAAATTAGTCACAGCCGTCCGCGTGTGGTTTATAAGAGCCATTTAGCAACAAACTTTTATAAAAAAAACTATAATTCAGGCCATGTAAACCGGCCGGTCGCATTATCTCTGGATCTGCTAGAAAATTGACCTGACTAACAGACTATCTTTTTACAATCATTTAAAGTAAAGTCAAATAACCTTTTGTACTATTTCTCTGATCGATTTTCGCAAGGTTATCCGGCTGCGGACATGGTATTTACTATTTTTCGGAACTGGACAGCACCAATAGCAAAGCAAGTTAGCAGATCTAATATAAACTTGACTATACTTAATAAAATAATTTAAAAACTTTCAAAAATCAGGAGAAACATTTGCTTCCCCTGAAAATCAATCAACTATTTAACTGCACGAACAGTAATTTTTATTTATCCCACCAGACATGCGTCGTCAATAAATCTGGTCCCTGTCTGACTACGGCAGCATTATAATTTGCCGTGTTAGTAGAAATTTCCGACAGCGGATACATCATCCTGCGCGGGATAGTTCCGTTTGAATTATTGCCCTGGTAATTAACGGGCGTCAAAACCGGGTAGCCGGTGCGGCGCCAATCCGAGAACGATTCGTATTCGTCATATATCAGGGAAGCCCAGAACTGCGTGTGTATTTGCTGCATCTGCTGATCATTGGTGCCCCCCGTAAAAGGATGAGCCGTCAGATACGCAGCAATTTTTGCATCAGAAATTACCCCCCCGGGACCAAAAAGAGCCCATTGGTGCATGGCGGCTGTCACCCCGGCATTATAGTAAGATGCCACGGTTCCAGCACCGGTGTTCCATCCGCGAAGCGTTGCCTCGGCCAGTAGAAAATTAGTCTCGGCATTGGTTAGAACCATCAGGGGCGCAGTGTATTGCAGAATGGTTGCCGGATTAGGCTCTGAATACGACTGAAAATTAACCGGCTGTGAGGTAAGACCATTGGCCATCCCTTTTTGATTAGCAGCGGTAGTATCGGGCACTGGGTTGCTGGGATCCGTATAGTTCCAAACCACCGCTATTACACTTAAGCGCGGGTCGTGATTTCCTTTTAAATAATTAACATAGGTATCGCTATACTTATCCCCCTCAATCAGGTTAAGGCCGTAGGCCGTGGCCGAGTAATCGTTGCCAATGAGATCAACGGCAATAGGATTACGGTTTAGGTTTATCGACCCCGACTGGTATTTCATGACAGCAATATCGGTATCGTTCACAATTACTCCACCGGCGATTGCTTTTTGCACCCAGGTTTGAGCTGTAGCCGGGTCAACCTTTGTTAGGCGCATACCAAGGCGGAGCATTAGCGAATAACCAAACTTTTTCCAGCTGGTAATATTGCCCCCGTACAAAAGGTCGGCGCTGCCAAATGTGGCTTTGCTAGCGTCAAATGCCTGTATCGCTTCGTCAAGTTCCTTCAGCATATCGGCATATATGGCCGATTGCGCATCATAAACCGGGAAAAATGTATTGCTCGTATAACCCTGGACCGCCTGAGAGTAAGGCAGATCGCCAAACATGTCAGTCATGCGGTGCATTACATATACACGCCATATACGGGCCTGTGACAGTTTGTTTACATCTGGCGCGGCTTTACTGTAACGTATTACATCGCTGATTTCGCTAACAGTGTTTTGATAATATGCATCCAAAGCAGTTCCCGCCTCGTTGTTAGTTAGATATTTATCGCCAAAACCCGATGTGAGCTTATAATTTGCAAAATGCTGAATAAAGCCCGCGACGTTTGATATCTGCGAAGCATAATAATTGGCATTAAATGCATCCAATTCAGCTTTTGAAAATAAGTAAGGCACAGTGGGTGATGATATCGCGTTGGGATCGGTGTTTATTGCTGCAAAGTCCTTTTTGCATGATGGTGTCATCATAGCAACGAATGACATCAGGCATACACCAAAATATATTTTCTTCATTTTCATCATTCGAAAAATTAAAATTTGACCATTAAGTTTAAACCATAGCTGCGGACGCGTGGTACTCCAAACATTTCCATGCCTTGTTCGTTCCCGGCGGTAAAGGTTGATTCGGGATCGATATTTGGCGCCTTTTTGTACAGTATCAATAAGTTACGCCCAACAAACGAGAGGTTTAACGACTGTATCCGGATAGGGCCTATATTCTTTGTTGGAACATTATAGCCCAAGATCACTTGCCTCAGCTTGATAAAGCTGCCATCGTAAACAAAGAAACTCGATATATTTTTCCGGTTATCATAAAACGTGGCTATGTTACTTACCGGCACGGTGTAGGTGAAGGGTTGATCGTTATCATCTACGCCATTGAGAGCCAACCCATTATCCCTGCCAGGAAGTGTGCTTTTTAACAGGCCAAACCTATCCGCATAAAGGTTAGTGCCCGAATATATTTTGTTGCCATATTTGCCGTCGATCAAAAAGCTGAAATTAAACCGGTGGTAATTAAAGCTGTTGGTGATACTCATGGCCGACGGCGCAACGCCTGTGCCCATGTCGACTAGATTTCCCTGTTCCTCGTTGCCGTTGGCGGCATACACCGTCCGTCCCTGGGCGTCTTTTTTGAGTTGATAAGCCTGTATCTGGCCATACGGTTTTCCAACCTCGGCATATACCGATACATAGCTGTTAACACTTGTTCCTAAGAAGAAGCTGTTTTGCCCTGCGGCCAAGCGCTCTACGGTGTTTTTATTATATGAATAAGTATAGGTTACATCCCATGAGAAATGGCTGGCTTTTACCGGTCTGCCGGTTAACAGCAACTCGATACCTTTGTTATTAATTTTGCCGATGTTAAGATAGGCTGAAGTAAACCCCGACAACGGATCAACATTTGCCGGAACAATGTCATTGATCGTTGAACGATTGTACAAAGCAAGATCAAGTCCTAAGCGGTTGTTGAAAAATTTCATTTCGGCGCCTACCTCGACAGTTTGCGAGGTATAAGGTTTTAGCTTGCTGTTTGGAATAACCAGGTTACCATTAGCATCCCGGGTGATCTCCTGCAGCGGCATTGTACTGCCCGCAACCTGGGTATAGGTCAGGTTAATACCATAGGGGTTTGGAGCCCCGCCGCCAACCTGCGCCCATGAGCCCCTGAGTTTTGCATAGTTGATCCATGACGGTAGCTTAACAGCTTCCGAAAGTATAAAGCTGCCGCTTACAGATGGATAGAAGATATGATCCTGGTCGAGGCTAAGGGTTGAGAACCAATCGTTCCTGCCGGTGACACTTAAATAAACGATGCTTTTGTAGTCAAAATCGGCGGATGCAAAGACCGAGTTAACCGCTGTTTTGGAATACCTGGGCAGCGTAACGCTCGAATTTACGTTGGAAAGGCTGTAGAAAAAGGGAATATTGAAATTACTTCCGTCAACCTCCAGGCCATTAAGCGTGTGCTTTTGCTGGTTGCCGCCCGCTAAAACATTTGCATTGAAATCCTTAAGAAACCTGGTATTGTAATTCAGCGTAAGTTCCGAGTTTATTTCAGCCGTATTATAATTGACCACACTTATGGCGCCCTGCGGAGCATAAGCGGTGCCTGTTGGTGTAATGCCGGTGTACTCATACGACAAGTAATCGTCGCTGACACGGCCCTTTATAAACAGGTTATCCAGCAAATTGTATTTAACGCTGGCATAGCCTATAAACCGATTCTTGGTGTCCTTTTGCTGGAAACGGTTAATCGTAAAATATGGGTTGGTTGCGAAGCCTGAGGAGTTCCATAATATTTCATTACCATTTGCGTCATATCCTGGAGCCAGGCTTCTAATGTCAACCGAGTTTGCTATCATATAGGTACCCCAGTTTGGGTTTCCCAATGCGTCGCCCAGGCCGGGACGATTAAGGTTGTTTTCAACATTGTATTGGCCAACAGCTTCTACACTCAGATTCTTGCCCAATTTGGCATTCACATTCAGGTTAGCTATTTTCTTATCGAGTGTGTTGTTGGGCACGATGCCTTTATCGTTCAAGTCCGACACTGAAAACCTGAAATTAAGCACGTCAGAGCCGCCGGTAAAGGCGACTGTATTGGTAAATGTTTTTCCGGTATTGTAAAAGTTTTTAATGTTATTTTTTTGTGCTACATAGGGCCTTGAGACGCCATCAAACTGGATAACGCTTGAACCGTCAAGCTTTGCACCATATGATAAACGTCCGTATGATATCGCATCCTGCTGGGTGGTAACTTTAGTGCCGAATTTTCCCTCGCCGTACTCGTACTGCCAATCGGGAATCAGCTCTGGCGTCTCTTCCGTAAATGTTGAATTGTATTCGACGCCAACACCTCTTTGAGTGGCTCCTTTTTTGGTAGTGATCAAAATAACGCCATTGGAAGCCCTCGAACCATAAAGCGCTGAAGCGGTACCTCCTTTCAGTACACTGATCGACTCTATATCATCAGGATTGATGCCGCTTATACCGTCGCCATTGTCAACATTTAACCCGCCGCTATTAGTGGTAGTCGGTGTTGAAGGAATATTGTCGATAGGCATACCGTTCACCACGTATAATGGCTGATTGTTGCCGGCTATACTTCCACTGCCCCGTATCACTACCCTGCTCGATCCTCCCGGGCCGGTTGCAAGACTCGATACATTTACGCCGGCAACCTTGCCTTCGAGCGCATTGGCAACATTGACCTCCCGGGCCTGCACTAACTCATCACCTTTTACCTCGGTTACCGAAAAGCCCACTGCTTTTCTTTCCTTTTTGATACCCAGAGCCGTTACTACAACCTCGTTAAGCGCGCTTGAAACAGGCTTTAACCGAACAACCAGCGGGGCATCGATATTAGTTACAAGCACTTCTTCCTTGTTATAACCAATAAAGGCTACTACAATGGAAAATGCCTTCTCTTTGTATTTGTCGGGGATTGAGAGTTTGAACGCGCCACTATTATCGGTTGCAGTACCAACTCCCGGATCTTCTTTCAGGCTTACCGTGGCTCCCGGAACAGGATTAGAATTATCATCAAAATACACTTTGCCCTTCAGCTCGCCGACAGCATATTTTAATGTTGCTCCCTGAACATTTTCTGCTTCCGCAGCCCTGCTTTTGGGCGGATTCTTCTCGAAAATGATGATCTTTTTATCGAACTGTTTAAAATCCAGGTCGGTATTATCCAGGATCAGTCTAAGGGTTCTTTCAATCGTCCTGGTTTCTGTCTGCAGCGTTACGTTTTTGTACTGGATTATTTTTTCGGACGGATAGGCCATCTGGAATCCCGAAAGCTTCTCTATCTTTTTCAGGGTTTTCTTCAGCGGTTCATTTTTAGCTCCGATAGTAATTGTTTCATCCTTAATGCTTTGCGAACTGCCCGTTTTGGCAAGCAATAATTGAGCGGTAATAAACAGGATAGTAAAATAGCAAATACTGAGCTTCATAAGAAATCGAAAACCGGTATGTGTGCATATTTGCGTGGCGCAAAGCCGCCACTTTGCAAAAGCGGTATTTTTTTGCATTCTTTGTATGGTTTAAAAAGTTTTTACTAGATTTTTTACCTACAAACTCCCATTGCTTCCCGGCGGGGAGTTTGTTTTTTTAGCCCTTTTGGATAACAAAAAGGCCCATTGCGATAAGCGCTATCAGGCTGGGTTAAGTGTCTTCATGCTCATTAGTTTGATTGTTTTAGGGTTGAATGTTTAGTTAATTGCAGCCAATGCCATCAATGGTGACTTTTTGTTCGTTTTCAAATTTATAAGTGGTGCCGCGGGCGGTACATAGTATTTCCAGGATATCTTTCAATGATTCGGTCCCACTAAATGAAGCAGTAATGGGGCAGTTCTCAAGCGCGGGATTTTTAAAGTCTATCGCTACCTGGTAGCGCCGGCTCAGCGAGGCGGCGATCGATTTAAACGACACGCCATCAAATACCATATCGCTACTTGTCCAGGTAAGCGTTTTTTCGGCCTCAACTTTGTTTTTTTGCATCGCCGGGGTTTGATTATCATAGACCACCTGCTCGTTGGGTGTAAGTATAACCGATGCTTTGTGATCGTTATCAACTCTCACTCTGCCGCGGGTAACGGTAACTACTACTTTTTTCTGCCCGGGGAATGCCGAAATATCAAATGCGGTTCCGAGTACGGTGGTAGTTATTGTGCCGGTATGAATTACAAAGGGCTTTGCATTATCGTGATGAATGTCGAAATACGCTTCGCCAATCAATTCAACCTCGCGCTTGATACCTGTAAATGAGGATGGAAAATTCAGTTTGCTTCCATGCCGCAATACCACTTTGCTGCCGTCCGACAATGTGATAAACCTGTTTTCGCTTGCGTGAGGCAAAGCAACCGATGCTATCCTATCTGTTATTATTTTATTCCTGTTGGAAAGATAATACGCGCCGACCAGTAAACCGAACCCTGCCAATACAGCAGCTGCGCGCACAACCCACCGGCGAGGAGTCAAAGAGTAAATTTTAGCCGTGGAGCGGGATTTAAATTCCTTATACATATTATCGGCCAACCACTGTTCCCCTGTTGTATGCAGCTGATTTTGAAATTGGTGATCATCAATGTTAATATTACGATACCAGTCATTCAGCTCCTGCTCTTCCTCGGATGTGCAGAGGCCCTTATTGTATTGGTCAAGCAAATAGTGCAGACGTTGAGATTCCATTTTTTGCGTTTACAAATACATAACACGCAACCTGGACATTACCGTTAGGTAAGTTTAATATTTTTTTAATTTTTTTAGAAAGTTTTGGTTCTTTTAAAAAACTTGCCAGAAAATCGACATGGTTTATTAATTTTTTCGGGGAGTATTGCTCTGAGTATTAAATATTTTTATTAATATCGTTGTCACAAGGTGCTTTTTTATCAAGCGTACAAAAAGCACAGGCTCCTGATTGGTTTATCACTTTAATTTAAACTACCATTAACCCAATTGATCAACATAGCGACGTAGAATTGATTGTGCTCTGGCAACAGGGAAACGAGTACGCCTTTGAAGTAATATATAAAAGATACGTTGTAAAACTGCTGTCGACTGCGTCCAGGAAGGTTGATGATTATGATTCCGCCCGTGAGTTTGTTCAGGATGTATTTGTAAGTTTGTTTAAGTTACGGGATACGTTAAGTCCTCAGATTTCAATACCGGCTTATCTGCACGTGGCGCTAAAAAATCGTATTCTAAACCACTACAGGCACCTGGATGTTCAGAGGCGTTACCAGCAGCATCTGGCTCAGCAACAAATGCAACCAGATGATAGTTTAGCCCTACAGGCGAAGGAACTGGAGACGCAAATCAACGAGGAAATAAAGAAGCTGCCACTTCAATGCCGGACTGTATTCCTGTTAAGTCGCGAGGAAGGCCTGCCCTATAAAGAAATTGCTATCCATCTCGGTATATCTGTCAATACCGTCGAACAGCATATGCGGAAAGCGCTTAGGATACTCCGGAGTTCGATGGGTAATTATCTGCATCTGTTGGTCTTATGCTGTTTCGTACGAATGTAACAAGGTTGGCTGTCCATGGAGATGCCATCGACCCGGTATCTAACCGCGGACCATGGGCGCGCCTTCGCTGCTGTGGCGCAGTTGGTTTCTTTTGCACAATTCAGACGGAAAGCCCGATGTCCCTATGATATTTTTTCGTGCCATTTTTTAAAAAATCTTAAGGTTTTGCAATTTAAATATATCGTACCTTCACGGCATCTCTACCATTTTTTGGCAAAACAATATTCTTACTTTTTGGGGAAGTGACTACCCATATCCATGAGTTCTAACCTTGGATAAGGTCGGTGCTCTGTCCAACTTCGATGATATAACCGTCCGGGTACCGGATATAGCGGCGGATCTCACTGTACTTAGGGATCGGCCAACATTTTGTATTATATTATGAAAATTGTTACTAAGTTGTTACTCAAGATTAAAATCTTCGATCATGGCAACCCACCAATATAACATATTTGATATTTATGTTAAATTTATATTACATTCGCTGTATACATCCAATATGTCCCCTAAATGCCGCGTTCTTTCTGACCATGAGTTGCTCATACTTCTAAAAGAGGAGAGCCGGGACGCCTTTGCCGAAATTTACCGCAGGTATTGGTCGCTGGTGTATATGCATGCTCTTAAAATGTTGAAGGATGAGGATGACACCAGGGATATATTGCAGGATGTCTTTACCTGCCTGTGGTTAAACAGGGAAACAATAGACCAAAATTCAAATCTGGGAGGATATCTTTATACCTGTACAAGAAATAAGGTGCTCGACTTGATCGCCAAACAGCGCGTCCGGGTTAACTATCTCGATTCGCTGGCTTCATTTATCGAGGCAAATAGCAACCATATAATCGATAGCATCACTGAAAAAGAACTGGCACAGGCACTGGAAAAAGAAATTCAGCAATTGCCAGCCAAAATGAAGCAAATTTTTGAGATGCGCATACATAAACACCTCACTTATAAAGAAATTGCTGCTGAATTATCCCTTTCCGACAAAACTGTCAAAAAACAAATCAGTAACGCGATCAAAATTCTCCGCCCTAAGCTTCACCATCTTTCCGTATGGGCCGCTTTCCTTCTTTTAATAAAAAAATAAGACTCATTAATAAACTTTTTTAAACTCCATCTACTACTTCCTGTTTCGGTACCCGTTTATGTCTTGTAGTTGTTTATAAACGCAATCATGAACAAAGAACAAGCACAGGAACTACTCGAAAAATACAAGCTAGGCATTTGTACACCAGAAGAAAAAGCGCTTTTGGAACGATGGTATCTTGAGGAGTCTGCCAGGCAACCTATGCCCGAGGCCCCCGAAGATCCCGCAAAAGAAGAGCAGATCATTTGGAACCGGGTGCTCGGAACCCTTCCTGCGGAACCTAAAATACGCCGGCTCAAAAAGTGGTATTCAATTGCGGCAGCGGCTGCCATATTTGTTTTTCTTTCAATTGGCTTGCACTTTATAGTAAATAAACCAGTGCATCAGCAAATTGCAAGTAATCAGCTCCATAAAAACGATATTGGGCCTGGTGGCAACAAAGCTATTCTTACACTCGGTGATGGTAAAAAGATTGTTTTAACCGGAGCGAGGAACGGATTACTGGCGACGCAACGCAATACAGAAATTAAGAAGACTGAAGACGGTAAAATAACATACACTACTGATCAATCACTATCCGGAAAAGAATCAGCAGAGGTACAATATAATACAATCACTATTCCGCGCGGTGGTCAGTACCAGGTAACACTTCCTGATGGCAGCCGGGTGTTTTTGAATGCAGCTTCATCGCTAATTTATCCTACTGTTTTTGTCGGGAATGAGCGTAAAGTAACGTTAATAGGGGAAGCTTATTTCGAGGTGGCGCATAATTCCCACCAGCCTTTCAGGGTAAGCAGCAATGACCAAACGGTTGAGGTATTGGGCACGCATTTTAATATCAATGCCTATTCTGATGAGCGTCTGATAAAAACGACCCTTCTGGAAGGTTCAGTAAGGGTCAGCCACGGCCAGAAAGCAGCTATGCTTAAACCGGGGCAACAAGCGCAGATCAGCAACAATAATACAGATTCAGATATAAGCATTATTCGGGATGCGGATATTGAAGAAGCTGTAGCCTGGAAGAATGGCCTTTTTATACTGGATGATCACATTCAGCCTGTTATGCGCATGATATCAAGATGGTATGATGTCGATGTGGTTTATGACGGTGCAGCTCCGGACGATATCTTCGGCGGAGAGGTGCCACGTTTCCAGAATATCTCGGAAGTGCTAAAAGTGCTGCAATTGACCAAGAAAGTGCACTTTAAAATTGAGGGCAGAACGATTATCGTATCCAGATAAAAGAAATAAAACCTGTGAGAATAAATTAACCATAGTGTAAACCGATTAAAACCAACAACCACATGAAGAAGACATTACCAAGGACTCCTTAAAAACGTACAGGGCCTCAAAAAAAAGACGTGAAGGTGTACCACCACCGTCACGCCTTATAAGTTTGAGTTAACCCTTACCTGAAATTATTCAGGAAAAAATTATTGGTCAAATAAATCATTGTTTTAACCCAAACACACAAAAGTATGAAAATATCTGCTTTTAATACAGGTATGTCGGTTCTGCGGCTGCCTAAAAAGTTTTTACTGGTTATGAAAATAACGGTATTCCTTCTGTTAGTTACTTTCATGCAGGTCAGCGCGGCTACCTATGCGCAGCAAATCAACCTGGCTGAAAATCATGTTACATTAAAAAAGCTGTTTAAAGAGATAAGGAAGCAAAGCGGGTACAACTTTGTTTATACAGAAGGCATGCTCAAAAATGCTAAACCGGTAGATATTGAAATCCACGCCGGCACAATCACACAAACACTTGATCAGGCGTTTGCTGATCAGCCTCTAACTTATACCATCAGCAATAACACGGTTGTCGTCAAAGAGAAGGAAGTAAGAACCGGAGCAATTCTTCCGACGTCTATTACGATAACCGGTACCGTATCAGATGAGAAAGGAAGCCCATTACCCGGGGTAACAGTAACCGTTGAAGAGACCAATCATTCGGTCTCGACTGATAAAGGCGGGAAATATAGCATTGCCGCGGAGGCCAATCAAACGCTCATTTTTTCATTTATCGGTTACAAAAAGATCAGGGTGCCAATTAATAACAATCAGTTGATCAATGTTGCCCTGACGCCGATAGCGAGCGATCTTAATGAAGTGATCGTAGTGGGTTATGGTACGCAGAAAAAGATTGATCTAACCGGCTCGGTTGCTTCTGTTGGCGGTGATAAACTGGATAGCCGTCCTTTAGTTAATCTTGGAGATGGCTTAAACGGGCTTGTTCCCAATTTGAATGTCAATCTGAATAATGGGCAACCTGGTACAGGAGCGAGTTATAATATCAGGGGCTATGCAACGATAGGTGAGAATTCAAATTCTAATCCGCTGATCCTTGTAGATGGCGTACAACGTGATCCCAATCTGATCGACCCAAATGACGTGGCTACCGTAACAGTGCTAAAAGATGCTGCGTCGGCATCTATTTATGGTGGCAGAGCAGCTTTCGGGGTGATCTTGATTACCACTAAGAATGCAAAGAAAGGAGCAACCCAGATCAGCTACAATGGGTCATACACTACCTCGCGACCTACCAAAGTGCCGGAATACATTAACTCCCTGGATTATATTAATCTTTTTAACAGCGCGCAAAGAACCGGTGCCAAAAGCGGTGGTTATACTTCCAGCGATCCCTTCACGACACAGGATTCTACCATGATTGCTGCCTATTTTCATGATCCGGCGCATAACCCCGATGCCTACATCGATCCCGGGAATCCGCAGCGATACCGTTACGTCGGCAACACTGATTGGATGAAGGTGCTGTATCCCGGCTGGGCACCTCAACAGCAACATTATTTATCTGTTTCGGGCGGTGAAGGAAAAACAAGCTATGTGGCCAGTATGGGGTATTTAAGGCAGGCCGGTTTGGAGAAATTAGCCGACCAGGTATATAATCGGTATACACCCAGCTTAAAGCTTAACTCGGATGTCACCCCATGGCTGACGTTCAACTTTGTAATGTCTATGACGCATACTGATAATAATCAGAGTGCCTATACTTATCAAAGTAACCAGGGTGGTGCATGGATACCTACCGATCTGCGACCAGTAATGCCAATTTATAACCCGGATGGCAATTATTCAGGTCAGGGTAATTACACCAACCCGGTAGCGGTGATTAATCAAAATGGCAGGGATATTGAATCCAAAAATGATTTCTGGACAACCGGACGTATCATTTTAAAACCCGTTAACCATTTAACTATCACCTCCGATTACACATGGAACAACTATTCTGATTTTGACAAATCGCATATCATAGCTTTTAATGAATACGGAGTTAATGGCAGTTTCCTTGATGTTTTCCCGCACACAAACCCGTCAAGTGTTAGCGAGTACCGGCAAAACAATAACTACAATGCTTTAAATGCCTTTGCCACCTATGAGAACACGTTTAATCAGAAGCATTATCTTAAAGCAATAGTAGGTTATAACCAGGAGTACCAGCATTATGTACTGAGTAATGCCACCGCCAGAAACCTGATCGACCCCACTTTACCGGCTATTGGGGTTAATAATGACCCGAAACCGACGGTCGGGGGTACAGAAACGCAATACGCATTAATCGGTACTTTTTTTAGGCTGAATTATAATTATGACCGCCGGTATTTACTGGAGGTGAACGGAAGATATGACGGCACTTCACGCTTCCCAGCCAGTGACCGCTATACATTCTCGCCTTCTGTATCTGCCGGCTGGAATATAGCTGAAGAGTCTTTTATGAATGACCTGAAGAGCACGATCAATGAACTAAAAGTGCGGGCATCTTATGGCCAGTTGCCAAACCAGCAAACCTCGGGAAATATATCATCTACAGCACAATATCCTTACATTCCTGTACAGGGTACCGGAACAGTGCAATATTTGTTTAATAATCAGCCGGGAGTGACCATTTATGCACCGGGCCTTATCAGCAGCAGCCTTACCTGGGAAAGAGTACAAACAAAAAATATCGGTTTGGACTATGCCTTATTAAATGGCAGGCTAGGTGGCAGCTTTGATTATTATATCACAAATACCAGAGACATGCTGGTTTCAGGGCAGCCATTGCCGGCAGTGCTGGGAACAGGAGCTCCATTAAGGAATGCCGCCGACCTGCAAACGAAAGGATGGGAGCTAAGTATTACCTGGAAAGACCATTTGTTTAATAATCAACTATCCTATAGTGCCACATTCGGTTTGTCAGATGCTACCAGTACCATCACGAAGTATGACCTTAACCCCACTGGAATTATCGGGAATAATAATGGAATCTATTATCCAGGCGAGAAGCTGGGTAATATTTGGGGTTATGAATCGCAAGGGTTTTATAAAACAGATGCCGAAGCGGCGGCGGTCGACAATTCCGCACTGGCCGGCTACCAATGGTTGGCTGGCGATATAAAATATGCCGACCTGAACCATGATGGCAAGATCGATTATGGTAACAATACGCTGTCAAATCCTGGTGACCAGAAAATCATTGGAAACAACACGCCCCGTTACAAATTTGGATTTAATCTGAATCTCGCTTACAAAAATTTCGATTTTGCGACATTTATCGCCGGTGTGCTGAAAGCCGATTATATGCCGAATGATTATGTTTTTTATGCATTCCAGGGTAATGAATGGAATCTTCCTTATGGCTACGCTACCGATTACTGGACACCCCAAAATCCCAATGCCTATTTTGCACGTCCAAGATTCAATGGATCAGGTAATGAACAACCGAATACCCGCTACCTGCAAAATGCTGCTTATGCCAGGGTGAAGCAATTGACTTTGGGTTATTCCCTTTCGCCGGTATTCGCCAATAAGCTGCATGTCAAAAAAGTAAGAGTATATGTAACGGGAGCGAACCTTATTACCATTACGTCTCTGTTTAAGGGTTATGATCCGGAAATTATTACAAGCGGATATACATTCCTGAGTACCCCGAATTTCCAGACCTACCCTTATAATAAGTCAGTTTCGTTCGGGTTGCAGGCTACATTGTGAGAAAAAAGCTGTTTAGATTCTATAAACAATAAAAAATATTGAGATGAAAAATAAATATCACCTATATATAATCGTCCTGGCTATCATGGCTTTTGTATCGTGCAAAAAGGATAGCTTTTTGAACCGGTACCCATTGAGCGATGTCAGTCCGAAAAACTTCTTTAAAGATGAGACCGATCTGCAATTGTATTGCAATCAATATTATTCAACACTACCTACACAATATTTTGTGGATCTGGATGATGACTCAGACGATAAAGCGAATGCATCCATGAATCAGTTTTTGGCTGGCACTTATACCGTGCCAACCACAGGTGGCGGATGGGATTTTAGCTTTATCCGTACCTGTAACTATTTTCTGGCAAATTATTCGAAGGCGAATGCTACTGCCGATATAAAAAATACTTATGTCGGAGAAACGCTATTCTTTCGCGCGTTTGATTATTGGGGGAAAGTGAAAAAGTTCGGTGACGTGCCATACATCAATAAGTATATAACAGATACTTCAAAAAGCGCATTATATGGTACTCGGGTGCCTCACAAACAAGTGATGGATTCTGTGCTGAAGGATATCAATTTTGCGGTTGACCACCTGCCTGAAAGCGCTGCTGACGGACGCTTAAATAAGTATATGGCTTTGGCTTTAAAATCTCGAATATGCCTTTGGGAAGGTACTTACCGCAAATACTTTGGAGCCGGAGATGAAGTGCCTTATTTGCAAGCCGCCAGTGATGCAGCAGAGCAAATAATGAATTCTAGTCTATACAGCATATATGCCACCGGGCATCCGCAAACAGATTACTACAACCTCTTTATCCAGGACGAATTGCAGGGTAATTCTGAGGCCATTATGCCAATGCGGTACATCACTACCGTTTTGACAAATAACTTCGACAGGCAATTGGGCGAAGCGGCTGACGGCTACAGTAAGGATTTCGTACGATCCTATTTATGTACAGACGGTCTGCCGACCTCACTCAGCCCACTATATAAAGGTGACGATACGCCGGACAATGAAGCAACCAATCGTGATCCGCGATATAAACAAGAAATAGCTACGCGAGGATTTGACTTTTTAAATGGCGATCTCATTACGTTGCCAAGAATAGGAACATCGGTGACTTCTACCGGCTATCAGCCTATAAAAGGCCGTTCGTCCAGTATTGCTGCCTGGAATGCTGACCAATCTACCTATGATGTCTTTATCTTCAGATATGCTGAAACTTTATTGATAGAGGCTGAGGCAACCGCTGAACTGGGAACATGTACGCAAGCAACTCTGGATTTAACCATTAATAAATTAAGAGACAGGGTAGGGATGCCTCATATGATCATCGCTAACCTGGTTAAAGATCCCAAATCAGATTTCCCAAATATCCCGGTACTGATCGACGAGATACGCCGTGAACGCCGGGTAGAATTAGCCTCGGAAGGATTCCGTTTTGATGACCTTCACAGATGGCATGCCGGAACGCTGATCAATAACCCGGAAACTGTTTTAGGCATGAAACTGACGCCTGCGCTCCGGGCGCAGTACCCGGCAGACCAGGTGAGCAGCATTGTGACTGATGCCAATAATTATATAGAAGTTTACCCAGGCAGCACACGCACTTGGGATGATAAATTTTACTTATATCCAATACCAACACAAGAATTGACATTAAACCCTAACCTTAAGCAAAACCCGGGCTGGTAATCACATCATTTATCACCTCTTGTTGCCGCTGTCAGTGTATCAATTAATTTACGGATACATTGGCAGAACGGTGACAACAAATTAATCTGAATGAAAAAGTTAAAATTCCTTTGCGCACTTTTATTACTGTCAGGTATACAGGCATCTATTGCGCAAACCCCTGACTGGGAAAACGAGAAAATATTTGGCATTAATAAAGAACCCACTCACGTTACTTATATACCTTATGCTAATGCAGAACAAGCATTAAGAGATGTTTCCGAATCCTCACCATATTATTCATCATTGAATGGTGATTGGAAATTTAATTGGGTAAAACAGCCCTCGGAACGACCTGTAGATTTTTATCGCACGGATTTCAATGACGCGCAATGGAAAACCATCCCGGTACCCTGCAATATGGAACTACAGGGATATGGAACGCCTATTTATACCAATATTACTTATCCGTTTGTTCCTGATCCACCAAAGGTTATGGGTTCAGCCCCCAAGGGATGGACCGTAACTAAAGAACCCAATCCGGTTGGTTCATACCGGCGTTATTTTGATGTTCCTGCCGACTGGACAGGAAAGGAAATATTTATTCATTTTAACGGTGTGCAAAGCGCTTTTTACATTTGGGTGAACGGGCAAAAGGTAGGCTTCAGCGAAAACAGCATGAGTCCGGCCGAATTCAACCTCACAAAATATGTAAAGCCCGGAAAAAACCTGATCGCTGTAGAAGTTTACAAATACAGTGCAGGCAGCTATCTTGAGGATCAGGATATGTTTCGCTTTAGCGGCATATTCCGTAGCGTGTTTGTTTATGCAACACCCAAATTGCACCTGCGTGATTACTTTATACTTTCCGATCTTTCAGATGATTTTTCTTCGGCGAAACTTTCGGTCAAAGCTGCAATTAGAAATGATGAGGACAAAAAGTCATCTCCCGGAACGCTCGAAGTTCACCTGTATGCCCCGGATGGCAGCTTGCTGAATAAAAACGTATTTATCTCACAAAATATTGCCTCTGTAGCCGCTGGTTCAGAGCAGAACTACCTACTTCAAGGGACGGTAGATCATCCCTTATTATGGTCGGCTGAGCAACCCAATTTATATAAAGTGGTTTTAACTCTAAAAGATCAGAGCGAGGTAGTTAAGGAAGTAGTTTCATCAGAATTTGGCTTCCGCAAGGTCCAGATTAAAGACAGCCGTTTGTTTGTAAATGGTAAACCTCTACTGCTTAAGGGAGTAAATCGACATGAAGTGCATCCAGCCTATGGCAAAACTGTGCCATTAGCTACTATGGTATGCGACATACAGCTTATGAAGCGATATAATATCAACACGGTTCGAACATGCCACTATCCCAATGACCCGGCATGGTACAAATTGTGCGATGAATACGGCTTATACGTCATAGACGAAGCTAACCTTGAGACACATGGCATGGGCGATAAGCTTACCCGTGACCCGAAATGGAAACCGGCGTATGTTGACAGGGAAGTTAGGTTAGTTGAACGCGATAAGAATCATCCATCGGTAATTATCTGGTCGATGGGAAATGAGTCCTGGGGAGGAGAAAATTTTGTTGCCGGACGGGCAGCTATTCTCAATATTGACAAGTCGCGACCGATCCACTATGAAGGACAGAATGAGGTTGCAGACATCGAATCGAGCATGTACCCATCCATCGCAACGTTGACCGAAGCGGGTGAAAAAAAATCGTACAAGCCATTTTTTATGTGCGAATATGCACATGCTATGGGTAATGCAATTGGCGATCTCAAGGAATACTGGGATGTTATTGAATCGCATAAAAGGTTAATTGGCGGATGTATATGGGAATGGGTTGACCAAGGAGTGAATAAAGCTATTCCCGGAGATACTACCGGAAAAACTTTTTTTGCTTATGGTGGCGATTTTGGTGATCAGCCAAATGATAGTACCTTCAGCGTTAAGGGGCTTGTTACTTCAGACCGGCAGGTAAAGCCGGAAATGGAGGAGGTAAAAAAGGTATACCAATATGTAAGAATAGAACCCAACGACGTTATTAACGGCAAAGTTTCAGTAACCAATAAATATAGCTTTACCAACCTGTCTGAGTTTGACCTTTGCTGGTCGCTTGCAGAAGACGGCAAAATAATTCAATCGGGAATGTCGCCGGCTTTAAACCTTCCCGCAGGGCAGTCCGCAGTTGTTACTTTACCATTTAATAAACCCATGATTCATCCCGGCGCCGAATACTGGCTTATGGTTTCATTTAGATTGCGTGAAGACAATTGCTGGGCAAAGCAAGGTCATATCGTTGCCTGGGATCAGATAGCTGTACCGTTTGAATCCATACAAAGACTGTCGGTAAAGCCTGAAAGTGTTCATCCCCTTGAAGTATCTGAAAACAATAAAGAAGTAGGTATAACGGGCAGTACTTTCAGCATAGCATTTGATAAAGCAGCGGGGACAATTTCTTCACTCACCTATGGAACGAAAAATATAATCCATTCTGCGCAGAATGGACCTATTTTTAACCTGTACCGGGCACGTATGGATAATGACCGGACAAAAGAGCGCGGTCCTTACATTGAATGGTCAAAGGCCGGGTATGATAGCCTGAAGTATAAATTAGAAAGTTTTGTCTTTAAACAAGTGAGCGATAATAAGGCAACACTTACAACAGTGACAAACGCAACCACGCGTTCAGGATTTGAGACGGAGATCGCCATATCTTATACCATCTATGGAAATGGGTTCATCAATGTAGATGCAAAATTCAAGCCAGGTAAAAACGACCTGGACATACCCCGCCTGGGTCTGCGGACGTTTTTAAACAAAGGATTGGAGAATGTTGAATGGTATGGCCGTGGGCCACATGAAAACTATTCGGACAGGAAAGAATCGGCCGCATTCGGACATTACCAAAAAACCGTAAGCCAGATGCTGGAGCCCTATGAAAGGCCTCAGGGTATGGCTAACCGCGAAGAGGTGCGTTGGGTTAAGATTACAGATAATGAAAATAACGGGTTAGTTATTACAGCTAACGGCAAGCTGAATTTTACAACGTTACATTATACTGACCAGGACCTTTGGAAAGCTCCTCACTTATATCAGTTAACACCACGAAAAGAAACGGTGTTATGTCTCGACAATGGGCAATTAGGAATAGGAAATGCAAGTTGTGGCCCTACGCCTTTAACGCAATATTACATTCCCGATAAGCCGGCAGCAATATCGTTTACCATTAGACCCTATAACCCTGCCGTTGGCGATATTGACGAGTATTCGCGGATAGAGATTAAATAAAGTCCGCAAGGGCAGCCATTAAAAACAAGAAACATTACAACCGATCCGATAGGAACAAACAAAAAAATCGACATGAAATTCCAGCAAGCATTATTCCAATTTAAAAAATACCTGGTTATACTTACCGTAATTGGCGGATTTTCGCCATTCATTGCCACGGCCCAACAAGCACCGTCACCGGTTGGCCCTGTGCCAAATGCCCGGCAGATAGAATGGTACCACCGTGAAATTATCGCCTTTTTCCACTTTGGTATGAACACCTTCACCAATGACAACGAAGGCGACGGAACAGCTAGTCCCCAGCGGTTCAATCCGACTACGCTGGATTGTAATCAATGGACAAGTGTGCTCAAGCGTGCTGGTATTCCAGCGGCCATTTTGGTAGCCAAGCATGCTGATGGCTTCTGCAACTGGCCGACCGCTCACAGTAATTATTCCGTAAAAAACAGTCCATGGAAAGACGGTAAAGGAGACGTTGTCAGAGAATTTACAGATGCCTGTAAAGCTTCGGGAATAAAAGCAGCCATATACCTCGGCCCTCATGACCGCCATGATTCGAGATATGGCACTCCGGATTATGCCGATTACTACGCAGATCAGCTCTCTGAGTTATTAAGAAATTACGGGCCAATATGGGAAATATGGTGGGACGGTGCCGGTGCAGATAAATTGACCACCGCTTTTTATACGCGCTGGGCAGACACTGTCCGTAAACTACAGCCCAACTGCGTTATTTTCGGAACCAAGAACTCTTACCGCTTCGCGGACTGCAGATGGGTTGGTAACGAATCTGGTTTATCCGGCGACCCCTGTTGGTCCACTATAGAATCTTCTTCAATTCGTGATGAGTCTGAGCACATATCGCAATTGAATCATGGTGAAATTAATGGCAGTGCTTATGTGCCTGCCGAAGTAGATGTGTCTATCCGTCCAAGCTGGTTTTATCATCCTGAAGAAGATAGCCATGTAAAAACAGTTTCACAATTATGGGATCTTTACTTTAACTCGGTGGGTAGGAATAGTGTGTTGCTTTTAAATTTTCCTCCCGATAAGAGAGGTCTGGTTCCGGCCATTGATGCACAACGAGCAGATAGCCTGCATCGCTTAATAGAAGGCACTTTCAAAACCAACCTCGTAAAAGGAGCTACTATAAAATCGCTTCACTCACGCGGCTCAAACTTTAAACCACAGAATATGGTGGACGATAAGGAAAGTACTTATTATGCCACCAAAGACGCAAATAAAACAGACACGATAACCTTTGACCTCCACTCAAAGAAGACATTCAATGTG
>Ga0105240_10002090_pt1 | contig 32666 bp, 30 predicted proteins | sample KBSC54metaG_FD_80426 | JGI IMG/M metagenome (GOLD analysis project Ga0105240, IMG submission 80426) | Corn rhizosphere microbial communities from Kellogg Biological Station, Michigan, USA - KBS C5-4 metaG | ecosystem: Host-associated > Plants > Roots > Rhizosphere > Soil | place: Michigan, USA... | reverse complement strand
TCAGGCGGAAAACGGCACCGTCGGAACCGTTATCGAGAATAAGGGCATCGTTCAACTCCCCCTCAACGGACGCAATTATCTGAATCTGGTCGCGCTGTCGCCCAATGTGAATACGCTTTCACCTTCAGCCGGCCAAGCCGGTTCGCGTCAGGGCGGCGACCGCGCCAATCAATCGATCGCCGCGGCTGGCCAGCGCATCATGTACGACTATTTCACGCTCGACGGAGTTTCCAACACGGATCCGAACTTCAATACCTATGTCGTTCTACCGTCCATCGATGCGCTGCAGGAATTCAAGGTCCAGATCGGCGTCTATCCTGCCGAGTTCGGGCATGAAGCAACCCAAATCAACGTGCTCACCAAGTCGGGCGGTAACGGCTACCACGGCGCTCTATTCGAATTTTTACGCAACGACAAGCTTGATGCGGCCCCTTACTCGTTCACCGCGAATCACCAGGCGAAGTCGCCCTTCAAGTGGAACGATTTCGGCTTTGAGCTCGATGGTCCGATTCGAATTCCGAAGCTGTTCAATGGCCAAAACAAGCTGTTCTTCATGGCGAATTACGAAGCGCTCCGGCGAAGACAGAATTTCCAAAGTACCTACTCCGTGCCCACGCCGGCCATGTTCACCGGCAATTTTAGCGGGCTGAACACAACCATTTACGACCCCACCACCAAAACGCCGTTCCCCGGAAATATTATTCCTTCGAACCGCTTCGACCCGATCTCACAGAAACTCCTCAAATACTATGCACCTGCGAACACAGGCAACGGCGCGCTGACAAATAACTATGTCCGGTCGGATTCATCTCCCAACAACAGAGACGGGTTCGTCTTGCGGATGGATTTTGTCGAGTCGTCGAAGTCGCAGTGGTCCGGCCGCTATAGCTGGGGCGACGAGAATTCAGCCAGCGAAGGCCTGAGTCTCGACGGCACCAAGATCCTCACGAACTTCGAACAGTATATGGGCTCCAATACCCGCACCATCACGCCCAACCTGGTCAACGAGGCGCGATTTGGATACACGCGATTCTTCAATTCCATCGGCACACTCCTCGCTTTTAACAAAGACGTGGTCACCGAGGTTGGCATTCCGGGCTTTCCTGGCGGCGATCCCGTCACGTGGGGCATTCCAAACGTTACGTTGATCGGTTATAGCTCGATCGGCGACAGCACCGAAGGCCCCTACGCCAACAACAACAACACCCTGCAATTCATGGACAACGTCTCATGGATCCATGGCAAACACACGTTCCGCTTCGGCGCCGAGTTCACGCGGCAGAATTATAACCAGGTCGGGAACCAGTTCGCCCGCGGCCAATTCACTTTCCAAGCCAACTCGACGGTAAGCCCCACCCTGACAGGCGGAGATACATTCGCCGACTTCCTGCTCGGCACCATGTACCAATCCGAAGCGGCGGTCGCGGTCGCCAACGCGGACTTCCAACGCAACCAGTTCCACGCCTTCGTGGACGATACCTGGAAGATCACTCCGAAGCTCACTCTGGCCATGGGTCTGCGCTATGAACTGGCACCGTCGTTCCATGACACGATCGGAAACCTCTTCACCGTCAACTTGCCTCATATCGTGTACGGCGGACCCGCGCCCCTCGATCAATATCCTCAATTCATGCGCCAGGGATCATGCAGCGCCTCCGACGTGTACAACGGAATCAAGATCCAGTGGCCGCAGATCACCACCGTCTGCAGTAACGGGGTTCTCAACAATAATCTAATGAAAACCGAATTTAAGGACTTCGCGCCCCGGCTGAGCGTGGCCTATTCGCCGAGCGCGAACTGGGTTGTCCGCACCGGCATCGGGATGTTCTACAACCAGGACACCGGTAACCCCGTCTTCGACATGGCGCGTAATATCGCTGGTCGTATCCGGGTCGTCAACTCCGTCGCTGGAACTTCGAATATCAACTGGGGCAATGCGCTCGCTGCGATCCAGGGCGGCGCCAAGGCGCAAGTCACGTCTCCATTTGCCTTCGTGGATGCCTATTCGCACCGCACGCCTTACACGTTTGAATACCTCATGAACGTGCAACGCCAATTTGGCGCTAACTGGGTATTGGAACTTGGCTACCTCGGCTCACTCAGCCGTCACTTGTATGGTTTCCGAGACGCCAACCAGCCCCAGCCCGGACCAACCGCTCTTGCCACCCGGACTCCCTTCTCGACATTCGGAGTCATCCAGTTGGTCAACGATGGCTCGAACGCCCACTACGATTCCGGCAGCGTCAAGCTCACCAAACGCTTCAGTTCGGGTGTTGCAGTGATCACGTCCTACACCTACGCGAAATCGATCGACAACAGCAGCGGTGTTCGCGTCCAAGGGTTCGATACGTTGTACCCCCAGAACAGCAATTGTCTCCAGTGTGAACGCGGCCTCTCGTCGTTCGACACCAGAAATCGCTTCATCACTTCGGTTATCTACGACCTGCCGTTTGGCAAAGGCCGTGCCATGGCCATCAACAACCCCGTTGCCAACGCCGTCCTCGGCGGCTGGCAGGCCACGGGTCTCTGGACAGTCCAAAGCGGATTGCCGCAGGTGATCACCATTGGTGGCGTCGACCGGTCCAATACGGGCGTCGGATACGACCGTCCCAATGCAACAGGTGTTAATCCGTACGTCAGCAGTCCGACACCTAGCCGCTGGTACGATCCGAACGCTTATGTTGAGGCGCCGGCTGGAACATGGGGCAACGTCGGCCGCAACACGCTCGTCGGACCCGGTATCTTCGGTCTCGATTTCGCTGCGCACAAAGAGTTCCGGATGCCGTACAAAGAAAATCACAGCCTGCAGTTCCGGTTCGAAGCTTTCAACGTGATGAACCACCCGGTCTGGACCGCTCCGCAGGGCAACATCCTGTCGGGCGCGGCGTTCCCCGGCCAGCCATCAACCAACGCCCATCAGGGTTTCGGCGTGATCAACGGCACGGCGATTCCGATGCGGCAAGTGCAATTGGCTCTGAAGTACTCCTTCTGAGCCCTCGAGGAGGGGCTGGCCGTTTCGCCGGCCCCTTTTCACCCCACTGTTAAGCAGAAAACGCATTCATAATGTAACCGCCCACCCGCCTGTAGCGCCTCACTGTTGATGCGAGCCCGCGATGCCGCAATTTGCGTTGTAATGACCGCGGCCGCATTGGCCGGTCAAACAGTAACCGATTCCTCTGACGGCGCTTTCCTCGAGCCCGCACCGGTGACGAGTTCGGTGGCTCCAACAGCTCCACCCATCTCAGACGACCGCATCCTGGGAATTATCCCCAATTTCACCACTGTATCCGACCCTCATCAGGCAGTAGCCCCGCTCACCGTTCGGGACAAATGGATGCTCTTTGTCAAAGAAACCGTCGATCCCTTCACGTTCGCCTCGGCGGCAATGGGAGCCGCGATGTCACAGGAGGGGAATACCATGCCGCAGTATGGGCACGGGCGAAGTGCCTACTTTCAGCGTGTTGGAGCCGCGACGGCGGATATGGCCACTCAGAATTTCTTCTCCACCGCGTTGCTCGCACCGCTGTTTCATCAGGATCCCAGGTACTATCGGATGGGCCCGGAGCATAACATCGCGCGGAGAGTTCTGTACTCGGTGAGCCGCCAGTTCATCACCCGGCAGGACTCCGGCCGCGCCGCCTTCAACATTTCCGGCGTGCTCGGTATGGGCATGGGAATCGCGCTTTCAAATGCTTACTATCCTGGTGCGGACGTGGACGCTTCGGTCAACCGGTCGCGTTTCCTAACCAGCATCTCGGGAAATTGCTTCGGCAATCTCCTTCCCGAGTTCTGGCCCGACATTCAGCATCTTCGGCAAAAACTCTTCCGCCGCAAGAACTAATCCAAGAATCTTACGCTCGATCCTGCTGTTACTCAGCGTCGCGGCTGTCATGCATTGCATATACAAAATTCAGGCGCACCGAATAAAAGTAGCAGACGTGGAGCAATCGCTGTCTCGGGAACCGATTCTGATCTACGAGTGAGCCCGCTGGCGGGGCCCGGTACGTGTAGTACGGGGAAACGGAACGCAACCGCCTGATTGCCGTCGTCCTAACGGAGCGCGACGACAAGATCCGGGTGATTACCGCCTACGGCTTGGATGCCGGGCAAAAGCGCGACTATCTGGAGCTCCGCGCGGGAGGAGAATGAAGCACGCTATGAAGAAGCAGCAATTGACGAAAATGCCGAAGTTCGCGAGTGAGGATGAAGAAGCCGCATGGTGGGCGAGTGCGGAAGGGCGCGGCTTTCTCAAGCAGCAGGCCGCCGGGCGAACTCTCGCGAAGCGCAAAGGATCGCCTCTCGCGGCCAATCTCGGCCAGACAAGTAGTGTGCAGATCGCACTGCGCTTGCCCGCGCCTGATATCGCCAAAGCTCGGGAGATCGCCGGCCGCAAGGGGATCGGCTATCAAACGCTTTTGAAGATGCTCGTCCACGAAGGGGCTCTTGCGTGAAGGGAGACGGCAATAAGCTTTCCTGATCACCGTGCCGAGCCCTCATTCCTCACGCAACGTGATCGACGGATCGATCAGCATCGATTTTCGCGCCGGAACGTAACACGCAATCAACGCCAGAAGCGCTAGCAGGATCGGGGCTCCAATCAAAACCGTGGGGTCCGATGTACTCGTGCTGGTCACTCGTCCCACGCTGGAGTTCATCGCAGCGAGTATCCGTGCCCCGGCCCACGACCCCGCCATCCCAAGCGCGGTGCCAATGGTCACAAGCACCAGGCCTTCGCTCATAATCAACCAGAGCACGTCTTGGTTACTCGCGCCGAGTGCCCGGCGGATACCGATTTCGCGTCTCCGTTGGGCGATTGCATACGCCGTCGCGCCAGCCAATCCAACGGAGGCAAGCACCAGCCCGAACACTCCGATCAGGCCGTACGTCCAGCCGGCCATTCGGAGTGGAGCGATGAACTGGCCGATTTGATCCTCCATACTCCTTGCATTGAACGGCACAATTCCGTCGTCGATCGCCGACACTTCCCGGCGCACCATCGCGATACCGTCAACACCAGGGGCCGCACGCACCATGAGAGTGACACCCTGCAATGACGGCTGCGTGTAAGAGGCCGGAGTGAGCGGGAAATACAGTGCTGGCCGGGGTTTCTGCACCACCAGGCCCTCAGCTACATTCGCAGCCACCCCAACGATTTCAAAAAGCTGCACGCCGTTTCCCACCACCGTCGGGCGAAAATCGAAAGAACCAGGCAGAATCTTCGGAGGCCCGATCTCCCCATTGGCAACTTCGATTTCTCGGCCGGCAACTTCTCCACCGTTCCCCAACTCGCGCGCCAAAGCTTCGCTAACAATGACTCTGGTGGAATGCCTGTTATCGTCCCCTTTACTGAAACCACGGCCGTACAGTATAGAGATCCCTGCTGTGTCGAAATAGCCGATCCCGACCACGTGTTTGAGAGCGCGCAAAGCCATTCGCTCCCGGCCAGAAGGCATGGATATCGTTACTGCGGTTCCCGGCATCGAGACCGGCACCGTCTCGGTCAGGGACGCCTCAGTAATCCCCGGCAAGACCTTCACTCGATCCAGCAGTCTCGCAAAGAAAGCGGCAGCCCGTTCGCCGGAGTATCCATCCCGGATCGGATCGAGAGAAATCAGATAGAGGTTCTTCGCATTGAATCCCGCCTGAATTCCCAGTGTCGATTGAATTCCCAGCGACAGAAGACCCAGAATTACCAACAGTGTCAGTGAACCCGCCATCTGGCCCACCATCAGCAAATTGCGCAAGCTGAATCGGCTATGTGTACGAAGGAAAATGCCGTTACCTCCTTTGATCGCGGGCATCACATCAGTTCTCGTACTCTGTAAAGCCGGTGCAAGTCCAAACACGAGCCCAGTGCACAAGGAAAGCGCCAACGTAAGAAAGAGCACTCGTCCGTCGGGCTGAAAGTCAAAAGTAACCGGCATCGGAAATGGCATTTGCACGTGAGACGACAGTCGCATCAGCCACATCGAAGCCAGAAATCCGATCGTTCCCGCAGCCAGCGCAATCATCAAGCTCTCAGTGAGCAGTTGGCGAATGATCCTTGCCCGGCTCGCGCCCAGCGCAAGGCGAACGGCAATCTCTCTTCGCCGCCCGGCCGCCCGCGCGAGCATCATGTTCGCAACATTGGCGCACGCGATCAGCATAATCAGTGAGGCCATGATGGCAAGAAAAGAGGTGAAGAACGGCAAATCCTGTTTCCGCAGTGGCAACAACTTACCTCCTTCGACAAGTTGTATTCTGCGGCCCTTCCGCGCACGATCCGCGTCCCCATTGTCCTTATCCAGTTGCCGGGCAATACTATCCAGTTCCGTTTCTGCACGCGAAACTGTGATGCCGGATTGCAAGCGTCCGACGACGGAAAACATCGTCAAGTCCCGGCGTTCGAGAGCGTTGCCGGCCAGTTCCGGGGCCATTCTGCCACCCGCTGATACAGGTATCCAAAGATCGGCTGCAAAGAGAAGAGGCGATGCACCCAGGAAGTCCTCGGGAGCCACGCCGATCACGGTCGCAGGTTGACCATTCACCCGAAGCGTGTGGCCCAGCATAGAGCGGTCGCTTCCCAATCTGTCCCGCCAGAATCGTTGGCTGACCACCACGGCGGAATCCTGGCTCGAATCGAAGAACGTGCCGAGTGCCGGGTGCACACCGAACGTCGAAAAGTACGACGGAGTCACCAGATGTCCCCAGATCCGTTCCGTCCGGCCGCCGAGCGCAACGGCGAACGGTACCGGAGCCACATAAGCGGCCGTCGAAGAAAACAAATCGCTCTGTTCGCGGAAACGCCTGTAGTTGAGATAGGAAGCCGGCGATTGCAGCGCTACCAACTGGCTGGGATTCTGCGCCCCAGGAAGACTTCGAAGAGCGAATCCATTCATCTGGCTGAAGGCACAAGTCGCGATGCAGATTCCGAGGCTGAGCGAAACGAGAGCGACGAAAGTGAAACCCGCAGATGCCACGAGCGTACGCAGCCCATATCGAACGTCCTGCCGAATCTCTGCAAAGTGCTCGACCGGGACGCGGATCGCAATGTCTAGCACGAGCCGCGCCAATCCGAGGATGCCATGTTGTCTCCAAATATGATCGACTGCATCCTCCGTCACAATTAGCAATTCCTCTCCATAGACATTCTTGAACTCATGAGGGAAAGCCTTGGCGAGCATTCGGTACAAACGCACGCTGAAAGAAACAGCGGAAGGTTGATCAGATTTCATACCGAACACCACGCTTGGCATAAGCCGCTCGAACCAGATCTTCCAACCTGGAGGTTTCCGCTGCCAGCACCCGGCGTCCGAGATGAGTCAGGCGGTAGTAGCGCCTGCGCGCATCATCCTGGTCCGCAGCCGGCCGTTTATCAGACTCCGCGATAAGATCTTCATCGACAAGGCGCTTAATCGTGCCGTACAACGTTGGTGGCCAGAGGCGCACTTTCCCTCCAGTTCGCTCAAGAACTTCCTGCATAATTCCGTAGCCGTGCTGGTCCTGTCCAGACAGAGACAGCAGGACATGAAACCATTGCGGCTTGAGCGGAAGGAAACTTTCGACTGAGGCCGCCGGGGGGTTGCTCATGAGCTAGATTCTACATAAAATATATCCTAAACACAACCGAGTTGCGCCATCCGGCCCAATTTCGCCAAAAATGCCAGGTCCAACAACACCGCGAGCGATACCAGGAAACCCCGAATCACAGCGAGGGGAAAGCGCTGATGAGATCGTTCGGAGGGCAAACCCCAGCATCTGGAGCGGCGAGGGTGAGGTTAAGGCAGTTCATCACTCGGAGGACTCCGGCCGCGCCGCCTTCAACATTTCCGGCGTGCTCAAGATGGGGCATGGGAATTGCCCTTTCAAATACCTATTATCCAGGTGCGGGCGTGAACGCTTCGTTCAACCGGCGGCGTTTCCTAACCAGCGCGTCCGGCAAAAGCTTTTCCATCACAAGAAATTAGTTCAAGAATCTCACCCTCGATCCTGTTGTTGCTCATCGTGGCGGCTGTCATGCGTTTATGAGCAAGAGAGGAAACGGAATGCAACCAATGCGATTGTCCAAGCTAAGTGCGTGTTCTTTTCGGCCGGGCAATGCCGCATCCATCCGCCCGTTTCTCAAAGGCCGCGCCGTCAGAACAGCTGCGCAACAAGAGCATCGCCGAAGCAGCCGCGTTCGATGGCTTTCTCACGCCGTCGAAATGAACGCGGCCCCTCATCCGGCCATTTGATGCAGGACCGACTCCAACGCCTCCACAAAAAAATACTCACCCCACATCACCGACTCGTTCACCGCCACATCCTTGTGCAAATGGTAAATCCCGCCGCGCAAAATACCTTCCCACCCAACACAATCCTTGCCAAGATGCGATTCGCACAAACTCCGAAGAATCCGAATAGCTGTCGTCCAGTAAAAATGCCCCTTGATCGGATCGGAAATCAACCTGCACAACCGAAGCAATCCGGAAGCGGTAATCGCCGCGGCCGACGTGTCCACCTGCTTGCGGCTGTCTCCCAACGCCTGAAAATCCCAGGGCGGAATCCCGTCCGCCAACGAATGGGTGATGTAGTAATCGGCGCAAGCCTCGGCCGTGTCGAGAAAACGCGGGTCCCGGCTATATTCAAAGCAGATGCTGAATCCGTAAAGACTCCACGCGAGTCCGCGCGACCAGCAGGAATCGCCGCGGAAGCCCTGCTGCGTAGTCTGCTTCAGGAATTCGCCCGTCTCCAAATCGAAGATCCCTTCGTGCGCCGTCGACCCATCGCCGCGCACCAGAACACGCCGCGTGGTGAGCGAGTGCCGAATCGCGATTTCCCGTAACATGCGGTCGCCCGTCTCCCGAGCCGCATAGAAAATGAGGCCCACGTTCATCATGATGTCGATGAACAGCGAGTTCTCCGCCACGAATGACCGCAAATACTGCCCCTTCTCCCGATATCGCATAGCCAGCGTCTGCCCGGCCTGCACCAGCACGTCGTTCAGCGCAGCATCATGCGTCGTCTGGTACCAACGATAGTAGGTGGAGAGAAAAATGAACCCGAGATCGTGCACGTCGCGGTCAAATTTTCGCTGCTCCAGAGGCTTCGTGTAATTGATGGCCCGGTCCATCCACCAATCACTCTCCGGATCTCCTGGTCCAAGATACTTGTGGAAGATCCACATCAGGCCCGGAAGGAAACCGTCGCACCAGTGCGTCCACGCCGGCCCCTCATGCACCCACTTGCCCTTCCTTGTATACATCGGATAAAGGTTCGGATGCTTCTCGATCAGCTCTCGCACTTGCTGTTGCGCGAATTTCATCGAGCCTTCGAAAAGCTGCCGGTCTGTTGCCAGTTCAAATTGAATCACTGTTTTGTTTTTTCCTCGGCTGCGGGCTCGGGCGCCGTTCGCCAAATCATCCCTAGCCCTCGCGCCAGTTTGAAACTGTCACCCTTCACAAAAACAACGCTGCCCAATGCCGGATCCAGTTCGGGATATTGCGCCCGAGTTCCAAATCGATTCGCACCCGGCATCGTGATGCTCCCATTCACCGAGACAATCTGGTCGAGCACCGTATGCACTTTGGCCACGGCGCCAGGAAACTCCACTTCGTCAAAATCCATCCCTAAGACGTAGGAAGGGCGCACGGCATTCTGCCTGCGCAGCAAAGTAATGCGGCCACGAAGCACCGCTCCCTTAGGGATCATCACCACTCCGTGCTGCTTCGACGGTCTATGTAGGACGGCGGTCACCGCGTCGCCCACCGCAGCGGACTCCGAGGAAATCGGTGTCTCGAGATCCGTCTCAAGAATCAATCCTGCTGGCAGTTCAATCACCTGCGCCGGCTTCGACATCTCCTTTGCCGCCGCTGCCGGGTCGCCAAACGAAATCACCGATTCACCCTGATACTGATGGCAGGAACTGAACCGCGTCCGGTTGAAACTTTCCGAATTCCACTGGTCCACCATCTGCAACTCGGAGGCGGCCGGAAGCAGAAACGTCTCGCTGCCAATCGTCTCTCGTGAATACTCCACCGAATCCCGCGCACGCATCACTTTGAGTTCCGGCGGAATATTCTCCGCCTCCACTTCCAACTGAATCAGGTCGAGCGTGTTGGCGTCAACATAAAACGATCCATGATAGCCGACAATCGCTTCCCTCCCGGCTGCGCGCATCATATAGCCGCTCTTATTCTGCGGCACTTCAAACTTCCAGTGATAAGTACGCCGTCCATCCCGATTCTCCTCGCCCTCGAAAGCAAACGTGGGTGCTTTCGTTTCAAAGATGGTCTTCAGATGGAGCGCGAACGAACCATTGCCGATCGCGCCGCCCGTCACCAGGTCGGTGATCGGGCGGTCGTCGAACTTCTTGGCTCCCGGCCACGCAAAAAGTTCTTTGCCGCTGACTAACGCAACTTCCAAACGCACTACATCCTGGAGCTCAAACTTGCGCGACTGGGGCCGTCGAACGCGCCGCTCAATGGTCTGCGTACAAGTGTAATCAGGAAGCCGGTTGAGGTTCGCAATTGCCCTCAAGCGCACCTGCCGCAGCAGCAGAGCATCGGATACGGGGGTCTCCCCGCCGGCCACGAGGCACAAACAGAGTGCCCCAATCACCGTTACGGGCCGTCGCCACATTGCCCCTTATTATAGCGATGTAACGATCTGCTAAATTCGAGAGGTGCCTGCAGCCAAAGTTACTATTCTCAAGAATGGCCCCATCCGGATAGAGGGCGATTTCCTCATTACCGATCCCGAAGGCGCAACCTTCGGCCTCGCCGGACGAACCGTAATTTCACTTTGCCGATGCGGCATGTCGAGCAACAAACCTTTCTGCGACGGAACGCACGGACGCGACGGGTTCATCTCCGAATGCCAAGCCCGCGAATTGCCCCCGCCGAAACCCAAGCTCTAATGAATCTAAAATTTCTCGTTCTATTGGCGGCGGTTGGTTTCCCAGCCGCCTGCGCCGACCTGTCTCTCACCGTTCGGGACGCAAGCGGAGCCCCAATTCCCGAAGCACAAGCCGCCGTTACCCATGTCGAAACGGGAATCGAGCGCCGCGGCCAAACCAATTCCGATGGCCTCTATCGCTTCGCGGCGCTTCCCGTCGGAAACTACAAACTCAAGGTCGAAAAATCTGGATTCTCACCGCTCGAGCGCGAAGGAATTACTCTCCAATTGGGACAGTTAGCCTCACTCGATGTCCAATTGCAGGTCGGTACTGCGCAGCAGCAGGTGGAAGTAACAGCGAACGCCCCAATGGTCGAAGCGGATCGCACATCCGGAGGCGCGGTCGTAAACCGCGTCGAAATCGAAGCGCTGCCCATCAACGGCCGCAACTTCCTCGATTTTGCGAGAACCGTCGCAGGCGTAACAGCGCAACAGACGAGTGGACAAGGCAGTGGACTGAGTTTCAACGGTCAACGCGGCCGGAGCAACAGCATCGTGGTCGATGGCGTGGATAACAATGGACAATTGAACGGAAACGTCCGGCTGACCATGAGCCAGGATGCAGTCCAGGAATTTCAAGTCATCACAAATCAGTTCGCTCCGGAATTCGGCGATGCCGCGGGCGGCCTGCTGAACGTAGTTTCGAAATCCGGGACAAACGAATTTCACGGCGATCTCTTCTACTTCGCGCGCGACGCCGCCATGGACGGCCGGAACGCATTTCTAACGACTCCCGATAAGCCGCAGTTCTCGCGAAAAAACCCTGGCGCCACGCTAGGAGGACCAATCCTTCACAACAAAACGTTCTTCTTCGCCGCCGTGGAATACAGCCGCCGGGATCAAACTGGCATCACTACCATCGCCAACTCCGACGTCGCCATCATCAACTTGGTTCTCGCCAGGCGCCCCATCCCCGGAAGCCATATCACAGCGATCGAGACCGGTCCATTCCCAGTCGGCCTCATTCAAACCCTCGCCTCGTTCAAAGTCGATCATCATTTTGATGACAACAACTCGTTGGCCTTCCGCTATCTCTACGGACAGGCGAATGAGTCGAACGCCGGCGGTGTCGGGATCGGCGGCATCACTGATGTCACCGGTGGAGGCGGCCAGCATACACGCGATCAATCATCACTGGTTAACTACACGCACATTTTCTCCCCGGCGCTACTGAGTGAAACCCGTTTCCAGTTCGCCCCGCGCAAACTTTCGCAATACGACAATGATCCCTTCGGTCCACGAGTTACCATTTCCGGCGTAGCCAATTTCGGACGCGACGTGAACTTTCCCGTTCTGCTCGACGAGTCGCATTACGAATGGCAGGAAGTGCTCAGCTACTCCAGAGGCCGCCACTTCTTCAAATTCGGCGCCGACGTGGAATACATTCGCGCGCATACATCCTTTCCGGTGAGCTTCGGCGGCACCTTTTCGTTCGCCAGTCTGGCCGACTTCGTTTCGGGCAAGGTCAATACGTTCTCGCAGGGGTTCGGCAATCCCGACATTCATCTGCCCGACAAACTAATCGCGTTCTACGCGCAGGATTCGTTCAAATTGACACCGCGTCTGACATTGAACTACGGTCTGCGCTACGACTACGACCTGCAACCGCAGGGCATCCCGCGTAATCTGAACAATCCGATCGAGGCAAATCTGCAAACCGGAATTCCGCGCGATGGCAATAACATCGCGCCTCGCGTATCTCTGGCGTACTCGTTGGATAAATCCCGCAAGACCGTAGTGCGCGCGGGCTACGGCATCTTCTACGACAAGATCTTTTTATTGGTCGCCCGCAACACGCTGCTGGCCCGATCGACGCTGTCTCTCACGGGCGCAGCCGCAGCGGCGCAACTCGCCACGGGCGCGTTCCCGGAAAGCCTTTCGTACCCCGCCAGCCTGCCCAGCGGTTTCGTACTGCCTAAGTTGAGCCTGAACGTGGTCGACAACAACCTACGAATGCCGTATGCGCAGCAAACAAACCTTACCGTAGATCGCCAGCTTGCGTCGAACCTGCACGTCACGGCCAATTACGTCTTCGTACGCGGCTTAAAAGGCCCGCGCTCCGACAATATCAACCTCGCGCCGCCCACGCTCCTCACGCTGACCAACGCGGCGTCCCTCGGCGTCACAGCGCCAACTCCGCAACAGATCGGCCGCCCCTACTACAACGCCGCCCGGCTGAACCCAGCCTTCCTGAATATCCAGCAGGTTTCTTCCACTGGATCGTCCAGCTACAACGCCCTTCAGTTGACGTTGGAGCGGCGCTTCTCACAAGGCTTCCAGATTCGAGCGAATTACACCTGGTCGAAGGCGATCGATAACGCCAGCGACTTTGTCCAGGCGCAGCAACCGAACGACCCGTACAACATTCGCGCCGAACGTTCACTGTCTTTGGAAAATCAGCCACAGCGTTTTACGATGACCGGCGTCTGGGAGTTGCCTTTCCGGCGGACGGCCGGCAATCCCTCGTTGCTCCGATTGACGCTGGGGGATTGGGTCGCCTCCACGCTATGGACCTTCTACGCGGGCGCCCCTCAAAATGTCACAGTCGGCAGCGACGTCAACGGAGACGGCAACAGTTCCAGCGACCGGCCGCTCATCGGGCCCTACGCACTAGGCCGCAATACCCATCAAGGCCCGGGAGCAGGAACCATCGACCTGCGTCTGTCCAAGCGAATCCCGGTCCGAGAGCGCTACGCGGTCGAGTTCCTGGCCGAAGCCTTCAACGTACTGAACCACGTGAATTTCACGGGAGTGAACACCACGTGGGGCACGGCCTTGGCGCCACGGTCCACGTTCGGACAATACACTTTCGCCGCGGACCCGCGCCAAATCCAGCTCGCCGTGAAGATTTTCTTTTGAGGAACTCGCGCAAGACGGACTCGCTTCCGGCGGCTAAGTCCGCTGAGTTTCTCTTTTGTTTGGTGCCGCCGGAAGCGGCCTTTGCGCTTCTAAGGCTTGAAGTCAAAACTCAGCGAAATCACCGCCTTCTCGCCGTTTTGGCCGAGGTCACCGAATTTCCACTTTTTAGCAGCCGCCACCGCAGCGGCGCTGAGTAAAGGGTTGCCGGAGATGATTCTCACGTCTTCTACGGCGCCATCCGCTCCGACCACGAGGTCGATTTCCACCTTCCCCGTTACATGCATCTGCCGGGCAATCGCGGAATATTCAGGCCGGGGTTTATTCGTCGCCGCTTTCATAGCTAGAGCTGTGGGAACTCTCGTCTCTCCTTGCAGAAAGGCGGCCCCGGACAGAACCGCGGTCATGACGAAGAAACATTTCAGAAACATTCTTGTACCTCCTTGGGTGTCACACGCTATGCCAAACTTATCGGAGCAAAGAAGGAGTTCGTGAGGATTTTTCTTAGAAGCGCAAAGGCCGCTTCCGGCGGCACCAAACGAAAGAGAAATTCAGCGGACTTAGCCGCCGGAAGTGAGTCCGTTTTGCGCGAGTTCCTTAAAAGACGGCCGATTTTTCCAGGGAAGGAAATTCTCATCGCGGCCGAATGCCTTTGCCGGGCTCTTTTCGCATGGGTACAAAGTTCGATTCCCGTGTCATCTCAGGATTGGAATGTGCTTTCAGATAACAGCTATTTCTAGTCTGGAATCATAGGTGAGATGGTAGAACCCGGAAGGCTTCGAATACGGGTATGCACGCACAACCTCAATTTCCGGCAGACGCCAGGAGGGTAACTTCATATCGGGCATTCGGTCCAACCGTCTCAAGAACTCACGATACGACCGCTCCTTCATGGAGTTGTCCGTCGTCAGTATGTCCATACTCCGCGCAATCGCATGCGCGAACACAGAACGATCCGTGCGAGACGCCCTTCACCGCCTTGAAATGCCTCAAGAGTTCTAAGTTGTTCCCGAGTGCCGGCAGGCTTTTCCGATCGCTCGACCAGGAGGCGAAGCTGTTGAACCAATGTCAACGGGAGGGTCTTGCATTCAGTGAACACTTCCGCCGCATTTGCTCAAGCTGGTCGCGAAGGCCGATGTACGGGTGCTCGGCCAATCCAATCAGAACGCCCGAATCTACAACGAAACGATTCGCCACACACGCCACCGGCTGCGGAGTATATAGAAACCCGAGCCCCAGCGCACGCTTCGATCCAGGCTCATTTCAGCCAAAGGAACACATGAAGTCAACGCAGCAAAGACGGCGTTCGTGAGCTCTTTCCGTCAAGCACCGTCGATTTTTTCAGCTTCTCCAATTCCCGCCGGGCAATGGCGCTCCAAGCACTGGAAGGATCAAGTTTCAAATAGCTCCGCCAGTGCCGGACGGCCTCCATCACTTGGCCGTTACCCTGATACAGCAGCGCCAGATTGTAGTACGCATCCGCATACGATGGATTCAGCGCCACGGCAGCCAGGTAATGATTCGTGGCCTTGCCATAGTCCCCCCTCTCATCGTAAAGATTGGCGATATTGAAGTGCGCCAGCGCATAATCCGGATCGATCTCAAGTGCTGTCTTGTAACAGTTTTCGGCCTTCGCCCACTCCCGTCCACTGAAGTAAATAGTCCCGAGATTGACCAGCGCCCCGGCCGACAGCGGATCCAGTTGCGCGGCCCTCTCATAGGCCAGTATCGCCTGATGAACCGGCGCGCCCGTCTGCTCCAGTTCCAACCCTTTTTGAAACCAGAATTCAGCCGATTCTTTCTGCGCCAGCTCCTCTTTCTCTTTCTCCTTCTTCTTTGTAGCCCCCGGAAAGGCGAGTAGCCGCTTCAATTCGGCCTGATCGAAGTTGAAAAGCAGTTGGCCCGAAAGCGGCTCCATCTGCTGGCCGGACACCTCCACGCGTATGGTTTTACCGTCGCTGAGGATCTTCAATTCCGTCAATGGGTCGCTAATTCCACCCACCTTTTGCCGCACAGCCTCCAGCGCCGCCCGGATCTTCTTTGGTGGAATCTTGCTCTCCCGCAATTTCATCAAAGCTTTGAGCGCAATCAGATCGGAAAAGGCGAATTCCTTTTTTTTGCTAATGAGGTCGTGCTGTTCCCAACCAGTCAACTGCCGTTCGGTGATACCAAGCATGCGCAAGACTTCCGGGCGCGTGTAGGCTTCCTTCGGAGCAGCGTCGGACACGGAGGAATTGTAGCACGCAAGTACATATCGAAAACCCCGCGTTTTCTTTGCCGCGCGGTGCTCTAGCGTGACTGTTCTCTTGCCCCGTATCTGCAAATGAATTGCTCTAACGATGCCGGAGGGTAACTTGACTTATAGCTTTGCTGGCTGGATACTGGGATTGTCGTGCAACTGAGTGTCAACAGCGGGTCTCGTACCGGCCCCAACCGGCTGGCCGACCTGCGGGAGGGCGACCACGGCGTGATCGACCGTTTGGACCTGCCCGAAGACCTCGCGCGGAGGCTCATGGAACTTGGATTCCTGCCCGGCAACGGCATCACCGCCGCCCGTAGCGCCCCTGGCGGCGATCCCCGCGTTTTCCGTGTCGACGGTTCAGAAATTGCCTTGCGCCGCGATACCGCCTGCCGCGTTTTCTTGCGAAGGTAGTCAATGAGCGATTGCCACGGCTGCCAATTTGAGGCGTTACATACCGGTGCACACGGACAGCACACCGTCGCCCTCGTCGGTCCGCCGAACTCCGGCAAATCGACACTATTCAATCGCCTCACCGGACTGCGGCAAAAAGTTGCCAACTTTCCTGGCGTCACCGTAGAGCAGCACACCGGGCGGGCCAAGGTAAAAGCACAGCGGGACGTCGTACTGATAGATCTTCCTGGCATTTACAGCCTCAAACCGTGCTCAGAAGACGAACGCGTCACGCACGACGTCCTGACGGGCAGGATGCCAGGCACGGCCAAGCCAAACGCCATCTTGTTGATTCTCGATTCCACGAACCTGGCGCGGCATCTCACGCTGGCAGTCCCGATTCTCAGCCTAAACATCCCCACTCTAGTCATTCTGAATATGGCCGACGACCTGCGCAGCCGGGCCGGCACCGTGGATCCCGCGGCTCTCGCGGCCCAACTAGGCGCCCCGGTGGCCCTCGTCAGCGCGGCGACAGGTGAGGGTGTCGACAAGGTATTCCGTTTTCTCGAAGGCACGGCGGCGGGCGATCACCGCCCGAATGCGCCGCTGATCCAACTGCCGGTCATCCAGGACGTTCCCAAGTGCCGGCAATGGGCCATGCGCGTCGGCCAGGGCTCGGCGTATCAAGCGCCGACGCCGTCCGTTTGGACGCGCCGCCTCGATTCAATATTCCTCCACCCCGTCTGGGGCATTGTGATGTTCGGCGTGGTGGTGCTGGCCGTTTTCCAGACCATCTTCAGCGGCGCTGCCCCGTTGATGAATCTCGTGCAGAACGCGATCAGCTCGTCGGGCATCTGGCTCGCAACGATCCTGCCGGACAATTTTGTCCGTTCGTTGTTGATCGATGGCGTCTGGAAGGGAGTCGGCTCCGTAATAGTATTCCTGCCGCAGATTCTACTGCTCTTCCTATTCATCGGAATTCTCGAAGACTCCGGGTATCTCGCCCGCGCCGCCGTCATCGCCGACCGCAGCATGCGGCGTGTAGGACTTCAGGGAAAATCGTTCATCCCGCTGCTCTCGGCTTATGCCTGCGCTGTACCCGCAATCCTTTCCACACGCACCATAGAGAACAAGCGCGACCGCATCGCCACCATCATGATCGCGCCGTTCATGACATGCTCGGCCAGGCTCCCGGTCTACGCGCTGCTGATCGCCTCGTTCATTCCGGAAAGACCGTTACTGGGAAAGTTCCTGGGCACAGGCGCAGCAACATTGCTAGGCCTCTACCTGCTGGGTTTCCTGGCAGCGTTCGGCACGGCGCGCATTTTGAAATCGTCTCTCCTGAAAAGCGATGGGACGCCGTTCGTACTTGAGATGCCCCCCTACCGCTGGCCAACTTTGCAAGGGCTCGCGCTGCGTCTCTATGACCGCGCGAAGGTATTTCTCTATCGTGCCGGAACGGTGATTCTGCTCGTCACGGTGATCCTTTGGGCAACAGCCCATCTCCCGCTGCACAACGGCAAACCGCCGGAAATCGGCAACAGCTACGTCGGGCAACTGGGCAAAACAGTAGAACCCGTCATCGCCCCGCTGGGCTTCAACTGGAAGATCGGCGTCGGACTCATCAGCTCGTTGATCGCACGCGAGGTAATCGTCAGCACTTTGGGAACGCTCTACGGCTCGGACGGCAACTCGCAATCCACGCCCCTACAGCAGGCGCTGCAAAAGGACCTCTCACTGGGCGGCGCAATCGCGCTACTGGTATTCTTCGCTTTCGCCATGCAATGCATGTCGACCATAGCCGTAGTCCGTCGCGAGACAGGCGGTTGGAAATGGCCGGCGGCACAGTTCACCTATATGCTCGTTCTCGCCTACATAGGAGGCTTCACGGCCAACTACGTGCTGACACACAGCGGAACGGGAGTCCTAGCCTGGCTTAAGTAAGAAGAAGTTATCTGCGTTTATTCGCGTCCATTCGCGGCCACCAAGCCTTGCAACCTATCGGTTGCATTTGCTAATATGCAATCAAGAGGTTGCATATGAGCACCGACAAAATCGAGAAAAAAATTCTTCTACACGCACCCCGGAAACGAGTCTGGCGCGCGCTGTCAGATTCCGCAGAGTTCGGGCACTGGTTCGGCATGAAGTTCAATGGCCAGTTCGCGCCAGGAGCCCAAATGCACGGCATGATCGTACCAACGAAGGTCAATGCCGAGGTCGCCGACGCCCAGAAGAAATACGAAGGGACACCGTTCGACATCACGATCGAGCAGATGGAACCCGAACGGCTGTTCTCTTTCCGCTGGCATCCCGGCGCAGTCGATCCCGACGTCGATTACTCCGCAGAGCCGACGACTCTCGTCGTCTTTGCTCTAGAAGAAGTGGACAAGCGCGTCATGCTAACGGTAACCGAATCCGGCTTCGATCAAATCCCACTCGCGCGCCGGGCAAAGGCCTTCGCGGCAAACGAGCAAGGTTGGACAATGGTGATGAAGTTGATCGAGGAGTACCTTGTCCAGACACCGTAGCTCGAGGGCGCTAGCAGGGCCAAAGGCTTCTGCGCCGGTTTTCGCAGCGCTAGGCGACGAGACGCGCTTGCGTCTCGTCGCGCGCCTCTGTGATGACGGCCCGCTGTCCATCACCAGTCTCACCGTCGGCTCCCATCTCACGCGTCAAGCGATCACCAAACACCTGCGTGTGATGGAGGAAGCGGGACTCGCGCATAGCACAAGGCACGGGCGCGAGAGCGTTTGGCAATTGGACCAGCGGCGGCTCGAAGACGCGCGCCACTACCTCGACCTGATTTCAAAACAATGGGACGACGCTCTCGGCCGCCTGCGCAAATTCGTCGAGGACTGAAGCCGAATCGATCACAATCCCACTCGAACTATAGCCATGCATTCCAGTACTTTTTTAGCATGTGTTCGATTCGTCCCCTTTTCCAATCCACTTCCGCAGTCAGGTCCACCGATGGATCATCTATTCCGCTCAAGAGTTGAGCCAAAAAATGAGCGATGCCTCGACTCTGTGAATCTGTAAACAGAGCCGTGCAGCGCTCCCACTGCCCCTCATAGGTTAGTTGATCTCCGTGCTCATTCTCGTACCAAAGTGTATCGAGTATGGGACTCAGGTATCGCCAGACGTCGTCTGGATCGGTCATAGCGTATAGGTAAGCGGGAAGATAATATTGCCAGGCTCTCGGTGTTAGAAGGAATATCGCTAGGCCGAGCCTCTGGTATTGAATCAACGGACGGAGTTCCTGCCAACGCTTTGTCGTGCCCGATACTGCCCTAACGGCATCCTCAAATCCGTCAATATCAGCTGACTCAGACACCTCTGCAAGATAGGGAGGCTCCAAATCCCCAAAGGCTTCCTCCAGACATTGCCGCAACTCTTCTGGTGTCATCAGCGGTTCGCTTATAGGGAAAAATGCTTCCAGAGGAGCTGGGTTATCGAACAATCCAGGTTAGCATCGACCCGAACCATCATCTTGCGGACCATCAAGACCATCTGGTACGTTAAGGGCAAGTCGTGTTTCTTCGCTGTAGTCGCGCGTTTATCTTGATTGCAATCGCTGCGTTGTTTGCGAATGCCTACTGCTTCGGCAATTGTGCGTCCGACGCGTGCAGTACCTCGAAAACCTCGTCCAGCGGCTGCCATCACCACAAGTCCCCCGGCAAGGATTCGGCGCGCTGTTCCCATCAGCATTCCGAATTTGCCGGCCCGGAGATAGGCATTGCAAAGGTAACGCTAGCTACGACCGATGCCCCTCCGGCCGCGATCGCTTTGGATCGGGGCACAACGTCTGCGGATCGGGACTTCGCGTCGCCCCTAGATACCGGCCCACCTCCCAGTAAACACGGCACCGTCCTCCGAATCTGATCTCGTCCCTTCCCTTTTGTTGGAACAATAACGCACGCTGTCAATTCGCAGCGCGCACCACATTCAGTGATGAAGGAGATAAGAAATGAATCCCCGAAGGAATTTCTTTCGAAGCATTCTTGGACTAAGCGCAAGTGCAGCGGCGCTGGCGCAGGTGGCCCAGCCCGAACGGTCCGCAACAAAACAGCCATCCAATTCAGGAACGCCGGTACCCGTAATCACGCCCGACATTGCCGATCTGCCGTTCACAATGGACAACGGCATCAAAGTATTTAATCTCGTTGCCGAACCCGTGAAACAGATGATCATACCCGGTCGAACCTTCGACCTCTGGGGTTTTAACGGCAGCGCCCCGGGCCCGACCATTCAGGCAAACGACGGCGACCGCATCCGAATCGTCTTCGAGAATCGTCTGCCGGAACCCACCGGCATTCACTGGCACGGACTGGAGCTGCCGATCGAGATGGACGGTGTCCCAGGAATCGGGCAGAAGCCGGTAATGCCCGGTGAGAAATTCGTTTACGAATTTCCGCTGCACCAGAACGGCACGTTCTTCTACCACTCGCACATGGCCATGCAGGAAATGGTAGGAATGCTTGGCGGGTTCATCATTCATCCGAAGTCAGCCTATTCGCCGCGCGTCGACAAGGACTATCTGATCGCGCTTCAGGAATACGCAGTTCTTCCCAACAGCACCATTCCCAACAGCATGAGCATGGAGTTCAATTGGCTCACGTTTAACGGCAAGGCGGGCCCGGCATCTACGCCGCTAGTCATCCGCCACGGAGAACGCGTGCGCATTCGAATCGTCAACCTGGGGATGGATCACCATCCCATTCATCTTCACGGGTTCACGTTCTGGGAAACAGGCCGCGAGGGAGCGCGCCAATCCGAGGCGATCTGGCCCCGCGGGAATACCACGTTGGTGGGAGTCGCGCAGGCGCGTGACATCGAGTTCATCGCGGATCGTATGGGCGATTGGATGTTTCACTGCCACCTTCCCCACCACATGATGAACCAGATGGCATCGAACGTGGGCCCGATGACTCGCCTCGGCCAAGGCATGCAGGCAGGAGGAAGCATGCAGGAAGCAATGGGCATGCTGCGCGAAGGACACGCCACCGCGGAAAACAAAGCCCCCAGCCTGGGCCGCGGAATGGGTGTCGGAGCAACAACGGATATGGCGCGCACAAATGGCCCCCTGACCCAGAGCGAAGCTGACAAGGCAATGGCCGGCATGCCTGGAATGGATCATGGCCACATGGCGGGAATGAACATGCCAACGCCGCCGAAGAACGCAAATCAAGTTCCGCTCTTTCCGCAGGACGCATACATGGAAGGTCCGATGATGGCGATGGACAAGGAGGTAGACAAACCCGAAACGTACGGACTGCCGGCGGGCTGGAGCGGATTCGTCGGAGGCATGATGACGCTTTTGCGAGTTCTGCCGTCAGACCAGTACGACAAGATCATGGAACTGAAAACCAGGCAGCGAGCCCAGCAGCCAGGAGGGTCCGGCAAGTGAAACGAATCGTGCGGACAACAACGGCCGTTGTGGCCATCCTGCTAACATCCATCTCGGCCGCGGCGCAGCAGGCGACCAGGAAGGCATACGCATTCCGCGGAAGAGTCGAACAGGTAGACTCCGCGGCCAAGCGGATCACCGTGAACACGGAACCTATCGAAGGCTGGATGGGAGCAATGACGATGGCATTCAAGGTCAGCAACGAGGAGGTGCTCACGCGTCTCAAACCCGGAGACCAGATTACCGCAAAGGTATACGACGGCGATTTCACGTTATACGACGTCACGAAGGCTGCGCAGGCGAATGCTCCAAGCCCGGCAAAAGGTCCCGCTCTTCGCTTGGAAGATCTGGAGCAGATGGCGTTGGCTAACAATCCAACGGTTGCCCAGGTTCAGGCAAACCTGCGCACCGCTTCAGGACTCGCAAAACAGGCGGGCCTCTATCCCAATCCAACGGTCGGCTATTACGGTGACGAAATTCGCGGTGGCTATACCGGCGGAGGCAAACAGGGCGGATTTGTCAGCCAAACAATCGTCCTAGGCGGCAAACTCCGGGCAGCGCGGCGTGTGGCAGAGTTGCAGGCAAATCAACTCGAGACAAGCGGTCAAGTTCAGCGCCTGCGCATTCTGAACGACGTCCGGACATCGTTCTATCGGGTCCTCGCGGCACAACGGCTCGTCGAGGTCCGGCAAAATCTCGTCAAGCTGGCGGGAGACACGATTCAGACCTCGCTTCAATTGGCCAACGTCGGCCAGGCCGACAAACCCGATATGCTTCAGGCCGAGGTAGAGCAACAACAGGCAACCGTCGGGTTGGGGGTAGCCGGCCAAAATCTACAGGCTTCGTTCAGAGTCCTCGCGGCCGTAGTGGGGAAACCCGATCTCGCGCTTGTCCACTTGGATGGCGACTTGGACGCGATACCGGATCTGAATTACGAAGAGTGGGTACGGACGACGCTGCGCGAGAGCCCGGAAGTAAAACTCGCGCAGCAAGCCGCCGACCGCGCGGAAGCATCATTGGTTCAAGCTCGAAAAGCGCCCATTCCCGATCTGCAAGTGACAGGAATTCTCGCACAAAACTATGAGCCACTGGAAACAACGCGTAAGCCCACCGGCTTGCAGGGCGGAGCGCAGATCGGAGTGCAACTGCCAATCTTCAATCGCAATCAGGGGAACATCGCGGCTGCAAGCGGCGAGATAGAGAGCGCGAAGCAGAACCTGGCGCGGATCAAGCTTCAACTACAACGCGATTTGGCAGAAATGTTCCGAGACTACACCGCGGCTCGCCTGATCGTGCAGCAATACAAACAGGAGATGCTGCCGCGTGCAGAGCAGGCCTATCGCATGTACATGACCAACTACCAACGAATGGCCGGAGCGTATCCTCAAGTTCTCATCTCACAGCGCACGCTATTCCAACTGGAAGCAGAATACGTCCAAGCGCTCGAAAACGCCTGGCAAGGCGCTCTGGTAATCAGAGGCTTCGGTTTGATGGACGGACTCTCGGAGCCAATGAATCCCTCGATGGGAGGCGCTACGTCGAACGGCTCCTACAACTCACGCGGGGCAATGGTCCAGTAGGTCGATCATGCGGAATTACCTTGGTTCCTGGCCGGAGCAATGACGTTGTGCTCGCGGCCGCAGTTGGGCGTCTTATATTTCTAGAGACCCGAGCAAACCGATTTAGCGCCGGCACTCCGCCTGCGGCCCTGGAAGAATTCGCCGCCCAGAGCGCTTGAGGCATGGCGCTGCCCGGCGGGCGCAAAAAGCAAGCAGGACTCCTGGAAGCTGCTTCACCTCGTCCGCATCTCCTGGCCCTGTCAGCCGGCGGAGATGAAGGAGATGGAAAAAGATGAACCCCAAGAGTCGGTCGGATCTGGAATGGCACCATCACGTCAATCACCGATTCGTCAATCACCGATTCGTAAATCACGGGGATACTCTCAGGCACACTCCGGTTACAGTCGCGATCGATCCAACGACCAAGCATCGCAGAAGGACCGCAAGCCCGGCGGCCGGGTGACAATTGATGCGAAAGAGAACTAGATAAAACGCTGGTGTAACCGTCAAACGAGATGCTCAGCGCGGCTTTGACCAGCTTCGCCAGGGAGCGTTTGCTAGCGGGGGATCTGCGGAGAGCAAAGGTGTTGCTCGAGGAGCCCCGAAAAACGGATAGCCACCGTGAAGAGCTGTTGCTCGGATTGGCCGAACTGGCGCGGGCCGAGGGCCATACCGGTGATTGCGCGCGCCTCGCTCTTGAGGCTGTTCAGGAATCACGCCGGAAGGTCAATCTCGGAACCCAAGCTGAAGCGTGGATTGAGCGCGCTCTCGCGCTGGGTAAGCTGGGGGCGCCGTCGAAGGCCGCAGACGCCCTGGGTCAAGCCAGGCCGCTGGTGGCGCGCTGGCCCGACCCGCAGTTGCAGCTCAGGTTGTCGGAGGTAGAGAGTAGAATTCGGACGAACCAGCCATCGCTTTCGGCAAATTGAACGAAAGCCGCGAGCTTCCAGGTACGACGGTGCGCCGCCATTCTCCCTTCCAGAGACACTTCGCCCGAAATGGTGCGGTGGGGGCGTGAGAATGGCGCTCCAGAGCTCGTTGAAAGCCTTTGGTGGACTCGAATCACGCCGATACGGAGACCGATTTTCGAGCTGAGAGGCCCAGGATCGCCGCTCCTACGTTAAACATCAGGGCGATCGCGACCACAGCACCTTTGGAGTTCATATGGATCGCCTCAACCGCGATCCGCTGAGGTCTGTGAAGGGCTGACCGCGTATTTCGGGGCTGGCGGCGCGGTGAGCTTGTCTAAGAAGTCGAACGCTTCGGCATCGGTCATGGTTTCCAGGTTGAGTTCCGGGCGGGACCGGGTGGCGGGATTCCGGAACACCGGGGCCGGCTGCGAATCACAGCCAATTTCAGGGGCCGGCTCCGCTGTTTCCTCCGGTTTCTCTTCGGGTTGGGTGCTCTGCGAAACATAGCCAATTTCTTCCTGCGGGCCGGCTTTGCGAATCATAGCCAATTCGCGGGTGACCCGGAAGAAATTCCTTTCGGCGGTGGTGGAGTAGCGGCGGAGTTTGTCGAACCAATTGGAGTGTTCGCGATAGGCGATGGCGAGGGCTGCTCCGAAGCCTTCCTCGGTCAGATCCATGGGTACTTTGTCCATGAGTTGCACGACAGAGAGACTGGTATCCATTGCGCCTGCTTCCATGCGGCCGGCCCGCTGGGATTTCCAGAAGCTTTCGGCTTGCATTTTGATAAGCAGGATTTCCTGGGCGGTGCCTAACGTCGCCTCGCTAAGAAGGGCGTTCAGGATTGTTTCGAACTCCTGTTTATCTTCGCCCTTTAGGACGGTGTCGGCGTCTCTCTTGCTCGTGAGTCCGTGTTTGAGCGCTCGGGTTCTTAGCGATTCCTTCGTTTCTTCAGACAGCGTGCGGGGACGCTTTGCGTTTTCTCTGTTTGCTGCTACTTGTGCTGCGCTTGCCATTTTGTTGCTCCTCTGGAAAGGGCCCTTTGATCGGGATTGGGCTTCCTTTCTGCGTTCAGCTTGGCATGCGGGGAGATGGGGTTAGACGATTTTGGAGGATCGGTGTTGCAAACAGGGGAGATTTGGTTACAGATTTTTGTGAAGGGTTTCCGGGCGCCTCCGCGCCCTGCTGTTCGGCGCCCAGAGGCCAAAAGCTCGCGGCGGTCGGCCGGTCACCAAACGCGGCCTCGTCCGAATCGACCCTTGCTATATCGACACCGGCGGTCTCGACAGTAACAATCACGTATGGAGCGGGACTCCTGTTAATCCCAATGCTGTTCACTTAAAGGAACCGAGGGTGGCGACGCGCCATTTTGCGCACGCGTCCACCCGAGTGCGGACTTGGTAAGGCCTTTCAGGTTTTCCGAAAAAGGCTTTGAAGCTGGATCAGGTCAGTGCGTCGCGCGTTTCCCGTCAGGTTGAGCGACACCGCCCAAGTTCCGGTTGGTGCGTGATCGAGGAGCAATCCGGACAGAGCACATGTACGACATGGCGACCGTACGGCCAAGTGGCAGGACCCTGCGCCCGTTTACGAGGATCTATTTTGGCTTGACTAGTTCAAAGTTGCCCATAATCAGCCATTTGCCTATTGCTGGAAGATCGGTCGAAACAGCCAACTGCAGTTGTGTCGAGCCTGTGCGTTTGCTAGTTTGACATGCATGCCGCCGAAGGCGCCTGAAGATCTGTGTAGGACCATAGAGACTCTTTACCGGTCGGAATCGGGCAGAATTCTGGCAACCCTGGTGCGCCTGCTCGGCGATCTCGATCTCGCCGAAGAGGCAATGCACGAGGCTTTCGCTGCCGCCCTGGAGACGTGGTCGCAGACCGGACTTCCGGACAAGCCGCGTCCATGGCTTATATCGGCTGGGCGATTCAAGGCCATCGACGGGATGCGCCGGCGGGGACGCTTCGTCGCCGCACAGAGTGCCCAGGCACTCCAACTCGAAGCGCGCGTCAATGAAGCGCCTCCGGAAGAGGAGCTGGAGGACGATCGTCTTCGTCTCATCTTCACCTGCTGCCATCCTGCACTGCCGTCGGAGGGGCAGGTTGCGCTCACACTGCGTGAAGTCTGCGGCCTGACAACAGAGGAGATTGCCCGGGCATTTCTCGTTACGCCGGCGACGCTTGCTCAACGCATCGTTCGCGTCAAAGCGGTCATCCGCGATCAGGCGATTCCTTACCAGGTGCCCGTGTCGCAGGAACTATCGGCGAGGTTGGGGGCCGTACTTCAGGTTGTGTACCTGGTCTTCAACGCAGGTTATTCAGCGGAAGCAACAGGAGCTGGCTTGAGCCGCGAAGCGATCCGTCTGGGTAGACTGCTCCTCGACCTTCTCCCGGAACCTGAGGTGATGGGCCTGTTGGGCCTCATGCTGCTGCAGGAATCGCGCCGCGCCGCTCGAAGCACCGCAGAAGGAGAGCTGATCCTGCTAGACCGGCAGGATCGCTCCCTGTGGAATCGAGAGCAGATCGCCGAAGGCATCGCCCTCACCGAGAGCGCTCTTCGATCGCGCCGTTTCGGTGCTTACACCCTCCAGGCGGCCATCGCGGCAGTTCACGCCGAGACTTCCTCGGCGGCGTCCACGGACTGGCGCCAGATCACGCTGCTCTACGACCGGCTGATGCGGATTCAGCCATCTCCGGTGGTGGAACTCAACCGTGCGGTTGCGATCGCCATGTACGAAGGTCCGGAGCAGGGGCTTTGTCTCATCGATGACCTCCTGGCGGGCGAGGAACTCGCAAATTATGCCCTCGCGCACTCCGCCCGTGCGGATCTGTGTCGCCGGTTAGGGCGGCTTTCCGAGGCCCGTGTTTCGTATGAGAGGGCGCTCACCCTGGCCCGGCAGGAGCCGGAGCGTCGTTTCCTTTCGAGGCGGCTCGAGGAATTGAAATAAAAAACTGGCTCTGCTGTCGATTTCCTCTCCACCGAACGACTATAGGGTGAAACATCCGGTGCGCGGATCGCTGCCGGTAACCGACATAAGGAGAGACCTATGAAATACATCTGTTTGGGATACTACGACCCAGCCAAACACGCGGACATGACCGAGGACGAGCGAAACGCAATGTTCGACGAATGCTTTGAGTATGACGACCATTTGCGGGCGAATGGGCATTTTTCGGGGGGAGAAGCTCTTCAACCCCGTGAGACCGCGTTGACCTTGTATTGGAAGAACGGCAAAGTCGCGATTACCGACGGGCCCTATACCGAAACCAAGGAACAACTCGGCGGCATTCTTGTGCTTGAGGCACACGACATGAATCATGCTATTCAGCTCATGTCCCAGCATCCCGCTGTGAAGTATGGGTCAATTTTCGAAATACGTCCCGCTGCCGACTTGAATGACATGATGAAGGCAAGCGAGCAGCGACGGAAAAATACCGCATGATGAACGCAGCTCCAGTCTGAAGCAAAAGGTCAACACAAGAATCGGGGAGGAAAGAGCACAGATGTCCAAAGTTCGTGTAGCGGGTTTTAGCGTTTCCTTGGACGGTTTCAGCGCTGGAATCGAGCAGAGCCTGAGCGATCCGCTCGGCAAGCGTGGACCCGAGATCTTTCAATGGTTTTTTCACACGCGGAGCTTTCGCTCAATGACCGGGCAAGAAGGTGGCGATGTCGGGGACATCGACGATGAGCTCGCCCACCGCGCGATGGAGAACTTCGGCGCCTTCATCCTGGGCCGCAACATGTTCGGCCCGGTGCGCGGGCCATGGCAAGACGACTCATGGAAGGGCTGGTGGGGTGACAATCCGCCGTACCATGCACCCACCTTCGTTCTCACGCATTACCAGCGTGAACCTTTGGTGATGGAAGGGGGAACCACCTTCTACTTTGTGACCGGAGGAATCGACGAGGCGCTGGCACTCGCCAAGAAAGCCGCGGGCAGCAAAGATGTCAAGATCGGAGGCGGCGTGGCCACTGTCCGACAATATCTAAGCGCTGGCCTGATTGACTCTCTTCACATCGCGTCGGTACCTGTTCTTCTCGGTCAAGGGGAACTGTTGTTCCATGGTCTGGACCTTCATGCCTTGGGGTTTTCCGTAACCGAACGCAAGACTTCGGAATATGCGACCCATCTTGTGCTCGAGAAAGCGTAAAGACAGCTTTCCTGCTACAGCTCATCGCATGGAAGTAGGGCGCGATGAGGACGCGCTACACACATTAGCGGCCGGGAGTCGGCGAGGCTTTCGGTTTCTTTAAGCCGGCAAGTTGACGAGAAACGCCCGATGCTGATCGGTGGAGCACCAGTGGCCGCCGCATCGGCGTTTCACCGGAACGACGACGTTACGGCCAAATGGATGGCTTCCGGATAAGCCGACGGATCCGGACAAACAATCCCGCGGGACGAGGGCGCTACGCAACACACAACCGCTATTGGACTGAGATCGAGTCAGCCGCGGGCGACGACGAACCGTTGTAAGTAATGCTGAAAGAATTGTCTCCGCTGGCGAGAGAGTTGGGGAGGACGACGTTCAACTGGTACAACCCTGGACTGATCAATCCGGCAAACGTCACTTGGGCGCGCACACTCCCTATCCGCACATCGGGGTCTACTGGAAGGACACCGGATTGGATTGACGCGCCACCGGTTATCGGTGTTGTTGGTAGTCCCAGTCCGAAAGCGTAGACAACGATTGTTTCGCCGGACGTGGCTGGTGTAAACGGATATCCTGGTGCTGACAGTGCGACCGGCCCCACGAGGCTGTTGTCCGTGTGTGTCGCCACAACGTAATTTGTGGTACCCACGAGAGGTATGGCCGGAGAGGCGCTCCGCAGATTGACGGCAAATGCCGGAGTGGATACACCTGAATTCGAGACCACTACCTGAACAGGTCCAAGCGTCGCGTCCAGCGGTGCCAGTGCGTTGATCTGATCGCTTGCGCACGACGTGCCAGTTGCCGCACTGCAGTAGTAGTAGATGTACGCGGGTTGGCCGTTGATGCTCACCGAGATGCCTCGGAGTTGCGTCGGCATTCGTCCCGAGGCGAACTCCGGAGCCGTGCTCCAGATCACGCCGTTCGCGGGCGTGGTCGTGGGCACAAGGTTAGTTCCCTTGATTGTGATCCACCCGTTCTGCACAATTTCCGACCCACCACCGGCCATCGATACGGAAGTGATCGTCCCAGGGCGAGGCGTGTTGGTCAAGTTGAAGACCGCAGGTGAAGATACGCCGACAGCAGTTACGGTTACGCGAATGGCGCCGGCGACGCTGTTCGCTGTAAATGTGGGTGCGGCCGCAACGCCGGAACTGTCGGTGACCGCTGTAGCCGTGGTCACCCCGCCGAGGAACGCGCCGCTGGCGCCGGACGCCGGCACGGTGAAAGTAACGGTCACTCGGGGAACCGGATTTCCCAGGAAATCCCGAACGACCGCCTGCAATGCCGTTCCATACGCCGCCCCCACCGTGGCGCTCTGACTGTCGCCCTTACTGATGTTCACCGAAGACGGAGGGCCGACGACGGTTGGACTGTCCAGAGAAACGGTAATATCTTTGAACTGGAGTCGCTGGATCCGAGAAAGCGTATCCGCCCCGTCTTTGCCTGCATTGTCCCTGATGGTCCAACTCCCGTCAGAGTTCCTTGAAGCCGAGTAGTTCTGGGATTGCCCCGTATAAACCACTGTATTGAGGCCGAGCCCGCCATCGATCCGGGTGGAATCGGCCGCGTTGGCGGTGTATATTGTGTCGTCGCCGGCGAACGTACGAATCAACCGGCTGTGATTGCGATCTGTTAGTACGATTGGCTGCCGAAATTGCTTCGCCACATCCAACTGAAGGGGAAGGTTCACGAAAATGTACTCAACTACGGTCAACGTCGGCTTAACCTTACGTGGCGCCCTCACGATCGCCACGTAGTTCAGCAGACCGTTCGGAGTCATATACGCTCTCATCGCGGACCGTATGCCCGATCCTTCGCCAAACACTGAATACCCGGAGGCGGTCAGCGCCGGATTGGCGGTCAGCCAGTTCCTAATCTGCAATTCGTATGCATTGAGCTTGTCGTGGAAAGCTACATAAAGACGGCCAGTGCCATCGTTTACAAGCAGATAGTTTCCCGGGGCGTGAAGCGGATGCGACTCTCTAGAGTAACTGCTAAGCAGGTACGAATTGACGCCGCTGTGATCGATATCCCGGATTTGAGGGCTACCTTCGAATTGACTGCAATTCTCGTCATACTGGGTGTTCAGGAGATCGGTGACGTCGGTGAATTTATAGGCGGCGTCATTCTGGAACATCTGCAGCATGTTCTTTACCTGGCCCGTGGCTTGAGTCCACATCATGCCTTCGACGAGAACGTCCATCTTGCCATCATGGTTGAAGTCATCGACCATTAAACGAAAATTGTGCGTTTTGAACGGGTCCTGAAATGTAGGGATAGTGGCATACTGAGGCTTTCCATCGAAATAAGGAGTCCCTACCCGGAAGGGGTTACCAGATAGAGTCAGACTAGCGAGATTCCAAAGCTGAATGACGGGCGCCGACGGGGGAAATGGGTAACCTGGTCCGTATTGACAGTCGCCGCATACCAGCGAGTACTTTCCATCGCCGTAGAAATCCGCGACCACCGAGGACGCGTGACCACCCGTGCCAATATCCGGAATCACTTCGAACCGGCCAGAACGGTACTGCGTGGCTGTATCCGCATTTCCATTCGGCGGCGGAGTGACGTAGTAACTTGCCGTAAAGACCGTCGGAATCCCGTTGATGTCAGCCAGCGTGGCTCCGTGAGCCTCGACCTTATCGCCGATCGTGACCTTACTGAATTTGCCGTCGGGACCAGACAGATACGCCGTACTGGATGCCGGCAGAAATGGCCTCTCGTTATGAGCCGGCAAGAAGATATCCGCAACACCGTCGTTGTTGAAATCAGCCGAGAGCGCGTTCGATCCGCCATTCGTCCGCGGATCGGCAACGTATTTGGAAGTGGCAACCTGTAAGGTTCCGTCTGGTTGCTGTTCCAGTATCGCCATGTTCACGGGCGTGATGGAAGTGGTATTCCCGTCGGTGGGATATGCCCACCCATTGAAGGCGAGTCCCTCCCTTCCGTTGGGCAGCCGCAGATTTACGGCAAAAGGGCCCACGACATCACCAGCGTTCGAGTCGGGGGTGTTCTGGTCGATGTTGGCATCCGCGACCGCCTGCCATGTGCCAGCGATGGAGAGCAGCGGCGTGATGTCGGCGGGCAAGTCAGTAATGCCCTCGCCGCCTGCAGCTTCAACGTTGGTATGCAGTCGGAAAATGCTCAAACCTACCGCACCGAGGATACCGAGGATGCCCAGAGCGATCCGGGGGTGACGAGACACAGAAATGTGCATTGTTGCTTCACCGCTGGCGACGTGAAAGGCAGCATAACACAGAAGTTCCGGTCTCGGCTGAGTAAGTCATTCACAAAACTGCCTCTAAGAAGCCATCAACTTGACGGGAAACGCGCATTCCGCCTTCTGACGCAGTTTCCGGGCACGACGGACCGGTCAAGATCAGCAACGCCGACAACCCGTCAAGGTGAATCGGCCGCTTGATGGCTTTACCGGGACTGATCATGGTCGGCTTTGGGTCCGTGGTCTCGCGTTCCCGAATGCGAGGCACTTGGGGCGCCCATTTCAGTGGAAGAATTTCCATGGCACCTGGGTCCCGCAACGTCAGAATTCTCCGCTTCAAAAATCTTCCGCTACTTCCGGCATGACCCTGGTCTTCAAATACCGCGTTTGAGGTATTCACCAGGGTTGGCTCCGACAACTCGCTTGAACGCCTTGCTGAACGCAGCGTCGGACTCGTAACCGACCGACCGAGCGACGTCTATGAGCTTTTTGTCGCGCTGCTGTAGTAACTGCATCGCCTTCTGCATCCGCCACTCGGTTACATATTCCAGCGGTGTTTGTCCGAGTAGCTCTTTAAAACGTGCTGCGAATGCGGAGCGAGACATGCCCGCCGCTCCGGCCAGGGATTGGACCGTCCAGGGTGTATTCACACTGTCGTGAATGGCACCCAGGGCAGTGCCCATTTGAGGATCGAAAACCGCACGAAGCCACCCTTTGTTGCGTTCCGGTCCCGACGCGATATGCGCCCGGAGTATCTGGATAAAGAGAACCTCGGCTAGCCGATTCGCGACTATTTCAGATCCGGGCACCTGTTCTGCCATTTCTGACGCCAGTGCCTGCATTGTGATGTGAAGAGCAAGCGTGCGTGCCTGATCGGCCTTAATGAGAATGAAGCTCGGCAATAACTGAGTGATCGGCCTCAGACTGGCGCGATCGAAACTGAAGGACCCACAGACTATCGTCGTCGCTGCGCCACCACCTCCACAATGAACGACGTTGCCGTTGGCTTTGGCCCCGATCTC
>Ga0105240_10002088_pt1 | contig 32712 bp, 30 predicted proteins | sample KBSC54metaG_FD_80426 | JGI IMG/M metagenome (GOLD analysis project Ga0105240, IMG submission 80426) | Corn rhizosphere microbial communities from Kellogg Biological Station, Michigan, USA - KBS C5-4 metaG | ecosystem: Host-associated > Plants > Roots > Rhizosphere > Soil | place: Michigan, USA... | reverse complement strand
TTCATTCGGCGCCGCCGGAAGCGGCCTTTGCGCTTTTAAGGAACATGCGCAAAACGGACTCGCTTCCGGCAGCTAAGTCCGCTGAGTTTCTCTTTCATCCGGCGCCGCCGGAAGCGGCCTTTGCGCTTTTAAGGAATATGCGCAAAACGGACTCGCGGCGGCGGCCTGAGTTTGCGTGTTCTTCTTCAATTTGGCGCCGCGCCTTCGCGGTCTTTGCGCTTTTGAGGAACTCGCGCAAGGTGGACTCGCTTCCGGCAGCTGAGTCCGCTGAGTTTCTCTTTCGTTTGGTGCCGCCGGAAGCGGCTTTTGCGCTTTTGAGTAAAACGCCCGCAAAACGGAGCCTGGATCGTGGACTCGCACGGGCGTATGCTTGGCGAACACTGAGGGCCGCGATCAGCCCTTTACGGGTTTCAAAGGCCGCCGGCCGGGGAGCCGCGCGGCTTTTTCATTTGTCTGCACTCCTATGTTCATTGATGAAGTAAGAATCCGCGTGAAGGCCGGCAACGGCGGCAACGGCTGTCTCGCGTTCCGGCGCGAGAAGTTTGTGCCTCGCGGCGGACCTAGTGGTGGAGATGGCGGACGCGGGGGGGATGTGATCTTTGTCGCCAGCCCGCACCATAATACCCTGCTGCATTTTCGCTTCAACCCTGAGCACGAAGCCGAGCGCGGACGCCATGGCGAAGGAAGTAACTGCAAAGGCCGGGAAGGCGCTACAGCCACGGTTCCGGTGCCCGTGGGAACTGTCGTCTACGATGAAGCTACCGGCGAACAGATTGTCGATTTCACCGAGCCCGGCCAGGAGTTTATTATCGCGCGCGGTGGACGCGGCGGGCGCGGGAACGCACGTTTTGCCACCGCGACGCATCAGACGCCGACGGAACATGAAGACGGTAAGCCAGGTGAGGAGAAGCACTTACGGCTGGAATTGAAACTGTTGGCTGATGTTGGTCTGATTGGTTTCCCGAACGCCGGTAAGTCGACGCTGATCTCGCGCATTTCTGCCGCTAAGCCAAAGATTGCTGATTACCCGTTCACGACGCTCGAGCCGAATCTGGGTGTGGTTAGCACGGGCGACGACCGAAGTTATGTCGTTGCCGATATTCCGGGATTGATCGAGGGCGCGCATCTGGGGCATGGGCTCGGGATTCAATTTCTGAGGCATGTAGAGCGGACGAAGTTGCTGGTGCATCTGGTGGATGCTTCGGAAACCAGCGGACGCGATCCGGTGGAGGACTTCCACATCATTATGAGAGAATTGGCCAGTTTCAGTGAAGAAATGACCCGGAAACCGATGTTTCTGGTGGCGTCGAAGATTGATGTGGCGCAGGATCCAGGACGGGTCGGGAGCGTCGAGCGGTTGGCCAACGAGCGGGATCTGCCGTTCTTCGCCATCTCGAGCGTGACCGGGCAGGGTTTGGCCGAGCTAAAGCGTGCCATGGGCGAGATGGTGCTTCACCGCGAGGAAGAGCCGACGACTCGCAAGGTTGCCCCTCCGACCGAGTTTAACCATCTGGAGTCCGAGCCAGAGGGCTAGCTTCCCCAATCCGACGCGAGAACATTGGCCATCTCTTCTGGATCGGCTTGGGGCTCGCGCTCGCCTCTGAGAGATCCACGGGGGCGGCACGCCGGTCCTGCAGTGGGAACGGGAGACTCTGCGGCTCTTCGAAACCGGTTGAGCGAAGACGAGTGCCGTCCATCGCGGGGCGGCCTGCGTAGGGGACATTTCGGGCGCGCCGACAGGCTTCGTAGGTCTAGGGCGATCAAATTCTTGCCCCGCCAAGCCGATTCGCGCTGGAAGAATGAAAGGCTTAGAAACTGCCAGAAATCATGGCCACCGGGGTAATCGGTTTGGAATTCTGGGTGTAATACTTCTGCTGGGATAGCGCGCGGTAGATTTGACCGGCGATACCCGATGCCGTTGGCCCGCTAACGCCGCGGCCACCTGTTAGCAGCACCACTACGGTCAGCTTTTTGTTCATTACTTCGTTGAAGGAGCCAAACCATCCGAGGTGTGTCGGTGACGCAGTATCGGTGCAGGTTCCGGTTTTGCCGAAAATCGGCTCGTTGGGATCGTAGCTGGCGCGCCGAGCCGTACCGTATTCAACGGCGCCCATCATGCCCGGCATGAGCTCTGGAATGTCCCGCTGGATGGCGAGGTGACGCTTGATCCGGGGGACGAAATTTTCCGCTTCCGCTTTACCGCTTGGGTGTTGCAGATAATAGAGGGTCCCGCCGTTGGCGACGGCCGAGACCAGCGCTGCCAATTGCAAAGGAGTCAACGAGATGCCAGATCCGAAGCTGGTCATCATTCCCATTCCGCCATCCTTCGGAGGCGCTTCGGGAAGCAGGCCCGGTTCTTCACCTATGATGTTGAGACCTGCTTTTTCGCCCAGACCGAACAGGCGCGCATAGTAGCTGACGCGCTCGAAGCCAAGCTTGATTCCGACATTAGCGAAATAGGGGTTGTTCGAGTGGGCGATGGCCGTCGTCAGATTCATGCTCGTTCGCCCGTAAAGGCGCATCGCGGTGTTCCGATCGATGATGCCTTCCTCCAAACCGGCCAGGGCAGCGACGATCTTGATGGTGGAACAGGGTTGGAAGCCATTTTCCAACGCAAGCTTCTGGTTTACCATCGATAGTATCCGACCGGAATTCGGATCGGCTACGACGACAGTACCGTTATAAGGACCGAGTGCATCCACCGCAGCGCGGCGAACGAGCAAATCCTCTCCGTCGATCGTGTCTCCGGCGGTATTATCAGGAATGAAGGTGGGCGATGTCCAATGGCCCGACGCAATGGGGTGCTTCTTGCGTTTGCCCAGCGTCTTCGCCGCGTTTGGCGGTTTGGTGACCGGGCTGGCCACGGCCGGCTTTTTCTTTTTCTTCCCCAGCGCAGTCGTCGAGGCCGCTTCCTGGACGGCGAACGACGACACGACAGCAAGGGCAGACACACAAATAATAGCTATTAGTCGGGTGACAGGTATTATGCGCACAGTGTTCCCACCATTATAATTCAAAACCCAAGTAACATTTTTAACACACTTTGTTTCACGTTGTACCGGCTATTTGTTAGATCGGCGGGATTCGTCGCCTTCTTTACGACGTAGAATATGGGCCCATCGGGTACTGGTACCCAGGGGACGGATGGGCTACCCTATCTCCAGGCGAACTTTCCATATCACGCTGGAGGCACGACCTCGGCAGTATGGAAAGCCGGACAGGCCACGCGCTCCGCTTAGCCGCTTCCCATTTACGCAATGCCTTGGGCGGGAATGAGTCTTCTTACGAAGCCGCTCATCCAAAATAACAATGAGCGAAGTGCGCCGTTTCGTCTACCAGCCGGGAGGCATCCTGCGCCACTATGTACGGGAAATCCTGTGGGTCGCCTCGGAGCGTCGCCGAGCACAGGTTCTCCTTCCGGAGACCACGCTCACGCTCGTGTTGCGGCAGTCCGGCTCAGCATTGCTGCATAACGAGCTTCTTCCCGGCGCGATTGTCTCGGGCCTCCAACAACGAACCCGCATGGTTGAGCACGCGGCGGGCTCCTCGCTGGTGATCGTGCGGTTTACTGAGGTTGGGTCCCCGGCCATACTCCACGACCGCGCGGACGTTCTCTACAACCGGACCGTACCGCTCGACGCCGTCCTGCCCCGGCAAGAGATCGACCGCATCCAAAACATCCTCGCCGATAATCGCGAGATACAGCAGCAGGTCCTCGCACTGGAACGCTTTCTTACCGGTCAGATTCGTGCGCGGAAGGAGACCTCTCCGCAGATCGAGGCGGCCGCCTGGATGATCCGTAACTCCGAAGGCCGGTCTCCTATTGCAGCGATTGCGCGCCACGCCGCAATGAGCCAAAGCGCACTGGAGAGACACTTCCGCGCCACGGTGGGAGCGAGTCCCAAGAGCCTCTCCCGCCTGGCCCGTTTGCAAAATGTCTGCCGGCTGTGGGACGCCGGAAAGAATCTCACGGAGATTGCGCATGAGGCCGGTTACTCCGATCAACCGCACCTGGTACGCGATTTTCGGCTCTTCACCGGTACGCCTCCGGAGGAGTTTTTTCGGAGCGCTTCCCCTCGCAATCTGCCGACTTTTTACAAGTAGCAGCCGCTGCGTGTTCGTTACATTCGAGACATGAATATCATCTTCGCAGTGACCGGACTTCCCGGCGCATCCCCCGTCAGACCGCCAGCCCAAAGGAGAAACTTATGAAACATTACGCCCTGATCTTCCGTTCCACGCGCATGCTCACTGCCGAAGAAGTGAAGCAGCGTCACGTTGAGATCTCGTCCTGGGTCGAACGGGTCACGGACATGGGCATAACGCTCGATCCGCGGAATTTCACAGAGGTAGCAGCGAACCTCTCCGCGCAACAAATCGAGATTGTCTCGCGCGAGGGATCAAGCGACCCGACGCTCGGCACAATCGTTTTCTTTGACTCTCCAAGCGCCGCCCAAGCTGTGGAGATCGCGCGCATGCACCCGAGTTTGCGCTATGGCGTCACTGTCGAGGTACGCGAGTGGACCTCCCCTCGGGAGACTGCCGCCAAGCAATAACGTTCCTTTGACGCCGACGGGATGGCATCGGCGTGGTGAAGACGCACGGGGAGCTCGGATGCATGTATATTCATACAATCGAGTTCCCTATGCATACTTGGACGGCCGAGGCACCTAAATCGAAAGCTGCGCTTTCAGCAGTGGATTTTCGATTCAATCGCAATCCAGTGCGCCGAGTGTCCGCATGACGGGCCGATGGCGTTACGCCGCCGCTGCGGTATTCATGCAGGTTCTCCTGGGCGTCATTTATTCCTGGTCGATTTTTCGCGGTCCTCTGGCTCAACTGCACGGCTGGTCGAAGGCGCAGACGATCGCGCCGTATCGTTACTCGCTGCTCGCGTTCGCGGCGGGCATGGTCCTCGCCGGATTGTGGCAGGACCGTAAAGGTCCGCGAATTGTGGCCAGCGTTGGTGGACTGCTGTTAGGAACCGGCTGCTTGCTGGCAAGCTTCATCGGCGATACTGTGCCCGGGCTCGTGTTCGCATACGGAATTGTCGCGGGCTTTGGCGTAGGCTTCGCTTATGTGACGCCCATCGCAACCTGTATCAAGTGGTATCCCGATAAACGGGGCATGATAGTCGGTCTGGCAGTGATGGGCTTCGGACTCGGGCCTCTATTGTTCGGGCCCTTGCTGGAAGCCCTCATTGGATCGGACCCCGCCCAATTTTCCGTCACTCTGCCACGAACATTTCACATTTTGACCGGCGTATTTTACGTCGGTGTGATCGGAGCGGCGCAGTTATATCGCGTTCCTCCGGTGGGCTGGAAACCGCCGAATTGGACAGCGTCCACCGCCGCCCACGCCGGAGCAATCGAAGCCGGGCCGCGCGAAATTTTGGCGACGTGGCAGTTCTACGCGCTTTGGATTGTCTACTTCCTGGGCACTTCCGTAGGACTCACCGCCATCGGAGAAGCGACTCCGTTGCTAAAGGAAATGGCCGCTGCCACCGCAATCATGTCGGCGGGAGCCGCCCTCGGAGTGATGAGTATTTTTAACGGTCTCGGAAGACTTGGATGGGGCACCGTTTCCGACAAGCTCGGGCGTAAAGCTGCAATCATCGGGCCGTGCGTAGTCTCGGCCGTGGCGTGTGTCGCTTTTCTTCGCCCGGCAACGGGGTTCAACGATCTCCTCATCGGTCTGTGTCTGGTGGCCTTCAGCTATGGAGGATTTCTAGGAGTAATGCCGTCGTTCACGGCAGATTATTTCGGCGCCAAAAATGTCGGAGCAAACTACGGAATGCTGGTCTCCGCCTGGGGACTCTGCGGCTTTTTCGTGCCCGGATATTTCGCCGGAATCATGGACAAGGCGAAAGCCGCGGGCAATCTCGCCGTAGGATATCAGGAAGTCTACTGGACCCTCGCCGCGTTGGCGACCGTGGGAGCCGTGGTCGCGGCCACGCTACGGCCGCCGAGGGCTCGAGCCACCAGCGGCGATCAGTTGACGGATCTGCGCGACAGCGTCGTCCGTCTTTAGATTGATGAATACCTGGCCATGCTCCGGCGAGGCCTGCGTAGGATCTCCGTTCACGCCATTCTTCCCATCGCCCTTGACGAGTTTGTCCTTCCGAATCCAACGGTGTTCCTTGTCGATGTACATCAGCTGCGACGTGTCGTGTGCCCCCGCATGCTCGTCGACCGTCAGCTTGCGCTCGATAAGATACTTCGCCGCCTGGTCTTTCTCTTTGAAATACAAGTCCGGGATGTAGTAGACGTGCGCGCCCTTCGGAGCCCACTGAGCATTCAGGCGCGCGGCTACTTCCTTCAACTCGGTCTGTGCTTCTCCTCCGTGATCGCTCATGAGAACTACGTTCTTGAATCCGGCGGAGATCGCGCTCACCGCGACGTCATGAGCAATCAATCCGAACGCCTGCGGAGAGACCGTGATGGTGCCCGGAAATTTCATATGCCCGGTCTTGCGGATGGGATCGCCGGTGGGCGCAAACGGCATCGTCGGATAAACGAGAGCATTCCCTAACTTATCGGCGATTCGTTGGGCCACGTAGCGCGCAATGAAAACATGCTTTCCTAACGCCATCCCCGGACCATTCTGCTCGATGCTTCCGGAGTAGTAGATCGCCGTAGTTTTTCCGGAAGCAATCGCGTCCTGCAGCTCCGGCCAAGTGAAATCTTCCAGCAGGACTGACTTCGGCTGCGCGTGAAGAACGGCAGCGGCGAGTAACAACAGGACTGTGCGCAAGATACCGCTATTCTAATCGAGCCGCGCCGCAGATCAATGCTATCCTGCCAGTGATTTGGAATATCTCAACACGGAGTTTTTATTCAGCGCGCTATCCATCGTTCTCATCGACATTCTGCTCGGGGGCGATAACGCTCTCGTGATTGCGATGGCGGTGAAATCTCTACCGCCAAAGGAACGTAAGATCGGGATTCTGGCGGGCGCCGGCTCAGCTGTCGTACTTCGAATTATCTTTACGTTTTTCGCCGCGCGGCTGCTCGAGATCCACTACGTCAAATTTGCCGGCGGCTTGCTAATCCTATGGATCGCCGTGAAGCTTCTCACCGATGATTCGGAGGACCATGCGGCGGGAAGCGGCGCCAAGACGCTTTGGCGAGCCATGTGGCTCATCCTCGTCGCCGATCTTACGATGTCGATCGATAACATTCTGGCGGTCGCCGCGGCGTCCAAGGGCAGCGTTGCGCTACTCATCTTCGGACTCGGGTTGAGCATTCCATTCGTCGTTTTCACCAGCGGCCTTCTCGCCCGGCTCCTGGACCGCTTTCCGATCCTGATATACATCGGCTCGGCGATTCTCGGCCGCGTCGGCGGCGACATGATGATTACCGATCCGTGGGTTCACAAGCAACTGCAGCCGTCGCAAGCGATGGAAATCGGTGTTCAGGTATTCTTCGCCGTGGCAGTGTTGATCGTTGGGAAGCTCTTGGCGCGGCGCAAGCCCTTATAGTTTTCCCAGCCAAGCCTCGAATGCTTCCAGAACATCCTTGCCGCGATACACCACCGTGCGTACCTGCGGCTGAAGCGGCGGTTGCGGGTGGTATTCAAAGGTTAGCTCGACTGGTCCAGCGATCTTCCACGGCTTGTATTCATGAACCTTGGCAACTGCCTTTTGTGCGGCTATCTGAATCTGCAGCTTCGCCTCGGCATGCGAAAGGCTTAGCGTGGAATTTTTCCCAGCCATTTCTTTCACCGCGACGGTCATCGCGTTCGGCTGAAGATCCACCATTTCCGCGCATGCCGTTTTATCTCCGGACAACATGATTACCGGGATGTCGAAATATCCGGCAATCGCCGCCAATTGACCAAGTTCCCCGACCTCTTTTCCGTTGATCGTAATGCGCTTGACGTTGAAGCTCTGCGAGTGAGCCAGCACGCCGTTCTTCGTTCCTGCCATCGGGTGCTGCCCGATAAACATGACCCCGTCGTAAAGCTTTTCCGACATGTAGTAATTGGCAGGGGTCGGCCTGCCTTGGATCAGCTTGGCGGAACTCGGAATTTCGTCGATCGACAGCGTGCGGCTGCCGTCGTGGCCGTCCCAGATCACAATTTCAGTCGCACCGGCCACACGTGCGCCTTCCACCGCGGCACTCACCTCGCCGATCAGCAGGTGGCGCGATTCCATGTAACGGCGTTGTCCAGGGAGCAACTGCTCGTCGGCATCGTTGACGCCGCCTACTCCTTCGAGATCGGTGACGATCAGAATGCGCGGCCCCTGCGCAAAACACACCGCCGAGAGCAAGAGAATGCTGATTACGATTCGCCTCATAGTCAGCTTCGATTGTATGTGAACGCGCCGCTTAGAAATAAAACTTCGCGGCCAACTGAATCACTCGCATCGCGTTTGCCGCACTGTGTTCGCCGAAGTATGTTCCCAGCACAGCCGTGCTTCCCGAAGGCCGCAGGTTGTTCGTCACCGTCAATCCGGTATAGCTGTTGAAAATTGCGCTGCCTGTCTGGCCGGCCGCGTTTGTTACGTTGGTGGTCAGGTTGTACGCCGAAAACTGTGGGTGATTGAATACGTTAAACGCCTCCAGCCGGAGCTGCAGGTAAATTTTGCCTTCCTTATTGAAGCGGAAATTCTTTAATAGCGACAGGTCCTGATTGTTGATGATCGGGTTGCGCAGATAATACCGCGAGTAGGGGCCGATCTGATTGATCCCAGGGACCGTGAATGCCCCCAGATTGATGGTGCTGCCGCTCTGCGCGCTTCCGTTGACGATGAAACGGGGCTGCTGCCCGGAGAGATTTCCGGCCGTCGGAGTACCCAGCAGACGGTTGCCCGCATCCTGACCGCTGATGGCCAACGTCAACTCAACCGGATTGCCGGAACTCACCGTGGTGATTCCCGATATCTCCCAGTTGTCCGCGATCGCACGGACCACGCCGTTGCCTCCCAGAAAACGGCTGGGTCCCGGCAGGTCCCACACAAAATTCCATACGAATGCATGCGGCCTGTCGAACGTCGCCAGTGCGTAATCGTATTTGCGCGGACTCAGAATATTTGTGTACGTGCTGTCGTCGGAAACCGTGGTCGTGACTTTTGAAAACGTGTATGCCACATCCGTTGTGAAGCTTTTCGCAAAGCGGCGATGCAGACTGACCTGCAGCGAGTTGTAAGTGGAGTTGCCATCGAAGCTGTAGTAGGTGATATCGCTGAAGCCCTGATATGGCCGCAGAAAATCGGTTGCCAACGCGTTTGCACCGCTGAAACTCGCACCGGCCGCGGAGTAAGCGGACGGAAGCGACGGCTCGACTGCCGGTATTGTTCCGTTGGCGTACTTGGTCGGATCCTGTCCCGCGCCGGTGAACGTCACGCCGTAGGCTGGTGCATTGAGATTGGTCCGGCGTGGATTGTGCCGCGATTGTGAACCTACATAAGACACGTCCACAATCGTTCCCAGTCCGAGATTCCGCTGCACGCCGACGCTGTAGCTGTAGACGGACGGGAATGTCATTTTCTCCGCCACACCGGATACCGTGAGCGGCGAGAGAGCACCCGAGCCGCCGGGCACGATGTCGCTTAAGTAACCGTTCGACAGGGTCGGTTGCAATACGTAGGGCGGATTGTTTGCGGCAAACGACGTGAAGCTCTCGGGCCTGTCGAAGGTGATACCGAAACCGGCTCGGACCACCGTTTTTTGGTTTCCGTTTACGTCCCACGCCAGGCCGATCCGAGGCTGGGGCAGAATGACCGGAGGCTTGACGCCGCCTGGAGGATATCCATTCGTGGTCAGCGACATTCCGTCGTAGAGATTGCCGGAGTTCGGAATCAGCTTGCCTACATAAAACGCTGGCTGGGTGTTGGCCAACGTAAGAGGTCCCGACGTGCTGGGATCGTAGGCGCGGTAGGTGGCCGAGCTCGAAGTACAGGTGGACGCTCCTACACAAACGGGGCGATAGATCCGCGGCGCTTTAGAAGGATCGAACGCACTCGGATTGAAGTACGCCTCAGGTCCGGCTCCGTTTTGGACCGGCTGATACCACGAGAATCGCGCGCCCAAATCGAGCGTCAGGCGAGGATGAATTTTCCAGGTGTCCTGGAGATAAAACGAAAGCTCCTTGTAGACGTACGAGGCGTACACCTTCGCGCTCTGCTGGCTGTAGCTGTTGTAAACGCCCAGCAGAGCGTTCGAAAACGGATCACCTGTATTCAGCGGATTGGTTCCACTGGAGGTGAAATCGATATTGCTCTCTACGGTGTTTTGCGAGTTACTGGCGTTTGCGGCGCTTTGAAAGTAGACTCCAACCTTAAAGAGATGTTTTCCCCAGATCTTACTGAGGTTATCGGTGAACTGGAAAATGCGGAAATTCTGATCGAACGCTCCGAATACCGCTGTGTTGGCCGCGGTCGGCACACCGGCGTTCAGGGCCGTTGACACGCTGCCGATTCCGTTGAACGTCAGACTGGGAATCAGGCCGCTCGTGTTGGCGTCGGGATAAAGGAGAGGCGTGTTGATGCCCGATGCGGCGCGCGTGGCTGCCGTGCCCTGCGGAGCGATGGTCACCCCGCCCAGGCCCACGCCAAAAATGAACTCGTTTACCCAACTCGACCCGAAATTCTTCGTCAGCGAAGCAGTCTGAACATTGCCGGGACCATTCTGCCGGTTCGTGATAGTGAGCGGCCAGTTCCATGATGCGGTCGTCGTGCCGTAGGCGAACTGCTGGTCGTCGTAGTTGTGCACCCAACGGACGCTCAAACGAGTGCTGGGGTCAATCTGATAGTCGCCTCGCATAATCGTTTCGCGCCGCGGATAAGAGCTTGGCACTTGAGACGTGTAGTTATATCCGGACCCGCCGGCCGTCGTATTCGGTGCCGGAAGGAACTTGAGGACCGCCGCGCCCGGAGCATATATGCGGTTTGCTGGAATAACGTTTCCCGCAAACGGCGAGCCCGTTGTGGGATCGACAATTGTGATCGGCTTGCCGGCGCCGTCCACTGAGTGCGAGAAATCGCCACTACGCTCCGCGATCGTCGGAACCAGAATGTTCACCGACGATGCCTGTGGAACCAATTGGCTGTAATACTCCTGGCTGATAAAAAAGAAGACCTTGTTTCTGCCGTTGAAAACTTTCGGAATCCACACGGGCCCGCCGAAATCCCAGCCGTAATAGTTGTAGCGGTAGAGCGGGCGTGAAAATCCGGCCGCCGAACCGCCGCGCAGATCGTTGAAATAGGAATCGGCATTGAGGCTGTCGTGCCGCCGGAAGTAACGCCCGCCTCCGTGAAATTCGTTGGTGCCCCCGCGCGTGGTGAGAGCGATATAGCCGCCGCCGGCCCTGCCATACTCGGCCTGATAGTTCGATGTCAGAACCTTCACTTCCTCCACCGCGTCCGGATTGATCGATACCAGAGCGCCGGTGTTATTTCCCAAGTTCAGGTTCGTCACACCGTCAATGGTGTACTCGTGTTGCAACGCGCGCGTACCGTTGATATTGAAATTTCCGACGATGTTCGTCACCGTGGAAGCGGCGTTCGCCACCACACCGCTGGAAATCACACCTGGGATGGTTTTGAAAAGATCGACCACGTTGCGGCCATTCAGCGCCAGATCGCGAATCTGCCGGTTCGTGACCAGTTCCGAACGCTCGCCTGAACTGGATTGCACCTGTAGTTGGCCGGCTTCGGCGACAACCGTGATCGTTTCGGCTACACTGCCGATCTCGAGTACGATCGCGCCCGTGTTGATTTTCGACGCGAGGGGCAGCACGATACCGGTCTTCTGCGCCTTCTTAAATCCCTGCTTCTCAGCGGTAAGTGCGTAGGTACCCGGAGGAAGTTCGGGGAAAGCGAAGTTTCCCGCGTTATTCGTCTGCACGGTCTGATGAACGGCGTCAGCGGGATCGCTCACGGTAATCGTGGCGTCCGGAATTACACCGCCTTTGCTATCTTGGACTGTTCCGGTGATGGATCCATTGCTCTGTCCAAGACCGATTCCTGCGAAACTGAAAATGGCAATCAGCGCAAGCGATGTGGATGATCTGCTCATCAGTACCTCCCGAGTGGGATCAATCTTGTCATGGCGCTTTCATCCGCGCAAGAGTGTTCTCTCACAAGTGTCGAAAGTTTGCATCTCGAAACCGCGAGCATCGATGTAAAGGACCACAACTTACGGATACAAAATGCTTTACGGCTACAATCGGTACATGAACGGGCGTTCCTCCAGCTGCAAAGACGGGACAAACTATTGTGGATGGCAAAACAAATAGCGAACTGATGGTCCTTGTCGACGCAGCTATGGCCGAAGCCGTACGCAAGAGCGGACCATGGGTGGTGTGCCGTCCGGGTTGTACGCCGTGTTGCCACGGGCATTTTGGCATCAGCAAGTCGGACGCGCGCCGGCTTCGCGAGGGGCTCGCCGATTTGCAGGATCGCGACCCTACGCGTGCAGCGCTTGTGCAGGAACGCGCTCGCGAAGTGGTCGCCCGCCAACGCGAGCTAGCCGATGACGAGCCATGTCCCGTACTCGATCCTGAAACCGGCACATGCGATCTCTATTCTGCCCGGCCCATCACATGCCGCGTATTCGGTCCCGCAGTCAGAGGCGCGGGCGGAGAGATTGGAGTATGCGAGCTTTGCTACCACGGCGCAAGCGACGACGAGATCGCGGCCTGCGCCGTGGATTTGGATCTGGAGGCCTTCGACGCCGGCGACTCCGAAGAGACCAGTATGGCTGATTGTCTGGCGGGCGACAATGGTAGTTGATGCGAAAGCCTGAAGTGATGAGTCCGGCCGGCTATTGGCCGCAATTGCGCGCTGCGATCGAAGCGGGTGCGGATGCGGTTTACTTCGGTCTGAAACATTTCTCGGCGCGCGCGAAAGTCGGGTTCTCGCTGGCGGAATTGCCGGACGCAATGCGTACTTTGCATCAGCGCGGCGTGCGCGGCTACGTCACGTTCAACACCCTCGTCTTCGAGCACGAACTTCCAGAAGCGGCGCGAACCATTGCGGCCATCGCGGAGGCCGGTGTCGACGCCATGATCGTTCAGGATTACGGCATCGTGCGACTGGCGCGTCAAATTGTCCCGGACATGGAATTGCACGCCAGCACGCAAATGAGCATCACCGACGTGGAGGGTGTGCGGTTGGCCCAAAGCTTCGGCGTGAGCCGGGTGACCCTGGCGCGGGAACTTTCGCTCGACGAGATTCGCACGATTCTTGCCAAGACAGAATGCGAATTGGAAATGTTCGTTCATGGCGCGTTGTGCGTCGCCTATTCCGGACAATGTTTTTCGTCGGAAGCGTGGGGTGGACGTAGCGCGAATCGAGGACAGTGCGCGCAGGCGTGCCGGCTTCCTTACGAACTTCTGGTGGACGGAGGACTCAAGCCGTTGGCCGACGCGCGGTATCTGCTATCGCCGGGCGATCTGTATGCACTGCGCCAGGTGCCGGAAATCGTCGCTATAGGTGTGGCGGCGCTGAAAATCGAGGGCCGTTACAAAGACGCCGATTACGTGACGCTCACCACGCAAGCCTATCGGAAAGCTGTGGATGAGGCTTGGTCCGGCGGGCCCCTGACTGTTGATGCTCGAGAGGAATTACAGCTCGAGCAGGTATATTCGCGTGGCCTGGGTCCGTTTTTCACCAGCGGTACCAATCACCAGACCGTGGTGAACGGCCGGGCTCCGCGCCATCGCGGCGTTCGTATGGGCCGCGTGACGGACGTGGAAATCGATCGTGTAGTGATCGAGACCACTGATGCTCACCAGATCGCGCCGCTAAAAGCGGGAGACGGCGTGGTGTTCGATGCGGCCGATTGGCGCAGTCCCGGCGAGCCTGAAGAGGGCGGACGAGTATACGAAGTGCTTCCCCGCCTCGACGGGAGACTCGAATTACGCTTCGGCAACGGCGTTATCCGCTGGGGGCGGATTCGTCCGGGCGATCTCGTTTGGCGAACCCACGATCCCGAACTCGATCGCATTGTGAAGCCGATCTTGGAATCTGCTGTTCCGATTGCGCGGCAACCGGTACAAGTGCGCGTCATCGCTGTGGAAGGCGCTTCGCTGGTCTCCGAATGGTCCCTCGTGAGGCGGCCCGAGATGCAAGTGACCGTCCAATCGGACGACGCAATGGGACCAGCCGTGAAACGTGCTGTTTCCGTAGAGGTGCTCCGTGATCAATTGGGGCGATTGGGAAACACTCCATACGAATTGGCCGATGTCACGCTGGAAGTCACAGGATCACCGTTTGTTCCGGTCTCGGTGTTAAACCAGCTACGGCGTGAGGCGGTGGAGCAATTGCAAAAGATGCAAGGCCGGCCGCGAGTGATGCCGATTCACGACCCGGTGCTCCCCGCTGCGGAGAAAACCGCACCAACTTCCGACGGTCCGATCGAATTGCATCTTCTTGTTCGGAATCCTGAACAACTCGACGCGGCCCTTTCATTACGGCCCGCCAGTGTGACGCTCGATTATCTCGATCTCTACGGTCTGCGGCCTTCAGTCGAGTGCGTGAAATCAAGCGGCATCATAGCGCGCGTGGCAAGTCCACGCGTACTGAAACCGGGCGAGGCTCGAATCCTGAATTTCCTGCTGAGTCTCGATTGCACATTGTTAGTTCGGTCGGCTGGACTCCTCCACGCACTCCAAGAAAGGGACCATCAGCCCCTGATCGGCGATTTCAGTTTGAACGCCGCAAATTCGTTGACGGCGGAAATGTATCTGGAACTCGGGCTCACGCGTGTGACACCCACTCATGACCTGAACGCCGCGCAGGTTGCGGAGCTTGCGCGGAAAGCAGGTGCGGACAAGATCGAGGTCGTGGCGTATCACCACCTGCCGGTCTTTCACACCGAGCACTGTGTGTTCTGCCGGTTCCTCTCAACCGGAACTAGCTACCGCGACTGCGGCCGGCCTTGCGAGAAACACAAAATCGCACTGCGCGATCACACCGGCCGCGCTCATCCGGTGATGGCCGACGTGGGATGCCGCAATACGGTCTTCGGAGCAGAGGCGCAGGAGGCGAGCAGTCACTTTGAAGCGTGGCGGCGCGCCGGGATACGACATTTCCGATTGGAGTTCGTCCATGAGTCTGCCGAGCAAGTCCGCGAAGTGATGCGGGCCTTCGAATCCGTACTCACGAGGCGGACGACAGCGTCACAGTTGAACGCCGAATTAAAGCGCATCGCGCCGGAAGGTACCACGGAAGGCAGCCTTTTCGTGCCGAGTGGATATCGCGATCTGGTGGTTCTTCAATAGCGCAGCGGCACAGTTAGCGAGCCGGTGCGCCCCGACTCTGCGTCTCGCACAATGATATGTAGCTTTGTAGCGCCGTCAACAAGGCGTATAGACGACGGAAATACCGCTTCGCCGGCCTCATAACGCGCGCGCGTTTTTTCCGTAACCTGAAATTGGGTAGAATCGGAGACCTTCGCCAGCACAGCGCCATCTTCGGCGCGTTCTACAAACATCTGCTCGATTTTTCCCGTCCATTCCTCTCCGGAACGTTTCAGGGTCACGCTTTGAGGATCCACCGCCAGCCCGACGAGAATCTTCTTGCCCGAACCCTCCGCCACGATCTCCACGCGGGCATCAATCCCGACCGCGGTCGAGTCGAGCGGATTCAGCAACTCGGCCTCGAGGGGTTTGTTCTTTTTCAACGAGCCCGAACTGGACTCTATCCCTGCGAAATACCCTCGCCGGTAACGCAGCTCGAGCCCCCGCCGGTCCACGCTGATCTTCAACGGGTGGAATTTCCCGTCCCGCTCGTTGTCGGTGAGATAGAACCCCAGCGTATAAGAAACCTGCGAGTCCTCCATCGCCTCCAAAATTGCCTGATCGATATCGTTGCGATGGTAGTAGGCCTTGCCTCCCGTTGCCTCCGCGAATCGCTTCATCGTGGCGATGTTGGTTTCGGTGCTATACGCCAAAGGGCGCGCATCCACCGCGTACAATGCCACGTTGGCATCGTTCATCGCCGCCGCTGCCGCGTCGAACGACGGCCCCGACGAGCCAGCCAGTTGCCTCCAGGAAAATCCGCCCGACAGCCAGATGACGCTCTTCCGACCCGGCAGAATGGCCATATGATCGGAAATCGCGCGAAACGCCGCAATCGTATCCTCGGCACGTATGCGTACTCTGAACGCCGTTTCCTCGAAGTTCATGTCAGCCGTCAATTCATCGCTAACATCTTCCACTTTCGACATTCCGGGAGTGTTGGAGCGCGGAGGCTTTTGCGTTATCGGCGCGCGTGGCCGCAGAGCGGGCGGGCCATAGGCGGTGATGCTTTTCAGCAGCCGCTCTCGATCGGCAGTGTAATCCTGCAAGATCCTGAGGCCCAAGTGGAGAACATAAATCGCGATTCGGTCGCCGGGTTTGAGTCTGCCAACCAGATCCATGATCCGCAGCCGGGCGGAAGCAAAATCATCGAAGGTGGTGTTGTTGCCGTCGAGCACAATGGCGATTACACGACCAGCTTCCGCAACGGCCGGAGCCCGGTTCGATAAGATGTTAAGAGCCGTCGGTACAGGAAGCGGCCTTTGCCCGACCTCCCCGCCCTGCTCAACATTGAACATTTGAATGGCGCGAGGCTTGTGGGCATCGGTTAGAGTAAAATCCTCCTTCGAGAGATCACCTACAACCCGCCCCTTGGAATCTTTCACCACCACGTTGATCTGCACCACTCGCGTCTGCGACCGCAAGGTTGTCTCGGATCGCGCGATAACAGGCATGCAAACCAGCAGGAATATGAACGGAACCAGACGCTTTGTCTGGCGAGCATAAGCCCCATATTCCGGATAATGGGCCCTGAGTTCGCCCTCCTCACAGAAGATGCGCACCAACAGCATCGCCAGGACGAGCAAGCCGAGCGCCGCGCTGATTACCGTAAGATTCGTGGCAATGCCACTCCAAATAAACAGCAGCACCGCGGCGTAAATAGGATTGCGCACGTAGCGGAACGGACCCGACGTGATCAACTCGCCCTTGGTAGGGTTAGCTGTGAAGTGGAAACTCCGAAGCCCAAACGTTAGTCGAGCCCAGATCATGAGCAGAAGGGCGGCCACTTGAATGGCGATGGTGACGGGCCCCGTACCTAAAATCGCATGCCCGAAGTAAAGTCCGTATATGGCGGCCACAAGGACAAGAGTAGCTAGAGCGGAGAGAGTCTTCGGGTTCACTTGTGGGGACTATTGTGGCACAATCCCACACTCGCTTTGGCATTGCCTCGTCCTCAGAGCAGCACGCCGACGCCACGATTGCCTACGCTGTTCCGGCGCCCATGGTCGTAGCGGGCGTCACTCCAGTAAATGTTAAAGTACCCACTCTTCAGTGAGCCGACGGCTGTGTGTATAGTCTTTAGTTCCCGTGGTACGGAGTATTATCGCCCGTCATCGCATTCGTCTCAGTGTGCCAGCCGGGAAATACTTGACGATCTCTTTACAAATATCCAGAATCCAATTTGAACAAAAAAGCGTCTTACCGGATGAGTAGAGTTAGGAGAACGGACCAATGAAACCAACCAACACGGAAGTGAAAATCTACGAGGCCCACGGGCAGGCTCATTGCCCGGCCTGCACGCACAACGTGGACGTTATGATCACCTACAAGGGCCGGCACGCCAAGGTGACGCCGGGTCAAAAGTGCCCGCGATGCGGGTCATCCATTGACGCCGGGTTTGTGCTCAGGTACGATCAGGCTGCATAATAAAGAAGTGATGAAACGCAAAAGCGTACCGGCGGAACCCGTGATAGTCGATAAGGACCTCCTGGAGAAAGCCAAACTGGCTTTGAAAGGCGAACAGGTGCGTCCGGTACTGCGCTGTGTCATTTGTGACGCCGACTCGGCCCCGAACTCTACCGAACAACTGTGTTGGGTTTGCCGCCGTTTGAAGATCAGCGCGTGGCGCGAAAACGAACAGCAGATTACGGCCCAAGAGTAGCTCGCTCATAAACTGCAGCAGCCGCGGCGACGTCCTCCACACCCAATCCGATTGATTTGAAAATTGCGAGGCCGTTTGCGGCGTCCTGAACCGCCTGCAGTTCCACGACCTGAGTCCAGTCGACATCGGCCATGATCAGATCGCCCGCTTCAAGCTTCGCTTGTTCTTTGTGATCCACCACGAGAAGCTTTGCGCGATGAATGAGGTCAGCAGACAGTTCACGCCGCTGCGGTTGGTTGGAACCCATGGCCGCGATCACCGCATGATTTTCCACCCAGGCCGATTCAAGAACGGGGTCCTTGGACGACGTTGCAGTTGTAATTACATCCGCCCCCCGTACAGCCTGCTCTGCCGTCGCGACGGCTTCGATCCCGTTGGCGTCCGCAAAAGCACGGCTCTTGTCGGGATGACGGCTCCAAACTCGAATCTTCTTGAAGGATCGGACGGCACGCATTGCATCCAGTTGGCTTTGGGCCTGAAAGCCCGAACCGATCACTGCCAGGACGTTAACATCCTTCGGAGCAAGTAAGTCAACTGCCAGACCACTCGCCGCGCCGGTGCGGATCTGGCCTAGATAGTTGGCCGCAAACTGAGCCAGAGGTTCTCCTGTTTCAGCAGCATACAGAAGAAATGTAAAGTAGGCCCCGAACTTTGGATGAGTCGAGTAGATCTTTGTTCCGAAGTAGTTCCCGAAGCTCCCGGCAAGGGAGTGGAGAACGGCCCCGGTCTTGAGGAACAGGCGGCGGCGTGGTTGGTTTTGAGCTTCTCCGCGAGTCAAGGCCGAGAAGCATGACCGCATCGCTTCCACGGCGACGTTCATTGGCAACAAACGCCGAACGTCGCTTTCAGTGAAATACAGCATCAAGCAGTCGCAGCGTCTCTCTTTTCCGGATCGATGCCAAGCTCGCGAATCGCTGCAGCCGCCCTTGCGGCGTCAAACTTTCCGTCGCGAGACAAGCGAGCAAGCGCCGCACTGACAATTGATTCCGCGTCATTCTCGAAGTGACGCCTGAGGTGAAAACGATTGTCGCTTCGGCCAAACCCATCGGTCCCAAGAGTCACCATCCGACCGGGCAGCCAGGGGGCAATTTGGTCCGGCACTGCCTTCATGAAGTCGGTAGCCGCGATAATCGGCTCGGTCGCACCCTTCAGTATCTCCACCAGATAGGGCGTCTTCGCCGGTTGATCCGGGTGCAAGCGATTCCAACGGTCCACCGTCATCGCATCGCGGCGAAGTTCGTTGTAACTGGTGACACTCCAGACGTCCGCTTGAACCCCATACTTCTCCGCCAGGATCTGCTGTGCCCGCAGGGCCTCATTGAAAATAGGACCGCTGCCAAACAGGTGGACCGCCGGAGCGCCCTCGGCCGCTTTGAATTTGTAAATGCCCCGGAGAATCCCTTCCTGGACGCCTGCAGGCATCGCCGGCTGAGTGTAGTTCTCATTACAAATCGTCAGGTAGTAGAAGCGGTCTTCCATCTCCTGATACATGCGGCGGATACCATCCTGCACGATCACTGCAATTTCATAAGCGTAGGCCGGATCGTAACTGTGGCAAGTGGGAAACGTGCTGGAGAGAACGAGGCTGTGCCCGTCCTGGTGCTGTAGACCCTCACCAAGCAGAGTGGTCCGGCCAGCCGTTCCACCCATCAGGAATCCTTTTCCACGCGAATCGCCGAACGCCCAAATCAGATCGCCGATGCGCTGGAAACCGAACATCGAATAGTAAACGAAGAACGGAATCGTGGGAACGCCGTAATTGGCGTAGGCAGTGCCCGCAGCCGTGAAACTGGCCATGGACCCCGCCTCGGTAATTCCTTCTTCCAGAATCTGCCCCTCTTTCGCTTCCTTGTAATACATGAGCACGTCACGATCGACCGGCTCGTACAGTTGACCCTGGCTGGCGTAGATACCGATTTGCGGGAACATGGAATCCATGCCGAATGTCCGCGCCTCGTCCGGAATGATCGGGACAACGTATTTCTTCAAATCCGCATTCTTCAGAAGCGCACGCAGGATGGCGACGAATGCGGTGGTGGTCGAGACAGCGTGGGTACCCGAGCCTTTGAGCGAATCGGCAAAAGTCTCCATCGGAGGAGCCTTCACATCCATTGGCCTGAGGCGCCGCGCCGGCAACGACCCGCCCATCGCCTCTACGCGTTCCTTTATGTACTTCATCTCGACACTATCTTCCGGCGGCCGGTAGAAGTCGAGATGTTCGACGCTTTCCTCCGGCATATTGAGTTCGAAGCGGGTGCAGAAATACTTCACCTGTTCCCCAGTCAGCTTCTTCTGCTGATGAGCGACGTTCAACCCTTCGCCGGCCTTTCCCATGCCGTAGCCTTTTACCGTCTTGGCCAAAATCACCGACGGCGAGCCCTTGTGTTCAACGGCCCGTTTGAAGGCGTTGTAGACCTTGACCGGATCGTGACCGCCGCGCCGGAGTGCGGCCAGTTCTTCGTCCGATTTGTCGGCGACCATCTCCAGAAGTTCGGGATACTTTCCGAAGAAGTGCTTGCGTACGTAAGCGCCACCCTTTGCCTTGAAGGCCTGGTATTCGCCGTCCACGCACTCTTCCATCCGCTTCTGAAGAACGCCGTTGTGATCGCGGGCGAAAAGCTCATCCCAAGTGGAACCCCACAGGACCTTAATTACATTCCAACCCGCGCCGCGGAACAGGGCTTCGAGTTCGCGGACAATGCTGCCGTTCCCGCGCACCGGTCCATCCAGCCGCTGAAGATTGCAATTGACGACGAAAATCAGATTGTCGAGCTTCTCGCGCGATCCGAGCGTAATGGCGCCCAGGCTTTCCGGCTCGTCGGTCTCGCCGTCGCCCAGAAATCCCCAGATTTTGCGATCCGTTTTCGGGATGATGCCACGGTTTTCCAGGTAGCGCATAAAGCGCGCCTGGTAGATAGCGTTGATGGGACCGAGACCCATGGAGACGGTGGGAAACTGCCAGAAATCGGGCATGAGCCACGGGTGCGGATAAGATGACAACCCGGGATGCTCTCGAAGCTCATGGCGAAAGTTTTCCAGGTGCTTTTCGTTCAGCCGCCCTTCCAAAAAGGCGCGGGCATACATACCAGGCGAGGCATGGCCCTGGTAGTAAATCAGATCGCCTGGCTGGTCGCCATGAGAGCCGTGAAAGAAATGGTTTTGACCCACCTCGGTGAGCGTGGCGAGCGAGGCGTAGGTGGCGATATGGCCGCCGATATTGTCGTCGTATTTATTCGCCCGCGTGACCATAGCGAGCGCATTCCAACGGATCCAATTCTTAATCCGCCGCTCGATTTCGCGGTCGCCGGGATACGGAAGTTCTTCTTCGTAGGAGATCGTGTTCCGGTACCGGGTATTGAGCGTGACGGGAGCTTCCACGCCGAATTCGGTTGCTCGATCTTCCAGCCGCTTCAGCAGGTAGGCAGCCCGGTCGGGGCCTCCCTGGTCGATGATTTCATCGAGCGACTCCAGCCACTCGGCTGTCTCTTGAGGATTTAAGTCCTCGGATACATCTGCCTTGGTTTTTAGCATCGGATGGGTACACTTTAAAAATAGCGTTTGAGGAGGGGTCAGCGCAAACTTGAGGTCGAGGCAGCATCCCGACCAATGACAAATCCGACCGGCTAAAACAGCTCATAGATGCGCGGAAGGAGAGGGGTTACGTTGTCTGCGAGGAAATCGATGAGCTTTTGGACGAAGATTATGAGGACGGACGTGAGCTCGACGATATCCTATCGGAGTTGGCCGAAGCCGCCATTGAAGTCTTTGAGGAGCCGAAGATCGATTTCGAATGGGACGCCGCGGAGGCGGACCAACAGCACTTCAGCGACGACCTGGTGGACCTGTATCTACGCGAGGTGCGGAGGGTGTCGAAGCTCACGCACGGGGGGACGATCGAGTTGGCCAAAACAATCGAGCGGGGCGGTCAGGAAGCGGAGGCCGCCAAGGTGCAGCTCATCGAGTCGAATCTAAGGCTCGTAGTTTCCATCGCCGAACGCTACGCGGCCGCGGCGCGCGAATCCTGGACCTGATTCGGGAAGGCAACACCGGACTCATGATGGCAGCCCAGCAATTCGACTATAGACGCGGCTACGGGTTCTCGACATACGCCACCTGTGGGTACACCTGGCGATCATGCGAGCGCGCTCGGATGAATCTTTATGAGATCCTTGTGGCCTTTTAACGGCTTTTTCATGCCTCCGCGAGTACGGTCGAGGTGGAGGCCGGAAGGCATAGTGAAAATTGAAGCGGTGATCCAAGCTTTCAAACGGGGCGACGTGAAAGCGGCCCGTCGAAACGATGATTTCCGAAGTTATGGACCAGGATACTCTGCCGGAGGGCAGAGCCCGATATCGTGGCGCCGAATTTCCGTCGACACGCCGAGAGAGCGAAGCTGGAAATACTAACATCGTCCGGGCGGGCTGACGAGATAGTCGACAATCTTTTGCAAGTCGCCCGCACTTCGCTGTCTGGAGATGACGGCAGTATCCTCGTGTAGGACGTCGCGGATGCCGTCCGAATTCGCACAGGCGCCTGTCTCCGGTACAGGCTGGGAATTAGCACGGCGGAAGGAGACGAGTAATCAGGACTATTCGTATCTCAGCGACACCATCGGATCAACTCGCGAGGCGCGCCGGGCTGGTACGTATCCCGCGATTAGCCCGGTCGCAAACAGAAAGGCTACACTGACAACGAGCACGGCCGGGTCGGCGGCCGTCAGACTATAGAGAAAGCTGGCGATGAGCCGCGCAGCTCCAAGCGCCACAGGCAGACCAAGCAAAATGCCAATTCCGGCGACATGAAGCGTTTCGCGAAAAACCAGCAGCCGCACCTCGCTCTGAGTCGCTCCCAGGGCCATACGGATGCCCAGCTCTTTGGTGCGACGCGCCATCGAGTGGGCAATCACGCCATACAAACCGATTCCCGCCAATAGAAGCGCGAGCGCTCCGAATGTTGCGGACAATAGCGCCAACATCCTCTCGCGAACGAGGGTCACATCCACTTCAGTGGCAAGTGTTTGGATCACAAACGCAGGAAGATTCGGGTCGATGGCGGCAACCTGCCGCCGGATCTCTCCAATGATCCGTTCGGGATCACCGGCGAATCGGACATGGAGCACCATCTGACCGCGGCCCGTCGGAGCCTGGAGGAAAGTCTGATATATCGCGTTCCCGCTTTCGCTTTTCAGACTCGCGTACGGGATTTCCTCCACAACACCGATTATTTCGCAGAGGGCGCGTCCGTTGCATAGAATCTGCTTCCCAATTGGATTCTCGTTCGGGAAGACTCTGCGGGCCAGATTCTGGTTGATCACCGCTACAAAAGGAGCGGCGTCGAGCACATCCCGCGGTCCGAGATCACGGCCTCCCAACATTCGCACGCCCAATGTTTCGAAATACTTTGGGTATACCTGCGTCCAGGAGGCGCGAAACTGCCGCCCATCGGGAGTTGCGAGATTTCGTGACTGAAGAGGAGTTGTAGGACTGCTGCCCGCGAAACTCGCCGCCGTTATTCCCGGAAGCGCCTCTATCCGGGCCTGCAAATCCAGGTACAGCAGATTCAACCGGAGTGCATTTGCGCCGCGCTTTTGATCGCTTCCTCTCGGCTCAAGGCGCACCGTGAGGACGTGGTCGCGCTGAAACCCCCGATCTATACCATTCAGCTTTTGTAGGCTGCGAACAAACAAACCGGCGCCGATCACCAATACCAGCGACACCGCTATCTGCGCTGCGGCAAGAACCTTGCCAACCCGCTGATGCGCGCTTGCGGAACGTTGCCCCTCTTTAAGAGCATGTGTCAGGTCGATTCGGACGGCATGGAGAGCCGGCGCCAGTCCAAACAGAATGTTGGTACAAAGACACGTGATGGCGGCAAATGCAAGAACGCGAAGATCCGGATTGAGATCGAGAGTAATGGCCGTTCGACCTGTCGAGAGGAAATGAACCAACAACTTTGCCGTCCAATTTGCAAAGAGAATTCCGAGAGCGCCTCCCATACAACTCAACAGCAGGCTTTCCACAAGCAACTGCCGGATCACTCGGAGCCGCCCCGCACCGATCGCCATGCGTACTGCGATGTCCCTCTGGCGCGCGGCTGCCCGCCCAAGCAAAAGGTTCGCAACGTTGGCACAGGCGATGAACAGCACCAACCCCACTACTCCCATCAGGACGAAAAGAGGCTTTGAAAATTCCTGGCGTAAGTCCGAGACGCCGGCTCCGCCCGGCTGAAGCACCAACCTGGCTTCGGCCCATCCTTTGAGCCAGGTTCGTTGCCAGGTCGAATTCAGTTCAGCGGCCAATTGTGTTTGAATCCGGCTGTAGAGTGACCGCATTCCGCCGGAAGCCCGTTCCGGCGTGACACCTGGCTTCAGTCTTCCGAAAATCTTCAGCCAATCAACGGTGTTGTTCGACCTGATCAGCCAGTTCTCCTTGTCCGGCATTACCTGGGGCTGCATCATCAGTGGCACTGTGATGTCGGGCGCCCTTCCAACTTGCAACCCCCAAAAGCCGGGAGTCGTCACGCCGACGATTGTGAAGGGGCTTCCATCAATGAAGATCTTTTGTCCGATAACCGAACTCGAAAGAGCGAAACGGCGCTCCCAGTATTGGTAACTGATTGGCCAGGGGATGCCCGCCCGGATTGCGATCGTCATCCTCAGTGAAGGTCCTACCGGCAATTGCATCGGTTCCCGACACTGCGAAATAGTTACCTGAAACGAGCTGCCCTTCAACGGAGGGTTCCGCTTGGCCATTCACGCTCACATTCAGACGCACCGGCGCAAACGCGGCGAGTTCTCGGAAGAACGGTTGTTCCGCTCGTAGACGTTGGTAGGTCTCGAAGTGAAAATCGGTGGACCCGGTTGAAGCATCCCCGGTGGCGAGAAACATCAGGCTTTGCGGATCTTTGATGGGTAGTAGCTTCAGAAGAACAGCATCGATCAAACTGAAAATGGCGGTATTGGCGCCTATGCCGAGTGCTAAGGAAAGCACCGCCACAGAAGTGAGCACTGGGTTCTTCCGCAGCAAACGGAACCCATAACGCACGTCCTGCCCGAATCGCTCCAACGAACCCCACCCCCATGTTTCGCGCACATCTTCTTTCACTAAAGTGGTGTTGCCCAAAGCCCGCTGAGCGGCGTAACGGGCGTCATCCGCAGACAGGCCATTCTCCTGCTGTTCGGCAGCTTCCAACTCCAAATCCGCACGCAGCTCACGCTCCAGATCGTGTTCGCGTTCCTTTCGCCGCCACCAGCGCATGTCAGCCCTCCTCAGCCGGCCACATGACACGAGCGATCGCGCCGGCCATTTGCTTCCATCTCGATTCTTCGGCGGCGAGCTGCTTCTTGCCTGCCGGTGTGAGCCGATAGTATTTGAATTCGCGCTTTTGATCCTTTACCGCCGGCTCCCACTTCGCCACGAGCCAGCCCTTGCGCTCAAGGCGATGCAGCGCCGGGTAGAGCGATCCGTGCTCGATCTGCAGGAGGTCATCGGTAGTGCGTTGAATGTGCTTTGCGATCTGATGCCCGTGGGCCGGGCCAAAGAGCAGCGTACGTAGGATCAGCATATCCAGCGTGCCCTGCAACAGCTCGATTCGCTCTGTAGGTTCTTTCGGCATGTGATTGCTGCTGGGTAGACGTTCTTCTAAGGTTCAGGTTAGCAGGCAAAACTCTCCCCTGTTCGGGCGCTCGCGGGTCTGTAGGGATTGGTCAGTTATGCCGCAAAGCGAAGAACCCGTGAAATTGGAATTCGGATGGCGGTGGGAGCGGATGCGATGTCCCTCCTTCGCATGGTTCTTCGGCAGGCGCTGGGCCTGGTGGTTAGTGGGATTGGCATTGGTCTCTTGTTGGCCTTGGCTCTGTTAAGAGGCTTAAACACGGTTTTCGAGACATCAGGGACAGATGTGACGGCCTTTATCTCGATTTTGCCGGCGCTGCTTGCCGTCACGGTGATCGCCACATTCATTCCAGCTCGAAGAGCCTCGCGCATAGAACCTACGCGCGCGCTGAGATATGAGTAATGGTATCGCGGCCGGGGCTTCGAGGCCCAAGTTAGAATCCCCGGTGGTTTGACTCTAACCCCTCTTGTCACATAGAATTAAAATTCCGCTGCTCCCGCGACGTCGTGGGGGATTCCGCATGCAGGAGTGGGGTGGATTTCCTGCCAGACTAATTTCCCGGTAACTATCTGGATAATATGGCCGCTCCACGACCGGTACGTGCAATGAACTTCGATCGGGTGAAAGTATTTTCCGGCAACGCGAATCCCGCCCTCGTGGCGGAGGTTTGCGATGAATTAGGGTGCGCGGCCGGCGACGTCTCGGTGCGCATGTTTGCCGATGGCGAAATCCATCTCCAGATCAATGAGAATGTACGTGGCGTGGATGCTTTTGCCGTTCAATCCACCTGCACGCCGGTAGAACGCCACCTGTTCGAGTTGCTGCTCATGATCGATGCCCTGAAGCGTGCTTCAGCGGATCGCATCACGGCAGTGTTACCCTATTATGGGTACGCCCGGCAGGATCGTAAGGATAAGCCCCGGGTTCCCATTTCCGCCAAACTGGTCGCCAGCCTGTTGGAAAGAGCTGGAGCCGATCGGGTTCTGGCTATGGATTTGCACGCCGCGCAGATTCAGGGGTTCTTCGATATCCCGGTGGATCATCTGTTTTCGGCGCCGGTGATGGTGGATTACATCCGGGAACACTATGATGTACCGGATTTGACGATTGTGTCGCCAGACGCCGGCGGCGTGGAGCGTGCCCGTGCGTTCGCTAAACGGCTGAATGCGCCGTTGGCGATTATTGATAAGCGCCGCGAGGAAGCAAACGTGGCTGAGGTCATGCACATCATTGGCGATGTGGATGGCCGCAATTGCATTATTGTGGACGATTTGATCGACACTGCCGGAACGCTCGTAAAGGGCGCTGAAGCTCTGATTCATCAGGGCGCGGCCAGCGTGTCGGCGTACGCGACGCACGCGGTCCTTTCCGGGCCTGCCGTCCGGCGCATCGAGGAATCGGAAATCCGGCAGGTCGTGGTCACCAATTCCATCCCATTGAAGGACGAAGCCAGGAACTGCGGCCGGATTAAAGTGCTGTCTGTCGCATCGCTGCTGGCGCGTGCCATTCAGTCCATTCACGAGGGCGGTTCCATCAGCAAGTTATTCGTATAGGTTTCAGAAGCTAAGAGGAGTTCGAGATGAGAAAAGACATCACCATTACCGCCGAGGCACGCGAGAGCCGAGGAAAGAACGAAGCCAAGCGGCTTCGCGTGAAGGGCTTCGCGCCCGCAGTAGTGTACGGTCCAGGGCACGATCCGGTGGCCGTTTCCATCAGCCCCAAAGAAGTGAACACCATTCTACGGAGCGGTTCAGGCGCTAACACTATTTTCAATGTGATTGTGAAGGGTGAAGTCGCGCCTGTGATGGTAGTGGATACGCAGCACGATCCCATCAAAGGAAGACTTCTGCACGTTGATCTGAAGCGCATCGACCTGACCAAGCGCATTATCGTCAAGATCCCGGTGCACACCACTGGCGATCCGCGCGGCGTTAAGGAACAGGGCGGTTTGCATGAGCTGATCACTCGTGAAGTGGAAATCGAGTGCCTGCCGGATGAGATTCCCGAGAGCTTCACGCTGGATGTTTCGGAACTGATGATCGGCCAGAACAAGCGTGCTAGCGACATCCCGCTGACGGGCTCGATGCGGCTGGTGAGCCCTGCCGATTCGGTGATCTCTCACGTGGTCACGATGAAAGCCGAAGAAGTGGCCGCCGTCGAAGAAGCCGTTGTCAGCACAACTGCCGAACCCGAAGTGGTCAAGAAAGGCAAGAAGGACGAGGAAGCTGCTCCGGCCGACGCGAAAAAGCCGGCCGATACGAAGAAGAAATAGTAACCGCCCGGTGACGTTTTGGAAGACCTCAGCAGCCCGTGGCTCATTGCGGGTCTCGGGAATCCGGGTCCGGAATATGAGTTCACGCCTCACAATCTGGGGTTTCTGACGATTGACCGGATTGCGGTAGCGAATAGTATCCGGGTGAACCGGCGGGATTCGAAGGCTTTGCTGGGTGAGGGTAAGATTGCCGGCCAACCCGTGCTGCTGGCTAAGCCGCAGACGTTCATGAATGTGAGCGGCCCATCGGTGAAAGCGCTGATGGAAAAGCACGGGGTGCCATTGGAGAAGCTGGTCGTCATCAACGACGAACTGGATCTTCCGTGGACGGGATTGCGAATCCGGGCCAAGGGGTCGGCGGCCGGACATAACGGAGTGGCTTCCGTGATTAGCAGCCTCGGTACGATGGAGTTTACCCGGGTTCGCCTGGGGATCCATCCGGGCCATCCGGTCCGGAATGGTGCAGGGTTTGTGCTGGAGCCGTTGCGAAGAGCACAAATGCAGGAATTGGATGAGTTGCTCGATCATGCAGCGCGGGCAGTCGAATCCATAATTGCGGAGGGCGTCGAAAAGTCCATGGCGATGTATAATCGTCGCGCCCGAGGCTTAATTCAAGAGGAAAAATGAGGATTTACGAAGAGCTTTTTGTAGTTCGGCCGGATATTACAGAGGAAGAGATCGATCCGATCATCGACCATGTGAAGTCCACTATCACTACCGGCGGCGGAACCATCGACAAGGTGGAGAAGTGGGGCGTCCGGAAACTGGCCTATCGCGTAGGAAAACGCAACGAAGGCTATTATGTGCTGATTCAATTCACCGCTGGATCGCAGGTGGCGAAGGAAGTGGAGCGCCGTTTGCGGGTTCAGGACGCAGTGATGAAATTTATCACGGTGCGCATCGATGAAAAACTGAAGCGGCTGGAAAAGCGCAAGAAACAGCGTGATAAGCGGGCCGCACGCAAACCGGCTCCGGTAGTTATGCCGGCGGCTGCACTGCCTGCCTCCCCGGAAGGCCATCCGGCGCCCGGCGCGCCTGGCGTGCCGGTCCCTGGTGCTCCCGCCGTTCCGGCGGCAGCAACCGAACCCGTCGTAGCAACTGCCCCGGCAGTGGAGAAGGAGAGCTAACATGGCCGAACAAAGAGGCGGACGTCCGATTGCCAGTTCCATGCGCCCCACGGGCGGCGACAAAGCGATCGCGGGCAAGAAACAATATTTCCGGCGCAAGAAGCTGTGCCGGTTCTGCGTCGAAAAAATCGACGATATTAACTACAAAGACACCAGGCTGCTGCAGGCGTTTGTCTCAGAGCGTGGGAAGATCACTCCTCGCCGCATCTCGGGCGTGTGTGCGCCTCATCAGCGGCGGTTGGCTGAATCCATCAAGCAGGCTCGCAACATCGCGTTGCTGCCGTTCGCATCAGTGTTGTAGTCACGGAGCCCGAACATGGAACTTATTCTTAGAGAAGATATCGAACATCTCGGCCATCGCGGCGATTTGGTAAAGGTCAGCCCCGGCTACGCGCGAAATTTCCTTCTGCCGAAGCGGTTGGCCGTTGCCGCCACGGACTCGAACAAAAAGATTGTCGAGCAGGAGCGCCAGGGGCACGTGCGGCGCGAGGCGAAACTAACAGGCGAAGCGCAAGACCTGGCCAAGCTGCTTACCAACGTGTCCATCAGCATCACGCAAAAGGCCGGCGAAGATGGCCATCTCTTCGGCTCGGTTACATCGAAGGACATCGCGGAGGCGTTGGAGCGACAGAGTTACTCTATCGATCGCCGCAAGATTCAGCTCGAGCACCCCATTAAGCAGGTGGGCGAGTACAAAGTGCCGGTGAAACTCCACAAGGATGTTACGGTGGAGATTCCGGTTAGCGTTACTGCCGACGTCTAATCCCTCTGTAGGTGGCGGGGACCTTATTGCAGGGTCCTCGCCATTTTCTTTACCAATGAATATCACCCTCAGTGCAGAACTCGACCAACGCGTGGAAGGGATCATCAATCAGGGACGCTACAAGAACGCGGACGAGTTCTTCGCTGTTGCCGTTGCTTTGCTGCTCGAGGTCCAGAGTGACTTCGGCGCGCCAATTCCAGTTGGCAAATCGTGGGAGAAACAGATTGCGTCGCTGCTTCAAGAGGGGAAGGATAGCGGCGAGTCTACTGATATGACTCAGGACGACTGCGATGACAGTCGCCGGGAAGGCACCGCACTGATAAAGGCGAGAAAACCGGCATAGATCTGTTTGGGACGCATCGTAAAGCGTCGTGCCGCTAAGTGAGATCTGATATACATTTCGCGTTCATCGGAGAACGAAATCTCCCGGTGGCAGAACGCTTCCTTCAAGCGCGCAGCAGTCGTTCGAGGAAATCGTGCGGATGCCTCTCATTGGCAGCCCAGGAAAATTTTCAGGACCCCGATTATCCGGCATGAGGATGTGGCGTGTTCGCGGATTTGAGCACTATCTAATCTTCTACGTGCCGTTATCCAGCGGAATGACGATCTGTCGTATAATTCACGCGGCTCAGGATTACACTCAGATCCTCAACCGATCTTGATACATTGGTAGAGAATCCATGCCATTTTTCGATCTTACAGGCCAAACAGCCATCGTCACAGGTGCGGCTGGCGGTATCGGCGAAGCTATTGCCCGCCGTCTTTCACAAGCTGGCGCAACTGTCGCCATCGCCGACCTTGACGCCGCCGCAGCTGCAACCACTTCGCAGTCAATTCCAAACTCATTTCCGATAGAAGTCGATATTTCAAACAGCGCTTCTGTGAAGACCGCCTTCGATGCAGTTTTTGCGCGCACAGGCCGCGTCGATGTTCTAGTGAACAACGCGGGTATCGCGGGCAAGGCCGCACCAATCACTGAGCAGAGCGATGAAGACTGGCAGCGCATCATCGGCGTGAATCTCGTCGGAGTCGTCAACTGCTGCCGCGAGGCTCTACCGCACATGCGCGCCAATAAATACGGGCGGATCGTCAATATAGCCTCTATCGCGGGCAAGGAAGGCAATCCGAACATGACCGGTTACTCGGCCACCAAAGCGGCGGTGATCGGACTGACAAAGTCGCTGGGGAAAGAGGTCGCGACGGAAAATATTTGCGTCAACGCCGTAGCTCCGGCAGTGGTGCAGACCAAAATCCTGGACCAACTCACGCCGCAGCAGATTACTTACATGACAGACAAAATCCCCATGCGCCGCACAGGCAAGCCGGAAGAGATCGCCGCGGTGGTTCACTTCCTGGCCAGCCCGGATTGCAGCTTCGTAACCGCGCAGTGTTATGACGCGAGCGGTGGCAGAGCTACCTACTGACGTGCCGATTACTCCTGCCGATCCAACTGAACTTCTTCGCGCAATCGCCTTCGGGAAAGTGGCGGTCGACCATCGATCGCTTCACGTTCTGATCGATCATCCCGCCGAGTCGATTCCGGCGATGCTGAAGTGGGGCATGGAAGATCATGAGGATGCACCACTCGACATCAGCGATGCGCTCATCGACATTTTTCGCTATTTGAAAACGCCCGAGGCGGTTCCGTTCTATGTGCATTGCCTCCGGCTGCAACCGGTGGACGTTTCCGACGATCTGGTAGCGGCGATCTACGGTGTGCGTGAACTGGCCATTGAACCACTGCTGAAGCTCTACGAAGAGTTGGAAGAGGACCAGGCGGGCGAAGTAGCTTTTATCCTGGCCGCGACGCGAATTCCCGATCCGCGAATTTTGGAGATCCTGATCGACAGGCTGGAATATGATGCCTCCGATGGCGCACTGTCACTGGGGCTGTATGGAGACGCCGCGGCGAGACCGGCGCTTGAGAAGATGCTGGCGCAAATTCCGGCCGAAGAGGTTTCCATGCGGCGGGATTTCGAAGAGGCTCTGGAACAACTGGCCCGTCCTGTCGATGAAGCGCCGGCCGATTTCGATATCTGGGAAGAGTACCCCGAGCGAGCTCTTCCATATTTCGAGCTACTGAACGAAGAAGAGCGTCTCGGAATGCTCGGCAGCGATGCCGTGGAGGAACGCGCCGCCGCGGCCGAAGGTTTCATCAATCGGGAGCATACGGAAAACGTTCGCCAGCGGCTGTTCGAACTGGCAAAGAGCGACCCGGAAGCGCCCGTACGGGGGAACTGCTGGGAGGCGCTGGCCTCTGATGTGGAAGATCACCCGGAAATACGCAAGGCGATGCTGGCCCGGTTAAAGAATCGTGAAGTGCCGATCGCGGAACGCGCGGGCGCGCTGGTCGGCCTGGCACAGGAAGCGAATAAGCCGGAGATTAAATCGTTCGTGCTGGATTTCTACAAGAATCCGAAGACGCGCGCCAAAGCGATGGAGTCGATGTGGCGCTCGTTCGACAAAGGATTCGCCGAATATTTCCCCGGGCATTTAGCGGACGAAGACGAAGAGATACGGCGTCAGGCGATTTGGGGCGTGGGCTACCTTGGGATTGTATCTCATGCGGAGAAACTGACGGTCTTTTTCGATGACGAAGATTTGCGGGCCGATGCGCTATTCTCATATTCGCTCTCGGCGCGCCATGAGACTTCGAAGGGCCGGATTCGGGCACTCTACCGGAAGATCGAGGAAGCTGCCGGTGGGCTCTCGGAGTCTGAAATCGAGCTGGTCCAATTGGCGCTCGATGAACGTTTGATGATCCATGGCCAGGACCCGGTGTTCTATCCCGAGCCACACGACCATGATCACGTGGAGCCGGCGTCTACGGCGAATATTGGCCGTAATGATCCATGTCCGTGCGGAAGCGGCAAGAAGTACAAGAAGTGCTGCGGCGCAACTTCCTAAAATCCGCGTGCAAAGTTACGCAAGACGCTATCGCCAGGAACTACTCGAGTCGGTAATCCCGTTCTGGCTCCGTCACTCGCTCGACCGCGAATTCGGAGGTTACTTTACCTGTCTCGATCGC
>Ga0105240_10002084_pt1 | contig 32752 bp, 23 predicted proteins | sample KBSC54metaG_FD_80426 | JGI IMG/M metagenome (GOLD analysis project Ga0105240, IMG submission 80426) | Corn rhizosphere microbial communities from Kellogg Biological Station, Michigan, USA - KBS C5-4 metaG | ecosystem: Host-associated > Plants > Roots > Rhizosphere > Soil | place: Michigan, USA... | reverse complement strand
GATATTCAGGAGCGGCCATTACAAGGGGGCAGGGCAGCATCAATGGTTCCTGCACGGATATTTCGCCTGATACACACGTTATGGAGTACACGGAATTACAGGTAACGAGCAATTTCAGCTTTCTGCGGGGGGCTTCCCATCCGGAGGAGCTGGTAGACCAGGCGGCGGCGCTTGGGCACAAGTCGATTGCGATCACGGACCGCAATACACTGGCAGGCATCGTGCGGGCGCATAGCCGGGCGAAGAAGGCGGGCATCCGGCTATTGCCGGGAGCAAGACTGGACCTGCTGGATGGGCCAAGCCTGCTGGCGTTGCCGGTAGACAAGGAGGCGTATGGGCGACTGTCAGCGCTGCTGACGGTGGGCAACCGGCGGACGGAAAAAGGGCTGTGTCACCTGTACCGGAATGACGTATACGAACATGCGAAGGGGATACAGTTTATCGTGCTGCCGCCGGATACACTGAATGAGCTGTTCGATTTCGAGCCTTCCTTTCACAGTGCCCTGCAGGAATACAGAGATGTGCTGGGTGATAGATGTTACCTGGCAGGCTGTCGCTATTACCGGGGAGACGATGCGAAGCAGCTGTTCCGGCTGCAGGAGCTTTCCAAAAGACTACAGTTGCCGATGGTGGCGACGAACGATGTGCATTACCATCATCCCGTACGGCGACAGCTGCAGGATGTGCTGACCTGTATCCGGGAAAAATGTACGATCTACAATGCCGGGTATCTTCTGCATCCCAATGCGGAACGGTATATGAAGGGCGCGGCGGAGATGGAGCGGCTGTTCCGGCAATACCCTGGTGCGATCCGGCGGACACAGGAGATCGCAGAGTCCTGCGGGTTCTCTTTGGACAGCCTGGAATATGTGTACCCAGAGGAGATCACGCGGGAGGGGCGGACGCCGATGGAGGAACTGACTTTTCTGGCATGGGAGGGGGCGCGGCAGATGTTTGGAGATACAATACCCGAGAAGATCCAAACCAATATACGCTATGAGCTGGATTTTATCGAACGGATGAACTACCCGGCGTATTTCCTGACAGTGTACGACATAGTACGCTATGCGCGGGAGCATGGCATCCTTTGCCAGGGCCGGGGTTCGGCGGCCAACTCGACGATCTGCTATTGCCTGGGGATCACGTCGGTGGATCCCACGAAGTTCGACCTGCTCTTTGAACGTTTCCTTTCGGCGGCGCGTAACGAGCCGCCGGACATCGATGTGGACTTCGAGCACGAGCGGCGCGAGGAGGTGATACAATATATCTACCAAAAATATGGCCGCGATCGGGCGGGGATTGTGGCGACGGTGACACAGGTGCATGCTAAGGGGGCGATCCGGGATGTGGGCAAGGCAATGGGACTGTCGGTGGATGCGGTAGACCGGTTGTCGAAATCTATCCATGACTATGATGCGATGCTGGACCCGCAGCTAATGCTGGCGCAGGGTCCGAAGGAAAGCAGGACGCACCTGGAGAAAGTGCTGGAGCTGACGGCGCAATATATCGGCTTCCCCAGGCAGTTGGGGCAGCATACAGGTGGCTTCGTCATCACCCGTGGCCTGTTGAGTGACCTCTGCCCAATCTTGAACGCACGGATGGAGGACCGGACAAACATCGAATGGAACAAGGATGATATAGATGTGCTGGGCTTTCTGAAGATCGATGTGCTGGCGCTGGGAATGCTGAGCGCTGTGCGGAAAGCCTTCGATCTGGGCAGGCAGCACTATGGACTGGATCTTACGCTGGCGAATATCCCGCAGGACGACCCGGCGATCTATGAGATGTGTTCGCACGCGGATACGATCGGGGTGTTCCAGATCGAGAGCCGGGCGCAGCAGTCGATGCTGCCGAGACTGCGTCCCAAAACTTTTTACGATCTGGTTATCGAAGTCGCGATCGTCAGGCCGGGGCCGATACAAGGGGACATGGTGCATCCGTACCTGCGGCGGCGAAATGGGCTGGAGCCGGTAGAATATCCTTCCAAAGAGCTGGCAGATATCCTGGGACGAACATTGGGTGTGCCGTTGTTCCAGGAGCAGGCGATGAAGATCGCGATCGTGGCGGCGGGTTTTACGCCGTCGGAGGCGGACGAGCTGCGGCGAAGCATGGCGACCTTCAAGGCGCAGGGGCTGATCTCGGCGTTTCGGGACAAGCTGATAAAGGGAATGCTGGCGAATGGATACCCCGAGGAGTATGCGCTACGGGTGTTCCGGCAGCTGGAGGGATTTGGGAGTTATGGTTTCCCCGAGAGTCATGCGGTGAGCTTTGCGCTGCTGGTGTATATCTCCGCCTGGATCAAATGGTATTATCCGGATATTTTTCTCTGTGCCTTATTGAATAGTCAGCCGATGGGATTCTATGCGCCGGCGCAGCTGATCAGCTGTGCCCAAAGCCATGGGGTGAAAGCAAGACCGGTGGATGTCAACTTATCGGACTGGGACAATACATTGGAAGAGCAGGATGGGAAGTACCGGGCGGTGCGGCTGGGTTTCCGGCAAATCGGGGGCCTGCGACAGGAAAATATGCTATTATTGCTGGCTCGGCGCATCCAGCCGTATACCAGCATCCGGGCCCTGCAGGAGGTAGGTCTCTCCCAGACAGCCCTGGAAAAGCTGGCGGATGCGGATGCGTTCCGGTCCCTGGGGCTGGACCGCCGTGAAGCGATGTGGCAGGTGGCAGCGCTCCACAAGGAGCAATTCATTAAGGTGGAGAAGGGCAAGACACCGAACTTTGAGGGACAGGCCCTCACCCTCTTCGAAGATGCCGACGAACCAGTGTCCTTACCTGTCATGACGACCGCGGAGCATGTGGTCCAGGACTATGCCTCCATGTCGTTATCCCTCAAAGCGCATCCGGTAAGCTTTGTTCGGGAGAACCTGCGAAAGCTCGGTGTCTCCACAGCAGCAGCGCATAAGACGCTCCGCAACGGCCAGTTCATCAAAGTGGCCGGCCTGGTGCTAGTCCGTCAGCGACCGGGTACGGCCAGCGGGATCTGCTTTATCACGCTGGAGGACGAGACGGGCACCCTCAACCTGGTGGTCTGGCGGAACCTGTTCGAGGAGTACCGCAAGGCGATCCTGGGGGCAAAGCTGCTGATGGTGGAGGGGCACTTGCAGATCGAAGGAGAGGTAGTGCATGTGATCGCACAGCGCTGTCATAACCTGAACCCACTGCTGGGGTTGCTGACTTCTTCGACTGATGAGGCGCCGGTAGAGACCTTTGCCAGGGGAGATGAACGGGATGGGGAGTGGAGGGGGAAGGATGGGAATCGCAGTAACCCGTGGCCGGGTGGGAGGAATTTTAGGTAGGGGATAATTTAGCCAGTCAACCAGCGTTTTTTGTCATAGCTCTTTCTAAATAGGGGAAGTATTTGGAGACATTCTTGAAGTTCTAAAAGATAAGTCTGACATTGACCTCGGGTGAGGTAGCCGTTCTGAACATACATGAAGTAAAAGGACGGCTCACTTGCAATGGGGTAGCCCAGGAATTTAGTTTTGGCGGGATCGAACGATTAAAGATCGGTATACATGCGAACCATCTAGAAATAGACAGCCCGTGGCAACCCCACACCGAGGACTTTTACAGGGTGAGTATCAAAGAGACGACGACATTCAGCGAGTCGATCACCGTTCCTGCCAATGCACTTTGCAAGATAGAGGTAACGGTTGCGGGCAGCAGGAAAAAGATATTTACCAGGACACCGACCATAAGCCAATGGCGGGCGTCCCAGTTCTCGGTGCCCGCGAAAGCAGTATAATGTCGATCCGGGCAATTTGTGGTGGCTGCGAATAGCGGATAGCATTCAAGAAGAGATTCCGACGCAAGCAACAGATGGCGAAACGTCTTTTATTGCTCCAGACCTGTGTTTGATAACACTTGTAAATACGCTGCCATCGCCTGGACCAATCCGTGAAGTGGACACGGTGTAAGGTATCATATTGATAATATTATCCTGGCATAAAAAAGCCACCGGAAACCCAATGGCCATATAAAAATATAGAAGCGGCAAAGACCTAATATCGATTACGATCTCTGTTAAATCCACCTCCTCCACGGGAGTTATTTCCCCCACGGAAACCGCCGCCACCTTTGGGTTTGTCTTCCGCCTGCTTAACGGTAAGCTGCCTACCTTCCAGACTGCCGCCATCCAAGGCTTTGATCGCCGCTTCGGCCTGTGTTTTGTCTGAAAATTCCACGAATCCAAATCCACGGCTTTTGCCAGTCTCCCTATCATTGATCACCTTTGCGGAAGTCACTGATCCATAGGCTTCGAACATCTCCTTCAATTCCTGATCATCAACATCAAAAGGCAATCCTGCAACAAAAAGTTTCATGTTTATATTTTTATTTTATGTAAATATAGGGAATAATGCGTTATTGGAGAGCGCATGTTAAAACACAGCTCCTGGCCGCCGTATTACTACAGAGCCGTATGGGAGTTTATCACCGGCTTTATGACCCATCCCCCCTCTTTTTCCCCCTTATAAACCCCTCCAGTTCCACCTTCCCCGGCAATGCCATCAAATACTGCGATACGAAAACCTGCTTTCATATTAAGATATTGAAAATGGTTCGACTTAATAGGCAAAAAATCCGGTATCAGAGCAAAATAAGAAGCTTTTCTCATATATTATAGCCCATCCCGCTACCGCCAGGCTCGAACCCTACAGATTTTCATCCTTCCTCTCTCCCAACCTCCTAACTTCCTTCGCCAACGTCTCCGCCTCCACCCTCGACCTCGTCAACGCAATTGCCTGTTTATAATGGCTGACAGCCCTGTCAACATCCACACCCGCATACAGATACCCCAATAAAGAATAGTAATGACTATTGTCATTCAAATTTAATTTCTCCGCTTCCTCTATCCCCTTCTCACACCCATAAACCTTTCCAAACGCGAACGCCCGGTTCAATGCCGTGACGGGCGAATATTCAACAAGGATCAGCTGATTGTATAATTGTAAAATATGCTGCCATTTGTTTTCGCCCGTTGGAGTAGTATGCCAGTAGGCAATAGCCGCTTCCAGATGATACCTCGAAACCTCCTTCCCCTCATAGGCATTTACCAGGTAATGATTTCCTCTTTCAATCAATCCCTGATCCCACAGACCTCTGTCCTGATCCTCCAGAAGAACCACCTCCCCCTTTTCATTGGTCCTGGCATCAAAACGCGAGCTTTGAAAATACATTAAGGCTAGCAAAGCATTGGCTTGAGCAGTGTTCGTCAGGACATTCTCCGTAAGGATCAAAGCCAATCGGATTGCTTCCGAGCAAAGGTCTTTCCGAATGGAATGATCATTGGTTTTGGAAAAATATCCTTCATTGAACAACAGGTATAAGGTCTTCAAAACACTTTCCGATCGGACCTTAACTTCCAGGTCACTTAATCCCTTGATCTGAAAATTCCCATTACGAAGATTGACCCTCCCCCTATGCAGACGCTTCTTGATAGTTTCCGGATTGGTCAGGAATGCATTGGCAATCTCTTCTACGCTGAACCCGCACAGGATCTGAAGGGCCAGGCAAATCTGCGTGTCTGTCGAATTCTCCGGATTACACACTGAAAATATCATCGCCAATTGACTGTCCGCTATATTTTGATGACTAAATTCAAACTCCAGCGCCGCCTCGATATCATTCAATTTCATTGCCTCTTTGACCTGCCTCTCAACAACAGCATTGTGCTTAAAATAATCCTTGACCTTGTTCTTTGCCACGGTATAAAGCCAGGCGGCAGGATTTTCCGGCACCCCCTTAATTCCCCATATCTCGGTGGCTTTTAAAAAAGTTTCACTCGCAATATCTTCTGCAATCTCAAGATGCCTTAGGTCAAAAGAATGACAGAGTACAGCAACTATCTTACTGTACTCTGTTCTGAACAGGTGTGGTATCAGCTCTTGTTCCTGCATGCGCGGATCAGATGGCATTGATCTCCCTTACCTCCACGCTCCCGTCGTATGACAAAATGGGACAGCCTTGCGCCAGTCCTGAAGCCTCTTCGAGAGAGCCAGCCTTTATAAGAGAATAGCCCATGATCGACTCTTTTATCTCGGTATAGGGTCCGTCGGAGACGGAACCATTGCTTTTCAGAACTTTTCCCGAGTATACTAATCTGTTCCCTCTATCGATCAGTTTTTCCTGTGCTGCAATGCCGGCCACCCAATTCATCCATTTTTGTGTCAACGCCTGCATCTCTTCCGGCGATCTGTCGGGTTTGGAGGAGGGATAAGTGCTGTAGTCCGCTCTATAGATCAATAAGAAATCTTTCATTTTTTTATATTTTTATGGTTATATCTTTTATTTTTTACTCCGGCTGCTGTTAAATGACTCTCTCCACATTTTCCAACCCTGGGATGTTCTTTTCCAAAGTACAATAAATTTACCGTCATCGATCTCGACATTACTAACATTATATAATTTCCAGAAACCGACCTCTGCCACCACATCTTCACTTACTCCATATACATCGACGGTAATAAGCTTCCCATCCCTTACCCCAAACTGATCATACCCCGCTTTGAAAAAATCCCGTGCTGCATTCGGGCCACATAGTGCCGGCGCATTCGGCAGCATTATCCAGCAGTCTTCGGCATATCGGTTGATGAACAGGGCCGCATCATTCCTGGCAAAAGCTTGAAAGTATAGCTCGTTACTCTCGGCAATGGCCTTCCTGGCTTCCTCAAGATTTGCTTTGGCATCCGATTGGGCCAACACGCGAGCAAAAGGCAGTATTGAAGCAGCTGCCACACAAAGGACAATAATTATCTTTTTCATTTTAGTAGATTTTTTAGACGATCATTCCTGCCGTCAGGTTAAGAACTGTTCCGGTGATGGCGCTACCTTCATCGGAGGCGACAAATACAGCTGCATCTGTCAGCTCTTTCAGCGTAGTCAATTGCTTCCTGTGCGTACTGCTGGCAACGACAGTATCGAATTGCGCCCGGCTCATCCCATTGGCTTTCGCATGCGTCTCATAAAGATCCGTAAAAGCATTTCTGATGATAGGCGTTTCCGGTATAGCGGTCGAGAACAGGCACACTGCACGTACTCCATACTCCCCGCATTCCACAGACAGCCCCCGGCAGAGAGCCTCCAGCGCCGCCCAGGCCGGGCCCCTGCCACCGCCTAAAGGTGCATTTACCTGGCTCAGATTGGCCGTATGCATGATGATCACCCCATGCCCTTGCTTTATCATGCGCCTTGCCGCGGCCTTGGCAGTTATGAAATGGGATTCAGAATAGGTAACTATAGGATAGGTGAAATTCGCCACCGGGAGGTCTACAAGCAGCGTGTGCTGGACATCTTGAGAAGAGACACCGATAGCATTGAATGAAATGTCGACCTTCCCCGCCTTCTTAATTACTTCATTCATGTGTTTCTCTACAGCCTCCTCATCGAGCGCATCAACCTCGGCCGTTTCGATCGACCCTCCCTCGATCAGGACCTCGTCGGCGATGGCTCTGAGCTTTACTGGCGTCAGTCCCGCTAAAAAGATCCTCGCCCCTTCCATAGCAAAGGCCCTCGCGATCGCACCGCCGATGGCGCCGTTACCATATACTACGGCAACTTTGTTTTCTAATCGTCTCATTTTTTAAGATTTTATGTTTACTTGGCTTCGCCAATCATCTTAATGACGACTAGTATCTCAAAAGGGAGACAAAGTTGTACTAACTTTTTTTATGGCACCCTCCGCCAACAATCTACCCGCTGACTATCAATCGCTTACAATTCAGGGCCGGACCCCGAATTCCCCCTCATCACCAAGTTCCTTTTTTTACAATTCTACCCCGCCCCACCCATCTATCTTGCAGCACAACGGCCAAAACCGTACTTTTAACCTATGGAGTTCACCCATTTCCCTCCATCCGAGATTCTAAAGCCTTACATCCGGCATTATTATCTCTTTCATTCCACATCGGATTCTCCCTTTGTGGACACGGTCTTTCCCAGCGGAGATATGGAAATGATCTTCAATCTCGGCGAAGGCGCCTGGTGGGCCGATAATAAATTGAATCCCCCGATCGAACTCTGGGGACAGATCACAAGCCCCCTCACCGTCCGCTCCACTGGCCGCCATACCATGCTTGGCATCCGGTTCTTCCCTCATTCGGCTGCCTACTTTCTCAAAGAGGATATCAGCGGGCTCAATGACCAGGTTCTCGACCTGGGCGGCCTCCTGGGTCATCCCGTCAAACAATTGCACACCCGGCTGCTGGCGACATCTGACACCTCCAAAAAAATTGCCCTGTTGGAATCCTTCCTGATACAGCTGTTGACAAGGGCAGAAAAAAGATCCACCAACATCGACAGGGCTGGACACATCCTGAGGTCTATGGCGCAAGATCCATCAGAGATAAAAATAAATGCCATTGCAGCCCAGCACGGTATCACGTCCCGCTATCTTAACAAGCTCATCCAGCAACACACCGGCCTTACACCCATTTCTTTCCATAAGATCCGGCGGTTCCAGTTCAGCCTCAAGCTTATTGCAAAGAACAACCAGCCGCTCACTTCCATTGCTTATGACTGCGGCTATTTCGATCAGGCTCATTTTATAAAGGATTTCAAATCCTTCACCGGCCTCACTCCTTCAGCCTATCTGAAGAATATCTCTCCCGTCAACCAGCTGCTCCTGCAATAAAAAATAAGAAGTTCCTTTTTTTACAATTTTCGACTATCCGATGACGGTAGCTTTGTAGAAAAAAAACAATGGACCATTATCAAAGATTTTTAAACCTGCACAAGAGCACAGCTCCTCTTCTGCTAGGTAACTGCTGGGATGTTAATAGCGCAAAAATGTTGGAAACAGCAGGCTATCCCGCTATCGGCTTCTCGAGCCACGCTCTTTCCACCGCCCTCGGTTATGAGGATGGTGAACGACTGCCATTCGACCTGCTGGTTCGCATGACAAAAAGAGTTGTTTCATCCATCAACGTTCCGTTCACCGTCGATATGGAAGGCGGTTTCAGCCGGAACATCGACCAGATCCTGGCCAACATTGATCAGCTTGTCGACGCGGGAGCCTCCGGCATCAATCTGGAAGATACGGTAGCCGGCGCTGCCCGGGAATTCCAGCCGGCAACGGATTTTGCAAAGATCATCACAGCAATTGTCGACCATCTCAGCCGGACGAACAAGAAACTATTTCTCAACATCCGCACAGATGGGTTCCTGTTGAACAAACCTGACGCGCTCTCCGAAACGCTTTCCCGGATAAAGTTCTATGAGAAGGCCGGAGCGGACGGCATCTTCGTACCCTGCATCACCGACAGACACGATATTGAACACGTAGTGAATGCCACCGCCCTTCCCATCAATGTCATGGCCATGCCGGGCCTGCCGGATTGGGGATCGCTTCAATTGCTCGGCATACGCCGCATCAGCATGGGGCCCTTCCTGTTCAGTAAAGTCTATGAGCGGGCTGCCGCCTTGGCGGAAAAGGTCTGGCAGGAAAAAAACCTCACCTCTTTATATTAATAAACAATTTAAAAATTCGCAACATGAACCTACCAACAAGACCAGAAGACGCACACGCAACACTGGCAGCAGCTTTCAACACTGGCGATGTCGACACCGTCATGAGCATGTACGACACCACAGGGATCTTTGTTCCCGAACCCGGGACCTCCGTCTCCGGCAAAGAGAAATTCGAAGAGTCGATAAAAACGATCCTATCCATCAAGGGACAAATGCAGATCAAGACGGTGTATTGCTTACAGACAGGCGATATCGCCCTCGGTCGGTCGGAATGGAGCATTGTCGACGGCAATGAAGTAAAGGTCAGCGCCAAAGGCATCGAAGTAATGAAGCAGCAGCCCAATGGCACCTGGAAGATCGTCATCGATCAGGCCTTCGGAGCAGAGGCATAACCAAAAGCCGCCCGCTACCGCGGGCGGCTTTCCTGAATATCTATTGCACTTTTCCCTCCAACGATTTTCTCGCATCTTCCGGCTTATTCTTTGCCGTCTCCGCCACGCTGTTCAAAAATCCAACCTTCACCGTATCACCGTCAAACACACAGGTGATCCTGTCCCCAAATATGCCCTCCACCATCCGCACATTCACCTGCAATGTATGCTCATCCACCCAGGTAGCTGTTCCCGCGATCCGCGAAGGCATGGGGAACATTTCTTTCAACCCCAACACATACATCATCCGGACATCATTCAACATCCAGCTCTCCCACCCAAATGGCAAGCTCGTCATCCCGCTTGCAGCCTTCACTTCCACTCGTCCCCCCTTATCCGTAAGAACAAATTGCATCTCTCTCACCCCCAGCTCATTTTCCAGGAAAGCAAATTTTTCCCCATTCAACTTCGTCACGATCTCATTCTTTCCAGAGCCCTTCGCCGCCATCCCACTCTTCACAGCCCCCTTCACTACCGGTAATTCCAACCCTGCTAGATCCTTTTGCAATTGACCGGACGCTGCCGCGTCTTCCGGCAAGGCACTCCTCTGCATCCCTCCCGGCAAATGATCCCATATAATATTCATCGACTGCTGCATATCCGGGCTCTGCCCGGTCACCGCTACCACCGCATCCAGCTCCGGCATAACGATACAGTACTGACCAAAGGCGCCATCTCCCCTGTAAAACCCATGCGTACACCGCCAGAACTGGTAACCATATCCCTGCGACCAGTCCCCATTGTTTTCCTGCGATGAGGTCTGATAGCTGGTAGCCTCATTCACCCAGCCTTCCGTCAACAGCGACTCTCCATTCCAACGCCCCTTTTGTAAATACAGCTGCCCCAACTTCGCAATATCTTCTGTCCTTATCCGCAACCCATACCCCGCCGTATTCAATCCCTGCGGAGACACCTCCCAGTCATAGCCCACAATACCCAATGGCTGAAAAAGCCTCGGCCCAAGATATTGCTCCAACGTCTGCCCCGTTATTTGATGTACGATAGCCCCAAGCATATAGGTATTTCCCGTATTGTAAAGGAAATGACTGCCCGGCTCGAACCCCACGGGCTGCGCCAGGTAAGTCCTCACCCAACTTTCTTTCGATGCTCTCATGAAAGGCATTGTATCCTGCGCATGCCCCGTATTCATAGTGAGCAGACTGCGCACAGTCATTTGCTGCAAATACTCGCCGGGCGCCGCTGGCAGATCATGCGGAAAAAAAGATACCACCCTTGAATTGATATCCAGCTTCCCCTCCTTTACTAATAGTCCGATGGCAGTGCTGGTAAAGCTTTTCGACAAAGAATATAGAGAATGAACAAACTGCGGCTCATAAGGCTTCCACCAGCCCTCCGCTACGACATGCCCATGACGCAGCAGCATAAAAGAATGCCAGCTGATACCCGAGGCATTGGCAGCCGCTAGAAATTGACTGATCGCCCGTGAGCGGACGCCTTGCGCCTCCGGACTCGATCGTGGAAGATCATATGCACCGGTCATCTTGCCCGTGTATGCACCGGTCATCCCCCCAAACCCCAACACGGGGATAATCCCCATGCCGATCATCCCCGCTCCGGCTGTCTTGATAAATTGCCTCCTGTTGGTCATCATATAGCTTGCTTTAAGACTATAAGATAATATTTATTCTCCTCCCCTTCCTCACCAACTATTTGTTTAGTACCTGCCCAGCAGGCGGCCATAGGGACAAAAAAAGGAGCTCCTTGAAAGGAACCCCGAATATTTGCTTTATGCATTCAAAACTAGAGCCCGCTGGTCCGGCCACCTCCTTTATCTGTTTGGGCCCTAACCAGTCAAGCCACAACAGCAAATTACAGGTCCGCCTCCACCCCCCATAGCATGATTGAGCCGTTGACCCAAAAAGCCCCCGAATTGGCGGCCGCCGCTGAGCGGTCAGCCAAACAGCTGTCCGCTCCCCCTTACAGGAAGCACCTTCGCCAGATGATCAAAATATCGATGCTTCGACCACACCTCCCTGTTCCCGATGACATACAGCCTTTCCTTCGCCCTCGTGATAGCCACATTCAGCATGTTCGGGCTTTGCGCCACCCAATCGCGCGCATGCACACTCCCCGGCAGCGTCCCCAATACCAGGAATACGACCTCTGCCTCCTTCCCCTGAAAGGTGTGAATGGTGCCGCAGGACACCCGCCCCTTCTTCTGAAATTTTTCACTGCATTTACGGGCCACGTCCACAAAAGGAGAGATAACATATATCTTCCCGGCATAAGCGCTCAGCAGTCCTAAATAATCACCCAATTCGGCTATTTCTTTCTCGATAATATGCTTGTCCGCAGCCACAGCGCCGACAACATCGATCCAGCCGCTGCCGCCGGTGGGAATATTCGAGACAAGGTCGGGCGTCACCTTGACCATCTGTCCATTATAGGCAATCGTATTGGACAACGAGAACATAGGCTCCCCACATCGCCTGTGCGCCCGCAGCGGTACACCGGTCCAGATAGGCAGATCGCCATTCACATCGATATACGTCCCCACAGGTGTGACCCTGTCGGCCAGTGACTGGGCGGAATGATACACAGGGTTCCAATAGTCGTCAGTAACACCATAGTCCGTCCGTAATAACCTCCCCAATGCAGCCGGGATGGTCACTATAGGAGGTATCTGAAGGGTGTCGCCAATGATGATACATCTTTCGCTTCGCCAGATGGCGCCGCAGGCGGAGGCTGGTGTCGCCTGACCGGCTTCATCCAACAGCAGCCATCCGATACCGCCTTTTTTGATTTTTGGAAATTGACGCTGAAAGGACGCCAGCGTCACCGATACCACCGGTATACAAAAGAAAAAAGTATCCCACAGGACAGCCGCTATTTTTTCATCGATGACACCAACCTGCTTGTTTGACACCATATTGACAAAGGCATTCAGGTTGCTGTTGAACTGCCTGGCATTGACACGAATGGCCCAATAATGCAGCTCGAGACTTGACAAATATATCCTGCTGCGGAGCATATTTATTTTCCGCGATGAATAGGGTGTCATGGAATGGATCTTCCCCAAGGGCATGCCCAAAAAGTCGACGCCAGGAAGGTTGGCAGAAGAGATCTCCCACTCATCGCGTAGCCGGACAGCCAGCGCTGACAGTCTTCCCAAATCCTCCTTTCCATTGGAAGCTACTCCCAACAGCAGGTCATGATATTCTCCTGCCAGCGCGTTAAATACTTCATACTCTTCCAACAGTTTCCCCAGCTCCGCAGCAGCCTCCTTATAACAAGTCATATTTTCCTCAACAACCGCAGTGTTTTCATACTGACTTTTCAAAAACTTTCCAAACCCAAGCTCCCTGCTAAACCAGAATTTGGTGATAAATGAATTCCGGTTACCCGCCTTTCCCAGAACAGCGCTCAACAGGCCCCAGCAGGGCGCTTCATGGATATAGCTTGCCATCTCCGGAAAATAGGAAGCATCGCCAAAGGTCTCCCGGTCGATGCTGTCCAGGACTGGCAGTTCCCGTGAAATATTTTCTATAGCCGCGTTGTTATTGCTCGACACGACAATACCGTCATTACCAAAAATTGTTTCATTGATATCATAGTATCCCATCATGTCGGCGATGACAGTACGTCTGCCGGCAAACATTCCCCACGCGCCATGTTTCAAAAGCCGTCTCGCCCTTGTCACGACTACATCCGCTATGATCTCTCTCAGCAGGGTTGTTTTTCCCGTTCCCGGTGGACCGTTTATACCCACCAATGTCGGGTCCTGCATAGTGAGATTGAGTGCCGCCTGCTGGGCGCTGTAGAGCCCAAGCTCCGGACGCGCAGGCCATCTGCCGGGACTTTGATGCTTCGGATGGAGTTTGATCAGTATTGACCTTGAACTAAGCAGATCCTCCCGGACAGGCGGTTCCTTGGATAGGTAGACTTCCATGGGCTTGCCGATATCATCGATGGTTGTGATCAGCGTATTTAGATCCTGTACATAATAGCTGTTCATAAAAGGAACATCTATAACAGCAGTCGTAGCTACCAGCTCCGACACACACACGATAATACGCTTTGTTTTCAGCTGATGACGCGCAATCCCGCTCACAAAGTCCAGCTCCTTTTTTAGGACCGTCCAGTCCAGGGGGATAGAACTCTCTTCACCACCTCGCCCTGGCGACTCCCCGGGCCGGACCGCGTCCTCCTCTCTATCCGGTTGACAACGTAAAAGAAATTCCTCGTGTGCTTTTCTCAACAGCTCCGGCAGTTCCTCCGGATCGAGCCGCTCCTGCAATATCTTTATTCCATAGATCCATGCCGCAGGCACATAGCTTCGCTCAACCAAGTGCCCCCGCTGATTTAGGATCAAGGCGGAAAAAAAAGTTTGACCGCTCACCGGCTCCCGGAATTCTGTCGACTGGCTCAACTTTGCCAGCGTCCCGATCACCGACTCCTTTTCTACCGCATAAAAATACAGGGTGTGCCGCCATTGCTTGTCTTCCTCCAAAGGAGGAAATTTATCCGACTGCCAGGGCAAAGGATCCTCTGGCGTAAGAACCGTGTACTCTTTGGAACGCTGCCCCTCGAATGGAAAAGGGAGGTCCGGTAAATTGAAGGTCTCGATGGCTCTCCAGAACTTCAGCACACTCGTATAATGTTCCTGGATCCTAGGCATAAGGTTGAATTATTTAATCAATTAGGTATCAATAAATTAGTTTTTTTTCACATCATTTTTCTTCAATAAGTACATACCCTTAAAAACGAGCTTTTCCCTTCCTCGCTGCAAATGTTAACATAATATGTTCGTTTACAAAATGGAAAGGACGTCCCTGCGTATGACTATAGGCCCCCGCGTAAAACTTCTTCAGACTGCCGCCAAACAAAAAGGTCTGACCGGCCTTTTCTTCGTTTGTGGCTTCTTCGTGCTCTGCGTCTCGGGAGTGATCATCCGCAACAGGGATACATTGATCATTGTCCTTTACAGCGCTTTGGCGATGGCCTGTCTATCCATCCTCCTCATACTAAAAAGACTCCGGACCAGCGCATCCAATCATCAGGCAATGATCGATGCCACGAGAACAGAGGCTGAATCGGCCAGGTCGGAAGCAGAAGATGCCAGGACGAAAGCAGAAGTCGCCAGAACAGAAGCAGAAGATGCCCGCAAAACCCAGGATAAGTTCCTCGCCAACATGAGCCATGAGATCAGGACACCGATGAATGGCATCCAGGGAATGACAAAGCTTTTGATGGAGACTACACTGACACCGCAGCAAAAAGAGTTCACCGCCATCATCAACAGGTCCGTGGACAACCTTCTCGTCATCATCAACGACATCCTGGACTTTTCCCGGATCAAAGCGGGCAAGATCACCATAGAAAAAATAGATTTCCGGCTGCAGGATGTCATTGGCAATGTCCAGTCGCTGTTTGATCATCGCACACGTAAAAAAGGCCTCCGGTTCGATCTCGACATAGACCCCCGCATACCCGAATGGCTGCAAGGCGACCCCCGCCGCTTGAACCAGGTGCTGATCAACCTCATCAGCAATGCCGTTAAATTCACCGAAAAAGGATCGGTCAACCTCATAGTCCGGCAGGAAGCACCTCGGCCGGGGCCGGAACAAAGAAATACCAAAGAGGTGGAGCTTAGTTTTACCGTTACAGATACCGGGGCAGGCATCCCTGCAGAGAGACTGCCCCATATCTTCGACTCATTCTCACAGGCAGGTCTGGATTTTTCCCGCAAATACGGAGGAACAGGACTCGGCCTGGCCATCTGCCGCCAGCTTCTGGATATGCAGGGAGGTAGCATCGACGTAGCAAGCACAGTGGGTTCCGGAACATCTTTTACGTTCCGCCTTTCCTTCGAATGCCGGACCATCGCGAATAGCCCCCAACAGGTAGCTCATTCGGTAAAAGATTTTGCAGGTCTTCTGACAGACAGAAAAGTACTGGTCGTCGAAGACAATCAGGTCAATCAGAAACTGATGGACTATGTCCTCCGGCGCGTGGGTGCTGCCATTACGCTCGCCAACAATGGCGTGGAAGCCATAGAGAAATTAAAGGTCAACAGCTATGACCTCATTATTATGGACCTGCAGATGCCCCGCATGGATGGCTACGAGACTACGAAATATCTAAGGACGCAGCTCCAGCTCCGCACGCCCGTCATGGCAATGACAGCCAACGCCATGAGCGGCGAGCAGATAAGATGTCTGGAGGCAGGCATGAACGATTATATGACGAAACCTTTTGACTTCAGGGAATTTTATACACGGGTTGCCGGTTTGCTCCATAGGTCCGGAGTGGCGCTGACACAGACCCAGCCGGTAGAAAAGGAATCCAGCATGTATAACCTATCCCTTCTCGAGGAAGTAGGTGACGACGAATACATGCAGGACATCCTGAATACATTTCTTACCAGCCTCCCTGGTCAGCTGACCCACCTGCAGGATGCCAGCCTGAAAAAAGATTATGACAACCTTTTCTTCCATGCGCACAAGCTGAAAGGAAGCTGTGGCATGCTGCAGGCATCCCCGCTCATCGACAAGCTTTCCCTCATACAAAAGCTGGCCAGGGAAAAGTCCGATGCTTCGGGGGCGGTCGAAGAAGTGGCAGAGCTGTTTGAAGAATTATTACAACAATTGAAAAAAGAGATAACTATATGAAGATCCTTATTGCAGAAGACGAGCCCATACTCATACGTACCATCGAGGTCAGGCTTAAAAAAGACGGATATGAACTTTGTCTTGCATCCGACGGACAGCAGGCCATAGACAAGATCGCGGATTTCTCCCCCGACATGATCATCACCGACATCATGATGCCCTATGCCTCTGGTCTCGAGATCATATCTTATACCCGTCAGCAGCCAGGCAAGAGAACCCCCATCATCATCCTCTCTTCCATGGGTCAAGAAGATGTGGTTTTGGAAGCATTCAAGCTCGGCGCGGACGATTATATCACCAAGCCTTTTAGTCCAAACGAACTATCCGTTCGCGTCAGACGGCTGCTTGCATCCTGACCACTAGCCATGCATCTGGTCTTTTTATACTCGACTCCTCTGGTGCCACGCCCCCATCTTCTTTTAACAGCAATGGCGGTGATGGTAGGCGCGCTATTGTTGATCACCGTTTTTATACTGGTCTACCTCGTCCTGCGAAGGAAGCGTGAAAGAAAGCTGGACGAATGGCGCGACCAGCTCAGCGGCACCTTACAACGGGCCATTTTTTTCGAGGACGATGGGAATGCCCAGGCCGCTATTCCGCTTACTTTCAAAACCATAAGAGGCCTGAAACATCCCGGCTTTCGACAGTTGTTGGTCGACGAGCTGGTACAAGGGAAAAAATCGCTCACAGGAACAGCCGCAACCAATCTGGTGCTGCTCTTCAACCAGCTGGGTCTTAGCAAACTTTCATTGCAAAAACTGAACAGCAGACGATGGCATATAAAAGCCCGCGGTATACAGGAGCTGGCAGTAATGGAGCAGCGGCAGCTGGTCACACGCATCTACCGCCTGACCAATGCCCATCATGAGCTGGTACGTATGGAAGCCCAGTCCGCCATTGTACAGCTTTATGGCTTCGAAGGCCTTCGCTTCCTGGATATCATTGACACGCCCATATCGGAATGGCAGCAGATCACTTTACTCCGTCTGCTGGCGCGAATGCCAGGCATCCAGCCGGAAAAGGTCGCCAATTGGCTCAGCTCCAGCAACGATTCGGTAAGGATCTTTGCGTTGAAGCTGGTAGCAGAACACCACCTGCGTCAGCTCCACGACCAGACCGCCCCCTGTCTGCAACACCCTCATCCTCCTGTACGGATGCAGACGGTTCGCTGTCTCAAGGAAATATACACGGACCGTACCTCCGATGCCTTGATACAGGCATACGATACACAAAACATCCCCTGCCGGCTGGCCATACTGGACACACTCGGCAGCATCGGCGCTCCGGATAATGGCGCATTTCTTTCACAACAGTTGTCCGAAGCTGAGGACATGCTAAAGCTGGGCGCAGCCCGGGCATTGATACAAATGGGAGACATAGGCCTGAAACACCTGGATGAATTTCCGCTGTCAGGCGAATACCCCTGGAATGAAATTTTTCAACAGGCTAAAACCGAACAGACAGCATGAGCATCACATCTATCTTTTCGGCGTTTTTTGAATATGGGCTGTGGCTCTATTCCATCGTCCTCCTTTTGTCTTATCTGCTGATCGCTGTCTTCGCCATCATAGAGATCAGACGATATCTCCGCTCCGCTTCATTCACAGACTATAGCATCCTGGCAAGCTCCCCACAGGCCCCTGGAATGAGCATCCTGGCTCCCGCTTATAACGAAGGCGCCACTATAGTCGACAACGTCCGATCCCTTCTCTCCATCCACTACCGCAACCTGGAACTCATCGTCATCAACGACGGCAGCAAGGACGACTGCCTCCAAAAGCTCATCGACGCTTACCATCTTAAGAAAATAGATTTCTTCGTAAAAAGATCCATCCCCACCAAGGACGTAAGAGGTGTTTACAAAAGTACCAACCCGGTCTTTCATAAACTGCTCGTAGTGGACAAGGTCAACGGAGGCAAGGCGGACGCGCTGAACGTGGGCATCAACGTCTCTTCAAAGGAATACATCGTATGCATCGACGTCGATTGTATCATCGAACAGGACGCCTTATTGAAAATGGCCAAACCTTTTCTGGATACCACAGGTAGCCGGGTCATCGCCTCCGGCGGCGTCGTCAGGGTCGCCAACTCCTGCGAGATCCGTAATGGCCGATTGGTAAAAGTCCATCTTCCCGACACCTTCCTGCCCCGGGCTCAGACACTGGAATATATTCGCGCCTTCCTTCTCGGCCGTATGGCCTGGAGCAGGATCAACGCACTATTGCTTATCTCCGGAGCATTCGGCGCCTTCGACAAAGAGATTGTCATAGCCTGCGGAGGATACAACCATGCCACAGTCGGAGAAGATATGGAGCTGGTGGTCCGCATGCGCCGCTATATGGAAGAGAGAAATATCCCGTACAAGGTCACTTATATCCCCGACCCTCTGTGCTGGACGGAAGCCCCATCCTCCTATAAGATCCTGGGTCGCCAACGCAATCGGTGGACAAGAGGCACCATCGAGACCCTTGGCATGCACAAAAAAATGTGCCTCAACCCCAACTATCACATACTTGGCATGCTCTCCTATCCCTACTGGTTGCTATTCGAGCTCATGGCGCCACTGGTAGAATTCACGGGGTTCATCTGCATGCTGATAGCTGCTCTTTTGGGCTACATCGACTGGGCCATGTTCTTCTCGCTGCTCGGCTTTATCCTTTCTTTCGGCATTCTCTATTCGATCTTTGCCATACTCATGGAGGTCCTGACATACAACCAGTACAACAAGTCATCCGATATTTTGAAATTAGTATTGACAGCCATATTGGAACCCTTTATTTTTCATCCCTTCGTCGTATGGTCCGCCATCCGGGGCAATATCGACCTGCTGAGAAAGAAAAATAGCTGGGGCGAAATGAGCCGGCAGGGCTTCGCCGGGAAAAAAACAAATGCCAATGCATAAAGAGAAAACCATCCAGGCGCTTGCCACTTTCACCGCCACGGCCATAGCCGCATTGATCATGTTATGGGTCCTTGCCATAGGAGAAATAGCTTACAGCATGACGGCACAGGGGCTGAAAATGAATGGACTCCTTGCCATGGCCATAGCCTGCCTGAACATCACCATCGGCTGGATATTTATAGTTCCCTGGCTCCTTGCCCTTTTCCTGCTCATTAGTTTTATTTCTCCCCGCCTGGCCTCGGGGATCCTCCAGGGTATCTTCCTCCTACTCCTCATCCTTCATCTCCTCCTGATAAATTATTTCTCTAAGGCATTGGTCCCTCTGGGCGCGGACCTGTATGGATATTCATGGAAGGACATACAGCAGACAGTGGGCGCGGCGGGAGGCATCCCCTGGCAGTTTATTCTCCTGCTCATAGCCATTCTCACAATGCAGATCATCCTCTTCCGTCTCAGCAGAAAAAAAATAAAAGTTCCAGCCATGGTCACCCTCCCCATGGCAGGCCTTGGCATCATACTCACATTCGCTGGCCACCCGGACATAACATCCGGCAGATCCGAATTCACCCGCAATCTGCTCACCGACAAATTCAGCTTTTTTGTCGACAGGTCCCGTGAACATTTTTTTCCAGACAATGCGGGGACTGATATATACGCGGACAGCTATCTGCCCGACGATCGATCCTCTATAGCAGGCCTCGCCCAACGACATTACATCGACCCGGCATCCTATCCCTTCCTATACCAGGATAGCACAGCCGATGTGCTGACACCCTTCATCAATAAAACTGCAACGCCTCCCAACATCGTCCTGATCCTCGTGGAAGGATTGGGCAGGGCATTTACAAATGAAAACGCATACCTGGGGAATTTTACTCCCTTTCTAGATTCCTTATCCAAAACCAGCCTGTATTGGGACAACTTTCTCAGCGAGGGCGGCAGGACATTCGCCGTCCTTTCATCTGTGCTGGGGTCCCTGCCCTTTGCCAGGAATGGCTTTCTCGAGCTGGGCAACGATATGCCCCCTCATTTCTCACTGGTCAATCTTCTCAAGGCCAACGGCTATCATAGCAGCTTCTATTACGGCGGTGACGCACACTTTGACAATATGGATCTCTTTCTCCACCAGACGGGCATCGATGAGCTGAACGACGGCGCTACTTTCCCATCAGGTTACACCCATATCCCCTCCACCAACGGCTTTACCTGGGGTTATAATGACCATGAGCTTTTCAGACGCTGGCTGGATTCCAGACCGGAAGACAGCAGATCCCCGCAGCTCAGCGTGATACTTACAGTCTCTACACATAGCCCTTTCCTGCTCAACGATCCGGCAGGATACAACCGTCGTTTTGAACAGCGCATGAAAGAGATTGGACTTACGGAAGACGAAATGCAGGACCACCGCCATTATAAGGATCAATACGCTAGTATCCTGTACACAGATCAGGCTCTCCGGGATTTTTTCACCGCATTTGCAAAAAGAAAGGATTTCGATCATACCATCTTCCTCATCACGGGCGATCACCGCATGCCCGAAATACCCATGCGGGATAAGATCGACCGCTTCCACGTTCCCCTGATCATATACTCGCCGATGCTGGCGGGACATACTCAGTTCTCCTCCGTATCCACTCATTTTGATATTACTCCAAGCCTGCTGGCCTGGCTCGGACACACCTATAAATGGCAGCTTCCATCCTCGGTCACCTGGATGGGCGATGGACTGGATACAACAAGGGCATTCAGGAATATACACAGCTATCCCCTGATGCAGACAAAGACAGACCTTGTCGATTACATCAAGGGCGACTTGCACCTCAATAACACAACGGTATTCCGGTTAAAGGATGGACTGGAAGAAGAGATAGTATCCGACAAATCTCCCCAGCAGGAGATGACGACGCTGATGGACGCTTATAAGCAGCGCGATGACAAGTGGCTTCAGGCAAAGCGCTTGTTACCGGACTCCCTGTCCCGCCGCATTACCCGATGAGATGTGTTTGTATTCATCTTCCAGTATCCGGGTCATCATGGGACGGTAGAAGTTCCAGAAAAAACTTTTTCTTTCACCGGGATCAGTGTCGCTGTAGAAGAGACCTTTGAACCATCCGACGCCTTTGAAATACGAAGTCCCGAAAGAGAGAGGGTTATCGCAGAAATCCCCTGAAAAATAATAAAAGCCATAATCCGGCCCATTGTGCCGCAGCACCGCAGGACACCGTACAGGTATATGGTTCCGCCGTAAAAGGTCTTCCCCCCGCGCATTGGCATGTATCACAAATTCCGCGGCCACTTCATTGGGTCCTACTTCGCCGCGAACCGTATCCTCATCGATCACATCAAACCAAAAAGGATATTTCGTAATGGCTGGCAGATCGAGATCCCGCAAACCCGCCTGCCGCGCAACTATCTGCGGCAATGGACTGACCAGGTCGGTGACATTTTCCAATATGACGATATCCCCGGTATTATTCACCCATACAATACCGTCCTTATGAAAAGGCCACGCTCCTCCATGCTGCTGCATGTACTGACTCGTCAGCCAATGCGGTAACTCCCGATTGATGGCCGTATCCAGCGAGGTAAAATAACGGGCGGTCCAGCCGCTCCAATGTAGTCCGAAGAGCTCCTCGAACTGATGACGGACATCCACCGCCGTAGGTGATCCGATGGCGTTGAATTCGGCGATCATTAATTTATGACGAGTCTTCATCTCCTTCAACAGCCCAATGTCCTGCATGCTCATCCCCCCATACAATACTTCCGACCGCTCGTTATCCGGTACTTTTTTGTACCACTCTCGCTTATAAATGCCATAGGTATCCGTAAAATAGACCATATCCGCATCACTGGCCAGCTGCCGCAGGCCGTCCAACCTCATCCGTTCCAGGCCCTTTATACGATAATGATCATCGCTGCCCGGGAAAAACCCAAAATAGTCATGATCAGGGGAATACAATGCGCTGCGATTTTTTGTAAACTTTTGCTGATTCAGCACCCAGTCCAGAGAGATATGCTCCTGCCCGTTCTTGTCAAGCACGGTCTTGTCGACGATCGCCACGGTCAGCTTCCTCTTGGGGGTCAGCCACCAGGCCAGCCACATCCAAAAAGGCAGGAGTACCACCACTATGATCGACAATAGTATAATTTTCTTCTTTTTCATGATGCGCTAGAATCTTCGTTGATAGCCTATCGTAATATCCACTTGGTTGCCATGCGTCTTGGGTAAATATTCCTGATCCAGCCATTGAATATTGGCAAAAAGGATATTGAGCCGCGCGATGGATTGGCGCCAGCCCGCCTCAATTTTCTGCGATTTCAGGGAATACGTGGACGCCAGCTGCTGGTTGTTGCCCCTGTCATCCGGCGAGATACCCGTTCCAAGCGCCAGGTGGAGATAGTCATCGGCGTCTCCAAAATACCAACGCCCCGTTAGGGTTAGAGATTGAGAAATGGAGCTGCCCCCCGGCACGAGATAAGCCCGGGCATTGAACCAGTAATTCCTGTAGTATTTGCCGGCAGAGAAAGTGTAGATCCAGCTATTGGAGCCAAAATACAAATAGCGAAACCCTCCATCCACCTCAAAAGCATGAGGCAGGTTGGCGTACAATGAAGCTCCTGCGCGCCACCGGGGGAAGATCCCTTCATCACCGGAGTATCCAATATTGACATAGCCATAAAAGACGCGGGATATATGAGGGTAGGCATCGATCTCACCTTGGACCCCATTGCTGCGGAATCTGTTGGCATAGTTCACCCGCCCGATAATACTTCCCATCTTCGTCTGACGGCTGTAGTCGATGCTTACCAGGTGCCAGGGATCATTATACTGACGGTCGAAATAGACATAATCATACGACACGCCGATCTTGTTGCCCGCTGTGTAATCTCGTATCCTCATCAGAAGGGCCCTGATCTCGGTATTCTTTGGATCTATCCGCAACGCGCTGTCTGCCGCCGCCCTCGCCTCGCTGTAGCGGTGAAGTCCCGAAAGGATGGAAGCCTTGCGTTTCAGCAAGGATACAGATTGCGGATGATACTGCAGCCCTTCGGAACAAATAGTCAGTGCGCGGGCGCTGCTGTCATTCCAATATTCCAGGTCGGAATATGCCTGGTACCCATCCTCATAATCCGGATGCGACCGCAATACCCGGTCAAAGACCTCACGGGCGCTGTCAGCCCGATGGCTCCATGTGTACAGCCGGCCCAGAAAAATGAGCATATCGGGATCAGTCGGACTCAGCGCAAGCCCCTCCTTTACCCGTTGTATGGCCGCCGGATAATCATGCGCGTCAAAGGCCAGCGAGCGGGCCTGCTTAAACATATCTTCGGGCGATAGAGGGGACTGGGCATGCAGCACCGACACAAAAAGGCACATACAAGTTACAATAAGACAATAGCTCAGGCGGTGAAGCATAACGTATTTATAACGTCATTAACCCCCTGATACACATCCCCTGAAGGGGTTCCACCCCCTTTTTATAACATATTAAGTATATCTACTTAGGGATTGGCTGTTTAGGTATCCTCCGAAGCTTCCAGCACAGGCTTGATATCCACCACCGGCGTCCCGTCGATGGCTTCCAGCGGCCCCACTTTGAGGGAGGTTCCTTTTATCTCCAGCACCTTCACCCGGTGCAGCCCCAACGGATTAGGCCTGTCCGGACTTCGGGTAGCAAACACACCGGTCAGCGGATTTCTTCTGTCCCCCCGTGGATGCACCGCAAGCACATCCCGATAAGATTGATGGAACCAGGTGATCAGGATAACTTCACCCCCCTCCGCCGTTCCCTCCAACGCCGCCGCAAATTTTTCATGCACATGCAGCCATACATCCGGCGCGCCCTCATATCCCTGCTTCGCCGCCTTATCCCGGTCTTTAACAGCCGATTGAATAACCCCTATCGGCTCTAATAAAAAGTTCGACATATGGTGTCTATTTATAAAATTCTTCCCTGATCCTGACAAGCAGCTGCTCGGCCGCCCGCTCATCCGGCGCCTCCGGCAAGTCGGCTACAGCATATAGATCTTCGATCCGGTTCATTTTCTCCTTCGCTCTCTTTAATAGCTCTTCATATTCAAATTCTCCTGAACGGATACGCAGCAGGAATTCCCTGTCTTCACGATACACCATTACCTTATGATGTACCGCGATCTCCTCGGCCATATTCAATAGCCGGAAGGTATGCATCATATGCTTGGCGTCATAATTCTTCCCATGGGACATGGTATTCTGATACCGCTCCTCATTGCGCTCTTCCACCCACTGCCAGTATTCGCCATATTCCCGGCAGTAAATAGAATAGGCATCCTTGTTAAAATGCATTACCGCTAATGGCTTCAACCCTTTTGCAATGCTGCTGAGCAATACATCATTAGCTGCATCCGACGAAACGATCCCCTTCAATTGCCCCTCCCGTTCATGTCCTTCCGCCCTATGAAACAGCAGGTAGGCGTCCCGGAAATGATCGAGATTTATCAGACCACAGTCTTTTTGATCAAACCCGTTTTCCTGCAACCATTCCTTCAATGGCCTTGTTCCATTGCCGATGACCACATAACAAAAGTCCAGCACCGATCTGCGCTCTTTTTCAAATGTCTGAAGTATCTTTTTATTCAAGCCCCGTGCCTTTTTTATTTGGGTTTTTGCATAGCCCGCAAAGGTTCCCAGACACAGCCTGGAAAGAAAATCTTCCGGCTTTATGAGTTGCATCAATGGATGACGGAATAGCACGCAACTTTCCGGTGTGCTGAGCAGTTCCAGTATATTGGGATTGTTCTTGCACAGCAGACCGATAAAACGTCCCACTTCAAAAAATACTTCGTCATTGCTGGCATTGGCCACCTGCTCGGTATAGGTTAGACCATACAGCTCTTTTTGGGGTAGTGCAAATATTCCCTTTATATCTGTGTCGGAACTGGACAGCGCCAGGTTATACGCCCTGCTGCCGCTGACACATTTCAGCAAGAGATGCTGCGGCTCTTCCATCAGCTGTTCAAAGGTCATGATCCAATATATTTACGGAATAGCCTGTCCAGCTCCTCCGTGTCGTTCTTCAATGCGGGGATCTCGTCCCCCTTCTTTTTATAATGATCCAGGGTTTGTTCCAGCCAGTCCTGCAAAACAGGCACGGCATCCGTCAGCGCCTTCTCATCGGCCTCCTGCTTTCGGGCCAGGAGATCATCTACGGCTGCTTGCCAGTCCTTGCCTTCGACCCCTGTCCTGAGGATAGCAAACTCCATTGGAGGAACAGCCTGCCTTTCGATGATCCACCGGCAAGCCAGGGCAGGCCTTAGGGCGTAAAAATACTTTTTAAGTTTCACCCGTTCGCCCTGCAGCTCGTTTTCAAACGCATTCCGGGCCATGGAAAGATAGTGATGGCACCCTGCCCGACGGGAAAAATAAGACGGCATCAGACTACTCAGCTCACGGGCAAACCCTCCTTCTTCCTTATATACAATGGGTGATTGCAGCCATTCATACAAAGGGCCGTTCGATTTAAGAAATAGCTGTAAAGCCTTTTTGATATCCCACCCATTGATATCCAATAGCTGATTCACCGGCAGCTCGATAAAATCCCTCCCTTCCCGTATGCTGAGATATCGGTGAGCAGGCTGTACATAGATGAATCGTACATCATAGTCGCTGTCCGGAGAGGCAAACCCCCAGGCCCGGCTACCCGATTCACAAGCATATAATATTTCTACATGATGCTCTTTTTCAATATCTCTTAGCTGTTGTTCTATCGTATCCTTCATGCCGTACAAATTAGGGAAATAAAAACTAACTTCAGGACCCAAGATACCCCATATGCCCCTATCCTTTCGTCTGATCATACTACCGCTGACAATATTTTGCAGCTTCCAGACCATATTCTATAAAAAGATCCCCAAACATCGCATATAAAGAGGTACCACAGGACGCAGGTACACTTTATATCTTTTCCATAGAGGACGATCGATAGCTCCTTTACCCCTACTTCTCTACTTCAAAAGTACGCTCCCCTCCCATATCGCTGTTTTTCATAACGATTTTGCATAACTTGTTCCAGGTCGGCGGACCTCCGGTCCGCCGGTCCACAGGCCAAAGGCCAAACACCAACATATCTAAAGCTCATGGTAAAGTTTTTCCTGTCGATTGCCCTGCTCACAGTCACCCTGTACGCTCATGCCCAATTCACCCCCGGCGCCTCCATTTATACTCAAAAGATCGATGACCCCGCCGCGGCTTATTTCATACCCGACAGCCGGACCGACGTCTCCACACAGCTTCAGACAGCCATCGACCAGCTAAAAAAAGAGAGGAACTTTGGCATCCTCTTTATCCCCGAAGGGACCTACACCATTTCAAAGACCATCTATATCCCCGGCGCCATCCGTCTGGTAGGCTATGGCGCCCACCGCCCCCTCATCATATTAAAAAAGAACGCCCCGGGATTCCAGGAAGAAAACCCAAAAGACAAGGGCAGGGCTAATTATATGTTTTGGTTCACCAGCAGCCCTCTCGATTCCACGGGCATAGTCCATGATGCCGGCGCCGGCACTTTCTACAGCGCCCTTTCCAACATCGACCTGAAAATAGACGACGGCAATCCGGCGGCCGTTGCGCTCAGGACCCACTTTGCCCAGCACAGCTTCATAGCGCACTGTAATATTGATATAGGCAAGGGCAAGGCCGGTCTTTTTGACGTGGGCAATATGATAGAAGATGTAAGATTTTTTGGCGGCGAGTACGGCATCTATACGACAAAAGCCTCCCCCGGATGGCAATTCATGATGCTCGACACGTATTTCGAAGGCCAGCGGCAGACAGCCATAAAGACACAGGAGGCGGGCTTCACCATCATCCGCATGCAGGTAAAGAATACCCCCTCCGTCCTACAGGTGACGCCCAATTATTGGGAGAAGCTGTTCCTGGGCGATTGCCGGTTTGAGAATATCTCGGGTCCGGCGCTGACGCTCAGTGATGAGGACAATGCCCATATGCAGCTTAATATCCGCAACCTCGTCTGCCGCAACACACCGGTCCTGATCCATTATCCCAAAGCCGATACTGCCACAAAAGCGCCAGCCCCCATCTATAAGGTCCAGCGTCTCGTCTATGGTCTCCAGATAGACGATCTCGACAAGGATGCAAAATACCGCACAGACATGGAGGTCACAGCCCTAAAGACGATGCCCGCCCCCACCCCCAGCGACATACCATCCCTGCCGGCAGTAAAAGACTGGGTCAATCTGAGAACACTGGGAGCTGCGGGCGACGGCGTCACGGACGATACAAAGGCCATCCAGAAAGCCATCGACGAACACCCCGTCATCTACGTACCACAGGGCGCTTACAGGATCTCAGAGACCATCCATTTAAAGCCCAATACCATCCTCATTGGTCTTCATCCCATGGCCACCCATTTCGCGCTGAAGGAAGATGCTCCTTTCTTTGGAGGGTTCGGACCGCCACGGGCGATGATCGAGGCTCCACAGGGAGGAACAAATATTCTCACAGGCATCGGACTGTACACAGCAGAGAACAATTTCGGCGCTGTAGCCTGTAAATGGCAGGCCGGTGAGAGCTCCATGATCGATGACGTAAAATTCATCGGCGGCCATGGCACCATGCGGCCAGGTCCAAAAGTTCCCTGGCAATGGGAGAACGCACAGGCAGTACGCCCCTATGACGGCAGCGCAGGACAGACATGGGACACCCAATACTGGAGCTGCTGGGTGACCAACAACGGCGGCGGCATCTTCAAGAACATCTGGTCCGCCAGCACCTTCGCCACCTCGGGATTCTATGCCAGCAATACGACCACCCGCGGCAGGATATACGCTCTCTCGGTGGAACATCATGTCCGCAACGAAGTCCGGTTTAACAATGTTGCCAACTGGAATGTATATGCGCTTCAATTGGAAGAAGAGAGCCGTGAGAGTTCTGAATGCCAGCCCATGGAGATGCAGGATTGCCATGACATGACCTTCGCCAACCTGTATATGTTCCGGGTCATCCGCGTCAAAGTCCCCTATCCATACTCCGTCCGCACCTGGGACTGCAGGAACGTCGAGCTCCTGAATGTACACAACTACAGCCAGATCAAATACACGACGGACAATCCGCTGTATGATATCAATACGAATACAGAAGTCCGGCCCACGGAATTTTCCCGGTTGTTTATCAGCGGCACGGCCCACAAGCTGGCCCCCGCCCCAGCGGCAGCCCCCCAATTACTCGCAAAAGGCTTCGAGTTTGCCCTCGGCTCCTGTCACGACTCCAAAGGAAATATATACTTCGGCGAACAGCGAATGAAGCGGGTCTACAAATGGTCCGCAACAACACAATCCCTCCAGCTGCTGGCCGACTTCCCCTGGGAACCCCTTTCCCTTGCCTGCGACGCTAAAGACAATCTGCTCGTAATATTTAGGTACAATCCACAGCCGGGATTCATGGTCAACGGTCGCCAGGAAAGCTTCCAAAACCCACCCGATGCAGGCGGTACCTCCTTCAGCGGCTGGGGCAATTCCGGCTTCGCCACCTTCGTGTACTCCATCGACCCCAATCATCCTGACGAGACAATAAAAAAATTGGACATAGTCCCCATGGGCTCCGTCGACAACATCTACAAAGCCCTCTACCCATCCAACAGATGGCGGGACTTTCATGATTTCAACCAGGTCTCCATCCGCAAAGCCGACTCCTGCTGGCTGGCCCTGGACGGGAAGACCATCATACCCATCTGCTATGACCTGGCCAGATCATGCGCCCTCGTAGAAGCCTTTCCGGGTCGCCCCCTATACGCCGTAGACGAATATGACAAACGCACAGTCAAATTCCAGGTAGACGCAAAAGGCTATCTTTCTGACCTGAAATATTTTGCCGAAAAAGGTGAATTCAGCGCCACACCCGACCAACAAGGCAATGTATGGATCGCCGATGGAGATATTTATAAATACGATACTAACGGCACACTACAGCAGCTCATCCATACCCCCGAACGCCCCTCTACCCTGACCCTCCACAACGGCATACTCTACTTCACAGGCCGCAGAGCATTCTACAGATTCCCATGCAGCCGGTGGTCTCCATCAGGCTCGCAACCCGCAGATGGTCAGCCCCTGATCCAGGCCCATTTCTCCTCCTCCAGCCCCAACCCAACAAAGGTTCTTGTCGTTGGTTCCATCGACCGCTACCACTACCCGATGGTAAAAGCCTCCAGACCACTCTTCCAACACCTCGCCACCGAAAACAACCTGGACATCGACCTGACCTGCGATCTCTCCGCACTGACAGAAGACAGCCTCGCCAGATACCAGGTACTTATCCAGCTGCACCAGGCTCCCTTCGAGCTCACCGCACAACAACAATACGCGATTCAGCAATTCATTTCCAAAGGCCGCGGATTCATAGGTCTCCACGCAGCCGGACTCACAGGCGCCCAATTCACCAGGCCGGGCCGGACTTACTGGCAATGGTATCAACAGCTGATGGGCAATGCGGTCTATTCGCCACACCCGCCCCTCCAGCAAGGCACAGTCATTGTAGAGGATCACGATCACCCCGTGACACGCCACCTGCCCAGATCTTTTTCAATCCGCGACGAATGGTATGAATTTGAAAAAAGCCCCAGACAAAATGTACACGTCCTCGCAACAGCTGACGAGACTACCTATAAACCTGCCCATCCGATGGGAGACCATCCCATCATCTGGACCAATCCGCAATATGACCGCGTATTGTACATCGGCATTGGCCACGATACCAGCATCTGCACAGATACCAATTTCACCATCCTCCTGAAGGATGCTATAGACTGGGCTGCATCAAAAGCCCCCAATAAAGAACAGCGTGACATCGACCAGTCCCTGGCGCAGCCCATCACCATCCTGGCCAACCAGGTTGCCTATAATATGGAGGCGCCCAAAACGGCTATCGTCAGAAGCAAAGACCCGCTCCCGGATCACACGACATTCACCCTCGTAGATGCCAGGACCCTGCAGACAGTCTACACCGGCAACGTACAAAGATCCGAACAGATCGCCGACTGGATCCAGGCCTCGCAGATATCCGGTGGTCAGCAACAGTCCCCCTGGTTCTCCCGCATCGATTTCTCTGTCTTCCACACTCCCGGTTTTTACAAGCTAAGAGTTCAAGACACAGAATCTCCTTCTTTCCAGCTCGACAACAACGCTCTCACCAGGATCGCCATACCCGCCATCACCCATTTCTTCTATCACCAACGAGCCAGCTCACCCGAAGAACAGGAAGCCGACCAACACATCAAGCTTTTCGGCAGCGACAGGACAGTCGATCTCACCGGCGGCTGGTGCGACGCATCCGGCGACGTCAGCAAATACTTCTCCCACCTGGCCTATACCAATTTCATGTCTCCCCAGCAGATACCCATGGTAGACTGGTCGATGATCCATACGGTGGAAAAAATACCAGCCCTCCTCGAACAGGCAGGCTGCAAACAGGCGCTGACAGCCGAAGCCCTCTATGGAGCCGACTATATCATGCGCTCCCTCTCCCCCGAAGGCTATTTTTATATGACAGTATTCTCCTATTTTAATAAAGACCCCAACGCCCGCAGAGTAGTAGGACTGCTCGCCAATAGCAAAACCACCTCCGACTACCAATGCGCCTGGCGGGAAGGAGGCGGCATGGCCATCGCCGCACTGGCCCGCATCGCAGGATGGAGAAGGGATGGGGCCTTCACTTCAGAAGAATATCTGGCGGCAGCCGAACGCGCCTTCACACACCTCCAGCAGTTTTCTACAAAATACGCCGACGATGGCAAGGACAACGTCATCGACGACTACTGCGCCCTCATGGCAGCCACTGAGCTCTGGATAGCCACCGGAAAAGATAAATATAAGACGGAAGCACGTCAACGTGCCGATAACCTTTACCATCGTCTCTCTCCCACGGGCTATTTCATAGCCAACGATGCCGATCGTCCATTCTGGCACGCAGCCGACGCAGGCCTCCCCATCATAGCGCTGGCCAGATACCTGAATATCGAGACGGACACCGCACACCGCCGCCAGGCGCTCACCACTATAAAAAAAGCCATCGACTATAACCTCAATAGCACACAGGAAGTAAAAAACCCATTCGGCTATCCGCGACAAAGCTTTCTGTACAAAGGGAAGGTAACAAACGGGTTCTTTATACCACATGAGAATGAGAGTGGCTGGTGGTGGCAGGGTGAAGATGCCCGCCTCGGCTCCCTCGCAGCAGCCATGCTGGTAGGCGGACGTCTCGTCTATCCCGCAGAAGGCCCCCTCGGAGTAAAAAAGGAGATTGCCGAATATGCCTCCAACCTCGTTTCCTGGGTATTGGGCAGCAACCCCTATAACATATGCATGATGTATGGTTATGGTAAAAACAATGTGCCTTATATGGCATCGATGTATGGGCACGGCTCCGGCCGGGGCGGCATTTCAAACGGCATCTCCGGTAAGAACGCGGACGGCTCTGGCATCGACTTTAAAATGGAAGACAATGGCAACGAATGGCGATGGAGCGAACAATGGATCCCACACAGCGGCTGGTTCCTCCAGGCCGTCACAGCCCTGGCCTCCGAATAGGCCGGCCCGGTATTATCATTCACGTAGCGCCAGCATGATCTTCTTATTGATCCTCTCCTCCTTCCTTTTGGCTTTCCTCAAGGACACCCCTTTATACATACCCGGCCGCTTATGCCCCGCCTTCGTAAGCCAGGAGTCCTTCATGAGCAGCTGCTTCTTCGTCACGAGCCTAAACACTTCCGGATATTTTTCAAAAGCAGCCCCGGCGCTCTCCGCATCCTCCCTCTCCCCAAGATAATTCAGCACAGCCTTTGCCATGATCCAATGCCCGAGACTGTCAGGATGTATCCCATCTTTCTTGGCATAGGCAAAAGAGGGATCCACCGCCCTGCGATCCGATAAATATTTTTTCATGGGGAAATGAATATCGCCTACACGCCAGCCCAAAGAATCTCTCTGCTGCAGCAGCCAGGTGGAATATTTATCCAGCACCTCAGCATACCCCGCATGTCTCCCATTCTGCTCGTCAAATACGGGAGGCGTCAGATGTATGATCATCGCACCCGTTGCAGCCAGCTCCTTATGCAGCCATAACATACCCTCCCTGAATTTGGCAAACCGGCTCTCATCAAAAGGCAGATAGATACCATCATTCATCCCATAACAGGCAAATACAAGGTCGGGCTTTGTCAACGCCAGCACTCTCGACAGCCGCTCGTGAAGATCGGGCCGGGGAAACCTTCCACCCGCGTGTCCCGGCTCGGACAACCCGGACACGGTCT